>Ga0164313_10000005_pt1 | contig 116240 bp, 90 predicted proteins | sample GuaBasSedimGuay4_FD_113735 | JGI IMG/M metagenome (GOLD analysis project Ga0164313, IMG submission 113735) | Subseafloor sediment microbial communities from Guaymas Basin, Gulf of California, Mexico - Guay4, Core 4569-4, 0-3 cm | ecosystem: Environmental > Aquatic > Marine > Hydrothermal vents...
CATTCACTTTCCAATGAATAGCCGTAGAGGATGGTGACGACATCCTGGTAGCCTCGGGCCGATGCTTCCATGGCAAGGCCGGTGAGTTCCCCGTCCCCATCGTAACCGGCGAAGACGTTGGCATTCGCGAAATCCTCGTCGGACAGCAGTGCCAGGCCCGATTCATCGAGCAGATAATTGGACTTCACGGTTGCTTCAGGCAGTACGGCGAAAATGGCTTTTTCGAGCGCCATCTGCTGGTTGTAGGTGATCCTGGGGAGGGTCAACTGGTAGGTCAGTACCACGAGCAAACCGGACATCATGGCGATGCCGCCGAGGACCAGGATCAGGCTGCGGCTGCTGGGCAGAACTGGAGCTGGAGTTTCTTCGGTCATCCGGCAGCTTTCGGTTTTTTGGCTCCGTAAATGCGGGGCTGGGTCACGGCGCTGATCAGAGGCGAGCAGGCGTTGGCCAACAGGATGGCGTACATCACGCCCTCGTTGAGGCCTCCGAAGAGGCGGATAATGACGGTCACGAATCCGATCATCCCACCGTAGATCCAGACCCCACGCGGGGTAACCGGTGAGGCCACCATGTCTGTGGCCATGAATACGGCGCCCAGCATCAGACCGCCGGTGGTGAGGGTGAACAGCGGATCAGGATAGGCCTGCGGATCGATCAGGTAGAACAGGCCCGAGGTAAGAAAGGCGACCAGGAGAACACTGAAGGTGATCTGCCAGTTCATCATCCGGCGCGCCACCAGGTAGAGTCCGCAAAGCAGGATCAGCAGGGCTGAGGTCTCGCCGGCCGATCCGGCGGTGGTCCCGAGCAACAATTGAACGGAATCCGTGCTGATCTGCTCGAATTTCATGAGGGCCAGCGGGGTGGCGCCCGAGAATCCGTCGGGGGCGACCTGGGTCAGCCAGTCGCCGATCGGGGTCGGTTTGAGAAAGGGCGGAGTCAGCGTTGACGGAATGAACTGGGTGAAACGGCCTGGACTCATATAGGGCACCCAGGTGGTGATCGGAACGGTAAAGGCGGCCTGGGCGAATGCGCGGCCGACCAGGGCGGGGTTCATCACGTTGTAGCCCAGTCCACCGAAGAACATTTTGCCCAGTGCGATACCCGCGAAGCCCGCCACAGCCGCCATCCAGAGCGGAAACCCGGGTGGCAGGGTCAGTCCCAGGAGCAGACCGGTGATGGTCGCGCTCCAGTCATTGATGGATGAGGTCTCCCTCTTGGAGAGGCGGCAGACGAGGTGTTCAGTCAGCACGCAGGCACCGGTGGCAACAATGAGGAGGGCGAGCACACTGATCCCGAACTGGTAGACCGAAAAAACGCATACCGGCAGCAGGGCGTAGACCACGTTGCGCATGATGACGTTCACCGGCGGACTCACCCGCAGGTGGGGCGAGGTCCGCAGCTGGACATTGGGCGCGTGATGCGGGGGTTGGTTCATGACGCCTTGGCTTTCTCCCGATTGCTGGACTTGGCGATGCGGAAATATTGAACGAGAGGGATACTCGAGGGGCAGACGTAGCTGCAGCAGCCGCATTCAAAGCAGTCCATGAGATGGAAGGACTCCGCCATCTCCTCGTAGCGGTGCTTGTAGGCCATCTTGCCCAGTTGGGCCGGATTGAGATGCATCGGGCAGGAATCCACGCATTGGCCGCAGCTGATGCACGGGTAGGCGTGATCGGAGATCCTGCCATGGGTGTCCTGTTCGGTCAGCACCAGGACGCCGCCGGCGCCCTTTGTAATGGGAACATCGAGCGAGGAGACCGTGCCGCCCATCATCGGACCGCCCATGATCAGGTGTTGGGCGGAGCCTTTGAATCCGAGCTGATCGAGGATGAAACGAAGAGGGGTGCCGAGAGCGACCAGGTAATTGCCGGGTCTGTCGACGCCGGGCCCGGTGACGGTGACCACGCGTTCAATCACACCCTGACTCATGGGAAGGAGGGCTCCGATTTCGGCGGTCGATGAGACGTTGAAGACACCCAACCCAACCGATGAAGGGAATCCGCCGGAAGGGATCTCGAGATTCGTCAGGGCTTTGGCCAGCATCTTCTCCGCGCCCTGGGGGTATTTGGTTTTGACCGCCTTGACTTCGATGGAACCGTCGGCCGGTAGTTTGGCTCGGATGGCTTCAACCGCGTCGAGTTTATTATCCTCGGTGCCGATGATCGCTTTATTGGCGCCCAGTGCGCGCATGAAAATCTGCGTACCTCTGATCAGGTCCTCGGTGTATTCGAGCATCACCCGGTGATCCGTGGTCAGAAACGGTTCGCATTCGCAGCCATTGATCAGGACCGTGTGCACGGTGTGTTCCTTGGGCGGTGTCAGCTTCACGTGGGTGGGGAAGGCGGCTCCCCCGAGTCCGACCAGTCCGGAGTCCTGAACCGCCTGAACGATTTCCCTGGGCGACATGGTGTCCACATCCCGCGGCTGAAAATAGCGGACCTCCTGGCTGTCACCTGGATAGACTTCGAGAATAATCGATGGGGTTTTCGGGCCCTTGGTTGTGGGCATCAATTCGATCCCCTTGATCTTCCCGGTCGCTGGAGCGTGCAGGGGAACGGATACGAACCCACCCGCCTTGGCGATGGGTTCGCCGCGGACCACTTCCTGGCCGGGATGCACGAGCGGCACGGATGGAGCGCCCGTGTGCTGCGAGAGGGGCAGGATCATCTCCGGCGAAAACGGGAGACGTCGGATCGGCTTGTTCGCGGTGAAGTGCTTGTTCTCCTCGGGGTGAATCCCGTGGGAGAACGAACTGCGAACCCAGTGGGCTGGATCGAATAGGCTGCTCAGTCCACTCATATCAGAAACGCTGCGGGGTCATTGCTTGCAATCGAGCATGACAATGCACGATTTAAGCTTTGACCCCTTCGTGGGGTACTGGCGACAGGACGGAATACGGGGTCATTCCGAAAAATCATGCATGTTAATGCGTGATTTTCGGTTTGACCCCTTCGAACCGCAGTACGGAGGGAGACGATCCTCTGTCCGGTTACCTGCATTACTGAAACTTCTCGGCCCGCTTGATCAGCTTTTCCACGCCCTTTTCGTTTGGATCCACAGGGGTGCCGGGATGGATGCACCGTCCGGTGCATTTTTCAGCGGCCCGGACGATGTCCTTGAAGGGGCCGCCCCTGGGGTCCTTGACGAAGGCCTTTTTGTTTTCGTCGTATTCGAAGATCTTCGGGTTGATATTGGTGCACTCGTCGCAGGTGGTGCATTCGGACTGGTCGATCCAAGCGGGTTCGTACCCCCCGGCGGCGGATGCTTCGGAGGCGTTGCCATTGCCGTCGGTCGCAGCGGTTGACAGGTCGAGCAGAGCTGCGCCGCCGGAACCGCCACCAGTGAGCATCGACATGAGGCCGCTGGCCAGTTTCTGGGCCGTTTCGCTTCGCACCTGCCGGGCGATCTGTTCCGGATCCACCTTGTTGAGCAGTCCGGCCAGTCCCTTGAGGGTTTTCCAGTAGGCCTGCCGCTCCTCGGTCGAGCGGACGATCTCTTCCGCCACCAGCACGCGGATCAGGTTATTCTTCCTGTCCACGGCCCAGATGTAGGGGAAGAGACCCTCGCGGTCCTCATCCTCCATCTGGATGAATTCGTGGAGAGTGGTCATGTTCTCGTTCCAGGTATCCTGGGGGGCCACCCTGAAGTGCTTCCGGAACCGTCCTTCCCCTACCGCGAAGTCCGCGAAGGTCATGGGCAGTTCCATGGTCTGGGTGTTCCCGTCGTCATCGAGGTATTCCAGCTTGTAGATCGGCCAGTCCTCGTCGATGGCCGGGTTGCCCTCGAGGTCGAAGCACTCTTCCCAGGATTCGCCGGCGTCGGGGTCGAAGCGGATGACCGGATAGGCCCTCGACTCGAGTGCCATCTTGCTGCGTTGTGCCGTGCTGTTGTCGGGAACGCCATGCTCCGGCTGGCAGACCGAGTAGATACTGAAGAGGGCCGGGCGGCGGGCATTCAGTCCGTCGATAAAGCCTTCGATCAGATGGGTGGTGTTGGCGATATTGCCCTGAAGGATGAAGGAGGTCCGGTGGGCCGCTGCGATCAGGGCCATTTCTTTGCGGATCTCGGTCTTGCCCTTCCAGACTTTGCCGTAAGGCGCCATATCCGAAATCTGGCCGACAAAGCCCGAGGTGCAGGCCTGGCCGCCGGTGTTGGAGTAGACCTGGGTGTCGAGCACGAAGACCTTGATCGGTCGACCCGTCATCAGGGCGCGGGAAACGTTCTGGAAGCCGATGTCAAACATGGCTCCGTCGCCGCCGACCGCCACCACCGGCGGACAGAGCAGGTACTCTTCGTCGGTGAAGGTCTTCCAGTCGAAATAGACCAACGACTCCTCAACCGCCTTGTAGTCCTGTCCACCTTCCAACTCGGATTCAGCCAACCGGATCGCCTTGAATCCGTCGGCCATCATGCGCATGTGGCCCTCGAAGAGGCCCAGGGAGACCGATGCGGCATCCTGGAAGAGATGACTCGACCAGGGGAACGGATATGGGTTGTAGGGGAAACTGCCTCCGTAGATCGAGGAACAACCGGTCGCATTCGCGAAACCGAGATTTGCGCGTCCATGCTTGGTCGGTCCGGTCTCGTAGCGCCATTTCAAATCCTTGAGCTGGGCGAGCAGATTACTCACCCAGGTCAGCCAGTCCTGATCCAATGGCGTTCCTGCCTTGCCCTCGTCGAGGGCTTCGGCGAGTTGGGAGAACTTCAGGTCTTCCTCCTGGTGAGTCGCAACGGCTTTCTGGATACCGGCGATGTCTGATATATCCACCGTGTCGGCCAGCCTGCTTTTGACGTGCTGCTCGAGTTTCCCGATCAACTCGTCGATCTTCTGAATCTGGCCTCTCACCCGGCGCTGCATCAGAGCGGTGATCGTGCTGGTGAAGAGATGCAGGACCGATTTCTCACCGCAACCGGTGCAGGCACCGTCGCCGCAGGACATCGACGAATAGACCGACTTGTCCATCAACATGGTCTCGAGCGCACCGATCTTTTCGTCGATGTCGTCGATCCGTATGAAGTCGGGAGAGGTGGTCGGCAGATCGAGCCAGTAATCCCACTCGGAGCGGAGGTTCCTGACTGTCTCCGGGGTCTGGTCGGCGATGGTCAGAGCCTCGTCTTCGCAGACATCGACGCAAAGCATGCAGCCCTTGCAGGTGTAAGGGTTGATGGTGATGGCGTAGAGCCCGCCCGTGCCGGCCTGTCTCTTTTCCCTCTGATCATAGTAGGGTTTTGTCAGGGCGAATTTGAATTCGCCCATGGAGTCGAGGAACCATTCGAATTCCTGCTTGAGGGCCTCGCCGTCACCATTCGCCTCGGCGATGGTCTGGTCTATGGAGGCGTGCAGGATCGGGGTCACGTCGATGCTGGCGGTGTCGCCGTTGGCCGTGGCGGCTGTGGCCCGCATTTTCTTTTCGACCGTGCGAACCGCTCGCGGCAGGAGGTTTACCTCATGGCCGGCCGTGCGGACCCGCTTGATGGTGGTCTCAAAGGCGTCGGATATGGAGCAGGCCAGTCCGGGAATCGCGCTGTCCGGGCAGACCGTGAAACACTTGCTGCAGGCGGTGCACTTCTCGGGATCCCAGACCGGATGATTGAACCGGATCTGGGTCATGTCCCGATAGACGCCGGTATTGGCCGGGATCAGAGCCAGTGAACTGAACGGATCGGCCAATTGGTCGTTGGGCTGCCCACCGAGATAGAAGCTGCCGGTCTGTTCCCAGAAACGGTGGATGTCGGTTTTGGGATCCTCGCTGGCCTCAATGCGCTTCAACAGCGGCGGAAGGTTGGTTTCTTTCTTCAGGTTGTCCGTGCCGCCCGAGGTGATTTCAGGCATATCATCGATCGTCTTGAGCTCATCGAATCCGCGGCGAACCACCCGCATATTGTCCTCGACCACACGGGCGCCCTTGCTGCCGAACTTATAGGTGATCTGGTCGCGAATTGCCTTGAAGAGCGATTCCTCGGTCAGTCCGGCTGAAGACATCAGGGTGGAGCCGGCAAAGAAAGCGCCCTGGAAGGCGATGCCCTGCATGCGGAACTGAAGTTCGGGGTCGGTGGCCTCGTCCCGGGCGATCTGGAAGGCGTCCAGGAAACAGACTTTGATTTCCTTTTCGACGATGTATTTCCGGGAATGAGCCGGGAATGAATTCCAGACCTCTTCCGCCGTCGCCAGGTCGCTCTGAATGATGAAAGTGCCGCCCTTCTTGAGGCCGAACAGCGGATTCGAGTGACTGAAAACGTTCGGGTCGGGTGAGAGGACCGCATCCACGAAATTGTACTCGCAGTTGATCCGGATCGGTTCCGGCGCGGCCGAGAGATAATAGGTGGTGGGCTGACCCTTCTTTTCGGAACCGTACTTCGGGTTGGCCTTGATGTCGTAGCCGAGCAGTTCGTTGAGCGTGATGGCGAGATTCTTGCCGGTTGTAATGGCGCCCCATCCTCCGACCGAGTGCATGCGGACGGTGATGGCTCCCTCGGGAAGAAGATTTGGGTTTTCACTGCCCTTGAGCCCAAGATCCTTGATCGACGGGTAGTTATCCACCAACTTCTGCTGGTAGATCTCGCTCTTGGGGGAACTCGGCCCTTTGCTCAGGAAGTCGATTGAGAGGTAGAAGAACTTCTTTTTCGGTCCGTCCGGGAGCATGTTTTCGATCGTGCCCACAATGCCTTCGGGCTGCAGGTCGCGGCTGCCCAATCCGAAGCAACCTGAGTAGAGCGGAGGGGTGTCTCCGGTGTTCTTGAAGCTGGCATAACTGGGGTAGGGAAGGCTGTCGCCCTTGGCGATCAGGCCATTTTCCACGCATTTGCTGATGGTGGCCCGGATCTCGCGGATCAGCGGAAGGTCCTCGGCCAGGGGCTGGTCAGTTCGTTCCGGTACGACCACGCCCTTGCGGCCCTTGATGATATGCCCGAGCAGGTCACCGGGGAAAGGTCGATACATGGTCATATTGACCACGCCGATCTTGATCCCCCGGGTCTCCCGGAGGTAGTCAGCCACTGCTTCGGCCGTGCCGATGATGCTCCCCTGGCCAATGACCAGGTAGTCGGCGTCGTCGCATTTGAAGGTCGAGACGCGGGCATAGGGCCGCCCGGTCAGGTCGGTGAATTCGACCATGCACTGTTCGGCGATCTCGGCAATATGCTCAAAGAAGTAGGGCCGCTGGGCCGCCACCGACTGCATATAGGATTCCTGGTTCTGCGCGGCACCGGAGAGGACCGGGTTGTCGACATCCCAGAGGATGGGGATACGGCGTCGCTTCTCGCCGTAGAGCATCTTCTGGGCGGGTGTTGGCGTGTCGATTATATCATCCGGACGGCCCAGGTATTCTTCGATCAGGGCGCGTTCGGGCAGCAGAAGGGTTTCGATCAGGTGAGTGGTCAGGAATCCATCCTGGCCGACAGCTCCGGGCGTGAGCGAAAGCTCCGCGATTTTCCGGGAGATGATATTCAGATCGGCGGCTTCCTGGGCGCTCTTGCCGAGCACCTGGAAGAAACCGGTGTCGTCTATCAAGTGGTAATCATCGTGCCCGGCATGCACGTTCAGGGTGGTCTTGGAGATCGCCCGGCAGCCGATGTTGAGGATGTAGGGAAGTCGCTTGCCCACTGCGGTATAGAGGGACTCGTGCATATAGGCGATGCCCTGCCCGGAGGAGAAATTCGATGCGCGCAGACCGCTCATGGCCATCCCGGCGGTGACGCCGGCCGCGGCGTGTTCGCCCTCGGGTTCGATGAAGATCAGGGGCCGACCCGAAATGTTGATATGGCCCTTGGCGGTTTCCTCGGCCCAGTACTCCCCCATCTGTGTCGAGGGAGTGATGGGATACGCACCTGCCGCGTCGGTGGATTCCCGCTCGCACATGATGACGGCGGTGTTGCCATCCATGGCAACAGGGATCCCTGGATACTTCGCTTTCTTGTTTTGAGAAACCATGGTCTTGTCGGTTGAATCTTCTATTTTCTAAAAAGGGGCGGAGGGTTGAGTTACCGGTCCGGTTGAATGGGAAGGGGTTCCTTGCGGATGATCTTCCTGGCCGCGGCGCCTTTGGTCGCCTTCTGTTTTTCGAGCCAGACGATGGCGCCGGTCGGGCAGCGCTGAATGGGAAGGGGGGTGGCCAGTCGGTTCTTGGAATAGTCCACGACGGCCAGGTTGTTCTTGATTTCGATCAGACCGGCGGGGGCGTCGGCCGCGCAACGGGCACAACCGGTGCAGGCAACCTCGCAGTCTTCCAGGGCCTCGTCGCCTTCCGCCAGGCTTTTGCAGGCCACCCAGAGTTTGTGGCTGACCGGTTGCAGCGAAAAGAGATCGAGCGGACAAACCTCAACGCAGTCGTTGCAGGCCACGCACTTGTCTTCGTCCACCACCGGTAGACCATGGTGGTCCATGGTGATGGCGTCGAAGTCGCAGGACACTTCGCAATCGGCCAACCCCAGGCAACCCCAGGTGCAGGCTTTGCCTCCTCCGCCGGCCGCGACAGCCGCCTGGCAGGTTTCCAGACCGCTGTAATGAGCCCTCATGCGAGCGACGTGACTGCCGCCGGCGCAGGCCAGCCGGGCAACGCGCTTCTCCTCATTGCCCAATTCGACCCCCAGGTATCCGGCGATGAACTGGGTCATCTCCTTCGAACTGACGGTGCATTGGGCCGGATTGGCTTTGCCGCCGACACAGGCCTCGGCGAAGGCCCGGCAGCCCGGACTGCCACAGGCGCCACAATTGGTGTTGGGCAACATCTCCTCGACTTCGTCGATTCGCGGGTCCTCGGCGACATACAGCTTGCGGTTGGCGACCGCAAGGATTGCTGCGAGCAAGAGCCCGAGCGCTCCCATGAACAGGAGCGTGCCGCCGATCGACGATGTCAGTGCCTCAATCAAGGTGTGACCTCACATTCCGGATCGTTCAACTGGAGAACGGGAATCCGGTCGTTCGCTCGATCCGACCCTGCTTCGTGACAAACAGGGCGTCGGCGCCTGGGATGGACTTCACTAGTTCCATGCCATCCTCGAGGCCGGCGATGAAGACCGCCGTCGACAGGGCATCTGCCTGCATGGCGGTCGTGGCTGCGATTGAGACGCTCGAGAGCTCTGCCGGTGAACTTCCGGTCCTGGGGTCGAGCAGGTGATGTTGTTTGAAATCTTCGCTGAAGAACGTTTCGTAATCCCCCGAGGTCGCCAGGCAGCGTCCATTCAGCCGGGTGGTTCCAAGAAACGCTTCGGCCTCGCGGGGGTCCTTGATCCCGATCGACCAATCGCGCTTCTGCGCATGTACTCCGAGAGTGCCGATCTCTCCGGTGTCGATCAATGCGCTCGTGATGCCGTGGGTGACCAGAACGCGCCGAACCGCGTCGGCCGCGAATCCCTGGGCGATACCATTGAGCGTGATCCCGGTGCCGTCGCCACGTAGTTCGATCTTCCGGTCTGAAAGGGTGATGCGGCGCCAGTCGACATTCCGGAGGGCCTGCGCGAGGGCGGCCTCATCCGGTTCCTGTCCGAGCATGGCGCTGTGGTGACGAAGCGTCCAGAGGGGCTGAACGGTCACGTCGAAGGCCCCCCGGCTCCTTTCAGAGAGATCGTTTGCGGTTCTAAGCACCTCTACCAGGTAGGGATGCGGATCTGCCAGGCGGCCGGTTGCATTGAGTTGGCTGAGCTGGCTGTCAGGGCGGTAGAGGCTCATCAGCTGCTCGACGATTTCAAGCTCATCAAAGGCGGAGGCGATCGCCTTCTCAGCGAGTTCCTGATCGTGGTGGTAGACGGTGAGGGCGACCTGAGTGCCCAGAGCATGCGTTGAGCGGGAGACCTTGACCCACCTCCCGGCTGCCAGCGCACCCGTAAGGTTGCCGCCAGGCACAGTTGCGGTCCCGGCCTGTTTGAGCAGACCCAGCTTCCAGGCGGTCAGACCGGCCGCGGCTGTGCCGACCAGGCTGAAGATGAACTTTCGACGTTTCATCAGGCCTTGACCAATGCCCCCGGGAAACTTGGGTGCTGAAGGAGTTTTTGTCGTGCTCACGTCTGGAATTAGAAATTAGAGTTACTTATGATGTAGAGGGAATTTATGTGACTGATCTAATCAACCTGTAAAGAAGGAAAATGGATGAAACTAATTAATTACTCAAACATATAGGCAAAGGAAAAGATACTCATAAGGTTCAAGTGGTGCCGGAAAGACCAAGAGCTCGGACCTGCCGTCGAACCGGGTTCATCGGCAAGAACGCTCCGGTTTTTTCGGAGGATTCAGATTGCTGACCATCAGGCCGGGTATGGGAACATCTGGATCCATTCATTAAGAAAACCAATAGCACCACAAGCAACTGCCCTCAAGTGCATGCCAAGTCGTGCGTCGCTATTGGCAAATACCGCGGAGTCGAACTTGTGGGGGGCACCTCTGGGAATCTGCGAACAGCGCGATCGAAAAAGGGCTCTGGTATTGGCAAGCTCATTTGTGAGACAGGACACTCGAAGCGGTGGGCTGCCTCCGCTGAAATTTGATTCCGCTCAGAAAAGCTGGCCGGTTTCCAGGCGAATGATGCGAGACCCGTTGCCACGTCCTCTCCTGGTACTTCAAAACCAGGTAACCGGAAGCACGTGGTGACTCATTGAACCGCATTTTTTACAATTATCTTTGCGTCAGGCAAATTTGGGATGGCGTCAGCTTATGTTCGCGATAAGACTGCATAATCCACACCTGCTCTGGTCGGTCGGGAGGGCTCCTTTGTAAATGACTGCCAGATACGATTCGCGGACTCCTTTCCCCCCCCCTCCTCATTTCCTCTTCGGAACCCTCGCTTTGAAAAATCCATTCTCTTCCAACAGGCTTCTCTCTTTGGCCTGTTTGTTCATTGCTGTGGCGCTCACTCAGCCTGGCCCTCTACAGGGCAGACAGGCAGTCTCAGAATCCAATTGGATCGAATTGGAGTTTCGATCCCAGGAATTCCTGTCCTGGCTTCGCATCTACTTTGCCGAGGAAGATCTGTACGACGTTCGGTTGGCTGATTCGGTGGCTGATCCGGATGGGGATGGAGACACCAATGAGTTTGAGTTCCTGGCAAAGCTGGATCCGACGGACCGCGAGGTACGCTTCAAGATCTATTTCTCCGGGGACGCCAGGGAAGAACTCCGCATCGGTCCCGTGGCGAGCGGGGTAACCTACGAAACCCAAACCAGTACGGACCTGAAGGAATGGACCACCATCGACTCCAACTCGTATCAGCGGGTTGGGGATGAGTTTCTTATCGACCTGCGGTCCCTGCCCTCCAGGTCGTTTTATCGAGTGATCCTGTCGAACTGACCCTTTCAGTCGGTCCAGCCTCTTTCCAGTCTGCAAACGCACTTCCGCGCACCCATATGACCATTGATTCAGGTCTTTTCCGACCCTTTCAAAACCCGTCTTTCAGATGGGTTTTTCTTTTCTTACTTGTTACAGGGTCAGGCCTCCTGGCCGGACCGATTGTCAGCAACGTCACCCTGGAGCTTCGCCAGGGGACTCAACTGATGGATATCACCTACGATCTGGCGCACTCCGATGGCTTGACCTGCACCGTGACTGTAGAGGCCACGACCGATGCTGAGAAATGGGTCCTGCTGCGGGAAGTCACAGGGGAGGGAAGTGTAGGCGAAGGAGTGACGGTTGGTACCGGAAAAAGCATTCTCTGGGATATCGGCTCAGAGTGGGAAAATCAGTTGTTGCCGAACCTGAAGGTGAGGATCCGGGCCGACGATGGTCAGGGGAGTGCCTTCGTGCAGATCTCCCGAATTTCGCCAGGCGATCAGGCCGAAATGGTCAACGTGGCTCGCGAGACCATAATTTTCTTTGATGACCCGGTGGATCCTTCCACTGTGACATTTGACAGTTTCAATCTGACTGCAAACGGGGAGAGCCTGGCCGGTCGCATCGTGGTTTCCTCGACCGAAAGGTTCGCGACCTTCTTTTACGACGAGCCGCTTCCTTCATCCACCGAGGTCAGGGTTGTTGTCGATGGAGACAAGATCATCGGACGCAACGGTATTAAGATCGATGCAGATGGGGACGGAATCGAAGGAGGCGTCGCAACCGCAGATTTCCGAACCCTGCCGCTGACCCGCATTGCCGGAACCAATGTTTTTGGAAATGTCTACGACTCCCTCAGCCTCCTTCCCATCGTCGGAGCGACGATTCGGGTCGACGCATTTGCCGAGGCCAATGCGGTGACTGACGCCGACGGACGGTTTGAACTGAAGGATATGCCCGCTCCGGAATTCTTCGTTCATGTGGACGGATCCACCGCGACCAATGCGCCCTCAGGATTTGTCTATCCGAACGTGGGAAAGCCTTTTCACAGTGTTCCCGGTCAGAGTGTGCATCTCAATCACCACGGCCATGATTTCGACATCTTTCTTCCGCCCATGGCGATTGCGGACATCCAAAGTCTTTCTTCGAGTGCGGACACCGAGGTTGGATTTGGTGATGCCGGAAAGAGCACACTCGCAACTCTTTTCCCCGAAGTGGATCCAGCGGTGTGGGATCGCATGAGCGTGACTTTCCCAGCGGGGTCTGCTCAGGACGACCTGGGCAATGCCGCCGTCACTGCGGCCGTTATCCCGGTGCCCAAGGATCGCCTGCCGGCGCCCCTGCCCGCGACATTGGATCCTGCGTTCGTAATTTCGATCCAGGCTCCGGGTGCAACCAACTTCGATGTTCCGGCACCGGTGACTTTTCCCAATACCGACGGTCTTCTTCCGGGAGAGAAAACCCTCATTTGGTCCTTCAATCACGATGCGGGCGAGTGGCAAGTGATCGGCACGGCGACGGTCAGTGCCGATGGCCTGGTGGTGGTTTCGGACCCGGGTGTCGGTATTCTCGCCCCGGGCTGGCATTTCCCGTGGCCAGGTTCTCAAGGCAGTGGCGGGGGTGGTGTCGATGGCCCTGATGATGCCGAAGACGAAAGATGCGAGACATTGCGGAAGCTGGCGATGAGCAAGGGGACGCAGTGTAGCGTGGCCTTGGGAACGTCTGCCATCGACTTTGCGAATCCTGTCGTAGGCTGTCTGGTGGGCCTTGCTGAAGGCGCTGTGGGGTTTGCCGCAGACAGCGCGATTGATCCGGAAGGACAGTTTACCCTCGCAAACGCCGCGATGACATCCTTCGTAAGCGGTATCGGTTGCATACCGTGGGTTGGGTCACTTTTGTCAACCGGGATTGGTTGTATACAGGCGGCTGATGCGATGCAGGATTTCGAGTCATGTCGTGGGACGGCAGGCAGTCAAAATGCGCTGGAAATACATGAGGCGAGCGCGACCTATAGCAGTCCATATTCACAGGCAACGGCGAAGGCGGATGCAATCATCGGAGTAAGCGGATCCATTGATCTGATGAAAAAACAGGTTGAGATCGTTGAAGCTATAGGGGCCATGTACGCCGCGATCATGGGGAGTGATGTATGGGTGGGAGCAGAGCCTGAAGAGGTTGCAACCCTGTACATGATCATTGGAGCTTTTGAAGACGCGACCGCACCGCTCAGCGATGCCGGGGGGGTGATCACTGACACCGAAAAAGGTACCATTAACGCGTTGCGAGTACCCTCTCATTTTGGAGACAACGATATCAAAGATGCCATCGATCGACTCAACTCTTGGACGAGTGGTGTTTCGACTCCGGAGGCGTTCGGGTTTCCGGAGATCGGTGTGGCCGCTCAGAGATTACAGGATCTTCTTGGTGTGCTCGCATCGGAAGGTTGGCAGGGCATGAATCATGGGGCCCTCGAGGCGTCGATTGCTTTGGGCGAACTCCAGGATGAAGCCGTTGAATCCAATGGCTCGGTTGTGGTTCGGGAGTCTCTCCAATTCAATATCACCGATTTGGATACCGGGTTCAGCGTTCGCGGAGAAACGGCAACTCACGGGCAATTCGATGACTTTGTATTCGCTTTGAATCGACCCTATTCGATTACCTATCTCGATCCACTGACCCTCCAGACAGGAGTCACGGTATTCCGATCCACTGTCGCTACCGGACGGTTTGAAATCCCCAAGGCCTTCCTTCTCAGGAGTGATGAAGACACAGATGGGGATGGACTGTCGGACGAAGCCGAGCTCGTTATTGGAACGAGCATCACCAAGCCGGACACCGACGAAGACGGTATCAACGATTTCACCGAGTTCACTACCGATGGAATGAATCCCCTGGACAATAGAGGTTTCCCGACCGGAATCATCGCCCGCACCCCGTTGGTTGGCCAAACCAACGAAGTCGTTGTCGGGACCGTTCCCGGACTAGGTTTGACTGCTTTTCTCGCGACCGGCTCTCACGGTCTCGCGATCGTGGATGTGGATGAATTCAGTAATCCGATTGTGCTGGGGCAATTGGACCTCGAGGGCGACTGCACCGATGTCGCTTACGATGACATTCTGGATCTGGCAGTCGTTTCAGGCAATTCAGGTGGGGTGCACCTGGTGGATGTTTCGGATCCCATGCTCCCCGGATTGGTGCAGACGATCGAGGTCGATTCAGCTCAGGTGGAAATCGCAAATGGAATTGCCTACCTTGCCAGCGGTGGTTTCCTCTACAGCTTTGATCTGTTCAACCCGGAAAGGTCTCGGAGTGTATCGATTTCATCGGGAGCAATCGCCGGGCTGACTCGTCAGGGCGATATGCTATACGCCATGGATGGCCTGAATGAGTTGCACGCGATTCAGGTCGATGACATCCAGTTGAGCGTAATTGGCAGCGTGCAGCTCGACCAGGGAGGGGGAAGGGTATTCGTTGCGGACGGCATCGTTTACGCGGGCGCTCGTCCTTCTTTTGGACGAGGAGGTTACCTGACCATCGATGTTTCGGACCCGGTCAATATGGCCCTGATTTCAGGTTCATCAGTAGAGTCTCCCAATATAGACGCTGGGCGCTACCTGGTGGAAAATGGCTCGGGAACGGGGCTCTTGATTGGGCAGAACGTCCTGGATCTGATGAAGACAAGTGATCCGGGCGATACCGGGAATTTCCTCAATCGAATCAACCTGCCGGCTGCGCCTGAGAGTGTGACCATCGGTTCCGGGATTGCGTTCGTCGCTGATGGGGCAGCCGGGTTACTGACCGTAAACTATATCGGATTCGATACAGGCGGAATTGCTCCGACTGCGTTCATGGATCTGGGGTCGCTGGACATCAATTCGGGGAAATCCGGTATCCAGGTTCTGGAGGGAAGCACTGTTTCGATCCCGGTGGGAGTGACCGATGACGTTCAGGTTCGCAATGTCGAGTTGCTGCTCGATGGAGAGGTTGTTGCTTCAGATGTTTCGTTTCCCTGGGAATTGGATCTCTCGATTCCTGTGATTGAAGCTGATGTTTCGGAGGTGACGGTCCAGGTTCGGGCTCTGGATACGGGAGGAAATGCGGGGCTGACCACCGAGTTTGTGCTCGAGCTCGTACCAGACACGACCGCACCGATACCCACTTTCTCAGTTCCGGTCGGGGGTGATGAGTTTGGTCAGAACTTCAATACGCTTCAATTCGGGTTTTCCGAACCCATGGATATAAACACACTTACCAGCGAAAATTTCCAACTCACCAATACCAGGAATCCCGGGTCTTCGATACCTCTGGATGTGATGATTCTGAGACCGCCGTATTCGACCGTTCTGTTAAGATATCCCACGCTGAAACCAGGGGACTATGAGATGACTCTCAAGGCGTCGTCGATCACGGATGCCGCGGGGAATCCGCTTGGCCTGACCGATCAGGTCATCGCTTTCTCGATCAATAGTAATTATACCTTTTTGAACAACGAAGGGGGGAACTGGCATGATCCTGAGAATTGGAGCACGGGCGTGGTGCCGGGGCCCGGGGACAGGATATTTCTGGATCTGCCAAAAGATGCGGTGATCACTTTCGACTCGGGAGAGACGCAGATCGAAAGCCTGACCGGGGTCGCAATCATCGAGCTGAAAGGTGGGCGCCTCGAGGTAAACGGCACAATTCAGTTGGACGGGCAACTGATCATGAGTGGCGGAACCCTTGCGAATGCCACGGTGCTTCCTCGAATACCGGGTCGAAACATCGGTGGTGATGTCGCTCTCGTCATCACGGCTACTGGTACGCTCGATGGTGTCACGATTGAGGGCGTTGCCGAAATTTCCACTCTAGGAACTACTGTTACAATCGAAAATGAAATTACGGTTATTGGTGAGATAAGTTTGCTTCGGGGAGTCTCTTTGTCATTTACCGGACCTGAGGCCCTTGTTTCTGGCACGGGAATGTTGAAGTTTACGGAGATCTCCTCCATTTATAATCCTAACAGTATCGGCCTGCCCAAGGTCGGGACCTTGACGATCGGAGCGGGAATTACGATAGAGGCTGGAAGCTTGAACATCTATGGCCATGGTGTTGATTCTCATCTGGTGAACAAAGGAACGATTCGTGCCAACGTTGCAGGCAGAACGGTGAACGTGGGCTCGTTTGGAAGTCTCCCCGATTCCGTTTTCGAAAACCAAGGGTCCTTGGAGGCGGTCAACGGTGGCATCCTTGATATACGGGTACTGACGGGCGGATTGGGAAGCGCGTCTGTCAGCGGAGGGTCGAAGCTGATCGTGGATGGGACGGCCTATACGATTGATCAGGATCTGGTCGTCCAGGACACCGGCAAGCTTACCCTGAATGGCGGATGGGACATGGTGGGGCAGGTGACGATCGAAGGCGAACTCAGCATCGGCGGGGATTATACTCTATCGCAATTGAAAAATGCCAACTGGTCGAATAGCGGCGGCACCCTGACCGTGTCCGGCATTCTGGATCTCCAGGGTGGCACACTGAGCGTCGATGACAACTTTGGACAATTGACCATCGATATTGGAACGATCAAGAATGGGACAGTAGCGATCAGCGGTTCCGGAGGCCTGAATGCTTCGTCCAACGTGGGAAACCTTCTGGAGAACGTGACCCTCGATGGTGATTTCGACATGGGATTTGGCAGGCTTAGTGTAAGCGGAGGATTAGGAATCAACGGAACGGTAACGATGGCAGCTATTTTGGTTTTTATCGACGATTCCACGATCAGTGGAACAGGGACGATGACTTTTCATCCACCCCTCAATGCCCGTAATCCCTCAACAATGGAGATGAGTCGCGGAGGCATCCTCACCATTGGAAGTGGTATTATAATCGAAGGAGAAGGCATTTTTCGCGGGTATTCCTACTCAGTGATGACTTTGGTGAATCAAGGGACCATTCGAGCCAGTGTTCCCGGGAAGAGGTTGACGATAGGTGCGAAATCCTCTCAGAGCGCGGCTTATGTATCCCTTGACAATCAGGGTACTATGGAGGCGGCAAACGGGGGTGTACTCGAGGTTCAGGATTTGGCGGGTGGACTGGGAACTGCCAGCATACAAGGCGCCTCGCACCTTATCCTGGACGGAACCGCCTATGTAATAGATGCGGCGCTCACTGTTCCGGATTCCGGCATGCTTACGCTCAATGGAGGATGGGATATTCAAGTGCTGATCAACAATGCGGGTGTTCTCAATACGGGCGGTGAATTCACGCTGCCCCAATTCTTGAAGTCGCTGAATGGGACGGGAACCGTGGTCGTGACGGGTATTCTGGATCTCGAAGCAGGTAGCTTGAATCTCAACGATGATATTGGAGAGCTGGTTCTGGATGACGGAACGATCAGAAACGGAACGATTGCGATCAGTGGCTCCGGGACACTGAGCCCCACGGGGAGCATGAATATCCTGGAAGACATAGCTCTCGATGGATCCCTTACGGTAAGCGGTGTCAACCTCACCCTCTCGGGAGGTCTGACTCTGAATGGAACACTTACCCTGGAGAATAATGCGCGCCTGTTCTTGCTCACTGATGTGCCGATCGATGGTACCGGGTCTTTGCTGTTCACCAATACATCGATAAGTGGATCTTCCGGTAATCAGGCCTTACAGTTTACGATTGGCAGTGGTATTGCTTTGGATGGAAGCTCTCTCACCTTCGGTCAATTTGTGAGCCTGGTGAACCTGGGCACGATTCGTTCCACAGTATCTGGCGAATCGATCATATTCAGGGGCGATTACGGTGGAGTCTTCGAAAACCAGGGTTCCGTGCAGGTACTGGATGGTGCGATATTGGAAATTCAGAAACTGGCGGACAGTGGGGTTGGGAATACCACGCTTGGAGCAGGATCGCAGCTCATCCTTGGCGGAGACCTTAAGCAGTCGATGCTGGGAAACGTCACCAATAATGGTGGGAATATGAAACTGCAGGGAGTACTGGATCTCGAAAGTGGAACCTTGAACCTCAATGATGCCTTTGGTGAGTTACTGTTGAAAGGTGGGACGATTAGGAACGGAACGATAGCGATTAGCGGAACCGGAAATCTGAACACTCGTAGTAATGGAGGTATACTGGAAAACGTGATCCTTGAAGGAGAGATGCTAATGAACGAGACTTTCGGATACCTGCTGATTCGAGATGACCTTACCTTAAACGGAACCATCAGACTGCAGGCACCAGGTGTCAGGCTTGGATTTTATGAAGATGAGACGATTAATGGAACCGGAAAAATTGTATTTGAGACGACGGTTGGTGATCGAACTTCTCTTCAGATGGTAAATTTGGATGGGGAGTTAACCATCGGGACTGGTATAACCCTGGAGGGGGGGCGCGTAACCTTTGGAGTCCGTTCTCCGTGGGCCGGGTGGGGGCGGGTTATGGACCTCGTAAATCTGGGAACAATCCGAGCCAATGTTGCGGGTCAAACCATCACTTTCGATCCTGACTTCGGCACATTTGATAACCAGGGAACCGTCGAAGAACTCAACGGCGGCGTCATCATCCTGCCGTAAGCGGACATGGAAGGATGGTGCCGTTGTGGTTTCCCCTTTACGTTTCTCTGCCACTGAAACGGTAGGGCGTGACCGCCGGGCGCGCCGCCCCATAGGCTGAGTTTCAGCGGATCTACCTGCCTTCGTCGGCGCGTCCGGCGGTCACGCCCTACCAATCCCGAATGCGGTGCGAAACAATACGTAGTGCACTACGTATTGTTTCGGTGGAGTCGTCTTTAGACTACGGTGTGGACCTCAACTTCCTTGCGCCACGAAATCAGTCCGCCAGGCGTTCGTTCACCTTCTTCATCACCTCAAAGGCATCGGCCACGTAGAGCACGTCGGCTTTGCCCTGGGCCCAGCCGCAATTGGCGTCGGTATTGATGGCGCGGCGTTCGTTGATGAATCGCCAGCCGACGGCGTGCGGTTCTTCTCCGTGGCAACAGGTTGACAAGCCCTTGGCATGCCGGGGGCTTGCCCCGGTCTGGCCGATCTGGTGCAGATGGGTCAGGAAAGGGAGCACCGCCTGGCCTTCAGTGGCGAGGTCGACCATCGATTTCGAGCTGCCGAGCGAGGCGCGGTTGCTTTCTACAAATTCCAGGATAATTGAAGCGGCATCATCAGTGTGAACCTCACCGTCGGCCTGTTTCTTGGTCCAGCCGGCACCCGCAACCAGGAGGGTCTCCGCGTCGGGTCGGATGGTCTGGGAACCGCCGGTTCCGGCCTCGACGCCGAGGACTTCTGTGCGGGACTCGAATCCTTCGATCTCAATGGGTGTCACGGTGGCGTCACCCGCTTCACAGGGTACGAAGCTGCCCGAAGCGATGGACAGCACCCAGGGGCGGACCGTTCGTTGCAGTTTGCCGATCATCCTCTGGCGATAGAACCAGCGGGAGACCGATAGCGCTCCGTTTTCAACCAGGATATCGGTGATCTGGGTATCCACAGCGCCACCGAGGCGCTGGGCGAGTCCGGCGCAGACCCGATTGAACCTGGAGCCGGCGGTCGCCACCACGATGCCGGCGTCAACTGTCCGTGCGATCTGAGCGCAGGCGGCAGTATCCGAGGCGTAGCGAGGGGCGGCCCATGCTTCGCCCGCCAGGGCCACGACTCGGGTCGCTCCCGCCCCGCCGATCTGGGCAGCGGCGGCATCAACCGATCCGCCGACCAGTCCGATGGCCAGTTCTCCATCGATACCTTCCGCGATTGTGCGAGTTGCGGTCAGGGCTTCGAGCGAAGGCTTGTCGAGTGATCCGTTTTCGTCGGTGAAGCCGATCCAAAGTACTTTATCATCCATTTTCGTAATCCTCTATTTGCTCAACCCTTCAACCAGGCTGTGATTTCATCGGCGATGGCATCGGTATTCATCTCGGTTTCGACCCGGGTTTCACGGCGTTGTTTCGGGGACTCGACCGAGTCGTAGGTAGGACCGTCGCCCTTCAATGCGGCTGGGGTGGCCCGCTGCAGAGCCGGCATGATCGTGCGCATGTTCTGCATGCCGATTTGTGGATTGTTGGGTGGTTCCGGAAGGTTTCCGGTCGCCCATCCCAGAACGGCCGGGGCGCCATTGCAGCGAGACTTCTGCCAGGCACCACCTTCGATCCGTTCGAGGATTTCAAGGGTGCCGGAGTCGTCGATGGAAAGTCGATCGACGCCTTGGAATTGCTCGTCGATGCCGAGGATCTCGCCGATCATCTGGAGCACGGCACCGGTCCCTCGGGAGGCGGACTGCCAGCCTCCGAAGAGGAGGAGTTGAGCCGGGTCCAAGCCGGGGATCGCCTTGACCGCATTGGCGAGGGCGCCGGCTGTTTCCGCGGCGTCGACGAATCCGGTGGCCGGTCCGTCAACTACCACCAGATCAAAGGCCGCCTTCTGGGCCACGCTCATCATGACCTGCTGAAGTTTCGCTTTCGGGCTCATACTGACCAGCCAGACCTTGCTGCCGGGATGACGGCGGGCCAGGTCGGCCGCTTCAAAGAGCGCATGCCAGGCCCAGGGATCCAGAACCGCCGGGAGCATCATCTCGTTCTTGAGGGCGGGACCGGTCGGTCCCATGACGGGTTCGAGCGACTGCAGGGGATTGGGAACGATACCGCCGCAGACGACGATCTGGTAGGTATTGGGCATAATGGAATTTTGGAAGAAGGGAAGAAGGGAAGACTGGCTTTGCGGCTGATCAGTTCTTGAAGATTAGTCCGGATGTTTTGCGCATATCGGCGACGGAGCGAAGCGGAGATGGGCGAACACGCAGTGTTCGGGTCGAAGCCCTGAGCCGAAGGCGAATCAAAAGGATCGTGGGAAATACGAAAAAGAGAAGACTGAAAACGAAGGAAAGATCGATCGAGTCCCCTTCATCAACAGCACCCGTTTTCCACGATTCTGGTGATACATCCGGTCAGTTTTCCGCCGAATGGAAACCGCCGGTACTGGCCTGCAGATTGACGTTGCCGCGTTCCGGATCGGTGGGGTGGGATTGCGAGCAATTCCACAGGCAGGCACCGCAATGGACACACTTCTCGCGATCGAAGAGGGGGATGCCTCCGTCCGGGTCCGTCATGATGGCCTGCCCCGAACACGCCTCGATGCAGATTTTGACCGAACACTGTTCGCAGGTCGCGTTGTCGTAGAACGAGAGATGATCGGCATAGCCGCCGGGAGCTTGGACCTTGCCGCCCATCAGGAGGGCGTCCTGTTGCGAAACCAGCAACTGGCCGTCCAGAGGTATCTCCGGCCAGCCCACGCGATCCATGAGGGCATCATGGAGGGCGGCGGCCCTGGCCTCGGACGTTTTTCGGATCTCTGCGAGTTCCGACTCGCCGATCCGATCCCGGTAGTAGGCCTCCAGAGTCGGCACATGATCCTTCGGGCGTTGGATCCTGCCACCGAGGTGGAGACGTCCGCCGGTCAGGCCGGCCATGGCGGTGCCGATGAGACCCCGGACGAATCCTTTCTGGAAACCGTTGCGCGCGTTTTCCGCTTTGATCGATTCCTCTTCCAGCCAACTCTCACGGCGACGCTTCACATAGGTTGCTTCCAGGTTCTCGCGGGTAAACGCCTTCTTCTCCTTCAGCAGTTCGAGAACGGCTTCTCCGAGTTGGGTTCCGGTGGCCCAGGCTTCGTCGACGCCCGAATTCTTCAGGACATTCGTGCTGCCTGATCCCTCGCCGATACGGGCATATCCATTCCCAGCCAGGAAGGGCTCGCCCTTTCGTCCGGACTCGGCGATCGATTTGGCGCCCCAACTGCGGAGAGTGCCGCCTTGTACATGCTTCCAGAGCCATGGATGCATGATCCAGTGCTGCAGGTAACGGTAGGCGGTACGGGTCGGATTCTGAAACCACGACGGAACAAAAATGCCGCAACTCGCCACCCGATCCGGGTACACGTAGAAGAATCCGAAGATCTCAGGTTCCGGGTAACCGAGCGTGTGAATGACTCTGCCGGGTTCGAGGGTGCAGGATTCGGGCAGATCGATCACGAACTTCATGCCCACCGCCCAATCGCGGCTGTGATTGCCTTCGGGCATACCGAAATGTGCGTCAAGCTGGCGACCGACCGGGCCATAGGGACCGTCACCCACCACGGTCAGGGCGGCCTCTATGTCCATGCCGGGCATGAAGCCCATTGCAGGATTACCTTCGGCGTCCACGCCCTGGTCCAGCAGGCGCACGCCACGCACGCGATCACCGTCGATCAGAGCCTCGCCCACCGGGGTGCCGGGCCAGACTTGGATGGTGCCATCGGCAGTGACCCGCTGTCCAACCCACTGGCAGAACTGGCCGATCGAGAAGACCATGCCGGGTTCCTTGCGCAGGAATGGTGGAATCCACGGAAGCACGAAACCGTGATCCCGGGCGAAGGGCCTTACCAATGCATCGCCGATTCTGACCATCGCGGATCTTCGCGAGGCCCCGATGGGATCCAAGAGGTAGACAACCTCCTCCGAGGTCACCTTTGATGCCATCGGGATATCAGCGAGGTTGACGTCGGGCAGACTCTCGCGGATGGCCCGGCCTTCGGTCACCACTCCGGAGACACCGAAGCCGAGATCGTCCGCGCGTTCGTAGCAGATGACCTGGGGGGGCATGCCGGGCATGACGCCGCTGTCCACGGCCGGGGTGCCGTCGGGATTGATCAGGCCCTTCTGGAGCGCGGTCAGGAATCCGCCCGTGGCCGGACCGAACCCGACGCAGGCGATGTCGACCGGCATGGTCTGCCGCTCGATATCCGGCGTTTCCGCACCCGTGGGATCCATTGCTTTCAGACCGGGTAGTCGAGGGCCTCGGGAATCATGATGGTCGTGAGCGACCGGGCGGCCCGGGCCTTGGCCAGTTCACTTCCAACCAGTGAGCGATCGACCGCATCACGCAGGGCCGAAAACTCGGCGGCTTCACCATCGTCCATCGAATCCTGGAAGCCGAAGACCAGGTTGGCGCAGATCCGTGAGACTTCGCCGGCGGAGCGTGCGATCTGCACGTGGCAGAGATCGGCGTAAAACGAGGCGTAGCCGTCGATCGAATTGGCCAGGACCGGGTTGTCGGCCCCCTTGGTCTTGAGCTCGATCCCGTCCTCCAGCAGGCTGCGGGCGGAAAGGAGCCAGCAGATCGAGTCGGCCAGCGGGAAAGTCACGCCCTGGCGCTTGCCGTGGTAGAGCTTTTTGCCCGAAGGGTCGCTGTGGCTCTGCAGGTAGTCGATGGTCCATGACCAGAGCTTCATGGCGGCGGCCAGGGTGGCCGGGGCGAAGGCGGTCTGGGAATCGGCCAAGCCCTCCAGCCGCTGTATCCAGAGGCTGAATTCGTGGCGGAATATCTTGCTGGGCATGCCAAGGGTGAGGTGGCGGCGCTGAACCGCTTCCGGTCCTTCGTAGGTGGCCTCCAATTGCGCGTCCATCCACTTCTGAGGCAGGAAGCCCGGGCAATCCTCGGTCGTGCCGTAGCCGCCCATCAGGGAGACGGCCTCGCGCATCATGGTCGCGCCATAACCTGTATTCCAAAGTTTGACCGCGGGGTTCATGACATTCGCCCGCGCATCCATCAGGGCGAATTGAACAAGGGTGTCGTTGCCCAGTTCCTCGAAGCGGGCCGCATCACGGGTCGCTTCGTCGCCGTAGAGGAGATTGAGGTATTCGATGACCTCCGGTTCCTTCTTTCGCAGGGCCATGAATTGCCTGCGGCCGGTCAATCCCTGTTCCTCGCAGATACTGTCCTTGGCCGCTTCGATCGGGTCGAAGATATCGGCCTGCCGGGACGCTTCGAAACCGACCGAGGCCGCCGCTTCGCCGGTTGCCCAGACATCGATCAATCGGTGGGTGACGTCCTCGTTCATCTGGAGCCCGAGATCGTGCCGAGGACTTCCCTCACCGGATTCTCCGCCGTGGAAACGCGAGCGCTGGTAGCGGATGACGGGTTCGATGGCTGAAAGGAGCTTGGCGGCGGTCATCAGGCCGACCGGGATACGCGTTCGGTGGAAGACAGATGCGATCACTTCGCTGTGGTTGTACTTCGGGATGATCACTCCGTCCACCACCTCGTAGCCGCCGATAATCCGGCTGGCCGGTACCTGCTGGCTGAAGACGGGATCTCGGGTGGAAGAGAGTTGATGGACCAGTTTCAGGGTGGGGGCGCCACGATCGAAGGTGCCGGGATCCGTATTTTCCAGGATGACCATGCAGGAGCCCTTGATCCGCGGATCGTCGGAATCGACCGCCGCAGTGACGAAATTGGCGAAGTCCATGTTCGTGATGAACCGGCCCCGCTTGTCGACCTGGAGCAGGGGCTCACCACCTTCGGGCCAATCGATGATGCGGACCTTGCCGTTCAGGATGCCGGTGTCGACCCCGACGAATGGCAGGGGTTCGGTCAGGGCGAATGCGCCGCGCCAGGGAATACGATCCTCGCCGGGTTGTGGCGGCAGGGATTTTTCCATGTAGAACGCCCGCTGTTTGTCCGTGCCTTTGGCCTGGATCGGTGCGAGGGCAAGATTGCTGGCCAGGGACCCGGTGGCCGCACCCGCGTCCACCCAGGAAAGCTCGAACGCCACCAGGGACATCGCCATAACCTTGGGTCCATCGATGAAGCCCCCCTGGTCAAGGTCCATATAAAGCGCGGTCAGACCGGACTCGTCGAAGGCGGTGAGCAGTTTCGCCTTTTCGTCACTCCATTCATGGGTGTTGCGCATACCATCGGCGACGAGACGGGCAGCCGTGCCGCGGGCCACACCACGGGCACTCTGAACAGCCATCTGCAGGTCAAAACGGTCGGAAAACCGCCACATGATCTGTCGGACATCGTCTCCGGGAAGGGTAGGCAATAGGGAGTCTGACATTGGGTTTGTCTTGGTTATGAAGGGATTGGAACCGGTAAGGTGAATGGGGCCAGACCTCGAGCTTTTTGTGCGAAGCCAAGCCCCAGACTCATCGAGCACGGGCGTGAAGGATACCGAATCGGCGCTTTTTGTCTTCGCGTAGATTGCCATTTCCTCCCCGATCATTGTCCGTTTGAATCGTAGGAAACGGGTGTCACGGCATCTCAGGTTCCGTTTGGCAGGCGTAATTTTCCCCTTCTGGCGACGGCTTCTCGTCCATGAAAAGCCAGACCGGAGAGCACCATGTCTTCACCTGCCGAACCGGAAAATGCTACCCGTGCTCGCCGGGGCAGGAGTGGCGGGACTGATAGACCCTCGGGCTCATTCGCCTATGATCTTGACAGCCGGACCGGCGACACGAAGCCTTGCCGCAAGGCGCCTATCCGGTTGGCATATCGACAAGGCTGTTGACCATGGGGCGATTCTCGGCCGGTCCACTTTGCCGGAAAAAGGTGATTCGAAATTGAACAGCGGGAAACGGGCACATTACTTCTGGTGCCAGATCGCAATGCCACACAAGGGAAGAATATGAAGCAAAGCAAAATCCAACCAACGATCGAAGATGATCGGACCGGAGTGAGCGTAGCAACGCTGGTTCGAGCGATCAAAGACAATCTGTTCTATGTGCAGGGGAAGTTTTCAGCCACTGCGACCAGGAATGATGTCTATCTGGCAGTCGCCTATACGGTTCGTGACCGTCTGTTGCGACGATGGATTGATTCGATCGAAACCTATATGAAGGACGATGTCAGGCTGGTTTGTTATCTTTCCGCCGAATTCTTGATGGGGCCTCATTTGCACAATAATTTACTCAACCTTGATCTGTTTGAACCAATGCGGAAAGCGGTGGCCTCTTATGGAGTCAAGCTGGAAGACCTGATTGAACAGGAAGAAGAGCCGGGACTGGGCAATGGGGGACTGGGCCGCCTGGCCGCCTGTTACATCGATTCTCTTTCCAGTTTGCAGATTCCGGCCATAGGCTACGGCATTCGCTATGAATACGGCATCTTCGACCAGAAAATTCAAGATGGTTGGCAGGTCGAAATCACCGATAAATGGTTGCACTTGGGAAATCCCTGGGAATTGCACCGCCCGGAGCGAACCTATGAGGTGAAGTATGGCGGGTATACCGAAGCCTGGGAGGACGATCAGGGTTGTTTTCGTGTCCGCTGGGTCCCAAACCGGGTGGTGATGGGAGTTGCCTACGATACCCCGATTCTGGGTTACAAAGTAAATTGTGCCGATCTATTGCGGCTCTGGTCTGCACAGGCGCCGGAATCCTTTGACTTTCAGGACTTCAATGTCGGCGATTACATGGGAGCAGTTCAGGAGAAAGTGGATTCGGAAAACATTACGAAAGTCCTTTATCCGAATGATGAGCCCGAGCAAGGCAAACGCCTGCGTTTGCAACAGCAATATTTCTTTGTCTCCTGTTCGCTGCAGGACATGATCTCGATCCAGTTGGGATTTGGTGGTTCGTTGGATGATTTTCATAAGCGCTTCGCCGGCCAGCTGAATGACACACATCCATCCATCGCCGTGGCTGAATTGATGCGCCTGCTGGTTGATGAGCATGATATGGGATGGGACCAAGCCTGGAATATCACCCGCCATACGTTTGCCTATACCAACCACACCCTGTTGCCGGAGGCTCTCGAGACCTGGTCGCTACCTTTGTTCAAGAGTGTGCTACCCCGACATCTGGAAATTATTTATGAGATCAATCGTCACTTCCTCGATGAGGTTCGAATCCGGTACCCGGACGATAATGAACGACTTGCCCGAATGTCCCTGATTGATGAGGCGGGTGAAAAATCTGTCCGGATGGCGAACTTGGCCTGTGTCGGCAGTCATGCCGTCAATGGGGTGGCCGAATTGCACACAAGGTTGCTTACCGCCAACATAATGCGGGATTTCGATGAATTTTACCCTGGGAAATTCAGCAACAAAACCAACGGGGTTACGCCCCGCCGCTGGATGGTGCTGAGCAATCCAAGGCTGTCGGCCTTGATCACGGAAAAGATTGGGGACGGTTGGATTACCGACCTGAATAAACTCAGGCGACTGGAGGATTTCGTTGATGATGCCAATTTCAGATTTCGCTGGCACAAGGTGAAACTGGAAAACAAGCGGGAACAGGCTGCCTTTGCCCTTGAACGTGCCGGTGTTGAATTGAATCCGGAGTCGCTGTTTGATGTCCAGGTCAAGAGATTGCACGAATACAAACGGCAGCATCTGAATGTTCTGCATATCATCACTCTGTATAATCGGATCAGGCAGAACCCGGATATTGATATCGTCCCCCGGACTTTTGTGTTTGGCGGCAAGGCGGCGCCGGGGTATTTCACGGCCAAATTGATCATCAAGCTGATTACATCAGTTGGTGATGTGGTTAACAATGATCCGGACGTCAGGGGGCGACTGAAGGTGGTGTTTGTCCCGAACTTCAACGTCAAATTGGGTCATCGGGTTTATCCCATGGCCGATCTGTCGGAACAGATTTCCACCGCAGGTTTGGAAGCCTCGGGAACCGGAAACATGAAGTTTTCAATGAATGGGGCGCTGACAATAGGTACGCTGGATGGTGCTAATATAGAAATCAGGGAGGAAGTTGGTGAAGAGAATTTTTTCCTGTTTGGTCTGACCGCCCAGGAGGTGGCTGATTGCAGAGCCCGGGGTTATAGGCCGGGAGAATACTATGAAGATAACGAAGCGCTCAGGTCGGTGCTGGACCTGATCGGCGGAGGCCATTTTTCTCACGGCGATGTCAACCTGTTCAGTCCCCTGGTTGATGAACTGCAATATAAGGACCAATATATGTTATTGGCGGACTACCAATCCTATATTGATTGTCAGGACAAAGTTGGCGAAGCCTGGCGCGATCAGGACCTATGGACCCGTATGTCAATTCTGAATGTCGCACGAATCGGAAAGTTTTCTTCAGACCGCTCAATTCAGGAGTATTGTCAGGATATCTGGAAGGTGCACCCGGTATCGGTGGCTGCGTCGGGGTGAGCTTTTGGAAGGATTCTTCCCGCGCGGCTTGATAACTGGAATGGCGCCGATACTTGCCACGACATAAACTCCAGGTTCAGAGCGACCGGGCGTCAGCAACGAGGGGACCATCCGACACCGACTGATCCATGTCTGGTAAGCAGCAACGCGGACGGATCCGGCGCCGGCAATGAGAGGTTGTGCATCTACTACCGGCGATCCCTCAACGATTTTTGGTGATCCGGAAAATCGTGGGACCGCTCTGGATTACGATATCCGCTGCCGTTACGTTGACGATTTCAGGGGCTCGTGGAGTGAGCCTCACCCGGTCGTAACGGCCGGGAAAGGCAAGGTGGTTGAATGGGTCTATCAGGTCGCCTGCACATAGAATCCGTTCCCAGGATTGCCGCGCTTTGTTCCCCGTTCGATGCACCCCTCCTCGAATAAGCGCCTGCAGGTGGCGAAGGCTTGAATCTTCAGGGGGAGCAGATTGCGATGATTCTTGAATGGAACCTGCTTCGAGATTAGAAGAAGACCAAGAATCATGAATAAACTCGAGACAGCCTACCAATTGTTGCGCGAATTCAAGGGTGACACCTATCATCAGGGCAGGGGCGTGCTCTCCCATGTCGGAGAGATGGCCGCAGCGGTGGGGGGCCGAGCCGCTCTTGTTAGGGAGACATTTCCCGGGAGCGACCAGCATGTGGCCACGATCTCGGATTCGCTGGCGGCGGCCGGCGTTCAACTCGTCGGGGTCATCAATGGCGCCCAACCCAATTGCCCTCTGGAAGACCTCTTTCGCATTACCAAAGAGCTGAAGGAACTGAATCCGGACGTGATCGTGAGCTTTGGAGGGGGCAGCACCATCGATTCGGTCAAAGGGGCTGAGGTCCTGCGAACCCTGGGTGGTGATATCGAGATCTACTTTGGGGTGGGGGAGGTAACTTCCCGCCTGGCTGAAAGCGGAAAGACCTTGACGCCGCACATCGCCATCCAATCCGCGTCCAGCTCAGCCGCGCACCTGACCAAATATTCCAATATCACCGATCCTGACACCGCCCAGAAGAAGCTCATCGTCGATGATGCCATCGTTCCCGGATTCGCAGTTTTCGATTACGACTTGACCCGCAGCCAGCCGCGCGCTCTGACGCTCGACGGCGCCCTTGACGGCCTCTCGCACGCTCTGGAAGTCTATTACAGTGCGGTGGGTATGCCCGTTGCGACGTATGAGAAAGCCAGGGATGTTGCCTTGACCGCGATTGATCTGGTTGTTCGCTATCTGCCGAAAGTGGCGGAAAACCCTGACGATGCGGAAGGACGGGAAGCACTCGGGTTGGCCACCGACCTCGGTGGATATGCGATCATGCTGGGCGGGACGAACGGAGCGCACCTGACCAGCTTTTCGCTGGTTGACATTCTCAGCCACGGCCGGGCCTGTGCCATGCTCAACCCCTACTACACGGTTTTCTTCGGACCGGCGGTTGAGGAACCCCTCAGGCTGGTCGGAGAGATCTACCGGTCGGCCGGGTATTCCGATGCAGATTTTGATACCCTGAACGGGAGAGAGGCCGGAGTTGAGATTGCCCGGGCCATGTTCAAAATGGCGGGTGAGATCGGTTTCCCCACTCGACTCAATGAGATCGAGGGATTCGGCCGGGAGCATATTGATCGTGCGCTCAGCGCAGCCAAGAATCCCCAGTTGAGAATGAAACTTCAGAATATGCCGGTGCCCTTGACCGCAGACCTCATCGACGAATACATGGGGCCGATCCTCGAAGCCGCGGTCGACGGGGACCTTTCCCGAATCAAGAATCTTTCGACCGAATAATCGGTCCTCGATGAATTCGGGGGAAGCCGAGAAGGGGTCAGACTTGAATGGCACTTAGTTAAGCGCCGATCCGGAGTTATCCGACGAAGAATAGCCAACGGGGTCATTGCTCATTATCTTGCATGCCAATGCGAGATATGTGCTTTGACCCCCTCGAAGCCAAGTTGACCGGAATTCCTCCTGGATACCCTTTAGCTTGGTGCCATTCGGGTCAGACTTTGCTTCTTGCGACCGGGCTTCACCGATGGTGAATAAATGACCAACCCTGCCATTGATCCGAAAAAGGAGTTGCGCGGGTTATCTATCCTGTCGGCAGATCATAGTCGATGAACTCAATCTCAAGCAGTTCGGCGAAGGCCTTCAGCTCGCTCTTCAGGTCTCCTTCGACCGCGTGAATGTGGTTGGAGCCGAAGGAGCTCAGGAACTGCTCCTTATCGATGTTCATATCTACGAAAATAAGCGGGCGCACCTGAATGGTCGGGCTCTGCTTGGCCCGGTCTTTTTCTACCGTATTCCCGGTCAATACCCCGAGGGTGTATTGCGATTTCGTGCGGAAGAGACGCGCGAAGGTCATCTTGTTTCCAGCCGGAACGGTGAATTGGGTGGAGGCGCCGCCGGCCTCACCGAAACTGTGAGGAACCAGGCTCACTTCCTTCAGGTTCTTCTTCAGGTCGGGAGACAGCCCGGCAAAGTAGAAGGCCATGGAACCGCAGTTGGCCAGCGTCATCTCCCGGGCAGTCATCCATGCGATATCGTTTAGACTGGTCGGTCGGCCGCCGCTCAACAGCTTGAGGATCTGCATGGTCAGAGCCCCGTCCGCGTCCGCTTCGCAACTGGTGGGAACCGGTTCTTTGTCACCGTCCGCGTCAAATGGATCATTCGAGATCGCCACATTGATACATTGCAGACAATAGCCGTTGCTCATTTCCGGCTGGCATTTAACACCCGCGAAATCCAACTCGTAGTGTTCACAGATATCGCGAGTGGCGATATAGCTGCGCACTTGTTTCTCCAGATGGGGCGGTGTGAAATTGGACTCGTTGAAGTCAACCGTGCCGGTTCGCTCCATCAGCCAGTCCACATGCTTCTTGACCGTTTCCTCATCAAGTCTTTCCGCCCGGTAGGCGATTTCGAACTGATCCACATGCTCGATGTCGACCGCGAAAATGGACTCCCAAAGGGCGACATCCGCTGTTCCCGTGCTGATACCCAAGGATCGGCCGCCAATGCAGCCGTAGGTCTGACCCCTGAGTCGTTGTTTCGCGGCAGCGGCCCGCAGAAAAGAGACGAGAATGTCTCGATTGGTTTTCTCCACCGCATCTCCCGGGACCCGCAGATAGCGGAGACCGATCTGATCAAGAGCTCCGGCCGCGGCGAGAAATACGAGCTGGCTGAGAGAGTCCTCGGCCTCGTTACAGGCGAGCGCGATCGGAACATGCAGCAAATTGGCGGTATGGGCAACCAAGGCAGGTGCTACAAAGATGGGTACATACAGGACGACCGCATCCACCTGGGCAGCCCCAATCTCCCTGGCAGATTGAACCGCCTGCTTCTTGGAACGAATCTCTCTTGCTTCGGGCCAGACAATGTCGACGTCTGTTTCCAGAGAGGTGACAAATCGCTTCACTTCCCGGTCGGAAATGGGCTTGCGCTTTTTATAAACGTCTTCGCGAACCAACGATTCGCTGAAGACAAGAACACCGATTTTTGGTCGAATCATTTATGTCCCTTTTCTAGTTTAGGCAATCCACAGTTCGAACCTGGTGGGGTTCTTTCGAAAAAAATCGTGCGTTAATGACAGTGTGTCAGTGCTAATTGGTTCAGGAGTGGGCTGCCGCCATGGGAATTAAGGTAAATTCAGGCTGTGGTGAAAGAATGAAGATGGCAAGATCAGCGATCTTGAGCCATGAAAAACGAGTTTCCAGGGGTTTGAACCGCATCGGGGTTCAGGTGGAAAAGGGACTCGGGCCGCTGGGCGGACCGGGACCACCGAAATGTCACCGGCTTGGCTGACTTCTCGAAGACTCGGGTAGTTCGCTGACTCTCCCGCGATTCTCACTTTGGCAGTGGCGACCTGATCTGGTGCGGGATCGAATCGCGTTCAACCATTGGCAACCGCAGATCTCGGATCGATGCCCTGCGCCGCTCAAGCGGGTTGAGTAGATGTAAATCAGGAATGCTTATCCTTTTTATTACCAATAATTTAAAAGGGCAAGTACTCTCCGTGAAGTCTTGCGTAATCTTACTCCGACTGTTCGAGTACTCAGGCTGAACTTTGGGAACCGGAAATCACCATTTACCCTTCCGCAAGGTGGTGTTCGGAGGGATATGACCCCTTCGCCACAAGTCCCCACTGTAATTGAGGATACACCCATGAAAACACTGCAAACAGAAGTGCCAGGAATCCGCCGCAGATACACCTACAACATAAGAATACGGGCGTGGGTTACGATACTCAGTGCGATGTCGATCGTCTTGGGGGTTCTGCCGGGCACAACAAATACGATCAGGGCCGCAGACCCATCCGGACACCTCTTTGCCATGGGTTACAATGGATTCGGCCAGTTTGGCGATGGGACAATCATCAATCAGCCCACGGCCACGTGGGTGGACTATGATGTGGCCAAGATTTCTGCGGGGGGGAGTTCCAGCTTCTACATCACGTCCGACGGGACCCTCATGGGCACGGGCCAAAATACAAAAGGTAGTCTCGGTGACGGAACAACCACGGACAAGGAAACTCCCATAGTCGTCGACACCGGTGTGACAGCTGTGTCAAATGACAGCGCTAGCCATACCCTTTACCTTAAGTCGGACGGAACCCTTATGAGTATGGGAGGCAACACATATGGCCAACTTGCTGATGGTACGAGAGTCGACCGGCACATACCCATAGAGATTGAAACCGACGTGATTTCCATCGCAGCCTCGAGGACAGGTAACAGCCTTTACGTGAAGTCAGATGGAACTCTCAAGGGGGTGGGGTATAATGCGCATGGCAACCTCGGTGACGGAACAACCCTCATCAGGTATACGCCTGTGGATATCGATACAGACGTTGTTGCCGTCGCCGCGATGTACAGTCACACCCTATATATAAAGTCCGATGGAACCCTTATGGGTATGGGATGGAACTTGCGTGGTCAACTCGGTGACGGAACCACGACAGACCGGCATACGCCGATTGTGATCGATACCAATGTCATTGCCGCGTCTGCTACGACCGCCAATAGCCTTTATATAAAGTCCGATGGAACCCTCATGGGCATGGGATGGAACACTTATGGTCAACTTGGGGATGGAACGACAATCGACAGGCACACCCCTGTAGAAATCGATTCGGATGTGGTCGCCATCGCCACAGGGCATGTTCATAACCTGTATATCAAGTCCGATGGAACACTCATGGCAATGGGATACAATAATTACGGCCAGCTTGGTGATGGGACCACGCTTAAGCGGCTTGTTCCTGTGGTGATTGACACTGATGTCTTTGCTGTGGCGGCAGGATCGCACCACAGCCTGTATCTGTCGAGTGCGCCTTTCGATCCGCTGATCAGAGGGACACCCGTGGAAGGCCTGGAGGACTGGTTCCTGTCTGATTGGTTTGGATACTACGCAACGGCGTTTGCGCCTTGGCTTTTCCATTCTGAACACGGGTTTGTCTATCGCGCTGAAGAGTCCACCAACCTGAGTACCTACTTTTATGACGATGCGATCGGCGCCTGGTGGTGGACCAACCAGGACAGCTATCCAGAACTCTACCTCTTTGATCCGCCGGCGGATCTTCAGGGTACCGATATCGGATCGGAATGGCTGACCTACCAGCTGGGCTCGGTGGATCCCCGGGAATTTGTGGACCTTCGGCCTCCGATTGACGTTGGGCCTCTCTACTTTAATCCCTGACTGAATTCGTCAGGAGGCCCGTGGCAGGCGCCGCTTCAACCGATGTTTGGACGACCGGGTGCTATTGCTTGATCGATCACAGTAGTTGTTGCGACACGGAGCTATTCCGCCAAAAGGCGGCGATGACCCCGGCAACAATTTGACCTCGCCACGCATTGACAGAGGTCGATCAGGTGGTCGGTCGCCCCTTGCAAACTGGAGTGGCTTTCAAACCGTGCCCCATCCTCAGCTGATCGATTCTCACCTGCGACCCCGGAGCTCGATCCTGTGCCTCGAATGGGTTGGGAGTGAGTGGTGACCATGATGCATATCAGGTATGCTTATCCTGAATATTACCTGGGTAGATGCCAGGGTTCTCACCACTTTGCGTGCAACGAATGAACAGGTATCGGCCTGCCCCATGAACACTCAAGAATGCTTGCAGGTTCTGCGCGGCGCGCAAACAGTGCTGCGCGGCCCCTATGACCGTATGCCTCCCATTAACTGAAATCCCTATGGTAAACATCGCGTTATTTGGTCCGCCGGGTGCCGGCAAGGGCACCCAGTCGGAATTCCTGATCGAGAAATACAAGCTGTTTTACATTTCCACCGGAGATCTGCTCCGCAAGGAACTGGCAAACAAGACTCCGCTCGGGCTTCAGGCGCAGAGCATCATCGCGTCCGGAGGTTTGGTGTCCGACGAGATCATTGTCCAGATCATGGAGAGAACCATCGGCGAAAACTCCCAGGTCAACGGGTTTCTGTTTGATGGGTTTCCCCGCACCTACATTCAGGCCTACATTCTGGAGGGGCTGATGATCAAGCAGAACACCTCGCTGACCTGTCTGATCGATTTGCAGATTTCCGAGGAAGTGTCGGTGAAGCGGTTGCTGAAACGCGGAAAGACCTCGGGACGCAGCGACGACAATGAAGCGGTGATCCGAAACCGGCTGAAGGAATACAGCGAAAAGACTCTGCCCGTGCTCCAGTTCTACGAGGACAAAGGCGTGCATTTCGAGGTCGATGCGTCGGCTTCGATCGAAGCGGTCAGCAAAAGCGTCGAGGAAATTGTTCAGCATGAACTGAGTAAGAAACTCCTGAATATCGTGCTCTTTGGATACCCCGGATCGGGACGCCGTTCACAAGGAAGGGCACTGGCCAAGAAGTATGGGCTCGAAACCGTGACCACCGGCTCGATGCTGGAACAGGAAATCGCGAAGGGGAGTGCGATCGGAGAGAAAATCAAGGAGTTCTATGAGAGCGGCCAGTTGATGACCGATGAGATCGTCGTTCCATTGATCGAACAGAAGCTCGAGTCGTCCAAGGATGTCAGAGGCTTTATTTTCAAGGGATTCCCACGCACTCTGGTGCAATCGTACATCCTCGACGGTCTCCTGAAAAAGCGTGGTACCCAGATTTCGAGAGTGATCGAAATCGAGGTGCCCACTCTCGAACTGATCCGGCGGCTGGACGAGCGCAGCAAGACGGAGAAATGCATGCCTTATGATACCAGTACGGCCAAGATCGTGAAGCGCCTGCAGGAACATGAGCAGAAGACCGCTCCTGTGATCGATAAATACAACCAGTTGCACGGAGTGACCAAGATCGACGGAATGGGCTCATTCGATGAGGTATTTCAGAGACTCTCGGCCGAGGTTGAGGATGGTTTCAAGAGAAACGGGTAAACCTTCACTGACCAGGCACTCATCCCGGATCGGAATTGGTGGACGATCGTTGAGGAATTGAAGCGTGACGCCATGAAAACAACTACGTCCAGGGAGAGAATGCGCACGGTCCTCAGGGGAGACCTGCCCGATCGTGTCCCATTCGTCCCGACTATATATATTGATCATGCTTGCCTGGCGAGTGGCAGGAGATTTGAGGATGCACTCATAGACCCGGCCTTGGGCCAGCAGTGCATGCTTGAAGCGGCTCGCCGCTACAAGTCAGACGCGGTGCGGTTCTGCATGGGCCCCGATGCGTCATGGTACGATGAAAAGACGGTCGTAGAACGTGAGGGGCGACTGGTTGAGCTCTCGCGAAGGAGCGGGAAAGCTGACGGCTACTACGATGTCGAAGGTGGAGGCAAGCTGATCCCGTGTCAGAAGACCGATGTTGTGCGCACAATACACGATGTGCGTGGCATTGAAGTAAGAAGTGCCGGGGAATACCTCCAACGGGGGTGTCTGAAAGATGTCCTGACCCACACACGGGCCGCGCACGATGATGGGCTCTTTGTAGTCGGCATGTGTTCTTCGCAGACCATCAACTTCATGGTTGAGCAGATGGGCAGCGTCGAAGCCGCGCTCCTGCTTTTACTCGATGACCCCGAATTCGCGTCTGCTCTCATTGACAAAGCTGTGGCCATATCGATTGAAAAAGGTAAGGCTTTCATCCAGACTGGCGTCGACTGCCTCTATATCGGGGATTCCTACGCATCCTGCAGCGTCATCTCCCCTGAGACTTATTACCGTTTCTGTGCGCCGGCGTATGCTCAAGTGGCTCAGGAGTTTCGCAGGGAGGGCGTATCCTGTTATATGCACTGCTGCGGAAACTACAACCCCCTGCTCGAACGCCTGCCGTCGATCGGTATCGACGCCATGGATGGCATGGACCCTGAAAGCGGCATGAGCGTGGCCCAGACCAAGAAACAGATAGGCTCCGAATTGACACTGATGGGCGGAATCAGTTGCATGACGCTCCTGAACGGCGGGCCGGAGGCGGTCTATGATGAAGCGAAACAGTGCATCGTGGCGGGCAAGCCGGGGGGGCGATACGTTCTGGGTAGCGCATGCGCCGTGCCACGGTACACTCCTGCAGAAAACATGTTGGCTGCAAGAAAAGCTGTGACAGACTGCGGATCCTATCATGAAAACAACCCGGGATAGAACTTTTCCCAATCGATTTCCCGGGACTGACTGACAGACTCTGGCCCCTCAAGAAGGTGACGACACCCAACCAGCACTGGAACGCGATATTCAAACCCAAAGCCGACCCTGAACTCGGCTGGTATGAAACTGACGTTGCTCAAACGCTTAAGTTCCTTGACCTCGTCCCGCAGAACGACGCGGCTACGATATTCCTGCCCGGCGCCGGAACCTCGGCTCTTGTCGACGAGCTTTTGTCTCGAGGGTCGCACCTGATATTGAATGACATCAGCGACGAGGCTCTGAAGCAATTGAAGGAGAGAATTGGAAGCATTCAGGACAGATTGACATGGATTCACCATGATATTTCCAAGCCGCTCCCTTGCGAATTGCGACAGGCAGATATATGGATTGATCGTGCCGTCCTGCACTTCCTGTTGGACGAGGCCGACATCGACGGATACTTCAACAACCTGCGTTCCACAGTGCGGCCGGAAGGACATGCACTCCTTGCCGAGTTTTCAGTCACGGGCGCACCCAAGTGTGCCGGGCTTGATTTGCATCGCTACTCTGTAGAGGAGATGAGCGAACGACTGGGGGCAGGATTCGACCTTGTCAGGCAGGAGGAATACACTTTCATCAACCCTTCCGGCGATCCTCGCCCCTATATCTATGCACTCTTCAGAAGGAAATAGGGGCAACAGGAAACCGCGCCAAACGGCAAGTCGTTGATGAGATTTGAGGTTCGTTGCGAGTCGATTACAAGGAAAACGCAATGAGCTGCGGCCATCGTTTGAGGGACGCGACATGGGTACTAGGCGACCCGGATGAGGCAGTCCTGCGTTGGACGAGAAAGCAGGTGCAGTCATGGGTGCCGAGACTATCAGGCGCGCCGGCTCGTCTCGTGGACAGACTGGAGGATGGACTCTCGATCGTGGTTGGTTCACGGTTGTCCAACCAATTGATCTGTAAGGCCGCCGATCAAGGGCTCATTGATCTGACCACCCTGGGCGAGGACGGATTTATTCTGAAACAGACGGTTCTTGACGGTGCGACCGTCCTGCTGATTGCGGGGTGCTCGCCGCGCGGGGCCGCCTACGGCGTGTGCGAGTTGTTCGAGCGGCTGGGCTGCACCTTCGTCATCAGTGGCGATCATCTCCCTCCGTGCGATCCGGAGATGCCCCTGCCGTCGCTGGACGTGGCCAAACGCACCGCCTGCTCCTGGCGCGGCATCTTCTTTGGTGGCTATTGTTTCACCACCAACTCGATGATGTCGCTGCCGGACTACGAAACGATGTTCGACCAGATGGTCAAACTCAGGATGAACCGGATCGTGTTCTATCACTTCGAGAATGAGCCGTTCATCGATTACAGCTTCATGGGTGAACGCAAGCTGGTGGGCGACATCTCACATCCGGATTCGGGTTACCTTTCGTACGGGCGGCATTTCACGGGGTCGTTCAGGGTTGAAGATCTTCCGGTTGGTCGCGAGCAGTTCGATCGCGAGAAGATTGCACCGTTGGAGTTCCAGGCGGTCGGCAGTTCGGACGATGCGTTGGACACCGCCAGGAATTTCATGCGCAAGATTATCGCGCTGGCGAAGGCCCGCGGAATCGGCGTCTGGACGACGGTGCTGCCGCAGTTCATTCCTCCTAATCTGAGCAAGTACAGCCGACCGATGCCGAGCTTGCATAAACATTGGTCGGCACACCTGAGTTGCACCGATCCGGTGGCAGGACCTCTCAACCGCGCACGCATTCAAGGCATTCTCGACGCCTATCCCGACCTCGAAGGCATCTTCCTCGGTATACCGGAAGGTTTCTTCGACGACCCATACCCGGAGACACGGGTGCTGATCGAGCGGGAGTGGGATGACTACGCGGAATCGCTGGACCTGCAGAGGAAATACTGGGGCAGGTTCTGGCCCGGCGACAAACAGCAGAAGGCGCACCTCCGCGCTGACATCGCGTTTACCGAAATCGTCAAGACGACCATAGCCGAGGCGAAGGGGATGAGGCCGGATCTCAAGCTGGGCATCTGCACCGTCTGCAAAGCCTACCTGTTGACGCACCTTCACGACATCCTACCACTTGATATGCCCTTTATCGACATCGAGTCGCGGGCATTGTGGACGTTGGACGGCGCTCCCCTGCATCTTTTCCAGCGCATGAAGGGCCGTGAATGCGTCATCATACCGCGCGCTGTGGACGACGGGTCCCTTCTCGGCCTGCAATTCCCTCTCTGGCAGTACTCAAAGGACGGTTTTGTCTCCTCGGCGAAGGAGAATGGAACAAATGGTCTGATGATCCAGACAACGCACATCCGGGGCAACGAGCACAGCATTAAATACCTGGCCGACGGCATGTGGGAAGGCCCTGCCGCGCCGGGTGAGTTCTACCGCCACTATGCCGAACGCGTGTTCGGTGCAACGGCGGTGCCTCAGGTCATGGAGGCATTCACCAAGCTCGAACAGAACGACGAATTCCTGGGTGGTCGCGGCCAGCACAATATGCCCTGGAACATGGTCCCGGATCAGATCTGGATCATGCACACATTCAAGGAATTTGACCAGCCGTTCCATCGTGCACCCTTCAGTCAGGACTTTGTCGACAGGTGCGAGGAACGGGCGATCAAATTCAGACAGGCGATTGGTTCGCTGTCGCTGGCGCTGGATCGATTTGGTGAAGCGTATCAGCTGACTACCAGGTCCGGGCAGCAGGAATTGGCCTACATCATCAATCGAACCCACGGCTATCGCGCCCACCTGCAGGCGCTGGTTCAATTCGCCGAGCTGTACCATCATTACTACGAAATGTTTGCACTCCTGCCCCAGGACCTCGAGGGGTTCAAACAGTCCCTCGATCGTCTGCTCACTGAATCGCACCGACTGGAGGGCGTGACCCGGGAATCAGCGACCTACTTTGCGAGTTGCGTCGAACACACCACCGACCTTGCCCTGCTGTGGATGGTCAGTCACAGAATGGTCCTGGGAAGTCACTGTCTGTGCGAATTCCTTGAGAACATCCGGGCGTTCTACAGTGGAGGTGAGTACTGGAAGCCCGTCGATTGGGACAAACTCTTCGGACGTTGCGTGTTTCCTCCCCATGGGACTGGCAGGGTTGGAGAGGGCGAGAACACATCCGAAACAGAGCCGGGTTAATCTCGACTTTCCGATCGCAGGAGAGTCAGAAGGGGCGTTTCACCAAAGGTTGTTGGAGGCCTTCTTCAAGTCATCGAATAAGGGTTAAAAAGACCTCCTGAGAGTTCAATGTGGAAGAAGGCGAATGCCCCCAGATTGCGCGGATCAACCTCGGTGATCAGCGCTAGATTGAGGAAGAACCTATGGAAAGGGTCGGGAACTTCAATTCGATGGTTTAGTGCTGCAACAAGAAGGCCAGGAAAAATTGGGAATTTTCGAAGTTCTCGCTGAAGTAGACCCGCTGAACTTCTGACCGATCACTTCAAATTAACGCACTTATTTCCATCGGCCGCTTTCGTCTGCCTTGGCGCATTACCCGTCACCAATGATGACCCATTCCGGGGCGAATGGTTGAACGGTTACCCATAGTCAGCCGTCTCACATCATCGTTCAAACCTAAAATGGTCCAATTCATGGTCAAGAGATTCATTCAATTCAATCGACCTTGCTGATTGCGAAACACCCCTTGTCGTAAATCTTCTGAATTCCCCAAGAGGTGAATATAATTACTAACAAGCAAACTGTTGATAGATACACTACCTGTAGGAGCTCATTTCCAGGAAAATACAACGATACTAGAGTGGAGTAAATGGGGCGATGAAATAGATACATTGAGTACCCGCTGTAGCTAAGAAATGAGATGACGGCAGCTTTCCCAAACCTATCTTCATTGAGGTAGCAGATCGCAGAAATGAGGAATGAACAAGAAAACACCATCGAGATGTTTCTGATCTGATTAAATGTCCAGGAGTCATTTTCTATGAAAGCAAGAACAAGCCACAGACAGAATACCAGTAACACAGAGGGAATGTTTGCTACCCGGCCTTTGAACCCATGGCGCGAACAATATATCCCAACGCAATAACATGGCAGATATAATAGGAGCTTGCGATCCATAGTGCTCGAAACTGCCTCGATACCAAAGACAATCACGAACAAAGAGCCGGAGAATAACAGAAATTTTGCTGGGCTCCCCACAAGGCCAAGAAGTAATGGCGTTATCAGGTAGAACAACATGATCATCGTAACGAACCACAGCGTATACGGTGACGGGCCATAAAATATTGAAATGAAAACCAACGACTTTAGTGATGTAGTCGCATCACTTATCCCGTACAGATAAAAGAGGAGGACGGCCAAAGCGTACATTGGATAAATCCTGAGTAATCTTTTCCGGTAAAATTGGATTGGGCCAACTCCCTTCTTTGCTGAGCTGCCATTTAGGAATCCAGAAACCAAGACAAACACCCCCAGTACAATCACAGCCAAACTGCCAGTAACCGGATTTGCGTATTTAGGCAATGCGTCAGTGTAGTTGAATAGGTGCCAGTAACCGACAATATATAAAATGCTGAAAGCCCTAAGGTATTCGATGCTGATCAGGTTCGTCATTCGGTGTGTGGATGACTCCAATTTCAATGACAGTCGGAAGGTAAGCGTCGGCCAAGTCCCCAATCATGCCAGGGCGATGCCACGGTTACAATCAAAAGCCAATTGACGAGTTGCCTTCAACAACGGATGCGCAGCCATTTCGGATGGAGAAAAGGGGTCAAGGTGGAGAATAGGGATCAATGGAAACAGATACGTAAAATTGGATTGGCGTGTATAAGCTGGTTCAAAGCGTTTCGGTCCAAGCCGCGCAGGAAGGGATGCTCTTGCCGGGTTGTACTCTTCCCGGCTTTTTCAAAAATCGAGAAGGGACCAAAAAGAATTGGAAATCTGCGAAGATCTTCGCAGGTAAGCGACCTGTCAGAATGGTGACCGATCACTCCTGAACTACGTATTTGTTTCCAATGCCCCCTTTCGTGAACGTGGAGTGAGGCCAGACTGACTGCGCGAAAACCGTGGAATCTGGTTTGCCCGAGCGGGCTTGCGGCTGGAGCGCGCAACTCAGGGGCTATGCCTTCCTGACCAATCCGATGATGAAGAGAAGAACCACGGCTCCGGCTGTGGCGGTAACAATTGAGCCGACCCATTCACCGCCGATGGAAATGCCGAGGAGGCCAAAAAGCCATCCTCCCAGGAGCGCCCCGATGACCCCGACGACTATGTTCCCGAGCAACCCAAATCCGCCTCCTTTGAGGATCAGTCCAGCCAGCCATCCAGCAACGCCGCCAATCACCAAAAACACAATTACCTGTTCGATATCCATATGTTCTCCTTGGTTGTTTCGCTTCTCTCAACATTTGGGCCCGGAATAAGGCGCACCAGATGAGTCTTCCGCCTGACGGAACCCGTTCTCAGGTTTTCGAATCCGGCCGATCATTGCAATGACATTTACGACGAGGAATCAGAGCAAGGAGTCAACGTTCATATTTCATCCACTGCTGCTCTGAAACAGGGTTGTGGTTTGATGGCACGCAAGAATCGGATCGAGACGGCGGGCACAGGTAGTGAACAAAGAGGGAATTTCCAAATAGGAAGGTCGCCTAAACGTTCTGCCCGAGGTTTACCAAAACGTATGCTCGGCAGCGGGACTATTCGATGTAGTCAAAAACTTCTTCGATCGTCTGTTCAAACAGTCGCGCAATCTTGAAGGCCAACGGCAAGCTCGGGTCATACTTTTCCGTCTCAATGGCGTTGATCGTCTGACGCGACACCCCGAGCGCATCGGCCAAAGCGCCTTGGGACCATTTACGCATCGCGCGCAGTTCCCGGAGGTTATTTTTCATCGGATACCCCGAAGCGTCGGTGGGTTACATAGCTGCCGAGAACCCAAAGCACGAACATCGATATCAATACTCCGCCGATTCCCAGACCGTGTTCAAAATCGCCGGTGGACACCCCCTGCGCATTCAACACCGATAACACCATCGCGATAAACAGCGTGCCCAGTGTCGCATACAACATGACCTCCACCTGCACGCGTCGCTGCAGTTTATCGAGTCCACATATGAAACGTTTGAAATTGCGCACGTAGAGCATCCCCGGAACAAGAGGCAGCAAGTTCAATGAAACTCGACTCACGACATTCCATTCGGAATGGCCCGACATCAAAATTCTGACGCCCACGAAAGTCGCCGCCGCCACCATCAACCAAAAGCTCAACCGCATGTCCGCCTTAAAGGAATACTCACCCGTGCCCGGTAGCACCGATCCAATCGTATTTGGTCTTTTCATATCTTCATTTGTAAAGTTACCTTTACAGATGTCAAGGTAACTTTACATAAAATGCAGCTATCGCCGCGATCCGTGCTCAGAGCCCGCTGGCAGGGATCGGCCATGGGACTTTGGCATTTCACCCAATCACTTGCTGATCGTCGGGCATTGGGCACGGATGAAATTCAAGGGCCGACCCCTGCCAGGGTGGCCACTGAAGGGGGGGCGGAGGTCATTTGCCAGGCTTCTCGTTGATACGCCCGGGCACCCATCGGATTCCGATGGGTGGTGGAGGTGGCGGGAGTCGAACCCGCGTCCCCTGAGCTTTCATACACAGCCTCTACATGTTTAGTACTTCATTAAGTCTCGCTGCAACCGTGCGGAAGTACGCGCGTCGATTGCAGCCAGCACCCCGTAGAAGATACGACGAACATCCGGCGTGCGGCCGTGCTCGCTATGCCTGCTGTCGTCGCTCCGTCCGGCCAGCAGGCGTCGCCGGGGGAACGTGGTTGCGTTTATTTACGCAGCCAAGGGCATTTCTTCATTTGTGCCACTTAGTGTGTTGATGGAGGTTTAACGAGGCCAACCATCATCCTCGACATGCCACCGTGCACTCCAATTCAGAGTCGAATCCAGAACACCCCCTCAGCCTGTCTCCGGCGCCGTTTGGCACCTGAGAATGCAAATCAGGGTTCTGATGGAGCTGCAGTGCAACTCTCAAAGAACAGAGTGACTATCGACTGGGATGGGTGAGAAATCAAGCGGAGAAGACAAGGGGATGCGGTGGAAGAGCGGAAGAAGGCAAGGAAGACTTAAGAATGATGAACGAAGAAGTGGAGTTGGGTGCGGGTTTGGATGAGTGGATGGGTGGATGTGGAGACGGGGGATTGAGCTGCCTGAATCGGCGCGCCTGGCAGTCACGCCCTACCGTCTGGAACGCGATCTTGTCTTTCAGAGAGGTGAGGACAGAGTGCGGGGATGGTTCGGATTTCGATTGATTATCAGGGGGAACTGCATTGCCAGGTGACGCATGAGCCTTCGGGTTCGGCGTTCCAGACTGATGCGCCGAAGGACAACCAGGGGCGGGGCGAATCGTTCTCCCCGACGGACCTGGTGGCGACCGCCCTGGGCAGCTGCATGGCGACGACGATGGGGATCGTGGGGCGGCGTCATAATATCGAGCTGGATGGTGTCAGCGTCACCGTGGACAAGGAGATGACCTCGGAGGGGCCGCGCAGGATCGAACGCCTGACCACCCATATCCGCTTTCCCTTTGATCGGGATGTGGATCCGGAGCAGATCCTTGAAAAGACGGCCCTGACCTGTCCGGTCTATCTCAGCATCAGTGATACCATGGAGAAACCGGTTCATTTTCGTTGGGACGGGGAGTGACTGGGCTTGGGGCTTTGGGGGGCATGCGGGCGGTTTGAAGGGGTCAAAGCTCACATCTCACATTGGCATGCAAGATGTTGAGCTATGACCCCCCGTTCGGACCGTGACCGGGCTTGCGGGTTTGGGGGCGTGCGGACGGTTTGAAGGGGTCAAAGCGCACATCTCGCATTGGCATGCAAGATGTTGAGCAATGACCCCCCGTTCGGGGCGTGACTGGGCTTGGGGCTTTTGGGGGTGTGCAGGCGGTTTGAAGGGGTCAAAGCGCACATCTCGCATTGGCATGCAGGATGTTGAGCAATGACCCCCCGTTCGGGGCGTTATTCGGTTTTTATACTGTCGACCGTTTGTTGCTGACCGTACTACGCTGGGAATCTCAATTATGGTTTTCGTACGATCCCGCTTCTTCTTCGTTCCTCTTGTCGTTCTTGTATTGGGCCTGCAATGGGGTTGTGGGCGCAAGACCTCGGAATCCGAGGTGCCCCGGACGTTCATCTTTGCACGCGGTAGTGATGCCCAGAAGCTGGATCCGGCCGATGTTGATGACGGCGAGTCGGTCAATACCCTGTCCCAAATCTGCGAGGGTCTGGTGCGTTTCAAGTCGGGCACACTGGAAATCGAGCCCTGCCTCGCGAGCCGCTACACGATCGAGGACGACGGGCTGACCTATCGTTTTGAACTCCGGGCGGGCGTGACCTTCCACGATGGCACCCCGCTGACCGCGGAGGCCGCCCTGTTTACGTTCAGGCGGCAGATGGAGGAAGATCATCCCGGCCACCTGCCGGGGGCCAATTTCCAATACTGGCGGTTCCTTTACCAGGATGTCGACTCGGTGGAAGCGGAGGGTCCGATGACGGTGGTCATTCGGCTCAAGCGGCCGAATGCCTCACTGCTCAACTCGCTGGCCATCTTCCCGGCGTTTCTGGTCAGTCCGTCCGGACTGGAGGCCTACGGTGAGGAATTCCAGCGGAACCCGATCGGGACGGGCCCCTATCGGTTGATCAGTTGGGAACCGAACGAGGCCATTATCATGGAGCGCAACCCCGATTACTGGGACTTGGAGAATGCTCCCCGGTTCGAGCGCCTGGTGATGAAAGTCGTACCCGATAATACGGTACGTCTTCTGGAATTGCGTTCCGGCCGGGTGCATGGGCTCGACGGCCTGCAACCGGCTGAGATTGTCTTCCTCGACGCGGACCAGGGATTCACCGTCTACCAGCAGGCCGGCTTGAATGTCGGGTACCTGACCTTCAATCTGAATCTACCCAAATACCAGGATCCCGAGGTACGCGAGGCCATCGCGATGGCAATCAATCGCAACGAACTGGCCATGGTTGCTCTGGATGGGGCCGGTCGTCCGGCCAGCTATCCAATCCCGCCGGGTTTCCTGGGCGAGCCCAAGGTTCCGAATGCCGTGATCCGCGATGTGGATCGAGCCCGGGCGATTCTCAGCAAACACGCGGCCGATTTCACGGAACCGATTCGGCTTCAGGTCATGAGTGCGCCGCGCCAGTATTTCCCCGACCCGGTCAAAGTGGCTTCGTTCGTACGCAGCGAACTTGAGGCCGTTGGTCTGCGAGTTGAAATTGTGTCGAAGGACTTCAAGAGTCATTTGGCCAGTCTCCGGGACTTCGACTACGACCTGGGGCTGATTGGCTGGGTGGGCGACAATGGAGACACCGACAATTTCCTGGGCATCCTTCTGGGCAGTTGGGCCGCAACCAAGGGATCGGCCACGAATTTCTCGAGCTACAAGAATGAAGAGATGGATCGACTATTGCTGGCAGCCCGAAGCGAGACCAACCGCGATGAACGCCAGCGCCTCTACGAGGAATGCCTGAAAATCTGGCGACGGGATCTTCCAATCTTCCCGCTGATTCACGGAGACAATATAGCCGTCATGCGCTCGGAGGTGACCGGCTTTGAATTGCAGTTGATCGGAGATCTTCGCCTGGGTCCCCTGGGGTGGGCCGGTGGCGGAGGGAAGTAGGAAGTAAGAAGGCAGAAGTAAGAAGGAGGGAAGGCGGAAGAGGTCAGAGAGTGGAGGACGGAGGTAGAAAGTCAGAAGGCAGATGAATAGCGAATGTGAAAGTGGGAAGGCAGGCTTTGAGTGAACGGTGTGAAATCCAAGAAGGGAGAGGGAAGGGCGAGATGAGGAAAGGCATGCTCCGGGCAGGGCCCCATGGGTTTCCGCGATCAATGGAGCGCGCGGTTTCTCCTGATCGATGAAGGCACACGCTCTACGATTTCTAGGTCTGGTCGGTCGCAAGGTGGGCCTGTTCGTGGCTATCTTTTTGATCGCCAGCCTGGCTCTTTTCACCGCCATACGGGCGATCCCGGGTGATCCGGTGGCTCTGCGTCTCAAAAACCCGGATCCGGAACGGGTGGCTCAGGAGCGGGCCCGCCTGGGCCTGGATGATCCAGTCATCCACCAGTATGTCATCTATGTGAAGCGATTCTGGACCGGTGACTGGGGGCGCAGTCTGCTGTCGGCGCGTCCCGTGAGGGAGGATGTTTCCCGATACTTTCCGGCGACACTCGAGTTGAGCTTTTGCGGCCTTTTTCTAGGTATTCTGATCGGGGTTCTGACGGCGGTGTTCGCCGAGGTATTCCATCTCGGTATCCTGCGTCGCCTGTCCTTCCTGTTGGGGACGATCGGCCTCACGCTGCCAATATTCTGGATCGGTCTCCTGTCCCTTATCGTGGGCAGTCTCTGGCTCGGTTGGTTCCCGGGCGGTGGACGATTCGATTTCTCCCTGATCAAACCGGCGAATGTGACCGGGTTCCTGACCATCGATTCCCTCCTGGAGGGAGATCCGGTCAAGTTGGGTGCGGCCCTGAACTACCTGGCTCTGCCGGCATTCTGCCTGTCCTTCTACCCGGCCGCTCAAGTCTGCTCGATTCTGCGGGCCCGCCTTCAGGATCCGCACCTGGTCACCCTGGTGGCTGCCTTGCGGGCGCGGGGGCTTGGTCCGGTTCGGATCTGGATGCGTCATGTATTGAAAGTCGTGAGTGCGCCGGTGGTCACGGTCATCGGGACGAATTTCGGAGCGCTGCTGGGGGGCGCGGTCCTGACCGAAACGGTTTTCTCCTGGCCGGGCCTGGGTCGCTACATGGTAACGGCAGTCCTCGACCGGGACCTCTACGTGGTTCAGAATGTGCTCCTGCTCGTCATTCTTCTTGTGGTATCGGTCGTGTTTCTGGCCGACTTCATCGCCTACCTGATCAATCCAGTAGCCATCCGCGATTCGGAGGGTGAGGAGTCGTGAGTCGCCGTTCGATCAAGGGATGGAGTGTGACCGGTGTCATTGCCGCGGTCTGGATGGTCTGGGCGCTGACCGGGTTGATCTACACGCCTTACGATCCGCAGGCCCAGGAGTTTCTGGATCTCAGGCTGAGCGGATTTGTCTCCGGTCACCTGTTCGGGGTGGACGGACTGGGAAGGGACATGCTCAGCCGGCTGTGGCGGGGTTCGGGAGTGACGGTGGTTCTCGGGTTGCTGGCGAGCTCGCTTACCCTGCTTCTTGCATCGCTTCTGCTGGCGGCCGAGCGATCGGGGCCATTGGTATTAAAGAAATTGATACAAGGAGTCGTGTCGATCGGCATTGCCCTGCCGGTTCTCTTTGTCGGGTTGCTCTTCCTCGTTTTCCTGGAACCCTCCCCGGGAACCCTGGTCATGGCGGTGGCCATAGGGAGCGTGCCGTTCGGATATCGGCAGCTGCGCGTGTTATGGGCCGAACAGGCCGGTGCGTTGCATGTCGCGGCCAGTCGGGCGTTGGGCGCTCGCCGCCGTCACATCGTCCGCTTTTCGATCTGGCCCAACGCCCGCCTGCAGATTTTGTCGCTGGCCAGGCTGCTTTTTGCGGTTGGCGTGCTCGAATTGAGCGGCCTGACCTTTCTTGGTTTGACCGGTGATCCGGATCTGCCGGAGTTGGGCACGATCCTGCGCCACAACCAGGCCTATCTGTTTCAGGAACCCTCCCTTGTCATCTGGCCGGGATTATTCCTGAGCGGTCTTCTGCTGGTGGTGCATCTGTCGAACGTTCGCGGACGTTCGACAGACAAAAATTAAGAGATGCGAATCCTGAATGAGTTGGCGCCCGCTCGTGAGTCGGGTTGCAAACACTTCTGCCTTCTCACTTTCCCTTACACCGGTTTGACGGCGCGGTCGGGATCGAGGATGGAGTCTTCCCGGGTGGCGCGATCGGTGTTTCGAAGCGGCCAGAAATCAACTGCCAGCTCATCTGAATGGTGGAGCACGGGAGGCTCGGATGGTTCAGGCAGTCCAGCGGCTGAAAGGAGGGTCGACTCGTATTCTTCGAGAGTCGCAGAGCGGAGCGACCAAGGTTCGTGCCTGATTTCACCGGTCTGGATCTGGCCTTTTATTTTGGTAAAGATGCGGTATCTTTCGGTGAGAAACCACGCAAGCGAGCCCGGTTTGATACGGCCGATTGGTGAGCCTGAGCGCCAATCGGCGCGGAAACCGATGCCTTTACCGGTCTTTCCGAGACGTTGGCTTCGGAAAGAGAAGCGGACATTCTCATGTTCGGTGTCGATCGAAGCCCTGAAATAGGGAAGGTGGTAGACAGAACGAGCGAGCCAGACAGCCATGGGATTGGAGGCGTCCAGCGAGAAGAACCAGACACCCGGTTCCCCGTGATGTGTCACGTAGGTGCGAGCGTTGATTTGGGAAAACGAGCTGAGGCCGGGAAGAGCGGGCCCCAAAGCGGGTCGGGCATCTGTCATCGAAAACGGAATCAGGCCGATCCAGGCGGATCCGTCATGTTGATCAACTTCGAGTTCCGGCGGCAGCAGAGCTCGCAGCAAACTCTCGTCGATTCTCCAGTGCATGAGGAGCAGGCGGCACCAGGTCTGACTCATCAACCGGGCGCCGGATGGACGGGAGGTCAGGTGCCGATCCGGTCTGAAGCCCATCATGAAACCAGCCAAACACATCCGCCGGCCGAGATAAACAATGAATATGGCGAGATTCGAGGGAATGAGCATCGACTCCGGGAAGACAAAATCCCTTGACTTCCGGTAGGGGTGGGCAATGTTGGCCGTTTTTCTCCTGCGATGGCCAATACGAAATCAGCAATCAAGAACGTTCGGAAGAACATCACGAACCATGCGCGGAATCGTGCCCGGAAGAGTCGGCTCAAGACCATCTCCAAGAAGGTGAGCGCAGCAATCGCCCAAGGCGACGCAGATACCACCAAAGCGGTTGTTCAAGAATATATGTCGGCTCTGGATACTGCGGCAAAATTGGGCGTCATCCACGCGAACGCAGCCAGTCGCCTCAAGTCGATCTACTCCAATTACGTGTTTGCCTGAGCAGGGAAGCACTCTTGAAATGCCCCCCGACCGTCATGCAGGACGTCGGGGGTTTTTCATTTTCCAAGGGGAGGGGTAGCAGTCAACGATGACAGACGAAGCGAAATTCATCTCATTTCCCGAGGGACGGCTGACCGAGGCGTCGGTTCGGCTGGATCTCATCGCTGATCACGACGGTTGGTTTGCCCTTTCCAAACCGCCCGGGTTGGTCCTGGTTCCCGATCCATGGCAGGCAGGCACAGTGGATCTTGTTTCCGCTCTCCGGGCTGAAGTCAGTGCCGGCAAGAACCAGTTGGCTTCGCTCGGAATCGTGGCTCCAAGTGCGATCAACCGTATTGATGTGGACGAGTCGGGAGTCGCAATCCTGGCCAAGAACGACGATGCCGCTGCAACTCTGAGAAATCTGCTTGGTTCGGCCGGATTGAAGATGACCTATGAATTCCTGGCCGAAGGGTCGGCTGGGGATACAGTCCTGGAGTGCTCTCTTCCGTTGTCACGACACCGTGAACAGCAACGTGTACTGGTTTCGCATCGATCCGGGAAGAAGGCATCGACTGTGTTCAGAAGAACCGAGTCATTCGGTCTGGTTTCTCAGTGGGAGGCTGAAACTTTCTACAGCCGCATCCACCAGATACGGATCCATGCGGCTGAGAGCGGTCTCGGCATCCTGGGCGAACGGCTCTATAAGTCGGTGCCGTTTGTTTATCTTTCAGATCTGAAAAGGAAATTTCGGCGGAGGGGAAGGCCGGAGCGGCCAATCTATGGCCACATTGCACTGCACTTGAAGCGGGTTGAAATAATGGTTCCCGATCAGGCACCGATAAGGATCGAGGCGTCGCTGCCCAGGAGTTATTCTGCTCTGATCAAAAGGTTGCGCCAGTACTCGACCTGACGGGTAGGCGCCCGAGGGACCGCTTGAAGGGGGCGAAGCTCTACCGAGGCAGCTGTGTGGTCGACATCAGCCAATCTCCCATTGGCATGCAGGATTTTGAGCAATGACCTCGGGGATTCGGACCTGTTGAAGGGGTCAAAGCACATAATCTCGCATTGGCATGCAAGATTATGAGCAATGACCCCGTTTTGCGGAAAGCGGTGGTCAAATCGATCTGGACGCTTAGCTTGAGGGGTGCCCAATGTTTGATCCGAGCCTGAAACATCAGCTCTTCTTGACCCAGGATTGGGAGGCTGCCTGGCGACTGGTGGTCAAGCCGTGGTTGACTGAGTCCGAAGGTGTGAACATTGGAACCGTGGTGGTCCCGACGCGGGGTCAGGCCCGGGCGATGCGTTCAAGGATGGCGACCGAAGGAATCGCCACAGTCGGAATCCACTTTGTGACGCCCGGATTGATCAGAACTCTGTTGTGCCGTCATCGTGTGACGGGGGCGGAACTGCCGGATCGGGCAATTCTGGAATTCGGCCTGAACCAGGCATTGGAAGATCTGCGGTTGAGGAGCAGGGGCCTGGACGAAGAGGAAGGCTTGACTCATAGTCTCTTGAGCCGCCCAGGAGCTTCGATTGATGACTGGGAGGATCTGGTGAGATCCGGATTGGACGAAGGTTCGTTCCCACATCCCTTTATCAGGGAGGTATTCAGGCGACTTCGGAGATGGTTGAAGCGGAATGGTTTTCATGTCCCATACGAGGATGATATACAGTCGCACAGGGTTGGGAAAAGAGACCCAGTTCCGGGGGAGCGGGCCTTGTTCTACGGCTTTTCGGCTGGATGTCGATCGGAGTGGCCTCATCTGTCTTCCTATTGCAGGGAAGTTGAGCGGATCGTATCGGTCGTGCCGTATCCTTCATTCTCGGGCAAACCGATCGAGGAACAGTGGGTTGAATTGTGGGAGGCGATGGCCGGCTGTGAGGCCGTGAGTCTGCCCGATCAGGAAGAGCGCGAGAATGGCGAGCTGGCCCGGAATTGGGCCCTGAACCTACCGGGGCCGGGCGGAAACCCGGTTCACGATCGTGTGCGATTGCTGGTCGGCCAGAATCCAGCGGCAGAGATGGCACGGGTATTCAACCAGGTCGTGAATTGGCTGAGCGGAGGTTCGTGTCAGATCGCAGTCGTCTTTCCGACGGAATCTCCTGCAGTTGCCGATCTCGGCCGTCGCTTGACCGAAGCGGGGATACGGTTCTGTGATGAGATCTCAACCACCGGAGCCCCGTCTCAAGAAGTAGGGTTGATACGGGCGCTGCTCATTTATCAGAGGGCGGGCTGCAGGCTTGAAAGCCTTTGGGACCTGGCGCGTCTGTTGCGTGCCACGGGGCTCATTGGCCTGACTGCGGGGGAGAGTCGCGATTGGATTGAGCGGGTCTTTGACGCGGGTCAATCGCACCGCGTGGCGGACGCGATTGAATTGCCGGAAATCAGTCGTCTTCGGGGCAGTGATGAGATGATCCGGCTGATTCGCGGAGTCGAATTCTGGCCCGAATCGTTGGCGATCGGCGCCGCGATCGAGCGGGTAACCCGCATCGTCGGGGACTGGGGCATTGAGTCGCAGATCCGTAAGGAAGGGTTGGAGCATTTGAGACTTGGCGACGAGCGGGAATATGCGAGGGATTCGGTGATCGATCTGCTGATCGCATCTCTGCCGGAACGAGCCCCGCGCCGGGGTCTTATCAGGGATGATTTTGCACCCGTCGTTCTGACCACTCGAAAGCGGGCGGAATCTCTGGTATGGTCGCACGTTATCTTCGCGGGTTCAAACGCTGAGGAGTGGCCATCGCCTCCGGAGGAGACCTATTGGCTTTCAGATGCGGCCAGGCGTGAGCTGAACCGGAAGCGCGAGGATTCCCTCCAGCTCCCGTTGACGGAAGACGCATCAATTCTCGAACGAATGGATTGCCTGGGCCTCTGCAATAATGTTGTCGGGGAAATTGCTTTCTCTGCCTGTCTACAGGCAAACGACGGAAGCGAGGGTGAACGCACGCCACATTCCTGGTTGGAGAGGGTTCTTCTGCACAAAGCTCGTTTTCAGAGGAACAGAGAGGGCGAGTCTGAGCAAACTGTGGATGTGTTTCAGGATGAATGGCGTGCCCTGTCCCGATGCCTTCCGGGCGCACTCACCCCATCTGCGGATCTGGGAGATTGGTTGTCTGTCTGGATGGGGCGGAGGGATGCCGAGGCTCCATTCGACCGGTGTTTCTATTGTGCCGAAACCGGTGGGGCGGATGGTCGCCGGTGGGCGGCTCGTCTCCTGGAACGGGGGTTTTCGGATCCGGTCATTCTATGGTATGAAGGTGTGCTGCACCTTTTCCCGATCGGTGAACAACCGTTGGAGCGAAGTCGCCGAAAGGAACTCGGACTGCTCGTGCACCGACTGCTGGCACAGGCCCTGCGCGGCGACCATCCTTCCGGGACAATTCGCCCGGCCCCACCGCCTGAGGTCTGCCGAGACCGGTTGGGGCGGCTCCTGGATTCCTTGCGACGCCGGCGGCCGGAAGATGCCTACTGGGATTCTTTTTTTCTCGAGCTTTCGTCGATCGCATTTGGATTGTTTGACTCCGTCGCGAGCGAGATCGAAGGTCAGTATCTGGCGGTCGAGTATCCGCTTCCTGGAGACACCATGCTGTCGACGGTGCACGGCGGACTCGGCATCAGTGGAAGGGTGGACCTGGCCATTCTCGATCGGCCGGAATGGAACGGCGCCTCGGTAAGGGTATTCGACTTCAAGACCGGCAGCGACAAGCCGCTCGATGCCGGGAAAATGGGCCGACTGGGACAGTCCCTTCAACTTGGCGTCTACCTGCAATCGTCCCTGGCACTCGGTGCTCGGTCCGCTTCGGTGGAGATGATCCGGGTGGGCCATGAACGGGGTCCGGTAATAACCGACGGCGAGTTACCGTCGATCCAGGCGGCTTTCGACTTTCTCGGTGGAATGGTGCACACTGGGAAATATGGGCAATTGACGGCCGACCGGACGCGATTCCGAAGGGTGTTTGAAACCCCGCTGGCCTGTGTGCCGATACCGACCGCTGTTCTTCAGAGAAAATTTCAGGCGACCTTTCCCGAAAAACCGGACGACGAGGATTTGGATGGGGGTCAGGAGTGAACCGACCGATCGATCAGGACGCGCGCGATCTGTTTTCCTCTGGTCTGGAGCGGAACTATGCGGTCAACGCGAACGCCGGTTCCGGGAAAACAACGGCGATTGCGCAGCGTCTGGCTGCGATGACCATGAGTCCGGACGCGGTCGAAATGCTATCGAGGACCGTCGTGGTCACATTTACCCGCAAGGCGGCTCTGGAAATCAGGCAGCGGGCTCGGGCGGAGGTTCTGACCCAGTTGGGCAGGCTGCCTCACTTGGATGAGGGGGCATTGGAAAGCCTCGGCCGGGCGTTCTTCGGGACCATTCACAGTTTCTGCGTGCTCCTTGCGAGGCGGTATGGCCAACCTCTTGGCGTCAATCTTGACCCTGAGGTGGTGGACGATGGGGAAAACGCGGAACTGTGGGAGGGATTTCTTGAGCATGACTCGATGCACTGGGAATCGGTCCCGGAAGAGGTTCTCGGTCAGTTTCTCCGATACCAGAACCTCGAGAACGTTTTTTCACTGGCGCAGACCCTGACTGATCATTCGAGCCGGTCACTGCTGGAAGGGGGTGATCCTGGATCTTCGCCCGATCCGGATTGGTGCGTATTCGACGAATTGATGGCTCGGGTATCCAGTCGTCGCGGGAAGGCGGTGGAGAGCCTGAAGGCAAACCAGCGGGCTCTGGGTCGATGGGAAACCGCTTTCCGGAAGGGGCACGGGTTTCTCCCCATCATCAAACCAACCGGCAAGGGCAATGGTGTCGTGGAGCTGTTCAAAGGGTTCTTTGCTCCGATCAAGGGATGGTCAGCGACGGTGGCTGGTCGCCTGGCGGCAGAGCTGGCCCAACGTTATCGGGATTACCGTCGGGAGCAGGGCGTGCAGACCTACCTGGACCAGGTCGAATTGGCGAATCGGTTGCTCGAGCGCCCGAATATTCTCGATCGAATCCGCCGAGACGGGTATCGGATTCTTCTGGATGAGGCGCAGGACACGGACCCTTTGCAGTTTAATGTCCTGGTCGAAATCGCACGACCCCCGGGGGCCTCGCTCGGCAGCTGGCCCGGGGACGGTGCACCTCCCAGACCGGGGCACTTCTGTCTGGTCGGAGACGGTCAGCAGTCGATTTTTGGTGGCCGGGCTGACATACGTAACTACCAGAGACATGTTGAGGCTTATAGAATGGGATCAGGTGGTGATGTCCTGGATTTCAGTGTGACCTTCCGTCTGCCGAGCCAGCTGATCGGCTTCATGAACGAATCGGTGGCTCCCGCATTTTCCGAGTTGATCGAACACAACCAAAGTGTCGACGGAGACTGTCTTCAGGTCCCGTACCTGGAGCTCTCTCCGCGGCCGAATCCGCTGGCGGGGCAGGTCAGCCGCCGCACGTTTGCTTCGGGTGGCGCCAGGAAGGTGGACGATCGGTTGGAGGCTGAGCTGGAGCACCTGGCCCGTTTTCTCGTCGGATCGGGCCCTCGTGGGGTAGGGGCCTCTGATTGGTCGGAGATCTGTTTGCTTGCTCCACGAAAGGATTGGCTGGAGACGGCGCGGCGTATCCTGGTCCGGGAACGTGTCCCGGTTTCGTTGCAGACGCGGGCGAGTCGAAATGGCGATCGACCGGCCTATGCCTGGATTGCCGGGTTGCTGTCCGTTGTCATCGACCCGGAAAATGGTTTTGAGTGGGTCGGCGTCCTGCGCGAGATTTTCGGTATATCCGATGCGATGCTGGCGGCGTGCCTGGACGGGGTGGCGCCGGATTTTGGCTCGCCGGATCGGTATCCATCAGCTCTTGGGAAAGCTCTCTCACTGATACGTCCCTTCGTTCTCGGTTGCGATGATAGTGGGGTTGAACCTGTCCGTTTTCTGGACGACTTGGTCGAGGCCTGCCTGCTTCGCGATCGATTGCAGGCTCTGGGATCCGGCGACGAGTGTTTCGAGGATCTGGAAGCCATTCGACTGATTGCGGGTGTGATCTCAGATTCGGACGGTGGTGTGCGGGATCTGCAACGGCGGGTGATCCAGGAGGTCGACAAGGAGACGCCGTCGGGACAGACGGGGATCGATGCGATCAATCTTTTGACCTGCCATTCCGGCAAGGGACTGGAGTGGCCGGTGGTCATACCAATCGGACTATGGCGTCCCTTGCTCAGAGCCGCGGATAGGGGGTTTTCGCTGGTCGACGAGGCTCGGCGGCCGCGGGTCTATTTCGATCGGGCGAGTGTCCCCGACGAGAAGGCGGTTTCGCATGAACGGGAGTCGGCGCGTGAAACGATGCGATTGCTCTACGTGACCCTGACCCGTGCTCAACGGCACCTGATTCTATCCCTATCCGATGACCTCAAGGGATTGCCGGGGAGTTTTCTCGATATCTGGTCAGGGGGTGATCCCGATACCTTGGCCCGTCGATTGGGAGGTTTGGTTGATGCTTCGGAGGTTGTTCTCAAGACCGTGCCCGCGGTCGAAATTGAGCCGCGACCAGTGAATGCCTTGATCCAGGAACCGTCGGCAGACCTCCTGGAGCAGGCTGCTGCGGTGTCTTCAGGATCACCAACCCGCCGGTTGCCTCACGAGTTGGGGGAGGGGCAAGACCAGATCAGAGCAGTTCGCCACGATGCAGGGATGGATGAACCTCATCCACCTGCGGATTCGAGTGATCCGATCGACTATGGAATCTGGTGGCATGAGACGATGGAATTCCTTCCGTGGCGGGCCGATCGAGGTGAAATCGACGGATACCTTGAAGCCCGTGTCGCCCTCGCGGATCGCGATGGTTTCAGGGAGCGCGGGCAGGAAGAGCTTTCCCGATTCCTGGTCAGTGAACTCTGGAACTGGCTGAGGGATCCGAACCTCATCCACCATGCGGAAATACCCGTTTTTGCTCCTGGCGGATCGGGAGAATGGATCGACGGAGTGCTGGATCTCTTGTGTCTGAATACGGGCACGGACGAGTTGACCGTCATCGACTGGAAAACCAATCGCAGGTGGGGAGGCGAGTCGGAGGGCGCATTTCTGGATCGGTTGGGTTCGGTCTATCGACCGCAACTCAGCGCCTATGCGAGGGCTGTTTCCCAAGCTCTCGGAGGGGCGAACCCGGCATTGCAGGTTTACTCGACCGTCTGTGGGAAGGTGATTGAGATAGGAGAGGGGTGATTGCGGCCGCATTCAATCCGACAGGGGAACCGAGTGGGGCGGAACGGTCGGCAAGATTATCCTTTACAGGCTCGGCCACCGTACGCAGCTTGGCTGTTTTTCTCGAAAACCTGGACGTCATTATATGGGCAATTTGAAGAAGAAGCGACGCCTCAAGATGTCGAAGCACAAACGCCGCAAGCGTTTGAAGTCTAATCGGCACAAGAAGCGGACGTGGCAGAGATAACCGTTAGCTGAGAACGGTTGAGTCCGCATGCCGGGCTCGAGAGGTTTTCCAGAATCCATCCGAATGGGTGGTTGTTGTGTGCCTGTGGAGTGTCTCCAGGGTGGCATCGAGCATACCATGATGGCCCGATGATTGCCGCTAAATGCGACTCCGATCCCATGGGCAGCAGATTCCCTTGGGGTATTGGGCTCATTTCCCAATAGAGCATTCTACCTGCAGGGATGGTGATCGACTGTAGTCGGAGACGGCAGTGTTCCCGAAAAACCGGTTCAACCTTTGAGCTAAGGCGTCGATAGAGATTTCCGAACGCCAAATCGCTTAGGAAAAAACCTGAACCCGTTATCGGGAACAATGCGGATGATTTCGTCGAAAGGGAAAGGAATCTTTTTAGAGGTCAACGAGCACTCTCTGCTCGTCGCCCGGACCAGCAGTTTCAACACACCACTCACCATCGAGAGTGTGCGGGAGTTCTCTTTGGAGGATCGCGAAACCCTGGCGGATGAGTTCAGACAGTTCACAGGGACGCGTCAGGGAAGTTTTGCCGTGGCGCGATGCGGGGTGTTCCCGGCAGGCCGAGTGGTGTCTCGAACCTCGCTTGATCCCAAGAAGGCACGTGACGGGTCCTATCTTCAGGATCTGCTTGCCTCCCAACTGAAGATAGACCTGAAGGAGTTTCTCCTTTACCTGCTCGGCGCCAGTGACGGGTCGGATGCAGGGGGTGAAGCGGGGTTCCCCAAAGAAGCCCTGATCTGTGGTGCGCCGCAGACGGAGATCCAATCGATTCAGGACTCGCTGCTCGAAATGGGCGCCTTTCCCGACCGCCTCGAACTCGGCACCGTCGCCAGCCTGGGCGGAATCATCGAATGCCTGAAAAATCAGGAAGGATCGCTGCCGACTCTGGTGCTTGAAATAGGCGCTGAAATGACGAACGTCTTCGTGGTCAACAAGGATGGCGTCGATATCTCGCGACCTGTGGCCTACGGGACGTCGTCAATGGTTCCCGTGATTCAGAAGGAACTCGGGTTGAAGGACGAAGAGTCCGCCCGGCGTCTATTCTATTCCAACAGTTTTGACTTCACCGGGCTGGGTCCGCAGTTGGTCAAGAAACTGGTCAGAGAACTGCAGGCGTCGGTCGGCTTCTACGAGGTCCAGACCGGTCAGACCATAGGCCAGCTCTACTGTTCGCATCTGCCCTCGAAACTCTCCTGGTTGCAGAAGACCGTTTCGGACATGCTGGCGGTCAAGGTGCTGGCCATTGATTTCCAGGCCTGGCTCGGCGATCTGGGCATCACCCTTGGGAGCACAGTCGAGGAGAACAGCCTCGATGAAACCTGGCTCGGACTTATCAGCCTGATGGGCGACTTTACCCCTGAAGTGGATGAAAAGAATTAAGAAAGACGCGATTGTCTCTCAGGCAAACTGGCATCCGAACTTCCGGATTGCGGAAGCGCTTCCGGATCTGAAGGTCGTTCGGACCGACTTTTTCATCAATGCCATCAGTCTGTCGCTTGCTGCGGTCGCTGTATTCTTCCTGGCAATACGCGAATACAAAGCCTTCAGCCTCAAGAGCGAAATCTCGGCATGGGAGGAAAAGATAGAAGTCAGCCGCGCCGAGAACCTGGCCTACCTGAGACTCAGTAAAGCGTTCAAAGATGAGAAGGCCAAATTCGAGGAGGTCCGCGATTTCATTGCGACCGACCTGCCCGTGACCGAATTCCTCGAGACGCTCAGCCCCACCATACCGGAGGGATTGGATCTCGATTCGATGGCCTTTGGCGGCGAGCGTGTGGTGATTCGAGGGACCATTCTCGGGAACTCCGAGACAGCCAGCATCACCCTTTCCAATTACCTCGAAACGCTGAGAAAGAACCCCGGGCTTGGACCCAAGTTTGCGGACATTTCGTTGACTTCACTGGTGCGCGATGCCCGTAGCGAGGTCCTCAATTTTGAGATTGTCCTGCAGCGCAATGAGAAAAAGACGTCCACATGAAAACCCAAGACATCGTTGACTTCCTGAAGCGCTACCCGATTCCGTGCCTGTCCGTCACGGTCGTCGTGATTACCTTGGTCCTCGTCTACTTTCGGATGGATGTGAATACCGAACTCGAGGGCAGGTACCAGACTGTGTCGGCCGAAGGCGCGACGGTGATGAACAATATCGTGAACGGATCGGGTCTCCAGGAACATGTTGAGGCGATCCAGGCGCAATCGAGCGAACTTGAGTCCAGGCTGGTCCGACCGGCTGAACTGGCGAAAAATCTCCAGTACTTCTATCGATTGGAGAGCGAGACGGGCGGAAAGCTTGGTGAGCTTCGTCAAGTTCCGTTGACCAACCTACCAAGCACCAAGGGCTCGTTCCAGCCGGTTCAATACTCACTCGTGGTGACTGCTGACTACCCCGTCCTCATGGACTACCTCAATCGGTTGGAGGAGGGTGTCAGCTTTTATCGAATGAAAAACTTCTCTCTCCAGCACAGTCGCGAAAGCACGCGTCGGATGCTGGTGATGGCAATGAACATCGAACTACTTGGTACGAAATGAGACTTGCAACAGGATTTTGCATGGTTGCGCTGACCACGACCCTGGTATCGAGCGCCGCCGCCCAGGCCACGGCCACTGTGATAGCGGTCAAAGATCGAACCCTGACCCTGGCCATGGCGAGAGAATTGCTTACCATCAAGGAGGGTGACAACTCAGCTGCGATGGCCCGGATGCGGGACCCGTTTGAGGTGATGCTGGCCGACGTGGCGGTTGTGGCTGAGACCTCAGTCGAGGTCGTGCCGGCGCCGGCTCGTTACAACGATCGCCAGGTACTGGAGGCCATCGCCCCTGGAGTGAATCCGACTGGAACGGCCCGCGTCGGCACAACGGATTATCTTCTTTTTGGGCAAAAGAGGCTCAAGCAGGGAGAGAAGCTTACGATTACCTATGAGGGATCAGCCTACCTGATCGAGATAACCTCAATACAAAGAAATAATTTCAGGATACGCCTGAACAGCGAAGAGCTTGTCAGACCAATCAAATAAAGGGATTGCTATGAAAAAAAGGATGATGGTTATGTGCTTGGGTCTTACCCTTTTGGGTACGGGCCTCCACGCTCAAACCCCGGAACCGGATACGTCGGACGTTGCAGCCGCAGCGCAGGCCGAAGAGGTTGCCGAAGACAGTCAATCGGGCCCTGAGACCGCCACGGTCTCCAAGGGCGTAAAGGTGGCCTTCCCGGGCGCCGAGAGTCAGAAGACTATTGTTACCCAGAAGAGCCAGGAAACTCTCTCGGTCGATTTTCCGGACGAGGAGATCCGAGTGATTCTGCGCAACATCGCGGACCTCTTTGAACTCAATCTGGTGATTCCGGATACGCTGCAGGGTCGCGCGTCGCTAAAGCTGCGCGAGGTGACCTGGAAGCAGATATTCGATGTCATTCTCCATCCCGTAGGATTCACCTATGTGGAGGACGGCAATATCATCCAGGTCGTTTCGGTCGACTCCCTGCAGATTGAACCTCCGGTCACGGAGATCTTCATTCTCAACTACGCCAGGGCGGGTCAGGTGGCACCTACGGTTACTTCAATGATTGATCCGGCCGCGGGTGGCCGAATCCAGATCGACAGTCGGAGCAATGCTCTGGTCATCACCGAGCGCCCTTCGCAGATGGGCAAGATCCGTCCGGTGATCGATGCTTTGGACAAGGCGACCGATCAAGTCATGATCGAGACCAAGTTCGTTGAGATTGCGGACAAGGACCTGAGTGACCTCGGCGTCAATTGGGCCTCGCTTCAGAATTATGAGGTTGGCGTAGAAGGCGGGCTGGGGGACGATGGCTTCCACTCCTATGATCGTCAGAATATCAACGGCATGGTCGACAAGGTCAGTCTCTACTCCGCAGTCTTCACCGCGGACAAGTTTTCAGTAGTGTTGAGCGCCCTCGAGTCGAACCAGGATGCCAAGCTGGTGTCCAATCCGACCCTGGTGACGATGAACAATACCGAGGCGTTCATTTCGATCGGAGAGCAGTATCCGATTCCAAACTACACCTATAACCAGGAGCGCGGCACCTTTGAGGTCAGTGGATTTGAATACAAGGACATCGGCATTCTCATGGCGGTGACGCCACAAGTGAACAACGAGGGCCTGATCAATCTCAAGATCGAGCCTGAGGTGAGCAGCACCAACGGCAGCACCAATTTTGGTGGCGCGGGCGGCGCGGATATCCCGATCATTTCGGTCCGCAAGGTCACGACTAACGTCGCCCTGAAGGATGGCTATACCATGGGACTGGGCGGCCTTATTGAGAGCCTCACCCAGGACGTGGAAACCAGGGTGCCACTGCTAGGGAAGATTCCGGGATTGGGTCGTTTGTTCAAACACGATTCGGCGAACAATACATCCCGCAATCTGGTTATCTTCATTACGGCCAAGGTCCTCTCGCCGGAGGATGCAACCTACAAGGAGGTCTTTGATCCGCGACAGATCAAATCCATGGAGATCAAGCCCGAAGACATTCCTGGCTTCCAGAGTAATGTGGATCCGTTTGCCCAGGCATCGGTGACGGGCGGGTCGGAATAGACCGCGTTTTTTCTGGTAATCCGCTTTTCGGCCATGGTTCGCGCCCCTGCAGGCGTGACCATGGCCGTTCTTTTTTCATAACCGGTCGGGTCCGATTCCGGTTGGGGTTCCGGACTCGTATCCAGGCTTCGAGGGGGCCAAAGCACTACCGAGGCAGCTGTGCGACCGACATCAGCCAATCTCGCATTGGCATGCAAGATTGTGAGCAATGACCCCCTCCTTCGCATAGAGCTTCGGAGGACACGCCGTGGGCTGTTCTTCGTCGAAAAATTCCAGATCGGCGCTTAACCTGGTGCCATTCGGGCCTGACCGTTAGTTTCCCACGACCGAGATGGTAATCCGTCGGTCGTGGTGTTGTTTGCGGTGTTCCCAGAGGAAGATGCCCTGCCAGGTACCGAGCTGAAGACGGCATCCGGCAACCGGAATCACCTCGGATGTCCGGGTGAGTGCCATTTTGATGTGAGAGGGCATGTCATCCGGCCCCTCCGAGGTATGAGTATAGGCCGGATCCCGCTCCGGGACAAGGCGGTCGAGATAGGCTTCGAGATCACGACAGGCCGAAGGGTCCGCGTTCTCCATGATGACCAGGCTGCAACTGGTATGACGGCAGAAGACATTCGTGATGCCATCCTGGATCCCTGACTTTGCGGCCACGGCAGCGACCTGATCCGTGAACTCGTAGGTGCCTGACCCGGTTGTTCGGATGGTGATGTCTCGCTTGAATACAGCCATGGTCGATGGCAGTATTCCAAGCGAAGGGCCGATTGCTGTCAACGGGCCACGGGAGGTCTTCGGACAGGTCCTGGCCTATTGCTGTCCGGGAGTCGGGGGTGGCCCCGGTTCCGGAGTCGACGATGTGTCTGGAGCGGCCGAGGTGGCCATCGTGGCCAGAGGTTCAATCGGAAGGGCAAAACTCAGCCGCTTGTTGTCCCGTTCGAACTCAAGGCTGAGAAATTCGCCGATCTCGGCGTAGAAGATCGAGTCCCTAAGCTGATTGATGGATTCGGCCGGCAGCCCGTTGATGTTGCGCAGGATGTCTCCTCTCTGGAGGCCGGCCTCGGAGGCGGAACGGTCGGGTAGGAGCTCAGACACGTAAATTTCCTTGGCGACATTCAGGCGATCAGGTCTCTCCGCAAACTCCATTGGCAGGCCACCATACTGGACCGAGCCCGTCGCTTCCAACTGGGCATGAAGCCGGATGAGGGCGCGGGTTGGAACCACGTAGGACGAGCGTACTTCAGGGACTGAAGCGACGGAGATGCCAAACAGGCGCCCATCGAGATCGAGAATGGGTGATCCTCCCTCCGCGGGTCCTCCCGGAATCCCGACGCGGGAGTAGGTGAAGGGAAAGACGAAATTCGAAAAGAAGCTTTCGGCCCCCGTGACCAGGCCAATCGACGGAGTCGGGTTGAAATCGAGAGGACTGGTTATGGCCATGACGACCGAACCGATCTCATGAACCTCGTCGGAAAGAGTGAGCGGAATAAATGAAAACGAACGTGGAAGCTTGAGGACCTGAAGCAACCCGACATTTGTGCGCGGATCGTTGCCGATCACCTCAGCCAGGTAGGAGAGGCCGTTTTTTTCCACCCAGATCCGGTTGGACTGTTCGGTGGCCGTCGAGTTGGTCAGAACCTGGCCTTCCGCGCTGACAAAGAATCCGGAGAAGACAAGGAGCGAGATCCGTGGCTTTCCCGTGTCGTCAAGATCCTCGGTCGCCACCTTCACCCGGACAATTGCGTTGGAATGCTCGCGATAGAGATCAACCAGGCGACTCTGAAGATCGAGGCCTTCGACGGCCTGGACAGGGGTACTCGCAGGGGCGAAGATTGCGCCCGCTGCGACTGCGAACCAGAAAACGCTCCGGCGCCATGCCGCCATCTCCGTCATTCGGAGATCCTAGAACTGGGCGACCGTTCGGGAAGAAGGTCGGCCGAAGGAGGTTTGGCTGGAGAGCGCGTTGACCACGTAAGTCCCACTGGGGGAACTGCCTGTGAACAGCGTCTTGGGTGACGAAAGCGTAACGTATCGTTGGGGTTGATCGTCCTTCGCCATAATATCCTCGATGTAACGGGCTCTTGCCGTAATCGGTAGCGGACGGGCCTCGAACCGATCGCTCCTGGTGGCGACGGGTTGAACGATCATTTCAGGAAGGTTTCCCACCGAAGCGACGACCTGGCTCTCTACCGGGCGGACGGCAATTGTTTCGTAGCGTTCAGAAACGGGAGAACTTTCCGGGCTGGTCGTAACAATGGACGGACCACTGACCACGAAATACCCGGTTGCGATTGCGGCGGCAGCGGCGGTGACTGGTGCCGAGCGTCGGGCGATCATACCGATGGTGCGTCCGAGACGGACGAACCACGGCTGAGCCTGGACGAGCGCAGAAAGCTGTTTCTGGCGATACTCCTGCTCAAACTGATCCCAGAATTCCGGTTCAGGCTGCTCTGCCCGCTTTACGCGCAGAAGCTGCTCGAGTGAGATCTGTCGGTTATTTGTCTTTTTGCCGTCAACCATACCCAACTATTTAAGATAATCCTGCAGTTGTGACTGTAATTCCTGTTTAGCGTAATGCAGCCGGGACCGGACGGTTCCTTCGGAACAGCCCATGATCTCGGCAATCTCTCTGTGGCTGAGTTGATCGATTTCGAACAAAGTGACCACGGTTCTATGCTTGAAAGACAAACGTTGGAACGCTTCGTTCAATTTTTCCTGCAGTTCTCGACGTAAAGCATCCCGATCAGAGTGACTTTTTGTCACCAGTGCATCGATCACCTCGGCCGATTCGCCGTCTTCATTGATTTTATCGAAGCTGAGGAAACGACGTAACTTATTCTTTCTCAGGAAGGTAAGCGTGGTATTAACAGCTATGCGATAGAGCCAGGTAAAGAAGCTGGAATTGGCCCTGAAGCGGTTGATCGATTGAAAGGCCTTAATGAACGAATCCTGCGTCAGATCAGAGGTGTCCTCCCGATTGCCGGTAAGATTGTAGATGACCGAGTAGATGCGCTCGCGGTATTTGAGGATCAGGCGATCGAATGCCGCCACGTCGCCTTCCTGAACGCGCCTGACGATAGCCAGATCGGTGCTCGCCTCCTGAGCTCTCTCAGGAGAAACACTGATCGTGCGGTCAAGTGTCTTGGCGATGCTCATCCTCAAAAGGAATCTAGGTCATTGATCGACTCTCGCAACACAAAATGCAGCGACGGAGGCGCAGAACGGGCAGGTCAGCAGATTCGCAGTGATTCGAGTTGATAACGTAGGAGTCTGGAAAGCCGAAGTAATTCCCGTGCGGCCGGGAGTTCGAAATGGGGTTTGAGCAGAATCTCCGCCTTCTCAATTTCCTGCGAGATGGTTTTGCTCACACAATCGAAGACACCGAGCTTGCCCATCTGTGCCACGTGAGCCTCGAAATGATCTCCGCGACCGCTGCGTAAATCTTCAAGAATGGCGGCAATCTCCCGTTCACTGGATCGCTGGAGAAGGACCAGGGTGGGCAGGGTGCATTTCCCATTGGCGAAGTCGGTGCCGAGGGTTTTTCCGATCTGGTCCTCCTTTCCGAAAAAGTCGGCCAGGTCGTCATAGATCTGGTAGGCGACGCCGAGGTGCCGACCGAATGCTCCCGCGGCATCGGTGAATTCCATCGGCGAGTCAGCCAAAATAGCTCCAAGATAGCAGGAAAGAAAGAAGAGTTCGGCTGTCTTCAGGTCGATGATTCGGTGGTAGGTATCGAGGCTGGGTTGGCCGCCGCGCTGTTCGAGGGTTTGCATGATCTCGCCCGCACAGACTTTGCGAGTTGATTCGGAAACATGCCGACAGACGATGGTTGTTGGAAACTGTGTCGCGATGCTCACCGCCTGGGCGAAGAGGGCATCGCCGAGAAGAACGGAAGTGTTAGGTCCGAACTGCTTGGCGGCCGTCGATCGATTTCTCCGCAGGCTTGCCTCGTCCATGATGTCGTCGTGGACCAGCGTTGCCAGGTGAACCATCTCGATCACGGCGGCCAGGCGCACCAGTTCGTCGAGCGGTTCATCCTCTCCTTTCCAGCCGGCCAGGAACACGAGGGCGGGTCGGATACGCTTGCCGCCGCTTTGCAGACAGTAGGAAACGAGATTGTGAATCTCCGGCTCGAAGTTTACGACCTGTTTGGTCAGGAATCGATCCAGGGCCGCGAAGTGCGGCGCGAGCCTTGCGAAAAGAGCACTCAGGTCTTCGCGGTCGACTGTCGTTTGACTTGCCTTGTCGCTGGCGAGCATGATGGTGACCGCACTAATACGGGTCTCGACCGGTTTTGCCACACAATAGTCAATTTTGAGGTAGCCCGGTCGATTTCGACCGTTCGAGGAATGACACCTGATAATCCATTGCTGTTGGGCGGTTTGTGCATTGTGGTCGCGTGGCTGGCCAAGCTTTGGGCGGACGACCTTCGCCTGCATCGAAGCGGTGGGTCCCGTCCCACGGCACTTCCGGGCGCGGTGCCGGTCGGATTTTTACCCATTGGAATCGCGGTGGCCGGGTCGCTTGTATTGCTCGGGGTTGAGACCTTTGGTGAGCTCTCACTCGGTATTGCGGGTGAGCAGTCGACGGTCACCTGGCTCTTTGGCCTTTACACGCTGGCGGCCGCTTTCGGGGAGGAACTCGTATTCCGGGGGTATTTTGTGGTGGCCCACCGCGGCCGTGCCTGGCTTTGGGTGAGCGTGATCCTGTTCTCGCTGCTTTTCGCGGTGCTTCACCCTTTTCTCTGGGAGTGGCAGGGTGATGGCGAAGGTCTGGTGATCCATCCTGACCTCAAGGGTGCCTTCAGCACGGCGGTTGTCTTCGTCGGGTCCCTCTGGTTTTACGCGGTACGCTTTTTCAGCTTGAATCCGAATCGGTCGCTCCTACCGAGTATTTCGGCCCACCTGGCCAAGAACCTCGGTGTCTTCTTGATCAAGCTCCTCCAGGGGTTCGTGTCAGGGCTGTGGTGAGGGTGCGGATAATGCCGTGGGAAGGGGTCAATGCGCACCCGAGCTGCCGACATCAGTCGATCGTGCTAAAATAACGCATGATCATGAGCAATGACCCCGGGTCAGATCACCCGCATACGGGGCAGGTCCTGCCCGTCGATCAATCCGACTGGGTGATTCTCTGAATCGACCACGATCAGGTCGTCGATTTCCCGGCGTTCGAAAACCCTCATCGCGTCGACAACCAGCGCGTCATCGGGAACCGTGACTGGATTGCGGGACATATAGTCAGATACTTTTCGATGCAGAAAGTCGCCGCCCTGCACCGCGGAACGACGGAAGTCCCCATCCGTAAACACGCCGGCGAGTTTTCCATCATCCCGGTGGAGCAAGGCGATGCAGCCCGCCTTGGCTTTGGTCATCTTCAGGATGGCGTCCTGAACGCTGCTTCCCAGGGGCAGTTGCGGGAACTGGTCGCCGGTCAGCATGATGTCGGAGACCCGCAGGATCAGGTTGCGACCGATATTGCCGGCGGGATGGAATCGCGCGAAGTCTTCCCGGGTAAGGCCCCGATCCTCGAGCAGGACCATGGCCAGAGCGTCACCCAGGGCCATGGCGGCCACCGTGCTGGCAGTGGGCGCGAGGGACAGGGGGCAGGCTTCGCGAGGCACTTGATAGGGGAGTTGGTAATCACAGGCTGTGGCCAGGGTGGAATCCGGGTGAGAGGTGATGGCGACGGTGCCGAGTCCGAAACGTTTGAGCAGCGGGACGAGGCGAACGAGTTCCTCGGACTCACCGCTGTTGCTGAGAAGGAGGCAGAGATCGCCTCCGCAGCAGAGCCCCAGGTCTCCATGAAGCGCATTGACCGGATCGAGGAAACAAGCGGGTGCCCCGATGCTGTTGAAGGTGCCGACCCATTTCTGTGTGATATGGGCGGATTTCCCGAGACCGGAAAAGATGAGTTTCCGGTCGGCGTCCAAGGTGGCGTTGATCGCGGTGATGACGTCGGCAAACGACTGGTCGATGCCATCGGCCGTTGCGGTCAATGCCTCGGCTTCAGTGAGGATACATTCTTTTCCACGACCTATGGCTGACTCGGCGTCTAGTGGCATAGCGGAGTTTCTATCGGGATTCTTGCACAAGGAAAGTAGTTTTCGTTGTGTACTCGGGCTGGAACTCTAACTCTCCGAATATGTGTGCCATTCCGAAAAGCCGATGGGCGTGGTTGATGGCGGCGGCAATCCTCCTGCTCGCTTCCTGCCAGGACCGACAAGGCATGCAGATCGCATCGGAAGTCGATGAACCGCATTATCGTCGCGGGGTGCAGATGCTTCGTTCCGGACAGGACCAGGTGGCCCTCGAAGCATTCCTGAAGGTGATTGAAAAGCGCAACGGGGACGCGCCGGAGTCACATCTCGATGTAGGCAAGATCTATCTCGATCATATTCATGACCCTATTGCGGCGATTTATCATTTCCGGAAGTATCTTGAATTGCGTCCCAACAGTCCCCAGAGCCCGGTTGTTCGCGAGTTGATCAACACGGCAAAAAAGGAATTTGCGCGCACGCTTCCGGGCCAACCTCTCGACGATCATTACGAACGGGTCGATCTGCTCGACCTGGTCGAGCGGCTGCAGATTGAAAACGAGAGCATGAAAGCAGAACTGGACGCCATCAGGGCCCAACCCCTTCTGACGGAGGGAAACGGTTCGCCGACACCCACGGCCCGTTCGGATATCCAGACGAGCCCGGCACCGATCACCCGAACCACTCCGCCCACTTCGCAGACAACCTCCGGTGCGACCCGACGGCACGTGGTGACCAAGGGCGAAACGCTCTACTCGATCAGCAAACGTTACTATGGCAGCGGCAACAACTGGCGTCAGATCTACCTCGCCAACCGGAGTATCATGACATCCGAGACGGATCTGAAAATAGGCACTCGATTGGTGATACCGTGATCCGGTCCGGCCGGTGCCGGACGTCGCGCCGTCTCCGACTCCCTGAGACAGGACACCAAGTGCCCCTAGATCTCGTTCGCGAACTGGTCCAGGTCCGGTTGGAATCCGACACCGAAGGGAGCGTCGACTGTGCTTCGGGTGCTCATCCTACCATTTGCGATGGTCACCCGGGCAGGCCCGCTGCCTGAACGGGTGTAGAGGTCGCCGTGGGTTTCCAGGACACGGTTCTGAAGCGAACCGGGATAGGCGGACAGACCGGCGAAGTAATGGTGTCCGTTTCTCTCGACGCTTTCGATACCGAGCGTAGATTGGACGGCCAGGTCCTGAAGAAGGGCGATCGGCCCGACGTTGGACAGATCCTCTCCGCTCATCATGAGATGGGGCAGTCCCTCTCGGGAACGCATGTTTATCAGGCAGCGATTGGCGATGCCCTTGAAGACGCCTTTGCAATTCTTATGGCTGGTGCCGGAATAGCCAAGTTCCAGGGCCTGTGGAAGACTGGATAATTCGGCGTCAGATTCATCGATGATCACCGGGCATTGAGTTCGGCCTGGTTCGGAGAGGTCGGAGAGCGGTGTTTGCAGGGCTATGTCCCGGTGCAGGGGTTGCTCAACGAAGAGCAGGCGTTCAAGAAGGCGGTTCAACTTCGGATCGGCCTGAAGCCCGTCCCAGAAGGAGGCATAAGTGGATGCTTCACGGAAGCTCTCATTTCCGTCCAACGAAGCGGCATATCCGTCAGGGCAGTTCTCCTCCAGAACCTCGGCGATGGTGCGCAGGCGGGCGAGGTCCTGGTCGGGCTTTCCCTCCACCTTGAGCTTGAAATGGGTCAGGCCGTAGAAGCGAATGCATGCCTCGAGGGATTGAGGCAGGCCGTCGTTCAGGATCTCCCCGGCTGGTATGTCGCCATCGCGCAGGGGATCGGCCAGGCCCACCGTGTGGCGGGCGAAAACGGAGTGCAGGGGCGCTTCGGGCAACTCGTCGCCCGGTTGTCGCCCGGCCAGTTCGTCGTGGATTCGCCCGAGATCGACCCCCAGATCAAATCGCCGGACAGCCTCGAAAAAGGTCAGACGGTGACCACGGCACCAAGCGTCGATCAGCGCGCGTTCGACCAGGGTGACCCCGAAATTGCTGAGCAGAGGAGGGAGGCTCCTGGTGAGTGCCCAGGCGGATTGATCCCGGTAGAGATCCCACCAGAAATCGAACGGCGTGGCGGCCTCGCGTTCCTGGGAGAGTTCGATCGCCTGGCGGACGACTTCCAGCATCTCGTCGACTTCGTCGATCGGATCCCGCTCCGGGTCCTTGGTAAACCACTTTGGGGGCAGGTGATCGGCACTGATCCCGTGATGGAGCCCGAACGAGTCCTCCATCTCAAGGTTCAGGAAGACGTGCGGGACGTCCACCATGGTGGCGATCCCATAGCGGAAGGGCATCCGTGTGCGCAGGTCCTTGCGGAACAGCCTGATCCGTCGGACCCGGATCATGAGAGTGCCTCGCTCAGATCGGTTTCGAAGGCGCGCATCCGCTCGATTTCCCTGGGCAGATGGGTGCGGGCTGCTTCCCAATTGATCCATTCGCCGGAAAGATAGCCGTTGTAACCCTCGGTCAGAAGGGAACGGAAAACGGTGTCGAGATCGTATTCCCCTTCCCCAAATGCTCTGAATTCCAGGGTATCCGGATTGTGCATGCCATCATGTATGTGAACGTGCCGGATCCAGGGCCTGAGGATCTGGAAGGATTCCTCCATCGACGCGAGGTGGTTTCTGACCGGGTGCATCACGTCCCAATTGACACCGATCGACGGGTGATTCACCTCTTCCATCACGGTTGCCACGTGAGCCGGATCGCACCAGTCATCGTGGGTTTCGAAGCAGACCGTCACTCCGCAATCATGGGCCAGCGGGGCGAGGGAGCGGAGCGATGCGGCGACCCTCTTGATGGCATCCCCCCGGTCGCCACCTTCAGCAAGTTTGCCTCCAAAGACACGAACGATTCCGGATTCCAAGTCCCGGGCCAACCTGATGCCGGCCTCCGCTTCGACCAGGCTGGCTTCGGTCACTGCCGGATCGGCGAACCGGCTGCCCACCGCGATACACCCGAAGGCAACGCCGCGACCACGCGCGGCGTCGAGCATCCGCTTGCGGTCAACCGCCCCCGTGTCGAGTTCGACGCCATGGGCATGGATCCCTCCGGTTCGCGGCTCGATACCGTCGTATCCAAATTCCTGGGCCAGAGAAAGCATGTCCGCGAGCGAAGCGTCGGGACAAGAGAATGACATGAAGGCATATTTCATTTTCGGGTGTCGTTTTCGATGGAGATTTCCCGACCGCCGCGTTCCGCCGATGCGTAGATCGCATCTGTGATCCGAGCGATGGTCAGGGCTTGGGTGAGGGGTGTCATGGGAGAATTGCCAGAGTCGATCGCATGGGCAAAATCGGTCACGGGACCGGCATGGAGATTGGCGTAAACGAGGGGCTCTTCCACGAGCAAAGAGTCATTCAGGGTTCCGTTCTTGTCGACCGTCACGATTGTGGCCCGCACCTCATCGTTACCGACCAGGATGGAGAGGGTGCCGTGATCTCCGCTGAAGGACCAGGAGAACTCCGGCTTGCCCGGGTGGAACTCCGCCCTCTCATAATCGAGGACGATATCATCCTCGCATCGGACCTGGGCGATCACATGGGTTTCTGCGTCCGATCCGGGGGCGATCCAGTCGGCGTAGGGTTCCGGGACCTGAAATGTGCGGGCGGCGACTGCCAACGGTCGAACCGCCCATCCCAGGACCCCCAGAACATAGTCGAGGTCGTAACAGCCCCAATTGACCAGGATCCCGCCGCCGTTCAGCTGCCGATTCAGGCGCCAATGGGGCGGGTTCTCCGGTCGTGAGGGTGGGGGCGGGGCCAGGGCCCGGACCCGCACCGTCCTGAGCCTTCCGATTCGACCCGACGCGAGCGCAGACTGCACGGCTGCCGTGTTACTGAGAAAGCGGTAGCGGCAAGAACAGCATCCGGCGACTTTTCCCTTCTGCTCATCGATAAGGGTCAGGACCTCGGCGGCGTTCATAGCGACGGGTTTCTCGACCAGGAGGTGCTTGTCGTGACGCAGAACCTCGAGGGCGATGGGCGTGCGCACTCCGGTGGGTACCGCCAGAATGATCCCGTCGATATCTGAATCGGAGATCAGGTTGCCGGCGTCTGTTGTTGCTTTTTCAATGCCGAATTCAGCCGAGGTCCTGGCGAGAAGTTCGGCATCGAGATCCGCTATTGCCGTAACGGTGGCGTTGGGCAGCCTGGTGGCCGTTTCGAGGTGTTTGCGGCCGATCACGCCGCATCCGATCTGTCCGAGGCGTATCATATCAATGGCCGAGGAATTTGTCGCGCCCGAGGGCGAGCGCTTCGAGTTTACGATTTGCGATGGATCGTTTCAGCATCCAGGAACCGCAGTCAGAAACCGGATTGGAGCCGGCCGAGGTGGTGAGTATTCGTGGTTTCAAGGGTCGGTCCTCCTTTTCACTGATACGCTGTGGCAGGTGGGTTCTCGTTTTATTCATGTAACGGACCGCCAGCATTCGACGGCCGGGTCACGGGGGCAAGTCGTCAATCGATGAATGCGTTCGGGTTCAGTCGAAGAGTTGAAGCAGGATCGAGGAATGCCCGTAAGTCGTAAATGCCGGGTAAAATCTCCCATCAAGGTTCCCCGATGGTCCATGGGTGTGTTTTCCCTATTGTTTTTTTCGGTTCACTTGATACTGTCTTGTGAATTGCAGGTCGCCTTGATTGCCATCTAGGGGAGGTATCATCGCCACTTGCTTTGCTGATGTTCGAACGAGACGGGGCGTCTTCACAGAGGGCGCCCCGTCGAGTTCTCAGCCCGCAACGAGACCGATTGATCTTGTTTCGTGTCGGCCGATGACGGGTTTCAGAACGGTCCGGGCATTTTCCGCCACCGGGTGGTGCCCCTCGATGGGGCTCATTCCTCATTTGTGAACTCAAACTCCAGTTGGATGGCTCTTTGAGGTTTGAGTTCGGCGAAGCGGACGCCTACGCCCAGAAGGCGGACGGGTTGACCGCTACGACCGAATCCCTCGGCCAGAAGGTCATGGTAGACCAGCGGGTCCGGTTCGGGTCCGGTTCGTTCAACCGTGGTACGGGAGAAATCCGCGAATTTGATCTTAACAAAGACTTTGGCGATTTCGGGTCCCCCTTGGTGTCGGCGAAGGTCTTTGGTGAGTTCGTCGACCATGGGCAGGATCCGTTCCCGGCATTCCTCAAGCGTCTGGAGGTCGGTTGAGAAGGTCTGTTCGGTGCTCAGCGATTTTCGTTCGCGGCGTGTTTCAACCGGACGGTCATCGTGTCCGCGACAGAGATCGTGGAGTTCAGCTCCGAATCGCCCAAAGAGCTGCTGCAAGTCGATCGAAGTCATCTGCTGCATCTGGCCGCAGGTTTCGATGCCGAGGGATTGGAGCTTCGAGGCGGTGACGGGTCCGATGCCCCAGACTCGTCTCACCGGAAGGGTCCCCATGAAATCCGCGACCTCTTCCGGTTGTATCTCGAATTGCCCGTTGGGTTTTTTCCAATCACTGGCAATTTTGGCCAGGAGCTTATTCGGCGCGATACCGGCGGACGCAGTCAGGCCGGTCGTGCTGTAGATGCGGTCGCGGAGTTTGGAGGCAACCTCACTCGCCGATTGGGAAAGGTGGGTCACGTCGAGGTAGGCTTCATCGAGCGAGAGGGGTTCGATCAGCTCCGAGTAACTCTCCATCAGAGCACGAATCCTGCGTGATTCGTTTCGATAGGCGTCGAAGTGGACCGGCACCACGATGAGATGCGGACATTTCTGGAGCGCTTTGAACGTGGGCATGGCGGAACGAATGCCGAATGCCCGGGCTTCGTAGTTGCAGGTGGTCAGGACGCCCCGCCTGTCGTGCGCCCCGCCAACCGCCACCGGGTGCCCCCGAAGGTCCGGATTGTTCCGTACTTCAATGGCGGCGTAGAAGCAGTCCATGTCGAGATGGATGATTTTTCTCATCGTGAGGCGTTCGGGAGCGGGAAGGGGTGACCCTGTTCATCCGGACCCGGAAGGGCAAGAGGGGCCCGGGGGTTTCCGCTGGATGAACGGGGCCAGACCGTTTACTTGTGTGTTCATGTTATCGAAGGCCCGGATTCGCGATTTACAGCGATACCAGCGGAAGAAGCACCGAATCGCGGATGGTCGGTTGCTGGTGGAGGGTTGGCGATCGCTGGAGGCGGTTGCCGGGGCCGGCGTCGGCATCGATTCGCTTTTCCTCGCGGAGGAGATCGATGAGAAGGAACTTCCGGCGGGATTGATTGCCGAGCTGTCTTCGCGATCAAGGCGGACGGAAAGGGTTACTCCAACCCAGATGAAGTCACTCTCATCTTCGGTCACGCCGCCGGACCTGGCCGCGTTGATCACTTGGAGACCCTTGGGAACCGATGCCTTGATCGATGCGATTTCGGCAGATCCTGGGAACGCTGATAACAGGATGGGCGGGTTCCGACTCCTGGTGGTGACCGACGGGGTCTCAGACCCGGGAAATCTGGGGACCATTATCCGCACGGCTGACTGGTTTGGTGCGCGTGGGGTATTCTGCGGACCCGGTTCGGTCGAACTCACCAATCCAAAGGTGGTTCAGGCCACCATGGGATCACTATTTCAGTTGCCCGTGAGCGTGGGCGATTCGACCGCGGTCTTCCTGGGACGGGTCCGGGAGCTCGGGTATTCAGTCGTGAGCCTTGAACTGGACGGGGCGACTGATATCCGGGAGGTGGCCTGGCCGGACAAGCTGGTGGTGGTCGTGGGCAATGAAGCCCGCGGGGTTTCAGGCGATACCCGCGCACTTGCAGACCAGCGGGTGATGATTCCGCGTTTCGGTCGGGCGGAATCCCTCAACGCGGCTGCCGCGTTGGCGGTGACCCTGGGGGCGGTTCGTCTGCAACCAAAGGGTGACTGAGAGCCTGTATCTCGGGATCCGGGTTTCAGATGCGGTGGATTTTCGGGAACCAGGGAAAGTTTGGACGGCTCAGACAAAAAAGAGATTCGGCGGCGCTATACTGTCTGACACCCGGAATTGCATCGAGTATGGACCCACACAGAAACGGCACCTGGAGAAGTTGGTTTGAGACATACGGGTCTCGTCTGGTGCTTTATGCGCGGCAATGGACAGGTTGCCCGTCCGATGCCGAGGACCTGGTCCAGGAAGCCTTTGTGCGGTTCTGGAAATCTGGTGCCCGGGCTCTGGCTCAGCCCGAAATTGCGCTCTACGCTTCGATCCGGCGCGCCGGCCTGGATTCCCTGCGGAAATCCAGGCGCCGTGTGGCGCGCGAGCAGAAATCGCAGGTTGGGCAGGATGTCATACTGTCTGCCTTCAGGAGCGGCCTCGAGAGTCGCGAACAGTGTGCTGCGATCGAGACCGCCCTCGATGACCTGCCCCGCGAGCAGCGGGAGGTCGTGGTCCTGAAGATCTGGGGTGAACTGACATTTGAGAAGATCGCGGCCACCCTGGAGATTCCGGCCAATACCGCTGCCTCCCGTTATCGTTATGCCCTCTCCGCCATGCGGAAAAACCTCAGACCCGATGTCATTGCCTGAACTCGAATCCGAACTTGAAGCTGAATTGAAGCGATTGAAGCCGGCCATCGCGAGTGACCGCCTTTGTTCGGGAATTGCCCGGCAACTCGAAACGCGTAGTCCGGATGTCCGGTCGCTGTTCCGGTGGTCGGCGATCGCCCTGCCGGCCGCCGCCGGGATCGCCGTCGCTCTTTTTCTGGGCGCACCGGTCGATGAGTCCCCGGCCCTGACCAAGTCGATCCCTGCCGTGGCGGAACCGGCGGCCGACTCGGAAATCTTTGTTCCAATCCGGGCGGTGAACCGACTCTACGACGCCCGGTACCTGGGGTTGGTCGTGACCCCGGACGGCGGCCGGGCGAGGAAGATGGTCTATCGGTATTTCGATACCGTCACCTGGCAGGGTGAGCGCTCGCAGGCCACCTTCCAGATGACCGTGCCGAGAGACGAGGTTCACTTTATCAACGTCACTGGATTCTAAATACGAGAAACGGATATGAAACTGAAAACACGAATACTGATACTCACACTCGGGTCGGCCATTGGCTGCAGCCCGTTCACAGCCGCTGGAGAAGCCACTGATTCTTCCTCATCGACAACGACGTTCGAATTCACCGAAGACACGGACCTGGAGATGGTCACCTTCCTCGGAGTCGAGGTCCGTGAGGTTGATCCCGTCCTTCTGGATCACCTCGATCTGGATGAGGGAATCGGACTGGTTGTTGAAATGGTTACCGAGGACAGTCCGGCTTCAAGGGCGGGTCTTCGGGAGAACGACATTCTCGTCCGGATGGGTGACCAGTTACTGGTCACCCCCCGTCAGTTCACTGTGCTGGTTCGCCGGGAGGATGAGGGTGCCAAGGTGAATCTGGAGATCCTTCGCAAGGGCAAGCGATCAAAGGTGCAGGCTGTGCTGGAGAAACGCGAAGTGCCGGTTCGGAAGGCATTTTTCTGGATGGGTGACGGCCACAGACCACATATCAACGTGCCTTTTCCGGCTCCGGATACGGCGCATCTCAAAGCAGTGATTATGAGGGAAATGCGCCATGCGCCTCCTCCTCCTTATGGCATCGCTGGAGCGAAGAGAATCACCCACATCGATCCCCATCGAAACATGGTGTTCACGGACGATGACGGGACGGTGGAGATGACCCTGGGCGAGCACGGTCGGAAGGTTGTGGTCAAGGACTCCGAGGGAATTGTGATCTATGACGGCGATGGCATTTCTGATGAAGGGCTTCCGGACGAGGTAATGGAGCGGATCAGGAAACTCGAGATTCACCTGGATGGTGATCTGGACACATTGCCACATCCGCCGGAATTTGATGTGATGAAAGCGCCGGGTTCGCCGGCCATTTGATCCCCGACCGACCTGTGGTGCGCGGTAGAACCCCTCAGCGTTGACAGCAGATCAGAGTCCGGAGATCCGTCCCTCCGAATTCAGGCGGGACCGAGTCTGGCTTTCTCTTCCGGCGAGAATTCCTGATCGGAGGCCCGGACATGGTCCTGGACTTGGGCGGGACTCTTGGCTCCGGGAATGACTGTGGTCACGGCGGGGTGGTTGAGTATAGCCATGAGTGCGGTTTCGGTCCAGGAGTGCTTTGCGGTGAGGTCCTGGAATGATCGCATTGTCCGCAGTTTCCCCAGATAGTCCTCGCGTCCCGGCGGCTCATTCCATTTCGAACGAACCGCATCGTCGAAGCGGGTGTTTTCGTCGTATTTTCCGGTCAGCAATCCCTGGGCAAGCGGGCCTCGTATCAGGGTGGCGATATTGTTTTCGCGGCAATAGGGAAGGATGTCCTGTTCCGGGTCTCGATTGACCAGACTGTAGTCGAGTTGGCAGGAAGTGCACCCACCGGCTTTGTTGAATCGTTCCAGCACGTCCAGACGATTGGTTGATATCCCGTAGGCACGGATCTTGCCCTCCTTGATGAGTTTTTCGAACGCCTCGAGAAAGACATCCGGATCTTCAAGGCCGCTGATATGGCATTGATAGAGATCGATGGTCTCCGACTTCAGGCGGTAGAGGCTGGCGTGGCAGCAAGCCACAATATGAAGCGGATGACTGAAGGTGAATGGATGGCCGATCCGGCGGGCCCAATTGCCCACTTTGCTCGCGATAAAGACATCGTCTCTGACATCCTTGAGCGCATCCCCGACGATACTCTCACTCGACCCCGGTTCGAGTCCGTAGGCATCGGCGGTATCAAAGAGATTGATCCCGGCATCGAGTGCTGTTCGGACCGTTGCGACGGCGGTGGCACGATCGATCTCGCCGTACTGGCCACCCAAGCCCCAACACCCCAGACTGATCTCGCTGATCTTCCATCCCGTCTTCGGGAATATCCTTGTTTTCATGATGATCTCCGTGGCTTGGCGTGTTTCGCAAATGAGTTGTCTTTCCGGTTTGCGGTCAGCGGTCATTCGAGTCAAGCTGAGGAAATGATCGACCTAATTCGAAAGACCATATTGGCGGGTGTGGGCGCCGCCGTGTTGACCAAAGAGAAAGTTGAAGAGTCGCTGAATGATCTGGTCGAAAAGGGCCGCATATCGGCGGACGAGGCCAAGGCGACGGCGGAGAAGATCGCAGAGGAAGGCAAGCGCGAATTCGAGACGGTTTCGAAGGACATGCAGAAGGGCGTAAGCGATCTGCTCGAGCAGATCGGAGTCGGCCAGAAGGATCGACTGGCGAGCCTGGAAAAGCGATTACTCGCCTTGGAAATAGAGGTTCAGAACCTGGCCAACAAAAACCCGGAATAGCGGGCGCGTGAAGCCGTTCGACCTTATCGCCAACGCGGTCCGCACCAAGGAGATCGCGACCGTTCTGGTGCGGAACGGGTTTGCAGATTTACTGCATCGCATCAACCCGCCCCGGTGGCTGCTGAACATACTCGATACCAAACCGCGTCCGCGGCGTAGCATCTGGGAGCGGGTGCGCCTGGTGGCGGAGGATCTCGGGCCGACCTCGGTCAAACTCGGCCAGATGATGAGCATGCGGCCCGATCTGCTGCCGGCCGGCCTGATCCACGAACTGAGGAGGCTCCAAGACGACGTAAGAGCCGAGTCGTTTGAGCTCATGGGCCCGGTTCTGAAGGAGGAACTGGAGGCGAAATTGGACGAGGTCTTTTCGGAGTTTGAGCAGACACCGGTGGCCTGCGCTTCGATCGGCCAGGTCTACCGGGCGCGGCTCAAGTCATCCGGTGCGGAGGTTGCGGTCAAGGTGCAACGGCCTGGAATCCAACGGAAGATCGATTCCGATTTCAATATCCTGTTATGGTTTGCTCAGAAGGTTCACGAAAACGCGGAGGATCTGAAACCCTATGACTTTCCGGGCATCCTGCTGGAATTGAAACGGGCCATGGATCGGGAACTCGATTATCGGAACGAAGCGCGGAATGCGTTATTCTTCAATCTGCAGAATCCTGATACGGAGCACGTTTTTGCCCCGAAGGTCTACGAGGACGTTTCAGGTGAACGGGTTCTGGTGACGGAGTGGATCGCTGGAATGCACATCGATCAGGTTCCGGTCCCGTCGGAACTGGGCTTGACCGTGGCCGCACGCGGCGCCCAGTCACTCTTCAATCAGGTCTTGATCCAAGGATTTTTTCACGCTGACCCCCACGCCGGGAACCTCAGTATAACCCGGGACGGGCGACTCTGCTTCATGGATTGGGGGCAGGCCGGGCAGTTGACCCGCCAGATGCGGTTCGACCTGATCGACCTTTTCGGCGCGTTTTTGCAGGGCGATGCAGAGCAGATTGCCCGAATCTCGGCCGACCTGCCGCGATCGGGTACCGGTTTCGATCGATCGACGATTGAGAAGGAGATCATGCTGGCTATCCGGGAGAATTTTAATCCTGCGACCGGAGAGGGCCAGATCGGTAGGGGCATTATCCGGATATTCCACATATTCAGTCAAAATGGAATCGACGTCGGTCGTGACTACTCGTTGATGGCGAAGGCCATCCTTTCGATCGAGGAAGCGGGAAAGACCCTGGATCCCGATTTCAGCTTTCCCCGCGTCTTTTCGCCGGTCCTTTCGGATGTACACCGCGAACGCAGGAATCCGGCGGCCATCTTCAAGGGATTTCGTCGATCGCTGGTCGTGGGCCTGCATCGGATGCAGGATATCCCGGCGGAACTGCATCGGATCCTGAAACGTCTGGAAAAAGGCGAAGTTACGGTGAATTTTCATCACCGGGGGTTGGAAGATCTCGACGATGCGATCAGCGCGGCGAGCAATAAAGTCACCCTCGGCGTGATCATCGGGGCCCTCCTGATGGGCTCGTCGATGATCATCACCACGGGCATCAAACCGACCCTTTTCGGATATCCGGCCCTGGGTATGGTCGGTTACGTCATGTCCGCGGTTCTGGGCATCTGGTTGATCTTCGATATCCTCCGGAGTGGCAAGCGACACTAGGGGAAAGGGGTCACCCTAGCTACACCACGCCGTAGGCCTGGACGGCTTGGGCGACTCTCAGGAATCCGGCCACATTGGCGCCAAAGGCGTAGTCGTTGTGGCGATTGAAGCGGTTGGCGACTCCGGCACAGCTATTGTGGATCGATTCCATGATCTGCCTGAGTTGGTCGTCGACATCTCGAAAAGTCCACTGTTCCTGGGAGGCGTTCTGCCGCATTTCGAGAGCGGAAACTGCGACACCACCGGCGTTGGCAGCCTTGGCCGGGCCGTAAAGGACACCAGCCTTCTGGAAAATGGTGACTGCATCCGGGGTGGACGGCATATTGGCGCCCTCGGCCACGAGCTTGCATCCATTCTTGACCAGGGTTTCTGCGTCGTTGCCGTCCAGTTCGTTCTGGGTGGCGCAGGGAAAGGCGAGATCGCAGGGGATATCCCAGATTCTTCCTTCACTCTTGAGTTCCGCCTGCGGTCGGCGGTCTACGTAATCGCTGACACGGCCTCGTTCAACTTCCTTGACCGCCTTCAGGACATCGAAACCGATTCCGCCGGATTCGTAGGCAATTCCACCCGAATCCGAGCAGGCGACGACCTTGGCTCCGAGGTCTTGCAATTTTCGGATGCAATAAAGGGCGACATTTCCCGAGCCCGAAACGACGCATGTTTTGCCCTCGAGGCCGTCCGAGTGAGCCCGGAGCATCTCCTCGGCGAAGTAGACCGTGCCGAAGCCGGTCGCCTCCTTGCGTCCCAGCAAACCACCGAGACCAGGCTCCTTGCCGGTCAATACGCCGGGCTCGAATCGATTTGTCAGCTTCTTATATTGGCCGAACAGGTAACCGATCTCGCGGGCGCCGACGCCGATATCGCCCGCCGGAACATCCGTCTGGAAACCGACATAGCGGAAGAGTTCACTCATGAAAGCCTGGCAGAACCGCATCACCTCGTTGTCGGAGCGTCCCTTGGGGTCAAAGTCGGAGCCGCCCTTGCCACCTCCGATCGACAGGCCGGTCAGGCTGTTCTTGAAGACCTGTTCGAAGGCGAGGAATTTAACTGTGCCGAGATCGACCGTGGGGTGAAAGCGAAGGCCACCCTTATAGGGGCCGAGGGCGCTGCTGAAGCCGAGGCGAAACCCGCGGTTGACGCGGATCCGCTTCCGGTCGTCCTGCCAGGCGACGCGAAAGATGATCTGTCGCTCAGGTTCGGTCAGACGCTCCAGAATCGCCGAGTCCTCGATCTCCGGATGCTCAATAAGAACCGGTTCGAGGGAGGAGAGCACCTCGTGAACCGCTTGAAGGAACAGCGGCTCCGCCCGATTGCGTTTCTTGACCTGTGCGTAGACGCGCGCGAGATATCCTTTCATGGAATAACAACTAACGGGTCATAGGGTTCGGGAACAGCTAAAGAACAGTTGAATCGACGGATTTCGAGAGGTTCGGTGACCTTCCCGTCCGTTGGGCGGGTTTTCGGTGTGGAGTCGTTCCGGAAAATCGGGTTGATGGACTGTTCGGCGGGCCACATTCTCGGATCCATGCAAAGCCCGACATTCCTCCTTTCACCAGCCCGGCAGTGGTTGGCCCGGGGCCTGTTCGCGGCGGTAAACGTGACATTCGTATGCCTGACCCAAGGCTCCCTTTTTGAGTCTGACGCGCCCATTCACCTCCGGATCGAGGGGCCTCTCACCACATTGGCGGATCAGCAGGGCGATGATCTGGTCCGGGTGGGCGGGCAGTTGACCGTGATTGGAGATGAAGGGGTGGAGTCGGTATTCAGCATTCGGCTGAAAGGCAGGGACATGACGCGTCGAAATCCGAACGCTTGCTCATTCGCCCCCTATTGGATTGATTCAACTTTCGTGGACCCTGCCAACCTATGAGTGCATCGATCAGACCTTTGATTATGAAAACCGTGCGATTTCTGGTGGCGTCGCTGACGCTCTGCTTCTTCTCAACACAGATTGTTTCTGGACAGGATTCCTCCGTGAACTGGCCCCAGGAAATCAAAATTCCCAGTGGCGTGATCGTCATCTACCAGCCCCAGCCGGATGAATTGGTGGGCACGACCCTGTCCGGGCGATCGGCGATTTCCGTCGAGCTCGAATCGTTGGACGCGCCCGTTTTTGGCGCCATATGGTTTGAGGCCACTCTCCAGACTGACCGGACCGATCGGACGGCGACCATCACCAAGGTATCGGTCACCGATATGCGTTTCCCAGGTCAGGATGAGGAAAAGGAAAAGCAGCTCAGGGAGATTCTCGAGCGCGAATTCCCTCAAACGGGCCTCGTTATCTCGCTGGACGAATTGATCGCCTCGCTTGAGAGGGAGGATATGCGGGTCGAGGCAGCTGGAAAAATTGATACCACCCCTCCCGAAATCATATTCTCGCAGGAACCCGCCATCCTGATTCTCATAGACGGTGAACCCCACCTGGTCGAGGAAGAGGGCACCCAGGTAAAAAGGGTGGTGAATACGGCCTTCTCGATACTTCAGGATCCGGTGGCCGATGCCTTCTATCTCTATGCGGACGTGGATGCCTGGTACACAAGCTCAGGACTCCTGGGTGACTGGACTCTGACCAAGGCGATTCCGCAGGCGATTTCCGCATTGGCTCCCGAGAAGAATCCGGAAACTGAGGCGGATTCGCTCGAGGATGAGGCCGGCGAACCGGGACCCGCGCCAAAGATAATCGTTCGGACGGAGCCGGCAGAACTGATTGTGACCGAGGGCAAACCCGAGTTCCAGCCGATCGTCGGGACCGACCTTCTGTACGTGAGCAATTCTGAAACCGACATCCTGATGGATATCGACGACCAGATTTACTATATTCTCCTGTCCGGGCGTTGGTACGAAAGCGTCTCGCTGTCCGGGCCGTGGACTTATGTTCCGGGTGAAAAGGTTCCGGATGATTTCGCGAAGATACCCGACGATTCGGACATGGCGACGGTGCTCTATGCCGTTCCCGAATCAGAGGCGGCCAAGGCAGCGGTTATGGACGCCCAGATTCCGCAGACCGCGGCCATCGACCGGAGCAAGGCGTCACTGGATGTCGAATACGATGGCCAGCCGAAGTTCGAGCCGATAGAGACGACCACCATGACCTACGCGGTGAATACGGCGACTCCGGTCATTCAGGTGGGCAACACCTACTATGCCTGTGACAATGCGGTCTGGTTTGTCGCTTCCCAGCCGACCGGCGCCTGGGTTGTGGCCACTGCTGTTCCCGATGTGGTCTACACCATCCCGGTGGACAGTCCGGTATATAATGTCACTTATGTGAAGGTATACAAAGTGGAGCCCGAGGTGGTTTATGTCGGCTACACCTCGGGCTATACGAATACCTACATCTACAACAATACAGTCGTATACGGGACGGGGTATTATTATCCGGGCTGGTATGGCCACTACTATTACCCCCGGCCGGCCACTTATGGATTTCATGTGCGATATAATCCCTATTCAGGTTGGAGTTTCGGTTTCAGCTACAGCAATGGTCCCTTCCGTTTCACCATCGGCGGGGGTGGTTGGTACCGGGGGGGGTGGTGGGGCCCGGCACATTACCACGGGTATCGGCACGGTTACCGTCATGGCTACCGGCGTGGTGCCGCGGCGGGCTATCGAGCCGGTTATCGTGCAGGGCAGCGGAACAACAATCTATACAAGCAGCCGCGCAATGCCGCGCGGACGGTGCCTCAGGCCAGGCCCACCACGAATCGGGCGACAACCGCCCAGGGCGCTCAGAGGGCAAACAATGTCTACGCCGACAAGAACGGCAACGTGCACCGCAAGACGGATCAGGGGTGGCAGTCCCGGTCGGGCGATTCGTGGCAGAACAAACCGGCCACGACCCAGCCCACCCAGCGTGCCACGACTTCATCCAGCCAGCGCGACAACAGTTCATATTCAAGTCGAGCGACCACCCAGAGCAGCAGTTCCTACAGCCGCAGCAGCCAGGCGACCACCAGTAATCTGAACCAGTCCTACCAGTCTCGACAAAGTGGTGCGCAGCGCACCCAGAGCTACAATCGGTCCGCGGGCGGCGGTGGTGCCCGTCGATCGGGTGGCGGGCGCCGTTGAGAAACGCACGGATTGACGACTGATTCAAAAAGACGGGCAGAAAACATCTCGTCTGCGCTCTTATCCAAATGGTGGAGTCCCGGGAAGCAAGGAATGTGGGTCCTGGAGCGCCGCGGCGCATCCCGCACGCGGTGGTTCAGGTGGTGATTCCTGCGCTGGACGAAGAAGCGACCATCGGCGACGTGGTTGGCGATCTCCGGCGAATGGGTTTTTCTCGCATTCGGGTGGTGGACAACGGGAGTTGGGATCGGACGCCGGACCGGGCTCGAGAAGCTGGGGCGGAGGTTTTGATGGAACCGGTGGCAGGCTATGGCAGGGCCTGCTGGACGGGTTGTGCCCACCTTGACCCTCAGGTTGAGTGGCTCCTCTTCTGTGACGCGGACGGAAGCGATCGACTGGATGACTTGGGGCGGTTCATGGAGTCGGCATCGACGGCGGATTTTGTCCTGGGGGACAGGCGCTCCCGAAAAGAAGGCCGGCGGCACATGACCTTTGCCCAGAATTTCGGCAATGGGCTGGCGACTTTCCTGATCCGGTTGGGCTGGGGCCATCGCTATCACGACCTCGGACCTCTCCGACTGATCAGGCGCCACCTATTCGAGTTGATTGGCATGCAGGATCGGGGTTTTGGCTGGACCCTGGAGATGCAGGTCAGGGCGGTAGAGGAGCGGGCCGCGATCGCTGAGATTCCGGTTGGGTATCGGCGGCGGATGGGGGGCGATCCAAGATTTCGGGGACGGTGAAGGGTAGCGTGTCGGCAGGTGTCGTCATCCTCTCGACCCTGGCACATCTCCGGTTTCGGCGGCGATCGAAGGAAGATCAGAGATCTTGACCACATCACAGACAGTTCAAGCCTCCCGATCGGTTCTGTCATTTTTCGGAACGGTTCTTCTGCTTACCGGCGCGTTGATCATGGCGGGCCACAGCGATTTTATCCGGCCCGAAGGGGTCCCTTGGTTCATGCTGGGGGCAGGCCTGTCGGCGGCAGGGTATCTCCTGAGCGTATCCTGTGGCCGGCATCGTGTGCTTGTCTTCTGGATCGTCACTGTGGGTGTGCGATGCATCCTGCTCTATTCCGCGCCGGGTGATGATGTCTGGCGATATATATGGGAAGGTCAGATCCAATTGGAGGGATTCAGCCCCTACCTGCACCCGCCGGCGGATCCGGTTCTGGAGGGTTTCAGGAACCCGGATTGGTTGAAAATCAATCATCCGGGGACTTCGGCCATCTATCCTCCGCTTACGCAACTGGGTCTCAGGTTGCTGGCCTGGATGAATCCTGCGACCTGGTTCTTCAAAACCGCAATGGTGGTTCCCGATCTGGTGATTTGTTTGCTCTTGTTCCTACGGTTCCGGGTTCGGCGGGCGCTCGTTTACGCTTGGAACCCCATGGTGATTTACAGCTTTGCCGGCGGTGGTCACTTCGATGCATGGTTTCTTCTTCCGCTTGTCGCCTGTTGGCTGTTGATGGATACCAAGGGTGACAGAGCCCCTTGGCTCGAAAATCGGATTGAGCTGGCCGGGGCTTTCCTGATCGGCGTGAGCGCGGCCGTAAAGTGGGTGACTCTTCCCATCCTGGGCTGGTTGGTCTGGCAGCGGTTGCGAAAACGTGAGTTTGGTTGGGCGATCATGCTGCTCGGGTTTGGACTTCTGCCCTTCCTGTTGGCACTCTCCGTGTTCGTTCTGACCGTCGATGGGCTCGGTCCGCTCGTGCCACGGGAGTTCACGATGGTGACACGCGGATGTGAACTTGTCCCCTGGATCATAGAGCAGGGGTGGCCGCATACCTATGAATCCAACTCGATCTCACTGGGTGCGATTGCGCTGGTCAGTGGCTTGCTCGTGTTGACCGTTCGGCGGTTCGACCGCATGGTTGAATTGCTGATCGTGGCCCTGATCGTGCTGGGTCCGTCCAACCATGCCTGGTATTTTACCTGGGGCCTCCCTTTCGCGGTGGCCTCAAGGAATTGGGGTTCGATTCTCCTCAGCCTGACCGGGTTTACCTATTTCCGACTTCATATGACTCTGGCCTTGACCGGTAAATGGGTGCTGACCGGGATCGAACGATCGATTCTCTGGGGGCCGCCCGTCCTTGGGTGGCTCGAATGGCTGTTGATTGGAAGGAGGAGTGATGGGTCCAGGTAAACCCACCTGCATCATAATGGCGCGAGCGCCGCATCGACACCGGGTCAAGACCCGGTTGGAGAAGTCGGTTGGGTCTGAAGAGGCGCTGCGGATTTATCGAAGATTGGTCAAGCACCAGGTGGATCAGATCCCGAAGGGCTGGCGGATCGTGATCCAATACACACCGGCGGGGGCGGAGGACGAAATGTGCGATTGGCTGGGTGCCGGTCTGATCTACCGGAACCAGCAGGGCGAGGAACTTGGTGAACGGATGACAGGTGCCATGGATGCGGTATTTACAGAGGGTTGCGGTCCGTGCTTCGTGATCGGCGGCGATTGCCCCGGGCTTCACCGGACGGTGTTGGAGCGAGCGGCCAATCTTCTGGGTGGATCGGATGTGGTGGTTGGTCCGGCGGCGGACGGAGGCTACACCCTGCTGGGTTTGAGGGCGCCGAAACCTGATCTCTTCCGTGGGATTGCGTGGGGAACCTCGAGCGTGCTGGAGGAAACGCTTTCGCGCATCGCCGAAAGCGGCCTTGCCGTATCGAAACTGTCGATCCTGGAAGACGTGGACGATCTCGATTCGTGGGAACGGAACCGACATCTGCTCGGTTGATTTTGCTCTGTGTTCGAAAAAGGGTGCAGGGCACAGCGCGTCCGGCCCTCCTTCGCATAAAGCTTCAGGCTTCGCGCGCCACGTCCGGACGTGCCGGCGGGTAGACCGGCCACGCCCTGCCTCATCAGTCTGTCCTTGCCCGCGTATTCAGGCCTCAAACCAGAACTTGCGTGAGTGACGCAGTTGCGACGATCGGTTTCGACGGCAGGGGGCGACGACTCTGGTGCGACGGGGTGCGCTTCTGGCTCACGGGAGTTCGATCGTCAACATGGCCGGGCCGTCCGGTGCGATCGTGGCGAGCGAATAAGGGATGGTGGTGGAGGTGCGGAGGTCGGAAAACGTGCGTTCGACTGCCTCCAGGCTGTTGCAGTCACGGCTCAGGTGGGCGAGAAAAACATGTTTCCAGGCCGGGTTCTGACATTTCCCGAGAAGCTCCCGAGCGGCCAGGTTGGAGAGATGACCGTGGCGTCCGGTGATTCGTTGCTTGACCGACCACGGGCGCCGGGTATCGGCCTTGAGCATATCGAGGTCGTGGTTGGACTCGAGCACCAGCACATCGGCAAGGCGCACGCGATCACGGACGAGTTCGGTGGCATAACCCAGGTCGGTCAGCCATGCGATACTGCGCCGGGGCTCAAAAAGATCATCGTTTCCGCAGCTGAAAATAAAGCCGACGGGATCGTGGGCGTCATGGGGGATGGAGAAGCTTTCAATCGTCAGGTCCCGGAATGAGAACTCGGTGCCGGTTTCGAAGATCTGCCAGTTGGGCCTTACTTTAAGGCGGGGTTGGATGGCGTGGGCCGTGCCCCGATTGGCAAAAATCCTCAGATCCTGATGACGGCTGAGGCCGTTGAGCCCCGCCGTGTGGTCGGCGTGTTCGTGGGTGACAAAAACCGCATCGATGTTTTCGATCGATTCTCCTGCGTCCTCGAGCATCTTTTTGATCCGGCGGGCCGAAAAACCGGCATCAATCAAAACGCGGGTGTGTTCCGTCGCCATGAGGGCACAGTTTCCCGAACTGCTGCTGCCCAAGATGGTGAACCGGATGGCCATGGGTCGTGAGAAAATCAGTTCGATCAGGCCAGGCAACGGTATTCTGAGAACACGTCGTTCCGGAGGTGACTGGGAAGCGGGAATTCTCCGCAACCGGCGGGTGAGGCCGGTGTATGAAAATCGGCTGCCCTATTGACCGGACCCGAATCCTCGGCTTTATTCCGCAACTCCATGTGTGCTCGTTCGTCCAGATCCTCGCTCGAAACAGCGACCACCAACCGGTCCCTCGACGGGGAGGTGGTGGTGACCCGTCGCACGCATTTCAATGCGTCGCACCGACTCGTGAATACGGATCGATCGGCTCGGTGGAACAGAAATACCTATGGCTCCTGCAACAACCCGAACGGGCATGGCCACAATTATGTGCTCGAAGTCTCCGTGGTGGGGCGACCGGATTCGTCCACCGGCTACGTGATCGATCTCGGTGAATTGAAGGAAATCATCGGCAGGCAGATCACGGACAGATGCGATCATCGCAATCTGAACCTGGATGTCGATTTTCTGAGCGGCATCATCCCGTCTGCCGAGAACCTGGTCATCGCCTTCTGGAATCAGTTGGCCCCCCATATCATGAAAGGTCGCCTCCATTGTGTCCGGCTCTGGGAAACTGAGCGAAATCGCGCGGAGTATTTCGGGCCGGCGGCTCAAGTGTGAATCAACCCGGCCGGAAATACCGGCCGAACAAGCGGTTATCGTCACCAACCGTGTTCTCGGAAACGAAAAACGAATGATGAAAAAGAAGAAGACCATGTATCTCCATCAGACTGTGGATGGGGAGCAACAGTCGATGAAGCGTGCCTATGATCGCGGTTTTGAGGTCACCCGAGCCTACCGGGGAGATCTGCCGGACATGAATGACGCGACAGATTCGATCCAGGGAGCCAATGTACCCATTCAACAGGTGGGTGTCGCCAATTTCCGATTACCACTCAAATTCGCGGTCAAGAAAGGCGCGCCGGTGGTGCTCGAAGCCAGCGTGATGGGTTCGGTCTCGCTGGAAGCGGACCTCAAGGGGATCAACATGTCCCGAATCGTTCGTTCCTTCTATGACAGTAAGGACCGGGTGTTTTCTCTGGAGAGCCTGAGGGCCATTCTGAACACCTACCGGAAGAAGGTGGAGAGTTTTGATGCCCGGATCCGTCTTTCCTTTAACTACCCTCTCTTGCAGGAGAGTCTGCGCAGCGGTCTGAAGGGCTATCAATACTACAAGGTTGTCCTCGAGGGAGCCATGGCCCGGGACGGGCGTTTTCGTCGGTTCATCCACTTCGATTTTGTGTATTCGTCGGCCTGCCCCTGCTCGGCGGAACTGGCTGAGCACGCCAGGGACAAACGGGGTGTCTACAGCATTCCGCATTCACAACGGAGTAAAGCGAGGGTATCGGTCGAGGTGACCGAGGGCCGGAAGCTGGCGATTGAGGACCTTCACAAGCACTGTCTCGAGGCGCTCACGACCGAGACCCAGGTCATGGTCAAACGCGAGGATGAGCAGGCGTTTGCCGAGATGAACGGCGCGACCATCAAGTTTGTGGAGGATGCGGCCCGGCTGGTTTACGAACAGTTGGATAAGGATCCGAGAATTTTCGATTTTCAGGTGGCATGCTCGCATCTCGAATCGCTCCACTCCCACGACGCGATCTCGGTCATCTGCCGGGGTGTCCCCGGGGGGTTCAAGGCGGATCTGATCGATTTCGCCGCCCTGATCTGTTGAACTCGGAGCTGCCCGAATGAGTGATTCAAGACCGTTGATCGCAGTCACGGGAGCCAGTCAGGGGATTGGAGCGGCCATTGCGGCGGTGTTTGCGCGGGAACATCCCTGCCGCCTGGCGTTATTGGCTCGAAACCTTGAGAATCTGGAGAAAGTCGCAGTGGCGTGCAGGGAATCAGGAGCCGACGCCCACATCTTTTCCTGCGACGCCACCGACCCGGAATCGGTTGAGTCCGCGGCCGGTCGGGTTCTGGGTGAATTGGGCACACCAGACGTCCTGATCAACAATGCCGGTCGGTTCTGCGGGGTCTCTTTCCTGGAAACGACGCTCGAGCAGTTCGACGAATTGATCGCGGCCAACCTTAGAAGTGTTTTCCTGGTCTCCAGGGCATTTCTTCCGTCCATGGTCCGCCGGAGGAAAGGCCATGTCTTCAATATGTCCTCGATCGCGGGGCTGAATCCCTATCCCGGGGGCACCGCCTATTGCTCGGCCAAATTCGGCGTGACGGGATTGAGCAAGGTCATGCGGCGCGAGATGATGGAGCATGGAATCCGGGTGACCACCGTTTACCCGGGCGCCACCTTCACCCCGTCATGGCAAGGTTCGGGTGTCTCGGAGGATGTCATGATGCCGGCCGAGGACGTGGCGCGGGCTTTCTACGACGCATGGCGCCTCAGTGACCGGACGGTCGTCGAGGACCTGGTCCTCCGCCCGGTCGGGGGTGACCCGATGTGAGGGGTCAAAACCCCGTCGGATGGATTACTCGGCTTCGTAGGCGCTCATGCGGGCCATGAGCGGTTGGGCGGGTGGCGGAAGCCTGAACCATGTGCTGAGCAGGATTTCGGGCGAGGAATAGGTCGTATTGTAAAAGGCCCGGTTGGCCTTGTCGTCGACCGAGACCCAGCCTCCTTTCACGGTTGCGCCGGCGAACAGGCCGGAGGATGCCGTATAGGCGAGAACCTCCGCCCGGAAGAGGTCGAAATTCTCAGCATTCTTGCCCACCGGACCGGCCACGGCCTTGGCGTCAACCCCGATATCGAAACGCCCGGAATAGGCCTTCGACACGGCTTCGTCCGTCATCAGGAGGTAGATGTTGTTCACCTCGGTGTAGCCGACCTGGAGTCCGAAACTGGCCTGACCGGCAGTCATGAAACCGGGCACGCCCCATTTCCCGGTCTGAGGATTTCGGATGATCAAGACACCGTTTCCGCCCTGGCCTCCAAAGATAAAGCCCGCGCGGTACTGATTGAGGATGATGATACCCTTGGCCTGCCGGAGCAGATTACGGGGAATGGTCGACCTGGCGTCGACCATGATCGTTTCGAGAACCCATTCGGCCGTCGTCAGGCGACCGGCCAACTTTTCGGTATAGGGTTGTTTTGCGGCCGTGAGCGAGGCCGATGAGATGGCTAACACCCCGAAGGTCAGGGCGATAAAACGAAGGCTGTTCTTCATCATTACAGGAGGATCTAGGTCGGAGCACAGGTGAAATCGAGAAAAAAGGCAAACGCTAACCCGCGCAGATTTGAAGAAGATGCATCGGCCAATCGGCGTCCTTACTTCACAGAAATGAAATTCTTGCGGTTCGGGCTGTTAACCGTGGTTGTCTGGTTGGACCCGACGGGCCGTGAAGTGTTCCCGCAAAGGCTTGGAGGTCAGGAGTCAATCGCAGGGAGAATCGGGTTTGAGGGGCGATCGGCATTTGCCCCTATGGGGATGTGACGGCCGCCATGACTTTGTCGATGGATCGGAGGCTCTCATGACCGATCAACCCGTTGATGCGCTCGATGATTTTCTGAATGATACCATCGGGGCACGAAGCTCCACCTGTGATCAGGATTCTGATTGGGTATTGCGGCGAGAGGAATGACCTCACTTCAGTTCTTCCGCCCGCCGGATCGGATGGATCGATCGGAAAGCAGTAGTGTTCGATTGATTCGAGTGAGCGGATATTGCTTTCGGACTGAACATAAAACGCCCGGTTCCCGATGGCGTTGGCGCAGAGCCTGAAGAGTTGGTAGGTGTTTGAGCTGTTGCGCCCGCCGACCACGACGGCGACATCGACCTCCTGCTGAAGTGCCCGTTCGAGCGAATCCTGGTTGACCTGGGTCGCATAACACAGGGTGTCCCCGCGGCTTTGACCGTAGAGGTGATCCGCGGTGTTTTCCTTTCCGTGCTTCCGCCCAAAGACAGACTCCAGGTAATCGATGATGGCGACGGTTTCGTTTCGAAGCAGGGTCGTCTGATTGACGACGGCGACGCGGTCGAGGTCGGTCGAGGGATCAAATCCCGGTGTGTGGTTGCCTGAGAAATGACGCAGTTGCTGTCTTTTCGCGATAGGGTCGGGTTCCAGAATGATCTTTCCCAATCGCCTGGTCTCGGACAGGTTGCGGACGATGAGCGAGGGTGCGTATTTCGCACTGTTGGAAAAGGTTGCCTTGGTTTCCTCGTGTTCGGCCTTGCCATGAATGATCACGGTATAGCCGTTTTGCCCAAGGTGGCGGGCCGTTTTCCATACCTTCTCGACCAGCATGCAGGTGGCGTCATGCCGGCGGACCGCGATCCCCTTTTCGATCAGCTTCCGTTTGTCTTCGTCGGCGGCGCCGAAGGCGGGAATGATGACAATATCGTCGCTGGTCAGCGAGTGCCAATAGGGTGCGCGAGTTTCGGGGTCGTTGAGGGGTACGCCTTTATCGGATTGAATATAGAGCAGGCCACGGATTCGGAGATCCTCATTGACGAAGGGGTTGTGGATCAGCTCGCTCAGCATGAAAACTCGGCGGTCCCGGTGTGCGTTCAGGGTTTCATAGGCACGCTCGATCGCATTTTGGACGCCGAGGCAGAATCCGAAATGGCTGGGCAGGACGTACCTGACGGGTCCGAAATCGAGTACGGCCGGTTCGGCCGAGGTGCGTTCCTTGCTCCGTTTGGCGGCCTTGATTGTCTCGCAGAGGGTGCTGTGGTAGAGATCCCTGGCTCGTTCGTCGATCAGGTAGACTGAGCGATTACGTTGTTTGTCGGTGCGAAACCGGTAGATATAGTCATTTTCCGGCAGGTTGAGGTAGGCGATGCGAACCGCGTTTTCGTGCAGGCCTGCGACCAGATCCGGCAGGGGACGGGCCAGAGAGGCAGATGCCCCGGTGGCCATCTCGTAGAATTGCGCGAGCGTGACGCGGCAGGTTTCATCGGTGCGGGTTGAGGAATTGTCGTCGGGGTCCTTATCGAGAGCGAAGAAGACTTCGATTGGCCCGATCTGGGTATTGTTCAGCCGGAAGCCCGGATGTACCTGCAGATCCTTTCCCACAGCCTCTTTCGCCAGGCGGGAAGCAACCGGGAGCCGTGCATCGATTCTCACCCCTGAAGCCGTACCCGAAGCGCTCCATGACTCGGAAGTTGAGGCACGCCTGAGCGTCACCCGACTGTTTGCATCGAAGATGAGAAGGATGACCTGAGCGGTTGAACCGGAATTCGCCATGTTTTGCTCCTCATGTTGTTTCCGCTTCCGTCTCGAGGTCCAGCGAAACCTGATGCGAAGGACAGCCGGGGGTCCGGACTGGACATGCATATCCGGATGCCATTAGGATCCGAACTCGGAGGGTTAGCTGAATTGAATACTCGTTGGCATGTCGTTCTCGGGGGTGGTCCCCTGGGCCTCGCGGTCGTCAGACGTCTGGTCGACCAGGGACGCCCTGTGCGCTTGGCCACGCGATCCACCCGGCCATCAATTCCCGGGGTTGAAACGGTGAATCTGGACGCGTCGGATGCGGGGAAGCTTCAGAAGGTCTGCCGGGATGCGTCGATCCTCTACTTCTGTGCCAGTCCACCCTATGGCTCTCCGGAGTTGCTTGTGCCACTGGTCCAGGGAGTCACCCAGGGTGTGACCCGAGCCGGATGCCGTCTGGTTTATGCCGACAATCTCTACGCTTACGGTCGGGTCAGCGGTCCGGTGCGTGAAGGCCTTCCTCACAGGCCGCATGGACCCAAGAGCAGGGCTCGGGCGGCTGCGGTGGATCATGTCCTGGAGGCGCATCGACTCGAGAGGATCGGTGCGGATGTGGTTTGTGGTTCCGATTTTTATGGTCCGGGCGTGACTTTTTCGCTTCTCGGTGACCGGGTTTTGCGTCCGGCCATCGATGGTGGAACAATCAACCTGCTGGGCGACGTCGATGTGCCCCACAGCTACACCTACATCGAGGATTTTGCCAGGGCCATAGTGGTGGTTGCGGGTGAAGCCGGATCGTTTGGGCAGATCTGGCATGTGCCGGAAGCGGAAACACTCACCACCCGGGGCATGGTCGAACGGATCATTACGGCGACGGGTGGGCGGGCCTCATGTCGGATTGCTCCGAAGTGGTTGGAAGCGATTATGGGTGTGTTCAGCAGGCCGATCCGTGAGCTTCGCGAGACGGCCTATCAGCGAAACAGTCCTTGGATTGTCGGTGCCGATCGATTGCTGGAGCGATTTGGTTTTGAGCCGACTCCGGTCGACGACGCGATCGCCGCGACTGTCGCCTGGTACAGGTCGCAAGCCTCCGGCAAGGCTCTGGTGGAGCGGCACGGATAAAATGGGGGGTGGAGGGCTGTCCTTCCGTCTTTACAATGCTGCGCCGGGACATGCCCGGGCAGCCGTGTAACCCGGCTTTGTTGAACTCGGGCAAAGAAAAGGTCGGCACCTTTCGGCGCCGACCCCGTCAAATCATTTTCCCGAGTGAGTCACGGGTTGAGTTCGGGAGTCGTGTCAAGATCCGGCGTGGCGACCTTCATCGCGTGGTCCTCCATCTCGGAGGAAAGGCCGTCCATCCAGTTGATGTAGAGATCCCGCTCCTCTGACAGATCCTGGCGGGCGATGGTGAAACGAACGCCGCCCATGGGGTCGACCATTGCGAGGTAGCGCTCATTGGTCACCGAGTCGGACAACTCCAACTCGACGACGACAACGAAGGCATCGGCAAGATTATTGTCGCGCGCGTCCCTGAGGTGCGCAACCGATTCGGGGACCCTCAGGTTGGTGATGGCAGTGCGCACCCGAAGGGTCTGCGGGCCGGCGACATGCACCTTGCGGAAGCGGTCCTTCAATTTGAGATTCAACCATTCTTTCAGGTAGCGGGCAAGACGCTCCTTTTCCTCGACCGTGATCTCAAGCGAGCCCTCATAGTAGTCAAAGGACACTGGATCGATGACGACCTTGTTGTAGCTGCTCAGGTCGCTGTCCGGGTTGATGTAGATCTTGCGGCCCACCACGGCGAACTCAGGCTCCTTGGCGAGCGTCATCTGGGAATAGTCACCCAGGAAGCCGCTCTCCCGCAGGTCTGGGATGGTATAGGTGATCGTGCCTCCCGGCACCGGGTTGTCGGTCGTCGCGCAACCCGTGAAGAACAAGGTGGTGGCGAGGACGAGGGCAGACAGAAGAAGAGCTCTCTTGGTATTGGGCATGTTTTGAGCGGTTGAACTTGGTTGAATCATTCATTTGAGCCGACCTGCGCAGGCAGGCAAGCCCGGTTTTCCGGTTTATCGGGGAGTGGGATGGAAAAGACGGGTCTGTGGCAGACCCGTATCAGGGAAGATTGCGGTGATTGCCATCGCAGAGGGGCGCGGTCCCGGTGTGCTTGCAGTTGCAGAGAGCGACGCGCTTTTTCTCCGAAACGGTGTATTCCATGGGCTCAAAGGTGGTTCCGGCATGGGAACCGTCGCACCAGGGTTGGGTCTTGGAACGCCCGCAGGCGCACCACCAGTAGGTTCCCGGTTCGAGTTCCAGGACGGCAGGGGTTTTGGAAGGAATTTCAGGCTGGCTCATGGGGTCACCTTAGCAGAAAGAGAGTGTCATTGGAACTCTTCGCTTTCCGCGTCGGGAATGACGGTAGGGCCCCGGGCAATTCCGGAAGCAGTTCGCAACTTTCTTTTGTTCGATCGGGTCCTGATTCCAGAAAAGGGATTGCTCGAACCACCCCGAGTGGGCTGATGTGTGAGAATGCCGCTCATACGCCGCTCCAGTTACAAACGATTCCGCCGCATCCTGGCGAAGTGGTTCGAGCGGCTCACCTTTGGCCAGGTGCGGCAATTCACCTTTCTGGCCCTGCTGATCGGTGTGCTGAGCGGTCTGTCGGCAGTCGCCTTTCACAAATCGATCGATTGGGCGGATCACCACCTGATCAAGAGCGTGGCCCAGGCCTCAGGGCCCTGGGTCTGGATCGGTTTGGTTCTGCTCCCTGCCCTGGGTGGTCTGGTGGCCGGTTTCCTGGTCAGATTCTGGGCTCCCGAAGCTGCCGGAAGTGGCATCCCCCAGACGAAGGCGGCCTATTTTCTGAAGTTTGGTCGCATCCGTTTCCGCACTGCCGTGAGCAAGTTCGCGCTGGGAGTGATCTCGATTGGAAGTGGGAGCAGTCTGGGGCGGGAAGGGCCCACCGTCCAGATCAGTGCCGCCCTGGCGTCATGGGTGGGGCGATGGCTCGGTCTTCCCTCGCGCCTCGTCCAACGCCTTATACCGATGGCGGCTGCCGGTGGTATCGCGGCGGCCTTCAACACGCCGCTTGCCGCCATCATGTTCGCCATTGAGGAGATCATGGGTGATCTCAAGCATCGGGCTCTTGCCGGAATCGTCGTCGTCGCGGTGATCGCAGCGGTCATCGAACGCAGCATCCTGGGGTCGAGTTCTCTCTTTCGGGTTCCCCTGCACGTGGATTTTCAACCGAGTGAGCTTGTCTGGAGCGTCCTCGTCGGGGTCCTGGCCGGAGTCTTTTCGCAACTCTTTGTCGGCACACTTCTTCACCTTCGCCAACGGGCAAAACTGGTTCGTGGGCGCGGCGCATGGGCCATGCCGGCCGTGGGTGGGCTTGCCACGGGGTTGATCGGAGCGGCGGTCTTTGCGTGGTCCGGGCACCTTGGCATATTCGGTATTGGATACGAAGATCTGTCGCTGGCCCTGTTTGGAAAACTCGGCCTGGTCCTGCTCATCGTTTTGTTTTTGGGCAAGTTTCTTGCCACCATCCTCTGCTACGCCACCGGCGGTGTGGGCGGTATCTTTGCCCCGACCCTGTTTCTCGGAGCGATGCTGGGCGGTGCCGTGGCGACCGCGGTCGACCTGATCCCCGGTGTTCCGGATATCCAGACCGGTTCGCTCGCTCTGATCGGCATGGGCGCCATGTTTGCCGGGGTTATTCGTGCGCCGGTTACCTCGATCCTCATCATCATGGAGTTGACCGGGGACTACGCGCTCATCCTGCCCATCATGCTGGCCAACCTGACCGCTTATTCCCTGGCTTCCCGATGGCGGAAGATTCCCATCTATGAAGCCCTGCTGCTTCAGGATGGCGTGAACCTGCGCCAGTTTCCGATTCTGCGACCGAATGCCAACTGGCAAAACCTTCCGGTCAACACGATCATGACCAACGAGGTGGTGACCTTGAGGGCCGGCGAACCACTGCCGGAGGCGTTTGCTGAGATCAAGGGTCGTTCATTCAAGCTCTTTCCGGTTCTGACGGAGGAAGGTGATTTTTTCGGGATGGTTCATCGAAAGGGCATCATCAACGTGTTTGAATCCCATCCCGAACGCCGGGTCGAGGATGTCCTGGTCTCGCCCCGGATCCCGACCTGTCATCCCGACCAACCCATTCGGGAAGTTGTTCAGCTTTTCGTCGACTGCGACCATACCACTCTCCCCATCATCAGCCGTGTTGACCCGGGGCGCCTGATCGGCGTCGTCACCCTCCACGATATCACCCGTCAGCAGTTCCTCAACGAATCCCAGGGCGTCTGACCGACACGGGGGTGGTCATTCGGTATCCAGCCTGACCTCGACCGAGAAGACGCCGGACTGGCCCGGGTCGACCCAGTGCAGGCCCATGCCGGCTTCCGGACTGTTGGGCGGTCCCATCCATGGTTCGACGCAGTAGAAGGGCGCCTCCGGCCCGGAAGTCCAGGTGACGACGGTGGTGTCGGGAGAGGGTTTCCCGCCCGACCCGATGCGCAGGCGGATGCCATCGCCGGTTTCGTTGTCCTTCAGTCTTACATTCTCGGATGTCAGGTTTGTGTGGATACGGTCCACCAGGGATGGAGTATCAAGTTTTGTAATACCACTGCGGTAGCCCTCGATCGGCACGATCAGACCGTGGGCGTCCTGCCGCCAGGCCCTGCGCGCGGGTATGGAGACCGAGTACTGCCCGCGGTGGCCGCCTTCGCGCCAGGGAACGCTGAAATAAAAGTGATGGCCGGCGGACCAGGGCAACCGCGCGCTCCCGAGGTTCTTAAGGCGGAACTCGACCGAGAGCGCCAGTTCCCGGAATCGATAGGCGACAGAAAACTCGTATTCGAACGGGTAGGCCTGCGACGCTTCGTCGTCCGGCTGATACACGGCGGTGAAGCCGTGTTCGTCCACGGAGTTGAGAACAAACCTTCCCTGCCTCGCGATGCCATGCATCGGCATGGGCCGGATCTTGCCGTCCGGTGCCTTCCATTGATGAATCGTGCCCCGATGAAACGTTCGGGCCGAGAAGGGGAACAGGACCGGATTTCCGCCACGGACGAGGGCAAAGTCGTCGATCGAATCCGATTCGGGCCAATGGATGACGTCGCGGAAAGAGCCGTCAGCAAGTTCCAGGTGCCAGTTCATCAACCGGGCTCCGTTCTCAGGCCAGGCGAGAAAAGTCGAATTGCCAACCTTCCAACTCCCGATATCAGCACCAAGATAATCGATCCGCTCCATCAGCTTAAGAGCAAAAGAGGTGGTACCGGAGCGGCAATCAAATTCATCTGCCGTCCTGTGACCCGAACTTGCATTTTATTTGAGCGCTTCTACCTTCACCTCATCTCAATCATGACAGATATCCGCTTTTTGTACGTGGCAATGCTGGCCATGAGCGCAATCCCGTTGCGGGGCGAAGACGCTCCGGCCGTCGATCTGCAGCCGCCAATTGTCGAGGAAGAAGTCGATGTCACGACTGACGACGGACTGATCAAGGTCTTCGTCATACCGATCGAGGGCCAGATTGGCAAACCAACCCTCTACGTTCTACGACGTGGAGTGAAGGATGCCATAGAATCCGAAGCCGACATCATTATTCTCGACATGGAAACGCCGGGCGGCGATCTCGCTACGACGCTGGAGATCATGCAGATCCTCGACCGATACGAAGGATTGTCAGTGACCTACGTGAACAGTGAAGCGATGTCGGCGGGTGCATTCATCTCGGCCGCCACGGACGAGATTCACTTTGCCCCCGACGCTGTGATCGGTGCTGCGGCGCCGGTGATGGCGACCGGGCAGGAGATAGACGAAACCATGCAATTGAAGATCGAGAGTTACCTGAAGGCAAAGGTCCGGTCCATCTCCGAAGAACATCCGATGCGGGCGGAGGTGATTTCCGCCATGCTCGATGCGGACCACGAGCTCAAGATCGGCGATGAAATTCTCAAGCCTAAGGGCGAGTTGCTCAGCCTGACCGCGAGCGAGGCGATGAAGGAATACGGCGATCCGCCCCTGCCTCTGCTCGGAGCCGGCATAAGCGATACCCTGGAGGATCTGATCGAGGAACTGGTCGGCGACCAGGCTTTCGAGCGGCGGGATTTCGAGATCACCTGGTCGATCAATCTGGCCCGTTGGCTGACCGTAATGAGCCCGGTGTTGCTGGGTCTCGGCACGCTCCTTCTGTTCGTCGAATTCAAAACTCCCGGATTCGGGGTGTTTGGTGTGGGTGGTCTGCTGTTGATGGGTATCGTCTTTTTTGGTCATCACGTGGCCGGACTCTCGGGCAACGAGGCCTTCCTTATCTTCGTTCTCGGTTTTCTCCTGGTAATGATGGAGATACTGATTTTTCCCGGTCTCATCGTTCCGGCTGCGCTCGGCGCAATCCTGATGCTGGGCAGCCTGATCTGGGGTATGGCGGATGTCTGGCCATCGCAGTCATTCGAGTTCAGCTGGGATCTCCTGACCACGCCCCTGTTCAACCTGACCTCGGGCTTTGCCATTGCGGTCGTTCTGGCGTTCCTTCTGGCCCGATTCCTGCCCAAGTCGATGTTCTGGGATCGGTTGGTTCTGGCGACCTCGATCCGCGGCAGCGCTTCGGGCATCGAGGCGGCCCAGCCGCCGGAAGGGGGTCCGCCGCCGGGCACGATCGTGACGACGGTGACCGATCTGTTCCCAAGCGGACAGATCGAATTCGATGGGCGACGCTTTGACGCCCGGTTGGCGGTCGGCACGGTGTCGCGAGGAGCGACTGTTCGCATTCTCAGGTTTGCCGATTTTGCCTATATTGTGGAGGTGGCGGAAGGATGAGCACAATCATCACTCTATTCATTCTGGGCAGTGTCATGATCTTCTTTGAGATCTTCCTGCCGGGTGGTGTTCTCGGCGTGGCCGGTGGCCTGGCGATGATGGCGGGGAGCGTTTTCGCCTTTATGGAATATGGCGCGGGTGGCGGGATGATTGCGATTGTCGCCGGCATGGCGCTGCTGGTCTGCAGCCTGATCATTGAGTTCAAATTCCTGCCAAAAACAAAACTCGGCCGTCGTCTCTTCCTATCCAAGACTGATTCAGGCGGTAGTCAGCCGCCTATCGCCTCAAAGGATGTCATTGGCCGGGAGTGCCGAGCTGAGACAACCCTGGCGCCCAGTGGTGTGGTTCTCCTTGACGGAAAACGCTACGAGGCGTTTTCTCGGAGCGGATATGTGGACCGTGGAACGCCACTCATCATCAAGGGGATGGATAATTTCCGCCTGATCGTTTCGAAGTCATGAATACCAACCTGATTATACTTATCGTTATCAGCGTCGCCGGCCTTGTCGTCGCTCTCTGGTTCTTTTCTTTCTTCTTTGTATGGCTTCGTGCGGCTCTTGCCGGCGCCTATGTCAGCCCGGTTACCCTGGTCGCCATGCGATTGCGTCAAGTACCCTACGGTGTGGTCGTGGACGCCCGCGTCACGGCAATCAAGGCGGGGATCGAACTGACGGCCGATGAGTTGGAGGCCCATTTTCTGGCCGGCGGTGGTCTGATCCCTACGGTTCAGGCTATCATCGCCGCCCAGAAAGCCCGGATCTCTCTCGACTGGGAGCGGGCCTGCGCCATCGATCTGGCGACGAAGGGGTCGGGCAAGTCAGTGGTCGAGGCGGTTCGCACCTCGGTCGATCCCAAAGTGATCGACTGTCCGAGTCCGGAAGCGGGACGGGGCACGATCGACGGGGTGGCCAAGGATGGTATTCAGGTCAAAGTGCGTGCCCGGGTCACCGTGAGGACCAACCTCGATCGATTTGTCGGTGGCGCCAAGGAAGAGACGATCATCGCCCGCGTCGGCGAGGGCATCGTTACGACGATCGGTTCGGCCGAGTCATACAAAGTCGTCCTCGAAAGCCCGGATTCGATTTCCAAGGTCGTGCTCAAACGCGGTCTTGATGTGGGAACGGCATTTGAGATTCTCTCCATTGACATCGCCGATGTGGATGTCGGTGAAAATGTTGGCGCCAAGCTGCAGGAGGCTCAGGCTGAAGCAAACAAGAACATGGCCCAGGCGCAGGCGGAAATCCGGCGCGCGGCCGCGGTCGCCCTCGAGCAGGAGATGCAGGCGAGGGTACAGGAGATGCAGGCGAAGGTGGTCGAAGCCGAGGCCCAAGTGCCCCTGGCCATGGCGGAAGCGTTCCGCGCCGGCAATCTCGGGATCATGGACTATTACCGCATGCAGAATATCCGTTCGGATACGGATATGCGCGATTCGATATCCCAGACAGATTCGGATTCGGAATAAGCACCCTGAATGCCAACCTCCGGTGAAGAGGAGGTTGGTCTTGACCAAGACTCACACACGTTCTGATGGAATGGATCCTGGACAATTTCGCCAAGCTGTTGCCGGTCATTCTGGCCGTGCTCTATTTCTGGCTTAATGCGAAAAAGCGGCGGCCGGAGGGGGAGGAAGCCGAGGAATCCGACGGGTCCGATGAGACCGAACGGGCGAGTCGGATCCAGGAAGAGATCAGGCGCCGTATCCTCGAACGGCAACGGGGCGACTCATCGGGACCGCATGTCGAGCCGCCCGTGCTGGTGGAGGAATCCCTGCACCAGCCTCAGGAGCGCCAGGCGCGGTCGAGCGAAAGAGGCGATTTGCAGGAGGCGGCGCCCGATCCGTATGAGATTGATCAACCGTACGAGGTGCCTCAGCCCCAAACGAATTACCAGGAGGTGCTCGAGCGACAGGCTCGATTGGCCGAGCGGTTCGAGGAAGCCCGGCGCCGGGCGGAGGCTCGGAAACCGTCGGGAAAGGACCGAGCCGCTTCTACCAGACGGAAGGAGGCCAGGGCACCGCGTGTGGAAAGGGTGGTCAACCCGTTGCGAGCTGCGCTGTTGAGCGATCTGAAGGATGGGGTGGGATTGAAGCGGGCGATCCTGCTGCGCGAGGTTCTCGGCGAGCCGGTCGGGTTCCGGCGGGGACCGCAGCCACAGAAGTAGAGAAGGGGTCAGGCCGTTGTTTGTATACGAATCAATTCGTATACAAACAACGGCCTGACCCCTTCCATTCAATTAAAGGTTGAACGACCGATGCCCTCGGTGGGCATGCGGAAGCGCTGGCCACCTTTTTCTACCAGGAGGTTGGCTCCGGCGGTGTAGGTGATGAGAATGGTGCCGCGCTTCGTGACCGAGCGAGTTTCGCCGCGGGCCAATGGACCTTGGAACAGGACATCGCCGCCATCGATTTCAGTCACTTTGACCCGGACCTCATCGAGGGCGATCAGATTGATGATTTCGCTGTCGATCCCCTGGGTTACAGCCGGTCGGGTATCGCTGGCCGATGATGAACCACCCGATCCGACGATGGCCTGGATGACCCAGATCAAAACGGCGACGACGAGGACGCCACTCAGTATGATGACCGCGATCTTGAGGTAGACCGTATTGTCGAAGTTGATCAGGTCTTTCCAGCCTCCCGGGCTTCTGGCCGGTGCCCTGGGTTCATCGGATTCGATTGCTTCGATCGGCGCATCGGACTCACCGTCAGCGGATGTCAGGTCTGATTGCCTGCTTCGATCCTGCAATTCCATCCGTCCGAAGAGTTCCCGGGACTCTTTGCGGGATTTTGACTCACCGAGGAGAGTCGCGGTGTAGTCGGTGACGATCTTGTCGGGGTTGATCTTGAGGAGCACCGCGTAGGTCCTGAGGAAACCACGCACGTAGATTTCCGGTAGATTCAGATCGAAATTGTTTTCCTCGAATCCAGCCAGGAAATCGCTTCTGATTTTTGTGGTTTCCGCAGCTTCACGGATGGAAATTCCCCGGCGTTTCCGGGCTTCTTCGAGACGTTCTCCGATCGATTGCATGAGCGTACTATGAGAGTTGTGGTGGACCTTGCCATCCCATGTCATGCTGAATCATCGACGATTTCAATCCTAGAAGAGGCTGAGAGGGAGAATCGTCGTGCGGCGGTTATCGAACCGAAATGCCTGCAGACGGTCCATCGTCTGCAATTTGATCGCGTGTTGACCTCGGAACCCTTGCTTCCCTCGTCAAGTGCCAACTTTCTCTTTCCATGGCGACAGACCTGCTCAAGATCCGCGATCTCGATCCACCGATGGGAGACCTTTTTTCCGATCTATCGATCGGTTCTCCCTTGGGACTCTGGTCCTCGCCCCTTGATCTTGAGGAGGGCGCCCCGGAGCACCGGATTCTCCATGCCCAGGCCCTGCGCCTTCACGGCACGGCGCGTCTGGATCGTCTTGGGATCCGGCCGAGCCGCGGATTTCACAATTGCGGGAGCCATACCGACCTGGATTGGGTGACGGCGTTCCGATTACGTGCATGGCAGGACGGAAATTGGCAGAATCTGATCGAAAAGACGGGGTTGGAGAGATCTGAACCCCACCATCCTCACTGGTTCAGCCTGGGAGGGATCGAAACGAGTGCGGTGTTGATCGAAATACGTCGATGCGGAATTGACCGATGGTGGACACCCTGGAACCTGGCGGCGGGTGCGTTTACGCTTGAGGGTGAACTGATCGCGCCCATAGGCCCACGGCTCGAGCGATTGCTTCAAGCCACGAAAATCACTTTGGACGGCCTGCCGCACGATGTGTCCGCCACAAGGTCGGGAGGTGAGGTTCGATTCGTAACGCCGCGCTACGAGGTGGGTTTTTTTCTGACCCGGCCGGGTTTCAGCCACCTTGGTCTCAAGACTGAAGATTCCGGTCTGGGTGGTCGAAACCTGCTTTTTCAGCGCGCCGCGTCGTTTCCGCAAGGACCCCAACTTCACGAGATCGGTCTTCCGCCACGGATCGATTCCTCGGTCCGCTTTGATTGCAGGGGCACGGTTGAGGTTGTGGGCAACCGCATTTCCTACAGCTTTCGGACCGGTTCCCAGCACTATGTGCTGACTTGGGTGATCGAACCTGAAGCCCTTCGGCTGGAGGTCAGCCGTGAGTCGGAGTTGGAGACCAGGGCCTGGATCAGCACGCCCTGGCGCCTGGCCTTCCGGAACAGTGTGAGCCCGGCCCACCTGATTGGCCGCAGAGATCCGGTTGGGGAAGTGGGGGCCACACCGCTTCCGGCCCTGCTGAACTTTCCCGGTTTCGGGAGCCTGGCCATCGAGGCGGTTTCGCCCGATGTCTTTCTGCGTTACAATGCGATTCGGCAGAGTGACCAGAATACGGTCGAATTGAAGCTCGGAGAGATCCGTCCCGAGGATGGGCACTATCTTCTTCCTGGGGGGCGATTTGAAGCAGAAGTTGTCTTCAGGCCGGTTGATCCGCCCCCGGTGCTGTCGGATTCGGCGCCGCTCTCGGTGGTCGAAGCCTGTCGGCGAACGTATTATACCGCGTATTCATATCGTCCTGACATGGGCACACTCAGCAATAACGGTGCGTCCATGCCATGCGCGATCTGCATGGACACCTGGTCGGCTTTGAGCCCGGGTCTGGCGGATCTGGTAACAGGCCTGCCCGCTGCGGAGTTGGTCCGGTATTCGCTTGAGCGCTGGTTGGAGGAGGGCCCCTCGTATGCCAGCGGCCGCATCGTGATCGAGGGCGAGGTCCATGATGCCGAGGACGAATACCTGATGACGGGAACGGCAGCCCTTCTGGGCCTGGCCGATTACCTGGAACGCGACGCCACCGAGGGTTGGTTTCGACTCTACGAGAATCGGATCCTCGCGGCCATCGACAAGGTGCGGGCGCGGGACCTTGACGGAGACGGATTGATCGAAAGTGATTGGCGGACCGGTGTGAGCGGGTCCGGTCAATGGAGCACCTGTTGGTTCGACATTATTTCCTTCGGTTGGAAGGATGCCTTTTCCAACGCCTTGCTCTACCCGGCGCTGGTCAAGCTTTCCGGCGTCCTGAAACGGCGAGGACTCGATGCAAAGGCCGAGGAACTGACCGAATGGTCCGGGCGATTGCACAATGCCTACCTGCCCGCCTTCTACAACCCGGAGACCGGTTGGCTGGCCGGATGGCGTTGCAAGGAAAACCGCCTGCACGACCATGCCTTTCTCCTGATCAACGGCGCGGCCATTCGCTGCGGTCTGGTGCCGGACAACCGTGCCCGGGAGATACTTGAGCGCCTGCTGGCAGAGATGGAGCGGGTCGGGGTGCCTGACCCCGCGCTCGGCCTGCCGGGGAACCTGTGGAATGTTCCCGACGAGGACCGGACCGACATCCTGCGCGGGTATCCGTTTGGTTACTACCAGAACGGCGGGCGCACCCATGCCCACAGTCGCCACCTGCTCATGGCCCTCTATCGGGTGGGGCTGAACAAGCAGGCCGATCGCCTGCTCGAGCAGTTATCGGTGGGTTTTGCGAAAGCGAGTGTCTTCGGCGGCAACCAGAGCGGGGTGGACTGGCGTTATTGGGACGACCGCCCCTGTGGCTACGAGGGCCTGCTCACCGACCAGTTCGGCTTCCTGGAAGCAGTCTTTTTCCGATGGGGAAAGCTCTAGATCTCATCCATGTCGACCAGGATTTCCCGCGGTGAGGAGCCGTTCTCGGGTCCGACCACGCCCTTGGCTTCCAGTACCTCCATCAATCGGGCTGCTCGGTTGTAGCCGATTCGGAGGCGACGTTGGAGCATGGATGTGGAGGCCCGTTTGGTCGTGCGGAGCACTTCAAGGGCCGGCTCGTACATCTCGTCATCGGTTTCGATGTCGCCCGAGTCGCCGTCACCGGGTTCGTCGATCTGCTGCTGAACGCTTTCTTCGAAATCCGGTGGTCCGTTCTGCTTGAGGAAATCGACTACCCGATGAAGTTCCTCGTCCGAGACCAGGGCACCCTGAGCACGGACGATCTTGGCCGTACCCGGTGGTGAAAAGAGCAGGTCGCCCCGTCCGATCAGCTGATCCGCACCTCCGAAGTCGAGGATTGTACGGCTGTCGACCTTGGAGGCCACCTGAAAGGCAATGCGGCAGGGAAGGTTGGCCTTGATGACACCCGTGATCACGTTGACCGACGGGCGTTGGGTGGCGATGATCAGGTGAATCCCAGCGGCCCGGGCGAGCTGGGCGAGGCGGGCAATCCCGGTCTCAATATCGGCCGGGGCCACCATCATAAGGTCGGCCAGTTCGTCGACGATGACGACGATATAGGGCATTTTCTTCGGAATCTCCAATTCGCCGTCCCTGCGAATTTCGAGGTCGGGTGCTTCATCCCCTCCGAGTTCCTCCGGTGAAGGGGCGGCCGGTGTCTCCTTTTCGAGTATCTTGCGGCCGTTGAACCCCGCGATGTTGCGGACTCCGACCTTGGCGAAGATCTGGTAGCGCATTTCCATTTCCGAAAGGAGCCACTTGAGGGCGCCGGGCACCTTTTTGGGATCGGTGACCACCGGGATGAGCATGTGCGGAAGATCGTTGAACTGCTTCATTTCGACGATCTTGGGGTCGATCATGATGAAGCGCAGATCCTCCGGGGTGGAATGATAGAGGAGTGAGGTAATGATACTATTGATACAGACGGTCTTTCCGGAACCGGTGGCGCCCGCAATGAGGAGGTGGGGCATCCGGGCCAGATCGGAGATGAGCGGTTTGCCGCCGACATCACGCCCGAGGCCGATCGGAATCTCCGCTCCGGAATGTACCCAGTCCTCGGATTCGAGAATCTCGCGAATGCCCACGGGAGTCGGTTTGCTGTTGGGGACCTCGACCCCGACGCAGCCCTTCCCGGGAACAGGAGCGAGAATGCGGACGGATTGGGCCCGCATACCCAGGGCTATATTCCTGTCGAGCCCGGCGATTTTTTCGACCCGGACTCCGGGCGCAGGATAAACCTCGTACCGCGTGATAACCGGACCGATGTGGATTTCTCCGAGCGAGACCTCGACTCCGAACTCCCGAAGGGTTCGCAACAGGGTTTCGGCGTTGGCGGCATGCTCCTCTTCAGTGTTGCCTCCCGCCCCGTCGACCGGCTCGTCGAGGATGTCGAGGGAAGGGAACAGGAAATCACCCTTTCTCTCGGATCGTTGGGCCGCCGCTTTCCGGGGTTTTTCGGGGGCGACGAAGCGCATACCGGCGTGGGCTTTGGACTTCGGTCCAGGTTCATCCGATCTGTCGTCGACGACCGCGGCATTTTTTCCGCCCGCTTCTGCCTCGGAGGGTTGCCGTTTCTCCAGGCTGAACTTGGCGGATGCCGGCGGTGCACCCGTCCCGGATGCGGCGGGACTCGCCGGGGGTTCGGTCTTTTCAGCCATTTTCTTTTTCTTCCTTGCATCCCTGGCCAGGCGCTTGAGTTCGCGGCGTTCTGTGCGTTGTTCCCCGCGTTTGGCTTTCCATTGGTGAAAGCCCTCGAAGAGTCCTTCGACCTGGGCGCCGAAGTCGCGCGTAAAGACGAAGAACCAGGCCATTCCATAGGCTGCCACAAAAATGATGAGCGATCCTATTGGCCCGAGAAATTCCTTCAGCAGCTTGTCATAGATCAGGCCTCCGACCAAACCGCCTTCGCCCTGGAAGTAAATGTCAGGATTGAGCCGATCCGCGGTCAAGGGGACTTCTTTGGCCATGGCGGCCAACCCGCAAAGGGCAATGATGCAGACGAGCATGGCGGAGATCCGGGAAACGGCGACCCGCTTTACCCGGCGGATCAGGATCCAACTCAGCCAGAGAAGAAACAGGGGGATCAGCCAGCTGGATACTCCGATCAGGGAAAAAGCATAGTAGGAAACGACTGAACCGAACAGTCCGACCAGGTTCTGGTCGGTGGGGCTGGTCGTGATCTGAGCACTCTGCTCGGGCCGGTAGTCGATAAACGAGACCACGAGAAGGATGGACACGACGAAGCACAGGATGGCCCAGCCCCATTTGCCGCGGCTGCGCGGTGGCTGGAATGTAGGGACACTTTTGGGGTTTGAACTCTCCTTTTTGGCCATTTGAGGTGCGTTTCGTAGCTTTCTTTTATGTCCGAGGGTATTTGGTGCGAGTCTATTAAAGAGTGCTTCCTAGATAAGTTACGGCCGTTAGGGGAAGACAATTAAGGCGCCCTTAACTGTTTTGGCTCCGCTCCACCGTCCGTAAATCAACATAGCGGTCCCTTGAAAAAAGGGTGGCTGACATGCTCGCATTATTCATGGTGCCCGTGAATAATGCGAGAGAGTCCACCAGTATCAGGCAAGATGGCCGCCGTCCGTGCAAGGCCTTTGAGCCTTCGCGGACGCGATGAATGCCGCCTGGAAAGCGTGCAAGAGTCGCTATGACATCACCTTACGGAATTTTTCGGAATGCTTCCCATTGTTCTCTTCGACCTGTTTTCAACCCGATTGACCTGAATGACCACTCACCCGCTGCGTTTTAAGCCCCTTTATCAGGAACGGGTCTGGGGCGGCACCCATCTGGCAACTCAGTTGGGCCGTTCTCTTCCTGCCGGCAGGAAGATAGGAGAAAGCTGGGAGATTGTGGATCGACCTGGAGATCAATCGGTTATCGTGAGTGGTTCCCTGGCCGGCCGGACTCTCCGCGAGGCCATCGAGAGCGAGGGGGCTTCCATCATGGGACCAGGGTGGGATCGAAGCCGTCCCTTTCCAATCCTGGTCAAGTGGCTGGACTGTACCGACCGCCTGAGCCTTCAGGTGCATCCTCCTGCTGAGGTTGCGGCCCATCTCGGTGGGGAACCCAAAACCGAACACTGGTATATCGCGGCCGCATCATCGGATTCTCATCTGATCGCAGGGCTCAGGCGTGGTGCGACGCGGGAGGCTTTCGAGTCGGCGATCACGTCGTCAACGGTCGAGGATCTCATCCACCGATTCAAGGTTTCTGCCGGGGATTCGATCCTGGTGGAGAGTGGCCGGCTGCACGCAATCGACGCCGGTAATCTGATTCTGGAGATTCAGCAAAATTCGGACACCACCTATCGGGTCTATGATTGGGGGCGAGTTGGTCTCGACGGGGAAGCGCGGGAACTACACATCGAGCGGTCCATGCAGAGCATAGATTTCGATGACTTCGAACCGGAACCGCTCCGAGGTTCTTCCGGTGATTTCGTGCTGGCGGATTGCTCCGAATTCCGCATCCGCAAATTTGAACGCCGGGCCGGTGCGACCCTTTCCATCGCGAAGGAAGAAGATCCGAGGATCGTCAGCGTCACCGACGGTGTGTTGACGATCGACGGTCCAGGGGGAACAATCTTGAAAAAGGGAGACAATGCGGTTCTTCCGTGGGCGGGGACTTTTGACCTTCAAACCCCGGAAGGAGCGACGTTTCTACTGACTGATCATTTTGCGAAATAGAACACATCTCAAAATGAAAAACAGGATCCTTTTTGATCATGGGATGAGTTCCGGCACCAAAAGGTCATCCTCGGTTCCCTTCCACCGGTGTTCCGGTGGCATCATCCGGAGTGCGCTCGTAGGGGTCATATTCCTCGGTGCCCTGCTGACGCTCCTGTGGATGGCCTTCTTTCGATTTGCGATGGAACGCGAACTACTGGTTCGGACCGGGTTTGCCACCTCCATTGAGCGCCTCTACTGCAATCCCATGTCGGGCCGGATGCGAGCGGACACGATCACATTTCGCAATCCGAAGGGCTTCCCCGACACGGAATTCATGCGCCTTTCCGAAGTCGGTCTCGCGATCAAGCCGCTCACTATTCGAGGCGATCTTGTGTCCGTTCCTGAGCTGACGCTGGTCGTTGAACAATTGAGCCTTGTCGTCACACACACGGGTCAGATGAACACACGTGTGTTCAGCGATGCGCTCGATGGGACGAACGAATCGGAATCCGATCGCCCGCCGGATCGGCCGGCTCCGGAGTTTGAGATCGAACAGCTTTCCATCACTATTAAAGAGGTTGATATTGAGGATCTTAGATCAGGAACCCTGTTTGTGCGGCGCTATCGACCGGGCGTTCATCGGGAATTCCGGAACGTGACGGATTTTGATGAAGTGGTCCGAACCCTGCTAGGGGATCTCCTGCAGGCGGGTCTCGGGACCTACGCTCCCGGGGTCCTGGCTGTGATTCCCTCCAGGTTGGCCGGCCCGGCCGGTCCAGTTTTTCTTCAGGGCGATGAACGTCTCAAGGCGACGATGGATTCCGTGATAGAGCTTTTGAAAAATCGCTTTGAAACGGCACCGGAAGATCCTTAAGCGGTCGGGTATAACAAATGAGCAAAGCTAAAGATCATCCGAAACAGAGCACCAAGACGGTGTCGGAAAACGTCGCGTCCACATACGATGGAACCGCTTCCGCGGTGGCTGCAGGGTCCGACTCTACTGAGGAGTCGGCTTCAGAGCCTGCGCTCGAAAAACAATTGGAGGACGCGCGGGCCAAAGCCGCCGAAAATCATGATCGTTATCTCAGATCGGTGGCGGATCTGGAAAATTTCCGCCGCCGAAGTGTTCGTGAACGCGAGGAACTTCGTCAATTTGCGACTGCCAGCCTGATGGAGGACCTTCTTCCCATCCTCGACAATCTCGGCTTGGGTATCGCCTCTGCGCGGCAGCAGACCGACTCGAACGCGATTGCGGACGGGGTGGCGATGGTTCTGGAACAGTTCAAGGGCGTGCTGAATCGTGCGGGCCTGGTCGAGATCCATCCGGAATCAGGAGGCGAGTTTGACCCGCATAAACACGAGTCGATGGCCCATCAACCGAGTGACGATGTGCCGCCTGAGTTTATCCTGAATGTCATACGCACCGGTTACTCTCTGAACGGTCGCCTGCTTCGCGCGGCTTCAGTGGTCCTTTCCAGTGGTCCGACCGAATCACCACCTGATTCGGAATGATTATTTCCACCCATTCCCGGCGAATCGGTTACCCGTTTGCCGCAACGACAGATTGCAGTCGGTCTGGCGGGCCGAACAAATAAATGAGCAGGGTCAAAGAGGATTATTACGAGCTTCTTGGAGTCAATCGCCAGGCATCGGCGGATCAGATCAAGAAAGCTTATCGCAAACTGGCGGTTAAGCACCATCCGGACAAGAACCCGGGAAACAAGGATGCCGAAGAGATGTTCAAGAAGATCTCCGAGTCCTACGAGGTTCTGAAGGACGACAACAAGCGAGCCGCCTACGATCGCTATGGCCATGCGGCGTTCCAACAGGGCGCCGGGCGATCCGCGAGCGCCGGCGTGGGTGGCTTTCATGATCCCTTCGACATCTTCCGTGAGGTCTTTGGCGGCGCGGGTGGAGGTGGCGCCGGCGGCGGCATCTTCGACGAGTTTTTCGGCGGTGGAAGCTCAGGTGGATCTCAGCGTGGTGGTGATCTTCGCTATGATCTCGAGATTGAACTGGAGGAAGCCGCCAACGGAATCGAGAAGGAGATTTCGTTCCGGAAGCCCGTCTCCTGTGATCAATGCAACGGAACAGGAGCCGAGTCGGGTCACAAGGCGGTGCGATGTACATCGTGCCAGGGGTCCGGCCAAGTCACCAGTTCGCGCGGGTTCTTCACTTTTCGGCAGACCTGCCCAAATTGTGGCGGCGCAGGGGTGCGGATCGAAAAGCCGTGCAAGCATTGTTCGGGCGAGGGTCGGATCAACGCTACGACCAAGATCAATGTGCGGATCCCGCCCGGCGTGGATACCGGTTCGAAGCTGAGATCGGCAGGCAATGGTGAGGCCGGTTCGATGGGAGGCTCGTCTGGCGACCTCTATATCGTGATCCACGTAGCGGATCACGACGTATTCGAACGGCAAGGAGACGATCTCTTCTGTGAGATCCCCATCAAGTTCACCCTGGCCACCCTCGGCGGCACAATTCAGGTGCCGACCCTGTCAGGTCGTGCGACCCTGAAGATTCCTCCCTCAACCCAAAGCGGAACCACATTTCGCCTGAAAGGGAAGGGGATGCCCAATCTGCGAGGAGGGTATTCGGGAGACCAGTTGATCCGGGTGCATGTCGAAGTGCCCACGTCCCTCAATGCCGATCAGCGAAAGAAACTGGAGGAGTTTGCGGTGGCCTGCGGAGATGCGGACGAGCCGGTGGCAAAGTCGTTTCTCAACAAAGCAAAGCGGTTCTTCGGGTGAGCAAGGCATCCCGAAGCCAGCCTTGGAGATTGGACTCGCTATAAAGTGAACGGTCTCGCCACACTCGTCCATGCGTGTGGTGATTCTGGGTTCGGGCCGAGGCTCCAATGCCAAGGCAATTCTTGAGGCGCAAAGGGATGGGAATCTGGGCACCGCGCATGTTGTCCACCTCTTTTCCGATCAATCGGACGCCCCTATCCTCGCAATGGGATCTTCCTTTGGCGTGCCTGCGGCCTTTATCGACGCCTCTCCCTTTCGGACCAAACTCGATGGCGAGGGAGAAAACCGTTTCATCGAAGCGATCGAGGCTTGTGAGCCCGGTCTCGTTGTCCTCGCCGGCTTCATGCGTGTTCTCAAGAAAGGTTTTCTGACTGCCTTTGCCGGTCGGATCATCAACCTGCATCCGAGCCTGTTACCGAGTTTTCCCGGCCTGGACGGGATCGGACAGGCCCTGCGAAGAGGTGTCAGGATCACCGGGTGCACCGTTCACCACGTGAATGAGGAAGTCGACGGTGGGCCGATCATCGACCAATTGCCGGTGCGGATCGAAGAAGGCGACTCGCTCGAAACCTTGAGCGAGAAGATTCATCGGGCCGAACATGAATTGCTGCCCGCGGTGATTGCCCGAATGAGCGCGGCCTGGGGAATCGGTCATGTCGGTTCTTGAATGTCGCATCGCGATCCGCCTGGAGGCGGGTTCATCGATTGAAGAGATCCTCGCGGAGCGGGAGGATCCACGGTGGATGGTGATCGAAAATACCGACCTTGGCCGTGCCTGGCTCACGGGGTTTTTCGAGGACCGTGAGGCGGCGGAGGCGGCGTGGAGGGTGCTGGCTCCACTTGTGAAATCGCAGTTGGAAGACGCGGAGCCCGTCCTTACCCGGGTGGCGGACCAGGATTGGAAAGAGAGTTACAAGGCCCATTTCAGGGCCTGGCATTGTGGTCGGATCCATTGGGTTCCGGTCTGGGAACGGGATGCCTACGAATTGCCTGAAGGCGACGTTGCCGTCTGGCTCGACCCCGGGATGGCATTTGGAACCGGGAATCATGAAACGACCCGTCTCTGCCTGGAGCGGCTGACCCGGATCTCATCCGAATTGGAGGCGGCGGGGAGACCTCCTTCTTCGGTCGGAATGATTGATGCGGGATGCGGTTCGGGCATCCTCGCGATTTCGGCCGCTGCGCTGGGATTCGATCCGATACTGGCATTTGACCTTGATCCGGAGGCGGTGCGCGTCAGTCGTGAAAACGCGGCGCTCAACGGTCTGGCCGATCGTGTCGTATTTGAGCAGGCGGATCTGAGGGCCGGTCTGCATGGCCGGAAGGCGCGGGTCGTAATGGCCAATATTCAAGCAGACGTGCTCATGGCGGGCAGGGACCTTCTTCTGGGCGCATTGGACAGAGGGGGGGAACTCGTCCTGAGCGGGATCCTCGGTTGCGAACTTCATGAGGTCCGTGATTGTTTTGATGCATTCGGACCGGGCTTCGTATCTGACAGCCGGTCGATGGAAGAGTGGTCGGACCTCCTCATTACGCGGCGAGATGGATAGCTGGAGATTTACCGGCTGTTCCCGGTTGGGAGCGACCTCTGCGAGTTTCTCGACCCGGAGGACCCATCGTCCGGTCAATACACTCGCGTCTGGCCCTGCCATCGGACATACGGGCCAGCCATTCTGATCCCGATAGTTCGGGCTTTTTTCTTGCGGCCTCAGTTCCGCTTCAGCGGATCCTGGATTCCTTACTCCACAGATCGGTGTTGGGGCCCATGGCCTCCTTCAATCCGTCCGTGGCCTCATCGAGGGCTCGAAGGGTATCCGGGCTGAGCGGATCGGATGCGGCGGCGGCGTTGCGGCGCACCTGGTCACCATTGCGCCCGCCGATGAGGACGGAGGTCACGCCGCCACGATCGAGCAGCCAGCGCAGGGCCACTTCGTTCATCGGGCGGTTGATCTGCTCGCAGATCGATCGAATCCGTCGAATGGTCTCAAAAGTCAGTTCCTCGTGTCCCTCCTCGCCGTGGCGGGCGTTGCCATGGGTGGACGAGTAGTGGCGGATCCGCTGCCGTGGCTCGGGGACATCGGCCAGTGAGCGGACTTTTCCACCGAGCAAGCCCTGAATGATTGGTGAATAAGCCAGGATTCCCATTCCTGCCTTTTCTGTGACTGGCCGAATCTCGGCCTCTATGGCGCGGAAAAGCAGGCTGTAAGCCACTTGGTTGGTCGTCGTCATACCGCCGGCTTCGAGGTAATCGGCCAATTGGTGCCGGCCGAAATTGCAGACCCCGTAGCCGTGTATTTTGCCCTCTTGAATCAGGGTTTCGAGCATGCTGATGGTGTCGGCGACCGGGTATTCTTCCGAATACCAGTGAAGCTGGTAGAAATCGATGCGATCGGTACCGAGATTCCCGAGGCTGCGTTCGCAGGCTTCGCGAAGGAGGGAGGGTTCGAAATGTCTTGGGGACACCTTGCTGGCGATGAAGGCTTCGTCCCGGCGGGAAGCCAGGCCTTGGGCCAGGATTCTCTCGGAGGCGCCTCCGCCATAGCCTTCCGCGGTATCGAAGAAAGTCATGCCGGCGTCCAGCGCGGTCTGAACGGCCTCTACCGAGTCCCGGTCGTCCTGTGGTCCCCAATTCGCCCCGCCACCCACGGCCCAGCAGCCGAAGGCCAGTTCGCTCACTTTCAATTTGGAGGTTCCGAGATGGTTTTCGTTCACTCCTCAGTTTCGCCGGCGAACTTCGGGTGGAGCAAGGTATTTTGGAGTGGAACGTCGCCGTATCCGCGCTCGTCATCGTCCCGGGATTTTGCAGGATGGTGGTTGTGAACACTTCGTCAGGTGAAGCGGTTATTCCGGAAAAACCACGGACGGTCGACGATCTCCGGCAGATGTGGCCGGGGACGGCGCTGGAGGCGTTTGGCCTCTCCCTGGTCGAGGTCGATGATGATCGATTGATCCTTGAAATGCCGGTCAGGCCTGAGTTTCGACAACCGATGGGACTCCTTCATGGAGGGGTCCACCTCTTTCTGGCAGAGTCAGCCGCCAGCCTTCATGCCTGTGTCGGGATCGATCTTCACAAAACCTATCCGGTTGGCATCGAGGTGAACGGAAGTCACCTCCGCCCGGTTCGGGACGGAAATATCCGGGCGGTGGCCGAGGTCATCCGGCGTTCAAAGAAGACGATCGTCCATCAGATCGCGATCAGCCACGTCGAGACGGGCAAGCAACTCTGCGCCTGTCGGGTGACCAATCTCTACCGGTCGGCGACACCCGGGAACGCGGATTAGGGTGTCCTGATTTTTACCCTCTCTGCCTGAGAACCTGGAGAACATTCAGGGAGTGGTTGCCGATCTTCTCAATATTGTTGATCACGTCGATAAAGAGCACCTCAGCCTTGACTTCGGTCCCGTCCTCCATGCGTCGGATGGAGGTCTTTCGCAGTTCTTTCCGCGATCTGTCGATCATGTTTTCCAGTTGGTTGGCTATCTCCATGTCGGCCGCGGTGATGGTTCGGTTCAGCGCGCTCTGGTAGAATTCAATGAACTGAATGACCGCTTTGCTCATCGATGAGATCTCCGACCGGGCCTCGTCGGGGACCGAGTAGTGTTTCCGGTAATTACGTCGGGCGGACAGCACCAGTCGATAGCAGCAATCGCAGATGTCCTCGAACTCCGCGATGGATTGGAGCAGCGCACTGACCTCGGTCAGACTCTTTTCGCTCATATTACCGGTCGTGCAGAGCAGGAGATCGTTGGTCAGCTTGACCGCCAGCTTGTCGCTCTGATCCTCCAACTCCTTGAGTTCCCTGACCTTGTCTCCCAGGTCTTTGTCTTGATTTTCGCACAACTCCATGAAGCCGCGGAACATTTCTTCGGTCAACGCGGCCATCTTCCGGACCTCCATTTCGGCTTCGGCCAGGTTGAGCTCGCCGGTATCGGGGATCAGACCGGTCAGGTGGACGGGTCGTTCCGCATCTCCAGTCTGGGCCCCGTCTTCGCGAACCAGACGCTGGACCAATCTTGAAAACTGTGGGACGAAGCCGACCACCAGGCAGATGTTGCAGAAATTGAAAAGGGTGTGAAAGAGGGCCATGTGGATCGGAATCTGGGTCGGATCGGAAACCTCTCCGGGCAGGATCCAATCGACCAGGTTCACGACCGGGTTGAAGAGAACAAGCATCCAGACAACGCCCACCATATTGAAGAGGAAGTGGGCTCGTGCCGCCTGTCTGGCCGGCAGACTGGTGCCGATGGCGGCAAGGTTGGCCGTGATCGTCGTGCCGACGTTTTCCCCGATGATGATGGCGGCGGCGCTCGGGAAATCGATCCATCCCTTGTAGGCCAGGGTAAGGGTGATGGCACCGGCAACGGATGACGACTGGACCACAACCGTGAGGATGGTGCCGATGGCGAAAAAGAAGAGCAGCGAGATCAAACCTCGATCGGTGTAATTCTGGATGAAGGACAGAATCTCCGGGTTGCTGCGAATATCGGGCACGGCCTGTTTAAGGAAGAGGAGGCCGAGGAAAAGGAGGCCGAACCCGATGAAGATCTCGCCAGTATTGCGGACCTTAACGTTCTTCACGAAGATCAGAGGCAAGCCGATCCCGATGATCGGGAGGGCGACGGATGTCAGGCTGAACTTGAACCCGAGAAAC
>Ga0164313_10000006_pt1 | contig 114191 bp, 103 predicted proteins | sample GuaBasSedimGuay4_FD_113735 | JGI IMG/M metagenome (GOLD analysis project Ga0164313, IMG submission 113735) | Subseafloor sediment microbial communities from Guaymas Basin, Gulf of California, Mexico - Guay4, Core 4569-4, 0-3 cm | ecosystem: Environmental > Aquatic > Marine > Hydrothermal...
GAGACTATATTGCCTCTTTTAAACCTGGCACATACTTTTTGTCTTAGATCCGTTAAGGCCGGAACCCCACCAGTATCTAAAATTTTATCCATAACCCCATCAATTGCATCGACAGTACCTAAACGAGTATCAAAAAGTTTTTTGGCCCACCACCTAGTTGCCATTAGATCCCTATTTGATGCCGAAGAGGTGGTTTGATCTCCAGCGCTCCAATTACGGTTATTGGCGGAATTGATTTCAAAATCAACTCCGGTGAGAACTAGTTTCCCATTTTTAATTTCAAAAGTGGCCTTAACAGTATCTCCAATCTGCACCTTTGCTCTTGCGTTAAGATTTTGATCTACAATAGTGTTTTGAGAAAATCGACCGGTTCCAGTTACGTCTAAGGTGTATGCTGGGGCAGCGTTACCTATACCAAGTCGACTATTTTGTCCGTGCATGACCGGGGAGTTTCCTAAAAACAATCTTCCTTGGGAAGAATCTGATCCACCTGGAATACCAGATATGATTAATTCTTTTGTCACACCAGCATTCATCTGCACATCTTTAGCAGCGAGATCACCAAAGCTTAAAGCTCCATTAGTGATGGTTACATCGTCTTTATTAGTGAAAGTATCTCCTATATTGGCATCTCCATTACTTGAAGGCCCTCCAGCATCAGATCCTACTATTAAATTTCCCATAACCACTTGGTCGCCCAGTTGAGTGGGAGAGCCCATGCCATGTGCCGCTTGTACTTGAATATCTAAATCACCTTCTGTAGTTAGACTGACAGTTGGAGAAGTGGAGGTAGGATCGGGATAAATGGTGAGATTTTTACATTTAAGATTTCCTGCAGTGTCTAAAACACCCTCAAATAAATCCTTACAGGCGACATCAAAATAATCTTTTAATGTTGATGCGCAGTTAGTAATTCGATTATTGCTATCAAGAGAGACAGTAATAGGAATTCTTAAAGGAAATTCCAAAGTACCAATAGATATCTGGACTAATTTGCTCTTATCCTCTCGAGACATGGAATTTAAATCTTTTCCCATAGCAATGGATCTTCTGGCCCAAACTTCTACAGTCGCCTGATTTGGATCATTTTTATACGGACTTTTTTCCTTACCTGCCAAAGGATGGGAAGTTTCGTGGGCCAATATTTTAATGGAACGAATTAAAATAGCAGCAGGGGAACCAGCACCTAAAAGACATGGTCTTTGTTCGGGAAAACCTGGAGCTGTTCCAACTTCAGGACAGTCGGCCTTAATATAGGTGTTTTTCACTGGTAGTGCTTCAAAGGATGCATATTCATCAGAATCAATATCAGCAGAGGTCCCTTTCCAAATATTGATGGTATCTAAATCCTTCCTTTTAATTAGTGCTGGTATATTTTGTGGCCCACCATTAAAATCAGTTCCCTTTCCTATCGGGCTCATTCCCAAAAAGGTACTTCGGCAAATCTCACTGTCTCTTAAAAGGGATTCAAGTCTATAGGCGAATCGTTGAAATTCTAATTCCTGGGATGCTCTTTTTGAAATTTTTGTGGAAGATTTGAAGGCCTGCATAACACCTAAAGAAACAGCACCAACCATTCCCATGGCCGCAATGACTATGATCAGTGACACACCTTCTTGACCCAAAAACTTTTTTTTTACTTCCATTAAAATTCCATTTTGGATAATCTTAGCTCCATGAAAATAAAAAAAGCAAAAAATTATTTATTTCTATTGGGATTATTGGTTTTTTCCCATGCTTTAGCAAAGCCCTTTAAAAAAGAATTTATTTTAAAGGGGCTCCATTTGAACCGAATTTATAAATCTATGGAAGGACCACTAGAAACTCAAGTGGGACTAGACTTTGGTTTAAAGAGTTCACCATTTATCTGGATTACCAAAATGACAGTAGAAATTTTAAATTCTGATCATAAAGTGGGTTCTCAGGAGTTTTTATGCCACGCAGTGTTCAAGTATCCTGATAAAAATAATCACCAAGCTGCCTTAGGAGTGGCCCAAGGATTAAAAACCATTCAATTTCCCCCAGGTCATGGTTTAAAAATACCAAATGTGAAAGATGATATTTTTATTCAGGCCCAGGCCTTAAATAACAATTACCCTGATATTGATAAAACCGTTTATATTAGATTCACCTTTGAATATTATGATGACGAGACTGCTAAGAAAGAAAAATTAAAACCTCTTGGTATGAAATTTGTTGGTTCTCTATGTCCCTATAAAGAAAAAAATGGTTCTGCTGGATGTGAACCGGTATTTCCTAAGTATTATCATACAAGTCCTTCCGGGAAAAAGATGACTGATCACTGGTTGGTTCCACCAGGCAAGCACGTATACAGCTCTTTGCAAGAAGGAGAGTTTGCCATTAAGCAAGATATAAAGGTCCACTATGTCTGGATGCATCTTCATCCCTATGGCCAATACATAGAACTTAAAAAGCTCGGGGAAGTAAAACCACTTTGGAAAGGAATGGCCCAGAATAATGCTAAGTTGGCCATTTTAGAAAAGGTGGAGTCTTATTCTAGTGTAAAAGGTTTCAATCTCTATAAGGATAATCAATACGAATTAGTAATGCTTTATGATAATCCTCGCAAAAAACCAGTTGATGCCATGGGATTTCTGTATATGTATTATACCCCCTTATGATTTTTAAAATATTAGCATTTTTTCTTATTTTTCAGACTGCTCAGGCCAGGCAGTTTATTTTTGATCAAAGCTTAGAACAAGTTTATTCACCGTTTGATACGGGGTTTTCTGGTCTTTCCCAGTTTTATAAAAATCTTAAAAATTGGGCACCTTTGGTCTCTGTAAACTCAAGGCCCCTTGATAAGCTTCTCTATGATTTAGATGGCCCCGGAAATATTTTATTTTTAGGGGTGGCCATGAATCAAAAATATAATCAACAGATCCTAAAGGCCTTGGATGATTTTTTAAAACGAGGGGGTGGAGTTTTAGTTTCTGTTGAACATGATGATTTATTTAAAAATGCCCAGTTTCAAAATTCTTTTATTCAAAAATATGGGATAACCGCTGTTAAAGAAAAGGCAGTTGCTAAAGAAAATTCTTGGAGAGATTCTATCTGGCCTTTGTGTTATTCCCCTTTTTTCAAGCTAGAGGATGTACGAGTTTATTTACCGGCCCCATTAAATATTGAGGGCGATGCAAAACCTCTTTTATATCTAAAGAATCCTTATAAAAAAGAATATAATTTAGTTGGTGCCTATAAAAAAGTAGGGAAGGGAATTTTGGTAGTACTTGGTGATGTTGAAATTTTTTGGAATATGAACCCTGATACAGGAGTCAGGGCGGGGAAAAACCTTATATTTATAAAAAAACTGGTCAACTTATTGGCCCCGGAGAGTAATAAAAAAAGCTATCCTAAATTTAAAAAAATTCTCTCTAACAAAAAAAAAGTTTTATTTTATCAATCGGGAAAAGGATCAGGTCCTGATGTTTCTCTCTCAGGACTCTCTAAATTTGCCAGATATTTGAACATTCAAGGGTATAATATTGAAATTAAATCAGAGGTTCAAGATTTCTTACAATATGACTTGGTTGTTATATCTACTCCATTAGAAACAGTGAAAAATATTCCAAAATTGGTAAAAGCAAAAAAGATTCTTTTAATTTCTGATGGAATGTCAAATATTTTGAGCTATCATTTAGATTTCACCAAAATCCTTAAAAATGATCTGGGACTTTCCTTTTCGACCAGTGACTATGCTAATCCGGCCAATGGAATTCTTAAATATTGGGGCCATAAGTTTTTTAAAGGAAGTTTGATTTCTAGGGAGAGGAATCATTTTTTTTCTACTAAAGGGGCCATTTACCGTGCTACCTTTGTGGAAAAGACAGACAAGGGGCCGACAGGAAAAAGTCTTTGGTCTGTTTCCCCAAAAGTTGTATCTCCTATGAATTCTTTTGTTCCCGCCTCTGATGATGGAAGTAATGGTGAACCTTTTAAATTAAATTTAAATCAACAATATAAAGAAGATTTTCCCGTTGCCATGTATTGGAATAACTTACTTGCTTTAGGGGACCTAGAAATTTTATCAAATCAATTCTTTGGTAAAACTCAATCAGGTCAATTTTTATCCAAATTTTCAAACTGGTTAAAAAATTCACTATGAGATATTTACTTTTATTTATTTTTTTTAGTTGTTCGGTAAAGACCCCTTTCAAAGATTATTCGGGCATTTATCAAAGCGCAAGAAATTATGAGGTTACAAAACCAAATGATATTGAAGAGGCCCGGAAAATAATAAAAATGGCCTATCAACAGGGGAGATATCTGCGCTTTTCAGGTTCAAATCATTCCCAAAATGGATTCTCATTACCAAAAGAAAATGAAGTACTCATCAAAACGAAAAACTTAAATAAGCTATCTTTTATAAATGAAAAAAAAATCAGAGTTGGGGCCGGGATTAACCTTTGGTATTTAAATGAATTTTTAAGACCTTATAACTTAAAGCTGCCTCTTATAAATGGAGGTGGTGCGGCCCCAGGACTTGGAGGTTTTATTTCGGCCGGAGGAATATCTCCTAATTCTCAAATCTATGGCGGTTTTTGGGAAAATGTGGAGGAGATTACTCTTATTGTTAAAAATGGAGAACTTTTAAAGCTTAAAAGGAATGATTTTATTTTCCCTTGGATATTTGGCTCCATGGGACAACTAGGGCTTATAGTAAATGCGACACTCAGGATAGTCCCCATTAACAAAAACATGAAAATCACTCTTCCAGAAAAAAGAAAAATGAACTTTGAATATTTTTATGATGGGAAACATAAAAGGCCACTTTATTGGTTTAATCTCTTTCTTGCTAAAAACCAATTAGAAAAAGGCAAGGCCGAACTCAATCAGTTTAAAAAAAATCATGCAAAATATTTCACTGATCTTGAACCCTATAGATGGCCAATTAAATTTCACCAATTTAACCCACCTTTAATTTTTCCAAAAGATGAATCATTTTTTTGTCTAGGAGTATTCTCTGATTTGAAAAGATCTTATGGATTTAAGGAATTAAAAGAAATTGACCGGGCCTTTTCTGAGTTAGTTCAAAAGAATGGATTTGGTCGTTATATACAGTCAGAGCGAGATATCCGACCAGAAGGGTTACGTTCGTTGTGGGGAGAAAAGTTATATAAGAGATTTTATGAACTTAAAAAATTATATGATCCTAAATTTCTTTTTAATCAAGATTCTGTATTTCCTAAGTTGCTATAACATAACAACTAATTTTATAATTTTAAAATTAATATGAAGTTCTTGATAAAAAAAATAAATTCCTTTTTGCTAGAAGTTGAAGAATCACAAAGCTCTGTCTTAACTTTTTTACTCACCTTTTATTTAATCACTAATCTTCGAAATTTTATTGAAATTTTTTCCGATGGGACCTGCTTTGGTCTTAGGTGCTTCGCCCACTACCAATATGGTTATTTTTGGGTGGCAACCACATTAATTTTAATAGCTTATTTCTTTTTTGAAAAAAATATTGTTAAACACGCAAAGGTCATTTTTTTATTCTTTGCCTTTATTTGGCTGGCCCCCACTTTGGATTTATTAATCAGTGGAGGGAAGGATGAGATGCTTTATCTGCATCCTTATATGCATTCTGAGATGCTCCAAAGATTTTTTTCTTTTTGGTCTATTGGAGATGATAGGCCGGGAGCTACTCCAGGAATAAAAATCGAAATTGCCATTATTCTCCTTTCTTTTTTTTATTTCTCATTCTTTTTTAAAAAGGCCTCTTTAAAAAAATCTCTCCTCTTTGTTTTTTTTATTTACGGGACTATCTTTTTATATGGAATGTTTCCTTTTTTATCTATAGGTTTTTTAGATGCCTTAAAACTTTATTGGGCCAGGATGTCTCCTAAGATGCATGCTGATTACTTCCTTTTACTTATATTTATAAATGGATTAGCGATTCTTCATTTACATAATCAAAAGTATTTTAAAGAGGTATTAAAGGATTTACGCTATCTTAGAATTGGGCATTTCTTAATGATGCTGGCATGTGGCTATGCTCTTGGTTTTTACGAAGAGGGGGTTGATTTCTTTAAATGGGATCAAAGGATTTTTTTTGATACTATTCTAACTTGCCTGGCCATTGGCATGGCATGTCTTTTTTCCATTGTTACCAATAATATTGCTGACCTTGAAATTGATAAAGTAAGTAACCAGGGAAGACCTTTGATTAAAGGATCTATTCCCTTAGATTATTACAAGAAGATCGGAATCCTTTCCCTGGCATTTAGTTTAATTTATGCTGCTAATGTAAATTTTCAGACTTTTTATTGTATCTTGATATTTATCGGGAATTATTATCTGTATTCCATGCCACCAATGCGTTTAAAAAGAGTTCCAGTTATTTCTAAACTTTTTATATCGATTAATTCTCTCGTGATGCTCATCTTGGGAAAATTTACTCTGACGGGAAAATTTAGCATATCACCAGATTTGGCCATTTATTTTTTACTCTGTATTACCCTGGTTATTAACTTTATTGATTTAAAGGATGTGGAAGGGGATAAGAAGGCCGGAATTAATACTATTCCGACTCTTTTAGGTTTGAAAATGGGCAAAAGAGTTATCGGGTTTTTCTTTATAATATCTTATGTGCTTATCTATCCCATATTAAAAAAGAGATTAGAGCTAGCTGGTTGGGATATTATTCCATTTTTGATATGTGGACTGATTGCCTATTTTCTTATTAATAGAAAAAAATATTCAGAAAAACCTGTCTTTTTATTTTACCTTTCATCAATCGTTTTTCTCGGAGCATTCTTTATTTTGAGGCAAACGCATAGCATCACATAGATTTTATTGGGAATTAGTACAGGGAGAAATGGGGTGGCCGACCGGGCTCGAACCGGCGACAACCTGAACCACAATCAGGTGCTCTACCAACTGAACTACGGCCACCGCAAGAGGTATGGGTTTTTATAGTGTTCTAGGTGGTTTACGTCAATAAATTTGATTTTGACGGACTTTCTATTTCTTCTCTAGAATAGAGAGGTATCGTGATTCTGGATATTTAATGGAGGAAAACATGCTGAGATCACTTATTATTATGGTGCTTTTTCTAAATACTAGTGGGGTCTGGGCCTCAGGAATGGGATGGTCTATGTATCCTATTTTAACGGATAAAAAACTGCTTTCAGCTGAAATCGTAGGAGACTTCACCGCAGGTGGTGGTGCCGGTTTTCAGGCCAGATATACCCAGAGACTAAATTCAAAAATGACTCTAGAGGGAGGACTCGCCTATACTAGTGGAGAGAGGGCAGGGAAACTCTTTTTAGGATTTGATTATGAGCTTTTTCCTGATTATCTAAAGCAACCAAGAATTTCTGTTAAGGGTAATTATTCCAACGGGAAAGAATACGAGGAAAGAGTTAATAGAATCGATGCCGCCCCGATGGTTTCAAAAGGTTTTAATTTCTGGGGCAATGAGGCCTTTCCCTATTTAGCAATTCCTATGGGAGTTAATTTAAATAGCGCTTCGAGGACCTATGGGTTTTATTCTAATATAAACGTTGGGATAACTGGAAAAGTTCCTTGGGAAAAATATGAGCATCTTTTGACTCAGTTAGAGGCACAATTTAATCTGAGCAATAGTTATTCAGGAATATTCATAGGGCTTTCATTCCCAATTAACTAAATTATCACTTAAAGTTTTCTTTAAATCCTCTAGATTGACAGAAAGGTTATCCCCCATCCAGGTATTTAAATCCTGGGGGATATCTGTCATAAATGTTCTTCTAGAGGAGTGGTGTTTTAGATTTATGGCCATAGAGTGCAGGGCATGGCGAGGCATTTCCATAAAACTATGATCCTCTTCACTGGCCCTATTATCTTTAAATCGTTGAAACGTTTCATAATCGCCCAAATACAGTTTATCTCCTAGGAGAGGAAGATTTTTTATCATGGCATGAACTCTGATCTGGTGTTGTCTTCCAGTATGGGGGAAGGCCAGACCTAAAACATACCCTTTTTCCCGGTGGAGAATTTTAAAGGTGGTCTTGGCCCTTTTTCCCTCTAGAGAGTCTTCTGGATAATGATTTATATAAACTCTTTTAAGGCCTGTCCCAGCGGCCCCAAGTCTTTCATTTACAACAAACGAATCCTCGTCTGGAGGATTTTCAGTTTTAGCAATGAAAAAATAACACTTCTTTACTTCGCCTTTTTCAAATTGAGGCGTCATGCTGGAAGCGATTTTAGGGTTTTTCCCCAGGAGTAAGATCCCGGAGGTTTCACGGTCTAGGCGGTGAATTGAATGGCAAGTGTGTCCAAGACTCGATTCAAAGAAGACGGTAGCGCAATTAAATAGATGTCGACCAGTAGGATGGGTGGACATAAATGGTGGTTTTGAAATGACTAGAAGATCTTTATCTTCATGGACGATTTCAGGAGTTTCAATGAGTTCAATTTGTTCACCTTTCCAGAATTCATCCTCTTGAAATGTTTTTGGAATTTCAATGGAGATTTTTTCTTTATATCTGACCTTGGTTGAAGGTCTTAATTTATGGTCTCGGCCGGTGATTTTAATCTCACCATCAGCGATTTTTTTCTTAAGCTGTTGGCGGGAAAAATTAGAGAGATAAATTTGGGTATACTGATCAAGCCGATAATTATCGTGGATTTCATCAACCAGATAGACCGCGAGGTAGCGGTCCTTTAAAAAGCTCTTCTCTAAAATGGGCATTTGTTAATAACGTTCTTTAATAATAAATTTCAAAGTAGTTGTCGCTCCCTTATGGGAGTGGCCGAAATTTTGTATCAGATTTGAAAAGATATGGGAAATCTGCTCTTTATCTTTTTCAGACAGGGACGAGGGAAGAGATTGATCACTATTTTTATCCATTTCAGATTCGTAAAAAACTAGGTTTTTGGAGACATTCTGGATGTATTTCTTTTGCTCATTTCTAAAGGATTCCTGTAACTTATGGATCACATCGGGAAAAACTTCCCCATAGGTGAAGTTTTTCCCAGGGTTATCAAGAGCAAAGGCCCCTAGTTTTGATATAAGATAAGATCTGAATTTTTTTGGCTGTTCAGTTAAATTAATGCTGGTCTCAAATTCTTTTATGAAATACTCATTGTAGTCTTCAAATTTATCGGTGATTTTATTATGAACTTTTTCACCTTTGATCATAGAATTGATGTGGGTAATGTATTTTTTGATGTGTTCTTCATAGGATCTGTCATCAATCAGCCCTAAGCTATCTCTAAGTTCTCGATCAAAGCGATTAAGAGCATACTCCCTAAGTAGAGAGATGAATCTAATAGGATTATGATAGTCACCTTGAGGAGTCATATTTAAAAAATCGAATTCATTTTTTTCTTGAATCATTTTTTCTAAATTTTCTAAAACATCCATAAAAGTAACATTTTTGTGTTTTGCGGCCAACTTATAAATGATTTTCTTTAGATCTCTTGGTGAGAGTCCAAATTTTCCTTCGTAGAGGTTTTCATATCTAAATTCATCTTGAATTTGATCTAGTCCATTGTTTAATATTTGTTGAGACTCAATATCAAGGTTTGGTAATTTAGGTTGCTCTGTTAGGAGTAGTGCTTTCTCTATGGGGTTTAAATTTGAGGCGATAGCAGAGAGATTTTTATCTGAGTAATTTTTGCTTTGGCAGGCACGAAGTCGGGTCATGACAGCAAAGAGACATAAAACTCTAAGCGCATAGGGTTCAAAAAAAGTTTTAAGTCTAAGACCTTTTATTTGGTTGAGATAAATTTTTGCTTCTTCCTTATAGTTTAAAAGGTAGGGGACTCTAATAAAGTTGAATCGTCCTTTGAAAGAATTATAATCAGGATGTTGTTTAAATCCCGCAAGATGGATCTCATTTGATGTTCCTATAAAAAAGATATCAAGTTCTGTTAAGATTCCACTTAGGTTGATAGTTCCTGTTTCCATGGTCATTAAAAGATATTTAAAAGCATCCAAAGGTCGTTTTAATAGATCGGAATATTCTAAAATGCCCCTATTGGCCAAAACTACTTCTCCTTGCATAGAAAAGAGATTTAAAGATTGCAAACTTGGAGGAAGGCTTTGAAGTCTCTTATCCATAGTGATTTGTTGCATTTTTGCATCTACATGGATTTGAGGTTCAATTGTAACCGCTCCAGTTGAATATCTGCGGCTTATGGTAAAGCGTTCGACTTTTATATGCTTTAAAACTTCTTTATGATCACCCTTGTAATTTTTGAGGAGAGCATCATAGATCATACGATTTCTTTTAGAGAGATCCCCTCTATAGAGATAAGATTTTTGTACTGATTCTAAGATTTTGGGATGATCGATAAGTTTTGTATCAAGTAATTTTTGACGATAATTAAGGGGGATTAAAAGCAGTGGGTGATCTTTTAGTTCACTTGGTAAGATAGCAGAAATACTTTTATCATCTAAAGTTGCATAAGACTCTATATTCTCTGACTTGGACTGTGTGGAAAGGCCCATGACCCCCTTAAGGTAATTATCATTCGGAAACACCCAGCTAAAACTATAGAGAGAGCCTTCCTTAGTTTCTGAATACAGTTCGGCCCCTTTCATGAGTTTTTTGACTAGACTGGATTTAGATGATCCATTTGGCCCGACTAAAAGGATGAACTTATTATTTATTCCTTCTTCAAAAAAATTTATTAAGTTTTCATACAGAGACTCTTGAGGCTTAAACTGGCCATACACTGCAGGGCAATCTGGTTCTTCTTTTAAAAAAAGATTAAATCCATCATTTTCGTTTCTTCCAAAATGGTTGATCATATCAAGCAGATAACTAAAGGTAGGCCGGCACTCTTTTAGGGTATTTTTAGAGAAATACTCCATATAATTTTCAAAGGAGAGAACTTGGTTTTGTGGCCTGATATCTTCATTTGCTTTTTCAATCCATTCCATTAGTAATTCCAAATTTTGAGTTTTTTATTATAAGATATGCTCTATATGGTAAAAAGGGAAATAGCTCTTTTAACTCTGATGACGGGAATCTTACTGATTCTTTCAGGAGTTTTAATTAAACATCGGATGGATCTGAGAAAGGTTGATAGAATCGTTCGGAAAAAAATCGCTTATGAGTCCTTTTTGAATGCTTCTATAAAAATTCGTGATATTTGGTCTGAAGGAGATTTTAAGGGGTTGATAGCGAAGGAAAAACTTCAATGTGTTAAAGAATTTGGAAAAAATAAATCAATTGATCCTACTTTTTATAGATGTAATCCAGATTTTCTAAATTGTTTCATTAAAAAATTTAAAGATAAATTTGGCGCTCAAATTTCTATTTTACCTTTTTCCTCTGCAAAGTTTGTAAGCGTGTTATCCGGCGCATCAACAACCGGGGTCTTGGTAAATTTGGGAGTAGGGGAGTTTAATTTCCCTTTAATTTTAAAAGATTTCTGTCATGAAACTATTTTGCCACAAAGAATTTATGCCCATGGGCCCTATCAAAAAGGAAATATTGATTGGAGATGGGATAATTTTAACCGCTTAATTTTAATAGATCGGCACTTGGTCACTAAAAGAGATTACTTGGAATGGAAAAACTTAGAAAAAGAACCACAAAATGTTTCTGAGGATTTATCTATGCCTATAACGGATTTAATTGCGGAGGAAATGGCAGACTTTTGTGCTTTTAAGGGGAAGCAGGTAGCAACTTCATTGGTTTTTGATGCAGCTACTTTTTATCCAGGTGATTTAAAAAAACCAAAACCTTTTAAAAATTTCAGATCTTCCTATCCTTGGTCCAGGCAGCGGATAGATGCTTTTTTATATAGCGCTAAAAGGTACTCAGATTTTACTTTTAAAAAAGAATATTGCCTAAAGGCCTATACCCAAGAATGTTTAAAACTATCTAGTTATTCAACTTTTCAGTTTAAGTCGAATTCTTGGATCGGACTCTCTAATGTTTTAGGGGGTAAAATGCAATATATGAGAAATCCAATTACTCCTTCAAAGAATTTGTGGGTCTCAAGTTTTTACTTTCCAGTGGCCTCGGATTCTCATCGTCTTGGTTTTCGAGAATCGTGGGATGAAAGTGCTTTTGAACCAATTAATTTAAATTTGTTAGTTCGCCCGATTAAAGAACCTAAGACCTATGAGATTGGATTTCGTTGTATGAGGTATTTGCCAAATGCTAAGTAGATTAGTTTTTTTGTTATTTTTTATTTCTTGTAGCAAAGGAAGTAATCTAAAGCTTTTTGAAAGTGAGGCATATTTAAATTTGGCCTCGACTTATAAAGTAACTTTACTTAGCAAAAAAGTTATAAATTCAGGTAATCCTATAAAAAGACCAGCATCCACTTGGTGGCCATTAATTATTTTTGAGACTATGGATCAAAAATATTGTCTAGTATATAAAATTCCTCGAAAGAAAAATGGAGAGTTAAAGCTGATTAAACTCAATGGTAGTGATTGTCGTAAAGAGATGCTTAATCATTCGGGTCTTCATTTAAAAGCGATAGAGGGTTTAAAAGTTTATTTAACTGGAAAGAGTAAAAAGATTAATAATCTCCCTCCCCTTCACTTAATTTTATTCTTTGAAAAAGATGGGAAAAAATATGAATTTAAATATCCTCTTTTAAATCTGGTAGAGGAAGAGATTAGGGAATTGGGAAATCACAAGTTAAAAAAGACTTCTTATAATAGGGGCCGGTTTTCTGTAGGCCTTAAACAATCCTTGATTCCTGGAGCAGTTTTTTTGCCCCACTTAGAGGGCAAGAAAAGAGGCCTTTTAGGAAGCAAATCAGATGACTTTAGAGAAGGAACTGCTATTCGCTGTCATGAAGTAAATACTAAATGTGAGACGGTCGGAGAATATATTTGTGATAGGTGTCGCTTTGGTTGGTATGAGGTGGTTCCCACACAATGTCCACAAACAGGAGATAAGTTTTGTGGTGTCGAAAATTGTGGTGAGAAAGGCTTACCTGCATGTTATCGAGGATATGCCTATCAAAATAGAGAGATTAAATTTGGATGTTATAAAGGGAATCCTGCTGGTTTTTGCCAGCGTGGACTAACCGCTATGTGTGATGGAAAGGGTGTCTTAGTTTGTAACTAAATTATCTGAAACAGGTATTGTTTTTCCCAGATAGGTTGCTGGAATTTTTTTATAAGATGACTTGCGAATAATCTCTATACGAGCATTTTCTTTGGAGAAATATGTTTCTCCTTCACCGAGATAACAATCTTTGGTGCTATTAAAAAAACTATTACAAGTGAGGATCGGAGGGAGAATAAAAGATCTTTTCAGATCTAGTTTCTTGCTCTGAGGTTCTAAGTTTAAACGCACTCGGGCCAGATATTTCCCTTCTCCCGATGTTTGAATGATCGGAATGTTTTTTAAAAATCCTTGGGCCTGTATCTTATTATTAGTTAAAATTAAATCTACACTAGTTGGAGGAATCCTTTTTATAAATGTGTATAAGGGATCATTTGGAGGACATTTTAGTTGGTGTTTTTTAAAATCTTTAAAGGCTTTTGGAATCTGAATTAGTGTGGAAATACATTTTGAATCAAAGTCTGCCATTAAGATGGTTATATCTACTTTCTTTTTTCTAAATACTTTTTTAATCTTAATGATGGTGAGAATAGGATCTTCCATATAGAGACCGGGTCTAAATCTTTTCATGGAGGTGATATTTATAATCCCAATCTTAAACGGGCCCTTGTTAATTATTCTATAAGGTATTACACCATTTTTTTTAAGCGGCCTCATTTTTTTGATGTCTACTACATTTGAAAGGAGGAAAGGTATTTCAAAATTCTTTTCTCCTACAAAAGGAGATAATTCTTTTATGTCTCTCCGAGATAAGGCGACCGCATCAAACCCAATCTTTTTATATAAGCTTATAACTTTTTGTATCTCTATTTCACTTGAACCAGTCTTAAATAGGTCGCCACTATCGAGTAAAAGAACTGAGTCCTTATATCTTTCTTTAGCAATTTTAAAATAGGAGTATAAGGCCTTCTCCCCTCCAATCAAAAGGGATGGAATATCTTTAAAATTGATCTTGCTACTTTTGATACTCTCTTGAGGGGCAAGTTTTCCTGAAAGGCCATTGGAAATTAATAAATTTAAATTTGCTTTTTGGTTTTTAAATTCGGGTTCACTGAAGATCTGTTTTATAGAACTTGGAGTGAAAAAACATGATGTTATTAAGAGGAGTACGCTAAGAACACCGATGTTCATGAATATGCCGCAACTTTGGAAAGTTTTAAGTAAGAATCTTTTAAACCTTCCAAAATTTTACCGTAGGCATTTTGGGATGAACATAAGCTTAAGCTTATTCTAATGACTCCTCTTCCTATCGAATCATCGATTTTCATTTCTTTTAAAACTCGAGAAGTTTGAGGGTTGTTATCTGAGCAGGCCGAAGAAGTGGAAACAAAAATATTTCGAGACTCTAATTCTATTTGTACGGCCTGGCCATGAATTCCTGGGTAAGAAATATAAGTAGTACTGGGAAGTCTTGGGGCCCCTTCACCAATAATTTTCACCTGAGGAAATGTTTTTTTTATTTCTTTTTCAAAGTTAGTTCTTTTTTGGGCAAGTTCAATGAACTTATCCATCTTAGTGGGGATAGCATTTAAAGCAACCGCGATAGTTTCATAACCAAGATAGTTTTGAGTTCCCCCACGAAGCCCTCTTTCCTGTCCACCACCAATTAGTAGTGGTTTTAAAGTCATAGGATCTTTGGCCAAAACAAACCCAGTTCCAGTCATCGCGCCAATTTTATGGCCTGAAAGAACAGCATAATCTATTCCAGATTCTTGGAAGTTGAAGGGGTATTTACCAAGGAGCTGTGTGGTATCAGAAAAATAAGGCACCTCACATTCACTACAGGCCTTAGCGATTTCTTTAAAAGGTTGAATTACTCCAGTTTCATTGTTGGCCGCCATAACACTGACAAGGGCCAGACGATCTCCATATTCTGCTAACCATTTTTTTAAAGTATCTAAACAGATAACTCCATCTTCTGAGGTGGGGAGAACTTTTCCCTCAAAACCATTATTGAGGTAATAGTTAAAAGTATTATAAACTGCAGAGTGTTCAATCCCTGAGATAATTAGAAAATCTTTTCCCTTCTCTTTTGCTCTTTGGATTAAGGAATGAAAAATCGTTGCTATACCTTCTGTTGAACCTGAGTTGAAAATTATCTGATTGGATTTTGCTCCTAATTTTTCAGCACAGATCTCTCGGGCCTTTTCCATACCCATCAAGGTTTTTCTACCAACTCGATGAATTGAATTTGGATTGGCAAAAGGCCCATCTTCAATTCTTTTAAGAAGGTAATTTTTTACTTCTCGGGCAAGAGGTGCACTTCCATTGAAATCAGCGTAAATCATTTCTACGGGTTGTACTTGTGTACTTTCTGTAATTTGTGAAACTTCCATGATATTTAAATCTCCAACATATTATTTAGTGCCTTCATAGCATATTTAGTAGTGTCTTGATCAACTTCAATAACATTAATAGGTCTATTACTTTTTATTCCCCTAAAGCTATTTAAAAGCCACCTGGGTCTGATCCGATACATGGTGGTACACAAGCACTGGTATGGAGCTAGGGAAATAATTTTTTTATCAGTGTATTTGGCCGCTAGGCGATTTACAAGGTTAATTTCTGTACCTACCGCAAAACGAGATCCTGCAGGGGCCTTTTCAATGGTATCTATTATATAGGAGGTAGAGCCATTTAAATCAGCTGCCTGAACTGTTTCAAAGTTACATTCTGGGTGAACAATAACTATCGTTTCAGGTGAGCTTGCTTTGATATTTTTAATCTGACTTGCATTAAATCCTTGGTGCACCGAGCAGAAACCATGCCAAAGAATAATTTTTGCCTTTTTAATTTGTTCAGGAGTTAATCCGCCATTAACTAGATGAGGATTATAGACCACCATCTCATCTAGGGAAATTCCCAGATCAAAACAAGTATTTCTTCCTAGATGTTGATCAGGAAAAAATAAAAGTTTCTCTCCTCTCTCTAATCCCCATTCGATAATTTTTCGTGCGTTGGAAGAAGTGCATATACTGCCATCATTTTTTCCTACAAAGGCCTTTAGTTCAGCGGTGCAGTTTATGTAGGTGATAGGAATAATTTTTTCTTCAGTATGTTGTTTTAAGGTTTCCCAACATTGCTCAATTTCATCACCAGTTGCCATATCGGCCATAGAACAACCTGCCATCAAATCAGGTAATATAATTTTTTGCTTTTTCTTAGTTAGCATATCTGCCGTCTCGGCCATGAAATGGACGCCACAAAAGATGACATAGGGGATATCTGAAGTTTTGGCCTTTTTTGCTAGGGCGAGAGAATCTCCGGTGAAGTCAGTAAATTGAATTACCTCGTCTTGTTGATAGTGATGGCCAAGAATTAGAACTTGGTCTTTTAACTCTTCTTTTAACTGCCAGATTTCTTCTATTACTTTTTCATCTGAAATTTCTTCAGGAGTAATCTGAGGAAGGTGTTCATTTTTATTTATTTCGTGCAGATTTATCATAATTAAAAAAGATCAGGCATGGCCTTTAGATGGGAGGGAAGGATCTCTTGGGTTGGAGTCAATTTCAGCCCACTTTCGGCCCAACCTAACACGCCGCCATCAAAGTTGACAAGATTCTTATAGCCTTGGCCTTCTAGGAATATGGCAATAATCATGCTTCGACCACCACTCCTGCAAACTAGGATAATTTCTTCATCTTTATCTTGGAGGATTTCTTGATAATGCTTTTGAAAGCAAGTTACGGGCATTGATTCTGATTCTTCTAGGTGTGATGCATTAAACTCTTCAACCTCTCGGACATCTACTAGACGCAGTTTGTCACCACTGGCCATTCTTTTCATGAGCTCTCCGGTCTTAATGCTTGAAATCACTTAATCCTCCTAAGATTTTATTTCCCAGAATAATACTAACTAGAGCTTGGGAAATCAATTTAATTGATTGTTTAGGTTAGGTAACTATTTGACGATCATTTTTGACGTCCCCTTTCATATTTTTATAAAATTTGGGGGAAAGTCATCAATAAGGAGTGAATCATGGAAGTTATCACTATTGCCAATAACAAAGGTGGAGTAGGCAAGACAATGCAGTGTTTTCAACTAGCTTGTCATCTGGCCAATAAGGGAAATAAAATTTTGGTCATAGACCTGGATTCTCAGGCAAATTTAAGTTCAACCTTTGGAGTACAAATCCAAAGAACTTTGATTCCGGAGTGGTTAATTGGAGATGTTGATTTTGAGGATGTGGTAGTTCAGGTTGAGGGTAAGGAAGACTTTTATAAAAATATTTCGATCATTCCTTCTAGTAGACATATGGCCAATTTATCGAAGCTTTTAATTCTCTCTGAAGCGGAGATTAGAAAAAGTGCTGGTAGAAAAGAAAGACTGCTAAAAAATAGAATAGACAAAATAAAAGAAAATTATGATTACGTCATAATTGATACTCCTCCCATGCTTGGAGATGAGTTAATTATGGCCTTGGTGGCAGCAGATAAGGTTTTAATTCCCACTCAAGCACAAGATTATTCCATCGATGGACTTGAAGAGTTGATGGATACCTTTGAGATTATTAAGGAAACAGAAAACCCTGATCTGGAATTCTCTATTATTCCGTCTATGGTAAATAGAAGAAGAAAGATCGAACAGCAGAGATTGCATGAACTCTCTCAATCATTCCATATAACTCCTTCAATTCGTAACCTAGTTAATATGCAGGAATCCATATCAACTAAAAGACCTATTTTCCTATTAGGAAAAAGGGCCAGAGGAAGAGAAGATTATGAGGCACTTTGGGAGGCCTTAGATCTTTAATACCTAATTCAACACAGGGAAGTGGAGAAAAATCATGGGAAAGAAATTTGCCCCTAGGGTATCAAAGAAAAATCGTAAAACTATCTCACTCGAGACAAAATATGAACTCTTTCGTGCCTCAGACCAGAAGCTTTTAAAAGGCGCTCAACTGGATGAAATTAACTTGGCGGATATTAAGGTCAAGGATCAAGTGCGGACTAAATTTAATGATTCTTCTATTAAAGATTTGGGAGAAAATATTCGTACTAATGGTTTGATTCAACCTTTAGTTCTTCACCGTGAAGGGCACAAATTTACTTTGATTTGCGGTGAGAGACGATTTCGGGCCATGTCATCAATTAACATGAAAAAGGCCCCTTGTTTTGTCCTTGAAAACAAGAGCAAAGAAGAGTTGATGGCGATTCAGTTTTCAGAAAACTCTTCGCGAGAGGAGCTTCACTATGTGGATAAGGCCAATGGTATTCTTAATTATCAAAAGGCCACTAAGGCCTCAGAGAGAAAAATTGTCCAGGCCTTAGGTATTTCTAAAACTGAGGTTCATCGAAGTCTTTTGTTGGCCAAACTACCTAAAAAAATTAAAGAAGCGGCCAAGAAATTTTCCATCGAAAAATATGTACTTTTAGAATTCTTTGCTCTTAATAAATCCGCCTTTAAGACAAAGGTCGAAAAGGAAATTTGTAAAGGTAATATTAGTAAACGTGCAGAGCTTCGAAGGGCGTTGAAAAATGGTGGCATTGTTGTGGGGAAAGCAAGAGGAAAAGCTGCTCTTCCCAAAGGCATGACGGCGAATGCTTTTGTTAAGGCGCTAAAATCACAAACTAAAAATATGGAAATAGATGCCAAAACTAGAACCCTTCTAAACTCTTTGGTTGAAGACACAAAAGAGTTAATAAACGATTAAAATTTCAGTTATTATCTAATATTAAGTAGTTATCTATGTACCTTGATCATTTCTTACCATTTGAACAAAAAATAGACACGATAAATCATCTAAGTATCCGTTATTAGGCATTCATTATTGGCACGACCCATGCATCCTTAAAGGTAGAAATTTAAAGTTTACCAACTATGAGGGTATAATAATTTAAAACCCCCCTCTGTTGGAAAGGATATCGACAGATGAAAAATTTAGGAAAAATGAAAAATCTTTGGGTAATGGCAATCCTTTTTGTTTTATGTCTTCCAGCATTTGCTGGTAGAGCTCCTGCTAATTATTTTCCAAGTGATGACTTTGAAGTGGCCCCTATTGAACACAAAAGTTGGGTCCAATTTATTTCAGCGGAAGATGATAAGGGTATCTTAAATGAGATGAGAAATACCTTTAGAAATTGGGAACAAAATGAAGAAATGGCCAGGTTGTATAACCTAAGGGGTGTTGTCGTATCTCCTAAAGAGAAGACCAAGTATTTAGGAAAATATTTTTTAAAATATCTTGATAGAAGAATCTCTCAAGAGGCAAAAAAATCTGATGCAGGATCTGGAGTTAAGAAACTATATTCTGCTAAGAAGACACTAAATCCAAAATTACACATAGGATTTTCAAAAGATTTAAGAATTCGTTTTAAGGCAAGACCTTTAAAAGGTTATGGTTCAATGATTTTTCAAAATCCTTGGATTGATTTTAAACTTCAAGCTGAAATCACGGGTAAGGCCTACCTTGAAGGGTTTAAAGATTTTTATGATTTTGATATGAATTCACGAGTAAATTACGATATTCAAAGTAGTACTGTTTTGGCCGAAATAAATAAAGAGATCATCGATGGCATGGTGGCCAATATTTCATATGAAAATCAACTCAAGGAAAAAGAAAATCAACTACAGCTTCAAATCAAATTTGCTCGTACTTTCTAATAAAGTGATAAGACTGCTAAGTTTTATCGCTATTATCCATTCCTTTGCAACATTTGCAAAAATTAAAGAAATAAAAATCATTGAATCTTTCGATAAGATTTATGAGTTCTCTCGAATCTGTTCTTATAAGGGGATCAATCCAAGTCCTTTTATCGAGGTTAAAAATAGTCTGACGCTGGATTGTATGGGATTTGCCGTTAAGATAAATGATTTTTGCCAAGAAAAATCAAAAGGCAATTTAATCAAAAGCTTTATCGATATTAAAAATGAGAAGGTGGTTTGCCAAACTGGAAGAGGTGCAAAACTCAAAATTATTTGCGATAGAAAACATGAGCATTTTTGTGATTCAAAAATTAAAGGATGTCAGAGTATTCACAAAGTCATCGCCAAAGATATTCCTCTAGTTCACAGTTCTGTTCTCAAGGAAAATGGAATTAAAACACTTAATTGCTATTTTTTAGATAGAGAGAGCACGGATAAGTTCTAATGCCTCTTTTTTAGGTTTCTTTTTAGTATCAAGACATTTTTTCAATGGGGCAATAGTAACTCTACCATTTTTATAAATGGTAACCGATGGATAGTTTTTTGCTATTAAGGCCTTTACCGCCATAAATCCCATTTTAGAGGCCATAAAACGGTCAAATGCCGTCGGGCTACCTCCTCTTTGGATATGTCCTAAAATACAAACTGTGGAATCAATCTTATATTTTTCTTTTAGCTCTGCTTGAAGTGCATAGCTAAGGCCTGGCTCTTCTCCTTCGGCAACAATGATAATAGAGGATTTCTTTCCTCTTTTTATCCCTCTTTTTATATCTTTTACTACTTGATCAAGATCTTCTTCCTCTGGATTTAAAATAATATTTTCTGCTCCAGAGCAGACTCCAACTTTTAAAGCTATGGCCGGAGATTTTCTACCCATTACTTCAATTAAAAAATTACGGTTGTGAGAGAAGGCGGTATCTCTTATTTTATCTACGGCCTCCATGGCAGTTTGAATGGCAGTATCAAAACCAATTGAATATTCAGTACCCATGATATCATTATCAATGGTTCCAGGGATTCCAACGACAGGGATACCATGTTCCTGGTTGAAGATGTGGGCCCCGGCAAAAGTGCCATTTCCCCCCATGACCACTAAGGCGTCAATACCATGTCGTTTTAAAATTACTGCGGCCTTTTTGCGAAAGGATTTTTCATGAAATTCCAGGCATCGGCTCGAGCGCAGAATTGTTCCACCCCGTTGAATAATGTTTCCCACCGAGGAAATAGATAGATTTATGATGTTTTCTTTGAAAATACCGGCATAACCACCCTCAATGCCTTTTACGCGAATACCTTCACCTATGGCGGTTCTAACTATAGCACGAATAGAACAGTTCATTCCGGGGCAATCACCACCACTAGTTAGAATGCCAATGGTTTTTAACGATTTTTTTTGTGTCATAAAAAAATTTTACCTGTAAAATCCTTATTTAAAAATAGGTTTTCCAGAAAAAATATTAGGTATAGGTAGATCCATTAATTCAAGAATTGTAGGCGCCACATCCTGTAAGGCCAGGTCACCTTCCTCTAATTGTAAAATTTTATTTTTGAGAGATTTATGAAAAAGAGAAAAAGGGACTAAAGCTGTGGTGTGGGCGGTATGAGGTGTTCCATCATGATGGGCCATCTGATCACTGTTACCATGATCAGATGTAAGGACTAGTGCAATATCTTTTTCTTCACATTTTTTCATGAGTTGCCCAATACAATGATCTAGAGTCTCAATAGAAGATACTGCAGCTTTATAGTTTCCGGTGTGTCCGACCATATCTGAATTAGCGAAATTAACTAAGAAAAAATCGTATTTATCCTGGTTGATAGTCTCAACTAGTTTATCTAAAACCAAAAGGGCACTCATTTCAGGTTTTTGATCATAGGTAGCTACTTCTCTAGGTGAGGGGATTAAGATCTGATCCTCTCCATCAAAAGGATCTTTTTTTCCACCATTAAAGAAGAAGGTGATATGAGCATATTTTTCAGTTTCAGCTATTTTAAATTGTTTGAGATCTTTTTCAGCTAAGTATTCTGAGAGAACGCCACTTAGCATTTCTTTATTAAATAGAATTGGAAGCTTTATCTGATCTTCCACATAAGGGCCCATGCAAAGGTAATATTTTGGAATTACAGACCTTTCAAATTCATTAAACTCGGGAAGATTAAAGGCCAGCGATATTTGAATGGCACGATCGGGTCTATAATTTACAAAGAAAACACAGTCATCAGCTCCTATGGCATAGTCCTGGTTAAAAAGCATGGGAGTAACAAATTCGTCATAAATTTCTTTTTTATATTCAGATTTTAAATACTCCATAGGAGAAAGGTCCGTAACTTCTCCCTTTCCAGTAAAGGTGTCATAGGCCTTTTTAATTTTTTCCCAACGTCTATCTCTATCCATTCCCCAAGATCTTCCCTGCATGGAGGCAAATGTAAAACCTTCAACTTTATTTATGCGCTTAAGATAATTTGCCCCACTTTTAGGAGGAGTATCTCTGCCATCCATAAAAGCGTGGAGGAAAACTTCAATATTATTACTTTTAAGCACTTTAATTATTTCTTCAATATGATCAATGTGGGAATGGACTCCACCATCGGATAAAAGGCCAAGTAAATGAACCCGGCCATTTGAGGCCTTGGCCTTTTCTATCAGTTCTTTTAGTTTAGGAAGGGTCGAAAAAGTCCCTTCTGTTATTGATTTATTTATTCTAACAAGGTCTTGGGTCACCGCTCTACCAGCACCTAAGTTCATATGTCCTACTTCAGAATTCCCCATTATTCCTTTTGGAAGTCCGACATGGACTCCACTGGCATTAATGGTGGTGGAGGGATAGCTCGAGAATAGCTCGTCAAAATGAGGTGTCTGGGCCCCTTCGATTGCATTTTTAGGGGAATCAGGGTTGATGCCAAAGCCATCTAAGACTACTAGAAGAACTTTTTTGCTAAGTCCTTTAATCGAATTCATGCTGTTCTCCAGGATATGGTATTAAGTTTTTAATCATAGGTAGAGACCGGACCTAAGAATTTATAAGCATCTTTTGAATATTGATCGAGTATATTTTTTTGGACCTTTTGATCTTTTAAAGAGAGTTCTATCTTTTGATCTTCTAGATTAGTAACTTTATAGCTCTTTAGTGTATGAAGTTTTTTAGAGTTCTTTTTAAACCAATATTTTTTTTCTTCAGTAATGAGACAAATTTTATTTTTCTTGTAGGGAAAGAGTGGAGGAGTAACCACACTATAAAGTTTTTTGTTGGGGGAGAAAATATTTTGGCCATTGAAATATTGGGACCAAGATTTATCAGGATATAAATTAGCTAAGATAGTAGGGATAATATCTACATGGGAGGTCAGCTTAATTTCATCTGTTGCCAACTTTTTTTCTAAATCACAGATGATAAAGGGAACTTGGATTTTAGGGTTTATGAAGTTGGTATTACTATGCCCGAGCAGGCCTTCTTCCCAAAATTCCTCACCATGATCTCCCGCAATAGCAATAATAGATTTCCCATTGGTTTTTTTTAGCGCTTCTCTGAGAAATTTTGCCAGCAGGTGGTCTACGTAGCGAACACTATTTTTATATTTATTGAAAAATTTTTCTTTAATCTTTGGTTTACCGGCAATTTTCAAATGATTAAAATCTTTTTCTATTACTGGTCGGTAAATTTCAAATTCTGGTGGATAGTAATAATTGTGATGGGTGCTATTAAAAAATAAAAATAAAAATTGCGATCGATCTTTTTTTATCTTGTCTAAGGCCCAATTAACCATATCTAGGTCATCGTTATATACAGCATTTCCTAAGAATTGTTCAAACTCATCAAATATTTCAAAAATATATCCAAGTCCGTTAAAGGATTTTAGCGATGAAGCAGAACCACCTAAAATATCATAACCACTTTCTTTTAAATATTTAAGGCCTAGGGGGGGGAGATTTTTTACTCTGAAGTTTTGGAAGTGATAACCATTTAGGCCATAAATTGAGGTAAAAATTCCATGTTCAGTAGTGTGCCCACCAGAGTAGTGTCGAGGGGAGATAAAGCACCCATTTTTCTCAGCAAATTCATTCACAAGAGGCATTAATTCAGGAGTGAACATATCGCTTCTTAATGATTCTGCCATGAGTAGGAAAACATGCTTATTTTCTTTTTCTTTATAGGTAGTATTTGGATATGAGTATTTTGCCTCGAGAGGCTCCTGTCCGGGAGAGTCATAAATTATATTATAAAAGGGGAATGAGCTTAATATTTCTCCTTTTTTTGGAAAATAAAATTGGTACCCGTAAACATTAGAAAAAGTTAAAAATAGGCCCAAGGAGATAATGGAAGGGATTGTAAGCTTTTTAATCATAGGCCTATTTAATTTTTTACTTAAAATTTTAAATAACCCTATTTGCAGGATAAAGAGTACAAGAAAAAGCGAGATAAGTGAGATCCACACATTCCAGGTAATCTGTATCTCCCTATTCCAGTTAGGATTTGTTAAAAATTGTAAAACATGGCTGTCATAGAAGTGAAGGCCTTGGTTAAAAAATAGTATGTTATCAATAATAGATATAAAAATTAAAAGAGCTTCGCAAAAGGATAGAAAAATACCGGCAATGATCGGTTTTATTTTTTTAAGAATTAAATAAGGGAAAAGTAAAAAGGATCTAATAAAAAGAAAAATTCCAAATGAATATATAATAAAATAGAAGTGGTCTTGTGGGGTTATGGTGGTGTCATAAGTTAGAAAAACATCAGCTAAAAAATAGACTCCTATGAGGGTCTGGATACCTATGGAGATAAATATTTGAACAAAAAATGACAATGGGTCCACCTTGGCGTTTGACTACCCGGATAATTTATACCAGTCGCGCCAATTTTGGCAATGACTTATTAGAGAAGATTATATCCTAGATAGAAGCTTAAAATCAGGATGAGAATGCCACAGAACTGATTAATTTTTATCATGAGTGTCTTGGTTATTTTGTGTTCAAATTTTTCGATAATAACGATTAGGGTATAAAACCAAAGGACTGATCCGAAAGCAACGAATAAGGAAAATACAGCATTATTGGTCAAAGTGCTGGGGAAAAATGAAAAAGATTTTATAAAAGCACATAGGGTCGAGAGAGAAAAAAACATGGTTGGATTACCAATATAGATTAGTATTCCAAGTAGTAAAAATCCTTTTGATCCAAGCTTTCTATTATATTTAGGCCGCTCTCTAAGATCGACATGGACAAAGAATATTTCTTTGATTCCCAATAAAAAAAGTATGGCAGTACCAAGAATTTTAAATCCAAAGGAAATTTGGGGGTTAATGGTAAATAGAGAGAGACCTGAGAGGATGATAAAAAAATAGATAAAATCCATTATGGCGCCACCAACCGCTATGGACATGGCGGGGGCAATCCCTCTTTTTAATTTGGTGTTAAAAATTAAAATATTTAAGGGCCCAATTGGTATGCACATTATGTAACCAGTAAGAAGACCTAAAAAAATGGGAATTAACATGATGCTTAGATTATAGGATATATGGTGCATAGAAACTAGTTTTCCTACTAAATTTTAATTATATCTGAATTTTAAACGAGGGGATTTTATGGCCGAATATAAAACGGATTTAGAAGACATCTATTTTAATATTTTTAATATACTTAAGGTTCAAGATTTAAGGCCTGATTATGGGCAAGAAGATCTTCAGGCCATTGTGGAAGAGTTTGATCGTTTTACCAAAAATGAAATTTTTCCTATTCGAGAAGAGGGCGACCGAGTCGGCGTAAAAATGGTTGAAGGCCAGGTAAAAGTTCCAGAGTCCTATGTCGCCGCGAAGCAAAAGTTTTATGAAAACGGTTGGTTTGCCTTAGGTATGGAAGAGGAATGGGAGGGAATGCCTGCTACCAATGCTACTTATATGGCCTGTCAGTCCCTTTATATAGGAGCAAATGTCTCTTTCTCTATGTACCCAGGACTTACTAAAGGCGCACTAAATTGCATCAAGACCATTGGAAGTGAAGAGCAGAAAAATCTTTATATTCCTAAAATGATGGAAGGGACTTGGGGCGGAACTATGTGTCTTACTGAGGCCGGAGCAGGAAGTGACATTGGGGCGACAAGAACTACCGCTACTCCCACAAAGGATGGAAAGTATAAAATTAGTGGTGTTAAAATATTTATTTCTTCCGGAGAAAGTAATCTCTATGAAAATAACATTCATATGGTTTTGGCCCGAACCCCCGGGGCCCCAGAAGGGGTAAAGGGTATATCTCTATTTATCGTCCCTCGATTTAAAATAGAAAATGGTGAATCCAATGATGTGAAATGTACAAAAATTGAAGAAAAGATGGGCATTCATGGTTCGGCAACTTGTGAGCTGACCTTTGGAGAAAATGGAAACTGTGAAGGATCTCTCATTGGTGAAGAATTCAAGGGAATGTCTAACATGTTTTTAATAATGAATGAGGCCAGACTTCTTTGTGCCCTTCAAGGTGAGGCCCAGGCAAATTTGGCAACAATTCTTTCAATTCAATATGCGAGAGAGAGAGAGCAATTTGGTAAAAATATTATTGAGCATCCCGATATAAAAAGAATGCTTTTAAAAATGCGGGCCATGTCTCGGGGAATGCGAGGGCTAGTCTTATATACCGCCAATTTATTTGATAATCCGGAAGCAGAGGATGAAATTGCTCTTTTGACTCCTCTTTGCAAAGGATTTTGCACTGATGCAGGGTTTGAGGTCTGTGTGGATGCAGTTCAAGTACATGGAGGTTATGGTTATTGTTTTGAATATGGCATGGAACAATTTATAAGAGATACTAAAATTGCCACTATCTATGAAGGAACTAATGGAATACAGGCGATTGATTTTGTTTTGAGGAAAATTTTTAAAGATGAAGGAAAAGAGTTTGCTAAATTAGGCCAAAAAATTATGGCCACTTTGACACAAGACATTCCGGCGGAGTGGCAAAACGAAACTAATCTAATGAAAAAAAATATGGAAAAGTCCCAAGAGATTTTGGCCAGGTTTAAAGAATTTTACAGTAGTAAAAAGCTAGACCAAATTTTAGAAAATTCAACAGACTTTTTGACGTACTGTGGGAATCTAGTAGTTTCTTGGATTCTTTTAGGGCATGCACTGGAGGCACAAAAGCTTTTAAGTGATGAGAGCAGTGAGCAAAAAGAATTTTATTTATCCAAAGTAACGGACTTTAAAGTCTTTTGTGCACATTACCTCACAAGGAATACTGCGATATCCCAAACAATTTTAAATTTTCCTGAAGGACTCTCAAAATTAGAGGTTTAAGATAAAAAATGCTATGATTTCCAAGGATTATAGGAATTTAAATGAAACTTGAGAACCTTTACAAGGAGATAGGGGGATTTTCAAAAGAAAATCAGGGAAGCTCAAATTATTATAATGAAGATTTTTATGTACAAGGCCCTAAGGCCTTAGAGTTTGCCCCTCTTTCCTTGTTAAAAAAGAAATTTGCAAGCTTGAATAGTCCAAGTGAACTACTTGAACTCGGTTTCGTATACCAATCAATCGATTTTTTTGGAAGTGATAGCTTTGTTAAATGGTACGAGAAAAAGTTTGCCCGAAAGTTAAGTACGGCAACCTCTAATAAGATGACCATATTAAAAATTCCCAATAATAAATCAATCTTTGATTCCATCGAAAATATTGATAAGGCCTATAAAAATTTAAGAGCAAACAAAATTTTGTTAAATGGAAAAAATCTCCCCGTGCAACTTGGAGAATGGTATGCGCGGATTATTTTTGGACTTTATCAAAAAAAATCGTCTTCCCAGCGTGGCTTTGATTTCAAATTAGATGATAGATCAGTAGAAATTAAGGTTCATTGGGCAGATTCTTCTTCTCCTAAGGGCGTGAAGATCCGAAGGTCTTTGGTTCAATTAAGTGATTATTGCATTATTATTTATATTCACAATAATTTTATGATTAGAGAGATTTGCTTTCTTGATTCAAAATTTATTACGCGTAAGTTTACAGAAAAAGGGCATACGATATTTTTAAAGGATTCACAGGTTTCAAATTACTTCTTTTCAAAATCTTCAAAGCATGATGATAAAGTTATAAATCGTACTGCTCTTATGAAGTATTCGAGTCCGCAATTTGCTATTAAAATTGCTGACCGTTTTCAATAAAGGTCATAGCGTACTAAGGTACAATCAATATTTCCATTTTTTAAAGAAACTCTACTAGAGGTGGAGAGAGAGATTCTTTTCCGCAATTCTTGAACAGTGAGTAAATAGGCACGAAATCCAGAGAAATTCTTTTTTAAATTTTCACCATAGTTGTACATAACTTGTTCTAAGAATTTCTTTTCACCGATTCTTTCACCATAAGGAGTATTGCAGATAATAACTCCTGGAGGGTCAGCTGGAGGCATAAGTCTGGTGGAATCAAGCCTTTTTAACTTTATAACGTTATCAAGTTTGGCATTTTTTAAGTTATTTCTGGCAGTATCAATATTTTCCTGGTCAATATCAAAACCAAAAAATTGGTGGTTGTGCAAATTATCTAACCCTTTTTTGGCGAGTTTTTTAACTTTATTTATTTCGCTTAGATAAAAATCTTGTAAAGACCCGTTTTTGGTAAACCAAATTTGCTTTTGAAAAGCAAAATGAAATTTAGTAGATAAAAGACGAAAATAAGTAGGTGCGATTTTTTCTTTAATCATTGCTGCTTCAATAAGAATAGTTCCAGAACCACACATGCTATCAATGAAAATATCTTTTTCCGGATCCCAATCAGTTAGTAGTACCAAGGCCGCTGCTAGGTTTTCTCGCATAGGGGCCAAGTGGTGACCGGTTCGGTAAAATCGGTTTGAAAGTGGTGTGCCAACGAGGTCAAGAAGAATATTGACGTTATATTTTTCGTCTTCGGCCTGAGAAATTCTTAAGAGGAATAGATTATCAGGGTGTTTTATATCAACACTTGGTCTTTCACCAAACTTCTCGCGCAGCTTATCGGTGAGGGCGTCTTTTAAAAGTTGAGACAAGTAGAGTCCGCTTTTAAAACCTTGCTGTGCATCTCTATCCATTACACATTTGATCTTTAGAGTTTGTTTAGGAGTCATTACTTCATCCCAGGGATATTCTAGAGCTTTCTCATAGAGCTCTTTTTCATTGCTAATAGAAAAATCAGTAAGCTGTTTAAATACTCTACTAGATATTCGGGAACGGAGAATAAATCTTATTATTTCTTTTTCTGAGGTGGTAAATGAGGCCCCCCCTCGTTCCTCTTTGATATCATTTATCTCAAACTCTTTTAATTCATTTATTAAAAGTTGCTCTAGGTGAATGGGGCAAGAGGCGAAATATTTAGTTTCAGTCATTTTTTTTATACTCCAAAAGATTGAAAAAGTTTAAGGCCCGTGAGAGCAGTTCTTGGTAACTATCTGCTCGAGATGGGTCCAAGGTTCCCTCTTTAAATCTTTTTATTCTCCAAAGGCCAATGGAAAAAAGGCCCAATAAAATGGCCTGGTTTAAATAGTCCTTTTCCTTTGTTGGAAGAGGACGGATAGATTCATACCCCATTAAAAAAGACTCTATCAACATAATACCTATTGTTCCTTTTTCAAGGCAGGTTCCTGATATGGATATTCCTATATCAAAGAGAAGTTTCCCTCTCCCTGACTGCTCGAAATCAAGGAGAATATTAAGACGATTATTGTGAAATAAAGTGTTGTCATAATAGAGGTCTCCATGAATTACCCCCTCTTCAAAGTCCTCATTCTGCCAGCCTTTGAGCTCATCAGAGAAAATTTTATGAAAGAGTTGTTTAAAATCCTGAGGACAACTTTTCTCCTTTAGATAATTGATTACTCCAGTGGCACTAAAACCAACTTCTTGATGAGGTCTGAGCTCTAAATACATTTCATCTTTTCTAAGGGAGTGTAAAAGCGCCAATGCCTGGCCAATTTCGTAGCAAGTATCATCGGAAGGCCCTGGAGGGATTCCCTCTAAAAACTCAAATATAACTCCGATCATTCCCTTATAGTGATAGATCTTTTTTCCATTGCTCAAAGGGAGAGTACAGATAGAGTAGGGGTATCTCATATGAGCGAGATAATCGAGGATTTTTTGCTCTCCAATGAGCTCTTTTTCACCTTTATCATCAGATACTTTTAAAAGAATATATCTGTCTTTGAGCTCTACTTTGAAATTAGAATTAGAGATACCAAGACTTAAGGCCTTGATAGAGATTAAAGGGCCTAGGCCATAGAGAGATAGAATTTCATTGGCCTCATCGGAGGTCAGGTTGGTAAATGCACCCATACTTATGCCTTGTGTAAGACTCTTTCTATCATTTTAATATCCTGCGGGATAAGAATCAATCCTTGTTGGTAAGTCTTTCAAATGTTATACATTTGCACTGTTAAAACTAAATAAATTTTATGGGGGACAGCAATGAATGAAGCTGCAGATTATAAAGTAAAGGATATTTCTTTGGCCGATTGGGGCAGAAAAGAAATACAAATCGCTGAAGTAGAAATGCCAGGACTAATGTCTATTCGAGAAGAATTAAAAGGTAGTCAACCACTAAAGGGCGCAAGAATTGCTGGTTGTATTCATATGACCATTCAAACAGCGGTTTTAATTGAAACCTTGGTTGAGCTTGGGGCCGAAGTGAGATGGTCTTCTTGTAATATTTTCTCTACTCAAGATCACGCAGCTTCGGCCATCGCAGCTTCTGGAATTCCAGTTTTTGCTTGGAAAGGTGAAACTGAGGAAGAATATGAGTGGTGTGTAGATCAGACAATTAACTGGCCAGATGGAAAAGGGCCAAACATGATCTTAGATGATGGGGGAGACCTCACGCTGATGATGCATGATAAATATTCCCAATTAATGGAAGCTGTTAAGGGGATTTCTGAAGAGACTACTACTGGTGTTCATAGACTAGTGGAAATGGCAAAAAGTGGAAAATTAATGGTTCCCGCCATTAACGTAAATGATTCTGTCACTAAATCTAAATTTGATAACCTTTATGGTTGTAGAGAGTCACTTGTTGATGGAATTAAAAGGGCAACAGATACCATGGTTGCCGGAAAAATTTGTGTCGTTGCAGGTTATGGTGATGTGGGAAAAGGAAGTGCCCAGTCTTTTAAAGGACTCGGCGGTAGAGTAATTATTACTGAAATTGATCCGATCTGTGCTCTTCAAGCTGCAATGGAAGGATTTGAAGTTAGAAAAATGGATGATGCTGCTAAAATTGGTGATATCTTTGTAACCACTACTGGAAACTTTAAAGTTATTAGTCAGGATCATATGGATTCTATGAAAGATGGTGCTATCGTTTGTAACATTGGTCACTTTGATAATGAAATTGATGTGGCCTGTTTAAGTCGAGATGGAATCACTAAATCTACTATCAAGCCTCAGGTTGACGAATATACTTTTCCTAATGGGAAAAAATTGATTCTTCTAGCTGAAGGAAGATTGGTAAATCTTGGATGTGCCACCGGACACCCATCATTTGTTATGAGTAATTCTTTTACTAATCAAGTTATGGCGCAAGTTGAACTTTGGACTAATTCAAATAATTACGAGAGACAAGTTTATACTCTGCCAAAACATTTAGATGAAAAAGTGGCCTATCTTCACCTGGCAAAAGTTGGAGTAGAGCTTGATACGCTGACTGCTGAACAAGCAGAATATATCGGAGTGAAAGTGGAAGGTCCTTATAAACCAGACCACTATAGATACTAGGAGTTTCACTTGAAACTTATTCTTGGATGTGATCATGCGGCCTTTGATGCCAAGGAAGAGCTGAAGAAGCACCTTGCAACGTCACATGAGGTTATTGATGTGGGAACCTATTCCACCGAAAGATGCAATTATCCTGATTTTGCCACAAAGGTGGTAAAAAAAGTTCTTGAAGAGAACACCAAAGGAATATTGATCTGTGGTTCAGGTATTGGTGTTTCCATGGTTGCCAACCGATATGCTGGTATCAGGGCAGCTCTTTGTAGATCACCTAAAGAAGCGGCCCTTTCCGTTGAGCATAACAATGCTAACGTGTTATGCTTGGGGGGTAGAATAAATACTTCGGACCAGCTAAGGGATATCGTAGAATCTTGGTTGAATGCTAAATTTGAGGGCGGCAGGCATAGTGAACGTTTGGCCCTCTTTGAGGATCTAGGTGAAAGATTTTAAACTGGCACCTTCTGAAAAGTTCTTTTATCCCTTAATCTTACTTGTGATTTTTTTTGGGATGACAATATCTGAAAGTTATCCTCAGATTTTTAAAAACTATTACTTATTAATTCTTCCATGGCCTACTTTCTTGGCCCTGTTTTTATGTGGTCTCCTTTTTGTATATCGTGCTTTTATTCTCAGACCTTTTAGATTCGATGGTTTTTTCTACTCGTTGATTTTTCAAGGTGTGATATTTTTTATTTTTTCCATGTTAAATGTGTTTTGGGGAATTGATGAACTTCGAAATGTGTACCAAGGCAATTTTAGAGGAGATTTGGTTCTTGTTATGGCCGTATATTATCTGGGGACCAGGTTGAGTTATAAATTTTCTCCCAAAGTAAAATGTTTATTGGATAAATTCGGGTTTCCAGTACCAAAAACTTTTCAAATAATTCTTTTTGGGATTTCCGCCTTATTACCTCTTTGGGGCAATGGCTGGGAGATGTTTAAGTTTAGTGCCAGTTGGTTTTTATTTTTGATGACTTGGAATCCATTAAATAGAAAACTTTTTTCCCGCGCATCTCTTGAGCGTTAAAGGGTTCCAAATATTTTTTTTAATCTTAAGAAAATAACGGCAAAAATCGCTTCAAAAATAATATTTTTATCCATTTTAGATTGTCCATCCCTTCTTTCATAAAAAATGATAGGGACTTCTTTAATTTTCAAACCTTGGCCCCAAATCTTATAATTAACTTCAAGTTGAAAGGAGTATCCATTAGAAATAATTTTATCAAAATTTAGCGCCTCTAAGGCCTTCCTGGTAAAACATTTAAATCCACCAGTGGTGTCCCTGAGGGGAATTCTCGTTATAAAACGAGTATAGATAGAGGCAAAATAAGAAAGTAGCAATCTTTTAAAAGGCCAGTTAACAATAGATATCCCATCGATGTATCTTGACCCAATCACGAGATCATTGTTTTGGGCCGCTTCTAGTAATCTTGGAATATCTTTTGGGTCGTGAGAAAAATCACAATCCATCTCAAATATAAAATCATAATTTTTTTCTAGTGCCCATTTAAAGCCCGCGATATAGGCGGTTCCGATACCTTGTTTTTTTGCTCTCTCCATCAAATGAAGACCTGGGAATTCTCTTTGAATTTTTTTTATGATGTTTCCGGTCCCATCTGGAGATCCATCATCGATGATGAGAAGTGAAATATTTGGATAGGCCTTAAATATAGTACGGGCCATTCTTTCAACATTATCAGACTCATTATAAGTGGGAATTAAAATAACGGTTTTTTCATATGGGAGCATAAAATACCTCAAGTTAAGGTACTTTATTTACAATTATTGCAATCTTTAATCAACCGTTTCCGGTAATTCTTGGCCACCTGATTAAAGTAGCTTAGGGCCTTTTGTCCCATATTACCTTCAATTAACCAGGAAATTTTTTTGACTAGCGGAAACGCTATCATAAGCTGGGATAAAGCATCTTTACCAATATAGACTTCACCACTGGCATCGAGATAGTGCAACTCTCTCAAGGCCATCTCAGGGTCTATCTGGGGAAATTTAAGGTAAACTTCGTCATCATAGATGGAGGCAAAAGTGATATGAGAGGTACCAGGGATTCTTTCAAAGGCCTGCTTAAACCTTTTGCAGAGAGAACATTTTTCATCATGGAGAAGAATTGGTAGTTTCATTAATCTAGCTCATCTCTTGCAGGGGCCAACTTTTTATAACCACTTAATTGGTATCTTCTAGAGATAACATTAAAGATACTATGATCTTTTCGCTTATTGATTTGTGCCTTTGCCTGGGCCATTTCGGCAAATTTTATTATATCACCAGAAGCAGATGCCTTACCTCTTTGAAGTTTAGTTCTATCTTTAGGTTGTGCCCTAACCTGTCTTCTACTTTTTCTTTGAGGTTTAAAAGTAAGGGTTCTTACTGTTCGTCCTGATTTACCGGTGGTCATCCGAGGATTCTTTTTCCCTCCGGTAGCTCCCGCCATTAGCATTTTACCATTGGCCTTATCCTGGGCGGTTATAGGTCTTGAACTTAAATGTGCGGCCATTTCTTTGGGGATACCAAAATAGTCTTCGGCCATTTGTGCCCGCTTCATAGCATCGCTGGAGAGGTCACCCTTATATGGGTTTTGTAAGGCATATTGTTTGGCCAAAGATTTGCTTCTAACTGCATTTCTTCCAAACCCAGCTGAACCAACTCTTCCACCGATAAGCTCGCCTCTAGTCATAGATCTAAAATCTGTAAGACCTGATTGAGCAAACATTTCAGGTGTTATGTCCGCTGCAAATTTCATGTATGCGGTGTCATAGCAGGAGTTACTTGTTTTACAATGACAAAAGGGATCTAACCTCATCTTTTCATCTAAACAGGAAACTCTGATGGAATCATCAGCAACATTACTATCGTGTATTTCAGGCATACAGTACTTGGCCGCTCCTGCCTCGTCTATGATGACTACTTTATTAACATGTGTTTCTTTCTTTTTTTTCACCCCAAAAAAAGCAGCAACTTTGTCACCAGTACTTTCTTTTGCCGTATTTGCCGCCTTCGCTTCTTCTAAATTTCTTTTGTTTTCTTCTGCTAATTTTTCTTGATCTTCCTTGAGCTCTCGGTAGGTATCACAGTAACATTGTCTGTCGGTGATAGGGTTACAGTAACCTCTGCCCGGCATTTTATCGGCGATATCTTTAACTTTATCAGCGATCTTTTTCTGTCTTATTGCATTGGTCGTGTGAAAGGCCGTAAGCAAGGCCGCGGCCGGCATTTTTATTACAATTGCTGTTACATCAACTCCAGCGGCGGCCACCATTCCTATATAACAGGCAGAAGTGGCACCATAACCACCGGCCTGAATAGCGGAAGTTTCTGATCGGGACTTATGTGAGGCCGATGCCTTAAGGAGTTCTTGTTTTTGAACGGTCTCACCCTCAGCAGGAAGATTTTTTAAGTTTTTTTGCTCACTGGTCTGTTTGAATTTCGCCAAAAGATTGGTGGCCATGGGAATTTTAGAACAATAATCTGGCTTGCTATCTCTTGCCATGGGGTCATTTTCTCGGGCCTTTTCCAAGGCCTTTTCAGATAGTTTCAATTCCCCCATCATTCCACCTGAGAGCATTGTATAGGCCTGGCCTACAAGTTCGATCATTTTATTGGGAATTCCTAAAAATGTGCCATCGTCATCTTTTCCCTTACATTCTGCTTCTATTCCCTCACATTCTTCTTGCATGATTTTTTGGGCAATCCCTTCATGGACAAATTCCTGAGACAGCGTCTGCTCTTCATCGGTTAGCATTTGGTCGTCAGGGCCATAGGTCTGGATGACTTGGGCCCAGGCACCGAGGGAGAAAAGAAGGGGAAGAATAATTTTTAATTTCATATGATGTTCCAGCAAATTCTTATTCATTATTTTACCACTTCTAGAAATCTTGGTGGAAACTCAAAAGGCCTATTTTTATAATCGAGTATTTTCAATTAGTTAGCTATTCTTTGAACTAGCATTTTTACAAAAATTCAGGCAAATTTTGACCCTAATTTGGATTTTTGATATAAACAGCTGCATATGGAAAAGGAAAATTTAGGCACACATAATCTATCCCACTCAATGGTTCACTACCTTCTAACTATCCACAAGCTAAAGGAAGGAAGAGGGTTTGCCAGAGTTACAGATATTGCGAAAGAGCTCAATCTGACCAAAGGTTCAGTTTCAACAGCTCTTAATGGACTTAAGAAGAAAAACTTAGTTAAAGAAGAAGAAGATTGTAAGTTTTTAATATTAAGCGATGCCGGTCACGTAGAAGTGCATAGAATCTTATCTTCTAGAACTCTTTTATTTTATTTCTTGAGAGACTTTGTTGGGGTGGATGAAAAAACTGCAGAACTTGATTCATGTAAAATGGAGCATTTGTTAAGTGAAGAGACGGGTCTTAAGTTTTTTAATTTTATGAAAAAAATCGCATGTAGCTGCAATAATACGGAAGACGATAGACCCAATTTTTCAACCTCCTTAGACCTTTGTAATTTTAAAAATGCCAAAGATTTCATGGCGGAACAAGTTGGTGATAAATATCTTCCTGCCAACTAATTCTTAAAAATATATTTTAAAAGGGGCCCACTTATGAATCCTTTACTGGATAAATTCGACACTAAATTTGAAACTGTACCATTTGATAAAATAAAAAATGAACATTTTCTTCCAGCTATTAAGGAGGCCATTAAAAAGGCCAAAGAAGAAATAGAAAAAATAAAACAAAATAAAGCTGACCCTGATTTTTATAATGTTCTAGTAGATATGGAAAACGCTTCAGAGAGGGTTTATACTATCTCAGGTGTGTTTTTCAACCTTCACTCGGCAGAAACTAATGATGAGCTGACTAAGCTTGCTAAGGATTTTTCACCCTTAGTTACAGAATTTGGCAATGATGTCATTTTAGATGAAGGACTCTTTAAAAAAGTTCAGGCAGTTTATGAAAAGATGGGTGAACTCGATCTATCTCTTGAGCAAAAAATGTTACTGGAAAAGACTTTTAAAGAATTTAAAAGAAACGGTGCCCTTTTAAATAGTGTTGAAAAAGAAAAGCTAAGAGAACTAGATAAAGAATTATCTAATCTTGGTCTTCTGTTTGGTGATCATGTTTTAAATGATACCAATAGCTTTGAATTAATTCTTTCAAATATAGATGATCTTAAAGGTTGTCCGGAGTCTTATATTGAATCGGCCGCTCAGATGGCAGTGGATAAAGGTTACGAGGGGCAATGGCTCCTGACCCTTGATTATCCCAGCTATATTCCCTTTATGACCTATGCCGATAATAGAGAACTTAGAAAAAAAATGTATATGGCGTTTGGCTCAAGAGGATTTAAAAACGGAGAGAATGATAATAAGGATGTTGTTAGAAAATTAGTTGAGCTTCGTTACACGAGGGCGAACCTTTTAGGTTATAATTCTCATTCAGATTTCATTCTTGAAGAGCGAATGGCCGGAAGTGCTAAAACAGTGATGGATTTTATTGATGAAATACTATCTTACGCAAAACCGGTAGCTAAAAGGGAGCTGGAAGAACTTTCTGAATTCTCAAAAGTAAATGGCGGCCCCGAGGCAATGCAAGCGTGGGACTTTGGTTATTGGAAAGAAAAACTCAAACAAGAAAAATTTGATATTAACGATGAAATGCTAAGGCCTTATTTTAAGTTGGAAAAAGTTTTGCAAGGAGCTTTTGATGTGGCCAACAAACTATATGGTCTAAATTATAAAAAGGTCGATGGAGTTGCTGTTTATCACGCTGATGTTGAAGTTTATGATGTGACAGATAATGAAGGCAACCATATGGGTGTTTTTTATGCTGACTTCTTTCCTCGTGCAGGAAAAAGAGGTGGAGCATGGATGACCAGCTTTAGGGATCAAAGAACTAAAGATGGGGTAGATCAAAGACCACATATTTCTATCGTCTGCAATTTTACCAAGCCAATTGGTGATAAACCTTCACTTTTGACTTTTAGTGAAGTGACTACTCTTTTTCATGAGTTTGGACACTCATTACATGGGATGCTTTCTCATTGTAGTTATAGCTCAACTTCAGGAACTAATGTCTTTTGGGATTTTGTTGAACTTCCTTCACAAATTATGGAAAACTGGGCCTTTGAAAAAGAATGTCTAGATATGTTTGCCAAGCATTATAAAACCGGGGAAAAAATTCCTGAAGAGCTAATTAAAAAGATTAAGGAGAGTGCTAGCTTTTTCGAAGGATGCGCTTCCGTTAGACAATCAAGTCTTGCCCTTTTAGATATGTCTTGGCACAAGGATGACCCTAGCGCTATTGATGATGTGGATACATTTGAAAAAGAGGTTACTGAAGTAACTAGGATTTTTCCTGCTGTTGCTGGAACCAATGTTAGTACGTCATTTAGTCATATTTTTGCCGGAGGTTATTCTTCTGGTTACTATTCCTACAAATGGGCCGAAGTTTTAGATGCCGATGCCTTTGAATTATTTCAAGAAAAAGGAATATTTAATTCTGAGGTTGCAGATAGCTTTAAGAATAATATCCTATCTAAGGGAGGCTCAGAGCATCCTATGGAATTATATGAGAAATTTAGAGGAAGAAAACCTTCTACACATGCTCTTTTGAAGCGGGGTGGTCTGCTTCCGCACTAGAAATATCTAGGGCCTTGAGATTTTTAAAGGCCCTAACATATTCATCAATAATTCTTTCAACAATTTTAGCAACAGGTTCCACTCCATGTGTAAATTCAATGGAAGGCCCGGCACACCATACTGTTTTATAAGTAGCACTAAAGGCAGCTTTCTCAATCGCTTTAGTCCCCAGATACCAGGTAAGCATTTTTATATATTTTTTAATCTTTTGATTTTTTGTAAGCATAGATTCCACGATATTTTGCTTAGTACCTATTTTTTTTACGTAAGGAGTATTTATCACCGTACAGGGACTTCCTGATATCTTAGTGGATAAAACGATATCTTCCGCTCCATATGTTACACAGGCCTTTTTATACTTTGTGCTGACCGGACTCTCTTTGGCGGCGATAAAGGGACTTCCTATAGAAGCTCCCGCGGATCCCATAGCGAGAATTGAAAGTAGTCCATCTCCAGTGCCAACTCCTCCAGCAGAAATTATAGGAAGATCGCAGTTTTTTACCAGTTTAGGAATCAGAACACTGGCCGGTACTGGGCCTGCATGTCCACCGGCCCCTGAATTGACCGCCACAATAGCATCAGCGCCTAGTTGTTCTACTTTTTTGGCATATTCAAGGTCAACAACATCACAAAGTATTTTAGTCTTTTTATTTTTGAATCTTTGTATAGTCTCTTCAGGGCTTCCCAGGCTGGTAATAATAAAATCAGGTTCTATTTTCTCACAGACCTCAAGTTGTTTTTTTAGTTTTATATTGGATTTATTAACAATTAAATTTACGCCAAAGGGCCCTGTTATATTTTTTTTAAGATCTATCATGGCCTCATGAAATTCCTCTGCTGTCCGCCAGTTAAGTGCTGGCACACATCCCATGATTCCCGCTTTGGCCGCTTCAAGTAGCATCTCCTTATTTGAAACCAAAAACATCGGTGCCATTATAATTGGATATTTGATCTTAAAAGTTTTAGTTAACCAGGTATCTATCACTCTTTCTCTCCCCTCTAATTTTTTGCGAAATAATATCCTTTGTCGCTTTAAAAGGAAAATCAAGCACACAGCATTATATGTAAGCAATTTTTAGACATAAGGTGTTAGAAGTTTGTTAAAATATATTAACGAAACGAGGAGGACAGGATGTTTTTCCACTTAAAAGGAATGATTCTTATTTTATTTTTTATGGCAGGAAATGCTTTTGCAAGCATGCCTAAAAAAGTATTTATTTCAGTTGATGCTGATACTTTATCCATTTTGAAAAAAAAGAAATTTATCTCTTACGTACCTAAAACTAATAGCAAAATTTCCGTAGTTGAAGTTAACAAAGAAGATATAGAGAAGATATCTGAAGTTATGCATAATGAATTTCGCCGCTGTGGTGGATTTATGTTTCATGAGAATTACTCTGATGCTAAAAAAGTTTTTGATCCCGTTTCTAAAAAAGTATCTTTATTTGTGGATTATGCCATTAATAGGGAGAGTGTGGTTGCTAACTACCTTGACCAAGTAGATGAGAAAAAAATTATTGAGGTGATCGAAAAGTTATCGAGCTTTCCCAATCGGCATTATCAAAATACAAATGGCGTAACATCTCAGCTATGGATAAAGTCCAATTGGGCCAGACTCGCTAGTGTCAGAAGTGATATCTCTGTTTCAGAGTTTAAGCATCGCTGGAAACAATCAAGTATTATTCTAACTATTAAAGGTAGTAAAAGGTCTGATGAAATTATTGTCTTTGGAGGACACGGAGATTCTATTGCCGGCTCAAGATATGGTAGGAGAGCAGGTAATAAAGCTCCGGGAGCAGATGATAATGCCTCAGGAATTGCCGTTATTACGGAGCTTATAAGACTTGTCGTAGATAATAATTATGTTCCCCAAAGGACTTTAAAATTTATCTCTTATGCAGCAGAGGAAGTAGGGCTTAGAGGTTCAAGAGAGGTGGCAAATTCCTTAAAAGGTCAAAATGTAATTGGCGTAATTCAATTTGATATGACCAATTATAAGGGATCAAATAACGATATCACTCTAGTTTCTGATTATACTTCCAGCGAACAAAATGCCTTTTTGGCCAAGTTGATCGATCGTTATGTAGGGGCAACTTGGAGTTATGGAAAATGTGGATATGCCTGTTCAGATCATGCCTCCTGGAATAGTGCTGGATTTGCGGCATCCTTTCCCTTTGAGGCCCATATTAGAAATGCCAACCCTCATATTCACTCGAGTAGAGATACTATCGATAAATCTGACTATGGGGCCAAGCATGCAGTTAAATTTGCCAAGCTTGGTATAAGTTACTTAATAGAGATGGATCAATAATATTTACGCCTTGAACAAGGTAGGGTAGATTAGGCCATGGCCCATGAAAATCTGCCCCCTTTACCTCCTTTTCAAGAAATAAAGGAATTCCTCGATACTGAACGTGAAACCATCATTAAGGTTAATGCCTTTTCTGAAGAAGATGATTTTATACGGCCTGGGTCTCAGGCCCTGCAAGTTTTAGAACTATTAGAAGAGCTACAAACCAAGTTGTGGCAGTTTTTCAAAAAATTCCCCAATTTTATTTCTTATTTTGAAAAAGAGCATATTCCTCTAATGGAATTTTTTAGACGGGAATATATCCTGGAAATTTGTTTTTTAGATGATTATTTATTCCCCGAGAGGGCCTTATTTTCTTTTGCCAAAGATGGAGCTGTAGAAGAAGAACTAGTTAGTGAAATTCATCGATTCTTTAGTGAGTGGGCAGAGAAAAAAGAATCAGCTCATAAAAAAAATCTAGATAATTTAAAAGAAAATTTTTATTTAGATTTTTCTACTGATGAATTAAGCTGCGATTGCCGTATTTGTTTGGCCGATTATAAATCAAAAATCAGAGACACTTTATATAAAGAATGCACCGATAAATTGGAAAATACCAAAGAGGCCATTCGGGAAACCGTTGAAGATGGCATTCAAACAGTTAGTGGACTCTACTATTCGCTACAAAAAGATTTGGATAAGCTATTTTTTAGATTTAGAAAAAAATTAAAGAAATCGTCCCTAAATAGATTAGAATCTCAGATAAAGAATCAAATTAAAGATTATTTCCATTATCCTAGTGAGTTAGCAAAAAGACATTCTTTAAATTTGGAGCAGCTCTTTCGACAAATTCTCAAAATGCAGGGATTAAAACAAGATTTGGTTGGCGAGAATGAATACGATAGATTTTTCAGGCAACTCTCTAGCAACCTTTGGAAAAATGAAAAGTATTTAGAACGAGAATTTAAAAAACTTTTGAAATCACTTTTAATCTTAAAAAGAAAAGATATCTCGGGAAAAATTCTTCAAGATTACCTAGGAGAGTTTTGGATCCACTCACTAGCTAGAAAGGTTAAAAGGAAAATTATCTATCATGCTGGGCCCACAAATTCGGGTAAAACTTATTTTGCAGTAAAAAAATTGATGAAGGCCAAAAAGGGTTGTTACCTTGCACCTCTGCGGCTTTTAGCAGCTGAATTATACGATACGATGAACTCTCAGGGAGTCAGTACAACTCTTTTAACAGGTGAAGAAGTTATTGAAACTGAGAATGCTACTCATTACTCTTCCACTATTGAGATGGCCCGACTAGCAGAGGATTTTGATTGTTGTGTAATCGATGAAATTCAAATGATCACGGATACTCAAAGAGGTTGGGCCTGGACTCGAGCTTTGGTCAACATTATGGCCGATGAAATTCATATATGTGGAGATCCCTCAGTACTAGATTTAGTCCAGCAAATAGTTGATCTTTGCGGAGACACTTTAGAGGTAAAATACTACGATCGAATGACCAAGCTAGATCTATCGCCAAGGCCTTATAATGTAGGGGAACTTGAAAAATATGATGCTTTGGTGGTGTTTTCTAGAAGAAATGCCCTTAGGTATAAAATGGATCTTGAACGACTCGATTTTAAAGTTTCTATTGTCTATGGAAGACTAAGTCCTGAGGTAAGAAGAGAGCAGGCGAGAAAGTTTGATCAGGGAGAGACCGATATTATGGTGGCCACTGATGCCATCTCCATGGGAATGAACTTGCCGATTAAAAGGATCATTTTTTCTACTCTCTCTAAATTTTTTGATAATCAGGAACATGTCTTAACTAACAGTGAAATAAAACAAATTGCTGGTAGGGCCGGAAGATATCAAAGGTTTCCTGAGGGGGAAGTTTCTTGCCTTTCAAGAGTTGAAGGAGGCATGGATTTAATTAAACATGCTCTAGAATCAACTTTGGAACAAAAATCTAACTGTATGGTTGGACCTGATTTAGAAATTTTCAGCCAGGTTAATACTGCTCTTAAGGGGCATGCACTGCCTATATTAAAACTTTCTGAGTTCCTACAACTATTTAACACTATGGAATTTAAGCATCCATTTTATTGTGTAGATTTAAAAGAGATGATTGAGTTGACCGAAATGGTGGAAAATGCTGATACCAACGATATGCTCTCCTCCTCAGAGATTTTTGGTTTCGCCTGTGCTCCTGTGAATTTAGGTCTTTTAGAACATGTTCAATATTATGTTTGGATTTTAAATCATTTTGTTAAAGGTGGCCCCGTAGTCAACGAATCAATCTCTCATAAATCAGGAGATATTGATTATTTAGAAACGTCCATTAAATGTGTCGAACTTTTTCAGTGGCTCTCACGGCATTTTAATAATAAACATTTTGAGTTTGATGAAGAGGCCCTTTTAGAGAATAAAGGATTAGCAATAGAAAAGCTCAATGAATTGCTATCTGATAAGATTGTTCCGACATGTAATAGTTGTGGCAAGAAGTTACAAGAGAATTCAAGATTTGCGATATGTGAAGATTGTTTCAAGCAAAGAAAATTCTCGCGAAAGAGAAGAGCAATTCCCCGGAAAAAAGTAAGCAAGGGTAGATCGGTTAAAAGAAGAAAAAGGTGATGGCCCCGGAAGATTTTGCTAGAAATATTTTATTAAGCTCTAAATTAGCTGATAAATTAAAACCTTTTGAGGGTTCTAACTTTGATATAGGAAAAGGAGAAAAAGTCCCTGATACTCCGGCGAGATCACACCTTTTAAAGTTTTCCTCTAAGAAAATAAAATTCCCTAAGGCCTCACAATTTCATCATCAAGATAAACGGGCCATGGCCTTGCATTTTTTTGCGAATCATGAGCTCCTAGCAATAGAAATGATGGCCGCCTTTCTCCTTAAATTTCCCACAGAAAATGAACAAGATATTAAATTGAAACTTGGAGTACTCTCGGCCCTAGAAGATGAACAAAAGCATTTGAAAATGTATCTAAAAAGAATGAAAGAGCTCGGAACTGAATTTGGTGACTATCCTTTGAATGACTTTTTCTGGAAACAAATGAATTATATCGATAAGAAGGAAGAATTTCTAGCAGTAATGTCTTTAACCTTTGAGACAGCAAATTTAGATTTTTGCCTTTTTTACAGAGAGGTTTTTAATGAATGTGAAGACCTCGAATCCGCCAAGATTATGGAAGTTATCTTTGAGGATGAAATATCCCACGTTAAACTTGGACTTAATTTTTTAAATAAATGGAAACAGGATCAGGATTTATTTGACTACTATAAATCGCTGCTACCAGAGGGTCTCTCACCTAATAGATCAAAAGGGATTAACTTTAACGCGAAGCTTCGTAGAGAGATCGGCTTTGAAAAAAGCTTTGTGGAAAAGATAGAAAATTATCAGGAGAAAAATAGAATTTTTAATCGGAGAGATAATGTCCAGCGATCGAGTGAACATAGATTTTGAACCTCAGCTATATGGCATAAATAGCAAGGCCAGTTTTAATGAGGAATTTGAATATATATATTTTTTCTTTAAAGATAAAAACCTTAAAAATATCAGAGCTTATCCAAAGGATTACCTTGGGTATCTACAAAAATTAGGACTTGAGCTGCCCAAGCTATCCCCACATGACCAAAATCAAAATGATTGGTGGGGAGAACTTAGTGAAAAAAGTAGAGTGCTAAACTCAAAAGTCACAGCGGTTGAAATAGGACTTCAAAATGGATTGTGTCCTGACAGCGTAAGGGTGGTCACAAAGATTGAAGAAGTTGAGAGCATTTTAGATGAGAATCCTCGTAAAGATTTTTTTATCAGAGATCCCTATTTGGCGGCAGGAAATAATAGTTTAATTTTTTCCCGTAAAAATTTTAAGAAAAAATTCATCTCTAAGTTACTAAATGAAAGAAATCTAATCATGGCACCCTATTTTAGACGTTTGATGGATGTTGGCTTTGTTTTTAATCATGGAGAAATAGAACTTTTATGGAATCTTAATTCTAAAGATGGAAAATTTAAAGCTGGGATAATTTATAGAGAAGAGAAGGATTTCTTTGACTTAATCGAGAGTGAATTTGGACTTAAAAGGAATGAGATATTAGGTATCCAAAATAAGATATACGGCCTTTATCAAAAAAAGGGAGCAGAGGGGATAATGCAAGTAGACTCTTTTTTTTATCAGGAAGAGGGACAAGTTAAGTATTACCCTTTAGTAGAAGTGAATTATCGCAAGACATTTGGTCTTTTCATAAATAGATTAAGGTTATTGTTAAAAGATGAGGAAGTAGGGATTTTTCTAAACTTTAACACTTCAGACTTACGGCCAATTGAAAATTTTAATCAACGTCTTGATCAAATAGGGGATTTAAGTGTTATTCCACTTTCGCCCCAGGATGGGCGATTTTCCTCTTTCTTTGCAACAAGCGATTCCCTCAGTAACTTGCATAATTTGATAAAAAAAACTTGGCAGAAATTGTCCACAGGAGAGGCCACTCTTTCACCCTCTCTAAATCTTGACCAATTTATATTATAGTGTTTTGGTATCCTATTAAATAATTCTGATTATATTACTTAATAAAAAGTATTTTTTTTTCGATAGGTCTATCATATGAAATTCGATATAAACGCCCTAATTGAAAAGATCAAAGAAAAAATCCCCTTCGGTCAAAAGGAAGAAGAGGAAGTTGTAGAAGTACAAGAGGAAGTATCTGATGAGGGTGAAGAAACTAAAGTAGAAGAGATCGAAGAAGAAGATGATGAAGATGCCGCTGCAAAAAAGAAAAAAGGTCTTTATATAAAGATCCTCGCTGGAGTCGTTGTAGCATTTTTGGCGATTGATGAGTTTACCAAAGATAAAAAAGGTCCCCCTCCAGCACCCACCAAAAAGGTAAGAGCAAAAAAGAAAAAAGTGAAAAAAGCTAAAAAGGCACCCGTAAAAAAAGTCGCTAAAGAGAAAAAAGTAGAAAAACAAGTTAAAAAAGTTGCTATGCCAAAGGTCGAACCCAAACCTGAGGTAAAACTTCCTACAATTACTAAAGAACCGATTAAACCAATAAAAAGAGAAATCAGTTCAGTTCCACCAATTCCTCCTAAAGAAGAACCAAAACAACAAGATCCAAAGGAATTGGCAATAGATGTAACTGAGATTGTGGAAGAGATTGGAACTCCAACTACAGAAGAACTAAAAGGACCTGCTGAATATGTATCCCCACCTGATTATACAGAAGTTGGAAGAGGCTTGGTCTATAACTGTAGAGGCAAACACTGGGCATGCGTAGATAAGAATTCTTATTTTGCCTGTAGGGATAACCTTAAATGGTCAAAAGAAAATACTAAGGCCCCTGAATGTTTTACTAAAGATGTTTATAGAAATGAAAAAGATTGTAGGGTTATTCAAACCCATTTCGTAAATACTAATGAACAAATTGATTTTTGTAAGTAGATCTAGCTTGCTTTCTTATTAAAGTTTTTATCGATAATTTTTAAGAAGAAAGTAGACTCATTTTTCTTTTCTTCTTTTGCCATCGCTTTAATGAATAATTTAACTAACTCGGGATCAAATTGTGAACCAGAAAACTCTTGAAGCTCATCAAATGCCACCTGATAGGGGAGACCTTGTCTATAAGGCCTGCTAGAAGTCATGGCATCAAAAGTATCTGATATTAGAATTATGCGAGAGAACAGAGGAATTTCATCACTTTTTAGGCCATCAGGGTAGCCTCTGCCATCAAATCGTTCATGATGATGTTTAGATATTTTTGCCACTGTCTTGAAATCCTTAAATCCCGCTAAAATTTCAGCAGATTTTACCGGATGTTCCTTCATAATTAGAAATTCATCTTCATTTAATCTTGTGGGTTTGTTTAAGATAAAATCAGGAGTTCCAATTTTTCCCACATCATGAAATAAACCTGCCATTTCGAGGTCATATAATTCACTTTCTTTAAAACCCATTTCCCGACCTAGATTCAGTGAATACCAGGCCACTCTAGTACTGTGGTTGTAAGTGTAGTGATCTTTCGCGTCAAGTGCCTGAAGTATCGTTCTACAGGCCATTTCACAAGTTTTGCGATGTTCTTCTTTCAGACTTCGAATTTCTTCACTTTGCTTTATAAGTGTTAACTCAGTGAGAGAAATAATATTATTTGAATCGCTTTTTCCCATTTTTTTACTCAAGTTTAAATTATGAATACCTATCGGATTGATGTGAGGAGGGCCTTACCAGATTTCGCTTTGGACTAAAACGATGTAATCTTAAGTTCGATGGCAAAATTACTAATCAATGAAAACGGTGGGATAATAAGGGATTTCATTAGTCCTATTAAGGAAATCTCAGAGTTTAGTACTCTGGAAATTAATTCCTATGTAGAGGGTGAAACTTCAAATGAAGAAGTCGGATTGATTGTGGAATACGGGGAAGATATTGGTGATATTAAAAAATCTGGGCCAATTCTTCTCGCTTATAATCCCTCTGAAACAGATATTTCAAAATTAGAGCAGTTTTTGAAAGAAAATCCTGAGATTTATGGCCCGTTAGATTTAGATAAAAGTCTTCAATTACAAATTCCTGTAATAAGAGAATTTTTAAAAACATTAAAAAAAACATTAGAATTAAAAGGGTTAGAGCAAAAGGTTAACAAACTTAGAAAAGAGACAAAATCTCAACTTGATATTATTAAAAAAACGTTTGAAAAAATGGTTCCGGTAAGAAGTTCAAAAAATAATGGAATAAATGTTTATGTAAAGTTCGCCTCAGGTAGTTCTCAGGGAGGTGAGTTTTTCGATATTGTAAATATTTCGATGCAGACACTTATTCTTTGGAATAGAAGTAATACTTATCAGGGATCAAATAATTTTTTAGATTCATTTCAGGCCTTTGAGAGCAAGAGCTACGTCCTTGAAGTCTTGGAGAAGTTTATTAGAGATTTAAAACCTGAAGAGGGTCAAGAGGTTTTTCTTGGACAGATAGATTTAAAAACTTTGACCTTCAGTGGATTTAATATTTCTAACTCTTTTTTTTACTTTGAAGATGATAAAAAAATTCCCAATTCTTCCTTTGAAACTTTAAGACCATTTAGTGTTAGGTTAAAAAGAGGTGAGAGATTTTTAATCTTATCATCAGGTGCCATGGAAAGCTTAAGAGAGTTAAACCCTGACCTGAATTTGAAAGTTAAATTGGATGAGTCGAGTTTGTTAAGTCCTAGAGAAGTATTAGATGAGATCTTTTTTGAATTAAAAAGAAATAGTAAGAAAAAGTTTCTTCCCAACGATTGTGTCATAATATTAGTAGAGGTGGATAAAAATGTTATCTTTCAAGTTTAAAATAGTTCTTTTATTCCTAATCCCCAGTCTAAGTTTTGGGTTTAATGACTTAACCTGTCTGAGCAATGGTTTTGAAACGACCGTTACCCACAAGGCAAAACCATTTGGCCTGATAGAGAACTTTTTAACCGTATCTAAAGATACCTGCGTTTTAGATATAAATGTTAAAAAATGGGAAGTTTGGAAAAGGAAATGGTCGGTAGATATTTGTCGCTTACCCGTTCATATTAAGTATGGGACTGGAGCAGTTGATATTTATAAAAGAAAAGGAAGTTGTCCTCCATATGCTTCAGATGCGGTTGGGAATGAGTATTGTCAAAAATTAAAAGAACTTGAAAAACTAATTCTAGATGAAGGGTTGATCTTTGCAAAAGGATTGAAGGAAGACTTAAACTCAGAACATGGCAAAGTTTATTGTATTTATTTACTTTTGCAGGGGTATTTAAGAGATGGAATTATATATGGCCCAGAGTCTAAGAGTATCTTTCCTGGAGTCGTGATTGAAAAAGTAGAAGTGGTTGAACCACTAAAAGAAGAGGAAAAGAGCGCAACACCCTCATCCTCTTTTTAGCCGAGGGCCTTTTTTAGGTCACTTAAAAGATCATCTATATCTTCAATACCCACACTAAGTCGGATTAAGTTATCAGTAATACCCAGGTCTTCTCTTATTTTTTTAGGGATTGAAGCATGAGTCATAATTGCCGGGTGCTCAATTAAACTCTCAACTCCACCTAAACTTTCGGCCAGAGTGAAAAGTTTAACCTTCTTTAAGAAGGCACGAGATTCTTTAAGTCCCCCTTTGATATAAAAGGTAATCATTCCGCCAAACCCTGACATTTGAGCTCTAGCGATTTTATATTGGGGATGGGATTTAAGTCCTGGGTAGATGACATTTTCAACTTTAGAGTGCGTTTTTAAAAAATTGGCAATTTTGATAGCATTTTTTTGATGTCTATCCATTCTTACGCCAAGAGTTTTTAAGCCTCTTAGTACAAGCCATGAATCAAAAGGTGATTGGCTTGGGCCAATAGAGTTTTGCAGTACCCATAGTTTATCATAGAACTTTTTATCTTTTAAAATTAGACAGCCCCCTACAACATCAGAGTGACCATTTAAATATTTAGTCATGGAATGGAGAACAATATCCGCTCCGAGATCAAGAGGTTTTTGAAAATAAGGACTCATAAAAGTGTTATCAACTACAACTTTTGCCTTCCCTGCCATTTTAGATAATTTTTTTAGATCTGAAATCTTTAGCGTTGGATTGGTCGGTGTTTCAAGCCATAACATATCAGGGTTATGTTCTTTTATAGCATTAGCAACTTTTTTGATATCAGTCGTATCAATGAAAATAAAATTGTGGAGCTGGTGAAAAACAGTAGTAAATAAACGATAGGTTCCACCATAGACATCATCACCACAAAGAACAGTTGAGCCAGGTTTTAAGGCATGCATGATGAGCATTTCCGCAGACATTCCCGAAGAAGTAACCAAGGCATACTTACCATTTTCAAGAGATGCCAGGCATTCTTCTAGTCTGGTTCTCGTAGGGTTGTGACTTCTGGTATATTCATAACCTTTGTGTACCCCCGGAGAGGATTGAGCAAAGGTTGAAGTTTGAAAAATAGGAGGAATAACCGCTCCTGTTTCTTTATCTGGTTTATTTCCTACATGAATAACTTTGGTACTTATTTTCATTAATAACTCTGTTTTTCTGAGATGAATTTTAAAATATCTATGTTGGTTAAAATAGTGAGTACTTTATCTTTTCTAGTAACTAGTAAAATATCTTTATTACTAACTAATGTTTCTGAGACGTTAGAAAGCAGCTCTCCACAGTCAACGATTTTAAATTTATCATCGTAGGCCAGGGTGACCGGATCACTGGGGGATATTTCCCCATCTAAAATAGGTTTTAAAAGCATTCTTTCTGTAACCACACCATTAATGGTTCCCTTACTAGAGACTGGAAGTTGCGATAGCGCTTTTTCATTCATTATTTCAATTGCCTCTCCAACAGTGGCATTATCATTAATGGTAATGAGCTCCTCTCTATCTTTTCCGATAGAGGAGATTAATTCTTCTAAAGTAACGTTAAAAGATGGAGTAGTATAACCATTATCACTCATCCAATCGTCGTTATAAATTTTAGAGGTGTACCTATTTCCAGAATCGGGAAGAATAACTAATATTTTTTGGGGTTCTTTTAAAGTTTTGGCATATTTAATGGCGCCAACTACCGCCCCACCGCCAGATCCTCCAGTATAGATTCCCTCTTTACTAAGAAGTTTTCGGGTCATTATAAATGATTCTTTATCTCCAACAACTTCCCATTTATCGATAACATCAAAATCATAGTTTCCAGGAATAAAATCTTCTCCTATACCTTCAAGCACATAGGTATGGGCCTGAGTCATCTCTCCCGTCTCAGCGTAGTGGGCGAGAATGGATCCTTCACAATCCACTCCAACAGTGGTGATTGATGGTTTTTTCTCTTTTAAATATTTTGAAATCCCAGTAATCGTTCCCCCGGTCCCAACAGTGGCAACGAAGGCATCAAATTCTCCTCCAGTCTGTTCGAGAATTTCCGGCCCTGTGCTGCTGTAATGAGCTTCCGAGTTCCAAAGGTTTTCATATTGATTTACGTAATAAGAATTAGGAATAGTCTGAGAAAGTCTCTCGGCCACACTGTAATAACTTCTTGGATCTTCTGGTTCTACATTAGTGGGGCAAATTACCACGCGGGCCCCAAAGGCCCTAAGGTTATTTATTTTTTCTCTTGATTGTTTATCTGCTAGAACAAATACACATTTATACCCATGAACCGCCGCATACATTGCAAGTCCTACGCCGGTGTTGCCTGAGGTTCCTTCAATGATGGTTCCCCCTGGTTTTAAAAGGCCGTCTTTAACCGCGTTATCTAGAATGTAAGCACCAATTCGTTCTTTAATAGAACCACCTGGATTCATATATTCTAACTTGACGTAAATCTCAGAATCTACGCCAGATGCCACGTGATTTAGTTTAATTATAGGGGTATTTCCAATTGCTTCTAGAACATTTGCTTTTGCACCATGTAACATTACTTTCTCCTCTACCAACTTTTGGCAAGCTGGCAAACCTGATCTTCAGGAAGTAGGCTAAATATTTCGCCGAACTGTAGGATATTTATATAGTTTTTTTCCGCAAAGTCCATAATTTCCCTCTCTCTATTCCATAGAGTAGTCCTAATGTTTGCCATTTTTGACTCTTTAGGTTGCCACTTTGCAAGATGGGGGGACCAACTGCGATTTATAATAAAATAATTATCTTCATGCAGGAAAGAAGCAGCTTTAGACTTAATTTCAGCTGCCTCAGAGATTTTTTTATGATCTACGGAGGCAATCAAAAACCAATTGGAGAGTTCTTTGTTTTTTAAGGTCTCCTGGACTTCTAAGGCCTTGATGAAATCATCTTTATGATTGTAGACGATTCCAATGGTCTCTATGAATTCAGTTACAAAATGCGCCCCGGTAATACTTTCGAGGAGGTCCAATAACTTTTTTATTCCAGAGGATAGCAAGGTAGTGAAAAATTTTCTTTTCTTTCCTCCAGATTTTAAGTGTTGGAATATATCTAAATAAATCTTTTTAAAAAATAGTTTTATCTTCTTGGATGATTCTAAAAAATCAATAAAATGTTGACCGGGTGGAGTGTCTAAAATAATAGTTTCGTAATTATTTTGGGATAGATGGTGATCTACTTCCACTAAAGCAAGAATTTCATTCATGCCACCATTAGGCCTGGTTAAGATTTTTAAGATGGGATTTTCAATAACTTTTTCGCCACCGATTCTTTTAAAAGTCTCTCTAGGAGACATTAAAAGGGCATCGAAAGAAAAATCGTCTTGCATATTTAAATGAACTTTAGAGCTGATCGTTTCAACTTTTCCTGCCCGGGCCTCAGATAATTTTAAGATTTCTTTCAACCTTTTGGCAGGGTCAATAGTTATTAATAAGACTTTATGTCCCTTTGAGGCCAAGGCCACGGCGCGCGAAGTGGCCAGGGTCGTTTTTCCGACACCGCCAGTGCCACAAAAAATTTCTAGTTTTTTTGGCCGGATCATAGGAGATTTTCCATATAAGGGGTTATTTGCGCCACAATATCTTTTGCTTTTTCTTCAAAAATATGAGGAATAGGATGTTTTAGTTCTCCCAAATCTTTTTCATACCAATTAACAACTTTTTCTTCTAATGCCAGCTTCTGTTTAAGAAATTCGGGTAGTCCATGCCAGTTTTTTAATTGATGGAAAAAGGAATTATTCATTACTAAATGAGGCGCACTATAATCCAGGGTTTTTATCTTGGTTTGTAATTCGATTCCTTCATTTAGCGCCATTAAAGTAGGCAAAAATAAGATAATGATTTTTAAAACGTTAGGATCTTTAGTCATTTTATTTATTTTCTTGATATCTTCGACTAAAGGGCCAGTTTTAAAAATATTTTTAAAATTTCTTGGAGTTTCAAAAAGGGTTAGAACATGACCTGATGAAGGAGAATCAAGAACTATGCTCAGTTCCGGATCTTCATTAAGCATATCAATTAAATGACCTAAAATTACGAGGTTTTTAAGTCCTGGAATAATATTAAATAAGGAGTGAAAAAAAGGAACCTTGACTACCCAGGAACCTAGATTTTGGGAATGCAATTTTTTTCCCACATAGGTTTTTAAACTCTCATCTTCTTCTAGCTTGAGAACGGGTATGTTCATCGCCGCACAAAGTTGACTGGGAGGATCCTGGTCAAAATGGTTGTAGAGAACCTTTTTTCCCTTGGCGATAAGTTGCTTTGTAAGGGCCAGAGAAACAATCGTTTTTCCGACACCACCCTTGCCTGTAATGATATAAAGTCTTTTATGCATGCTTAGAAAGAGTAAAAGCTTGTGAATAATAGTTTGTAATAGGACCCTTCAATTTCGTCACCATTATCTGATGTTACATCAAAAGGATTATGAAATTGAAATAGTCCTCCTACTGTAAAGTGACGATTTAACCTAAGATCAAGTCCTGCTCCAAAATTGAGCCCAAAAACAATATTTCTATCAGACTCATAGACTCCAGTAGAATAGTTTGAGGTAATTTTTGGGGCGTACATTCCCATTCCCCCTAAAGCAAAGGGAATAAAACTATCAAAGTGAAAAAACTTTCCTTTTAAGGACGCGGCCAATCCAAATAGCGATACTTCATGGATATCCTGGCCATAAGAGTTGGCATGTAAGTCTATTAAAAGGTCAAAAGAATGGCTGGCAGAGTAATTGTAAAGAATATCCCAAGAGAGGTTACTAGAGCCGCTGCTCTCAAAATCTCCGCTCATATAGGCCTGGCCAATACCGAGTCCTACAGAATGGATATTAATACCATCATTAGCTCTTTTAGGTTTGGGAAGATCTCCCGATTTATCACCGGTAGTCATTTGTTCCATTTTGTTTTTAGAGAAGGAAGGCGCACAAACAAAACTGGCCATCATAAAGACGGCCAGTGGATATTTTATAAATTTTATTAGGGAGTTCAACATTACCCACCTAAAGACGTTAAGTTAGTATTTAATTTATACTAGTTTAAAGTGCTTGGTGTTTCAACTGAAGAAGTACCCATTTCTGAGTTATTTCCCATAAAAGCTTGGAAAGACTCTTCAACTGGAGTTTCCTCAGTTCCTTCTAGGCCTTTGATGTATCCAGTAAAAGTACCTTCAACACATCTGATAACTCTTTTAAGTAGGTCTACATTACCTTCTCTAGTAGATTTTCTTTCTTGATCAAAAAGAAGTTGAATCTGTGTCATGTAAGTGATGTCATTTTTTGTTTTGTTATCAATTACTTTAATCTCATTCCCTTCTCTAACGATCTGGGCGATTTCTTCCAAAGTTACATAACAGCTTTGGTGAGTGTCATAAAGTTTACGGTTTTGATACCTTTTGATGATTCTAACGTCATTCATTATTTATTCCCCTAATTTACTTCCAATTATCTTAGAATGTTTTTAATTTTTATATCACTAAATCATCAGTTTACGACGGCTCGTGTAAAAGTTTCTTGCCGCACATCAGCACTGGATTAGATTATGTAAAATCAAGTGCTTATGGTCTTTAAGGCCCTTGATGCTTTGCTCTTAAAGATTCTTGATAACTGAAATAGCAATTTTTTAGGGTTCATGTCAACAATTCAATTAACTCAAGTGTCAAATAAACGAGGTTAGTTCTTTTTTGAAATATCTGAGCAAAAAATGAGCTCATTTTAGCCGTCGATCTAAAGTTAATTAGCTTAATAAAATCAAGTGGTTAGACAAGGAAAATACTACCATGAGTACGCTAAATTCGAGGTCTTGGAAAATATTAATTTTTCCTAACAATTTTCACGAATAGAGAGGTTGTCAGGAAGATAACTCATCAAGGTCAGGAAGGCATTTAATGAAATTTACTATCCATCTTTTAATTCTCAGCACTTTTTTAATTAGCTGCTCTTCAACCAAGAAGAAAAAAACTGCTCCCAAAGAGGAAGTGAAAATTAATATTGAAGAAAGGTTTGACCAGTTGATTAAGGCCATCAAGGGAAAAGGTGGTGAGATGGAGAGATTTGTAATTGATGACATGTATCTTAAGGCCTCTCACGCATCCATTAGGGGAGATATTAAGTCAGCTCTTTTTTACTGGGAAAAAATTCTGCTTATAAAAAGTGATAATTCCTTTATCAATAAAAAATATGCAGTGGATCTAATCAGAGCAGGAAAATTGGTCAAGGCAAAAACAGTTCTGGAAAAAATAGATAAAAAAAATGGTGCCAATAAGGATGAAAATCTGACGATGGTACTGGCAGGTCTTTATGTTTCAACGGGAGAAAAGGAAAAGGCCAAGGAGATTTATAGATATCTAGTTAAAAATAATAATAACTCAGAGGCCTGTATCTTTTTAGGTCGTTTTTATGCTGAAGAAAAAAACTATTCTAAGGCCGAAAAGACTCTCAGGGATTGTGAAAAGAAAGATAAAAAGGCCATATTTGCTTTCTTTCGAGGTAAATTTGTTTTAGAGCAAAAAAAGAGAAAACAGGCAGTAAAACATTTTAAGAGAGCGCTTAAGATAGACGAAAGTTTTCAAGATGCGGCACTTGAATTGGGAAGGCTCTACGAGAGTGGTGAGAAACAAAAAAAAGCAGAAAGGATATACAAAAAGTTTTTGGAAAAAAATCCAGATAATTTTTCAGTCCTCTCCGCCCTAGTGAAAGGATTCTTTTCTCAAGGGGCGAAACCTGAAGTGATTCCCTATGTTGAGAAGTTATCCAGCCTTGATCAGGAAAATTTAAACTTAAAAGTTAGGCTAGGAATCCTTTATAGTGATGCTAAAAGATATGAGGATTCCATAGGTGTTTTTAGTGAGATATTAGAAATAGTTCCTGATTCTGAAAAGATTTTATATTACCTAGCTTCACTTTACCAGCAAGTTGAAAAGCTTGATACGTCAGTTGAATATTATCTAATGATTCCTGACTCTGGAGCACTTTTTAAAGATGCTCAAGTTCAAATTGCCAAAATTTATAATGGAAAATCCTATACTCAAGACGGCAAAATAAATAAAGAGTTTGCTGATAAACTTATTAGATTTGTAGAGGAGAGGTCACTTAAATATCCCATAGTGGCATTTGATCTTAAAATTGTCTTGGTTGGCCTTTATGAAAATACTCAAGACTTTAACAAAGCAGTTGTTTTGATGAAAGATCTCAAGAGTAATGCTAAATTTAAAGAAGAGCATGAGTATTATTTGGCATCTCTACTCGATAAAGATAATCGTTTTGAAGAGGCAAGGGAAATTCTGGAAGGAATATTGGCAAAAAATCCCAATAACCCCCATGCCTTAAACTTTTTGGCCTACTCTTATATAGAAAAGGATATAGAGTTGGATGAGGCGCTTAGACTCTTAAAAAAGGCCGTGAGCTTAAAACCAAATGATGGATATATAAGAGATTCTCTAGGTTGGTATTACTATAAAATGGGAGATCTCCAAAAGGCCTTGGTTGAGCTAAAAAAGGCATGGCAAAGAGAAAAATCTGATGTAGTAATTACCAAACATCTAGCAATAATCTACCAAGATTTAAAACGCTACCGCATGGCAGAGAAATATTTTTCGGAGGCCCTTAAAAATTGCAAACAAGATCACGAGCGAATGGCAGTTCTCCAAGCAATGAAAAATCTGGAAAAGGTCAGAGTCGCCGATATCAAAAGACGCTTACCCGCCTCTCTCAAATAGGTTTAATTTTTCTCTTATCCTGTGCTTCATCAAGTGTGAGGAAGACTCCAGATACATTATCTTCTCAATTTAAAAATCTTTGTCTTTCAGGGGAAGGACACGGAAGAATTTCCTTTTTATCAGGTCGTCATCTCTTTGATTATGAATCTATGACAACTCCTGAGAAAAAAGAATGGGCCTTGGCCTTTCACTACCCGGCCATAGGGGAAAAATTAATTAAATTAGATTATGGCCAGACCTTTAAAGGCCCATTGGAAAGTCACTTCTTAGATAAGCTGTTACAAAATGAAAAACTATCCGAGCACTACCGCAAAGTTTTAAGGGAGTTTTTCCATCGTTTGGGCCTAATCATTAAAACTCATGAAGATTTTAGAGGTGGGGGAGAAAGTTTTTGGCAGTGTTTAGGTAGCGAATGCTCTTATCAAGATATCAAAATGACTTGGAGCTCAAGAAATGGAAAGTTCTTCCTCAAATTCCCCCTTTTCAATAATTATGTTTTTCATCTAGCGGCCTTTTCGAAGGAAAAATATTTTAACCGCATGCGATTTTTTGTGCAGAATGAAAAGGATATTGGAATCAAAAGAAATCCATTGGAAATGATACTATTTTTAAATGCCTGTTATCAGAAATAGGTGCCTAAATGACCCTGGAGGTCAGAGAAATATCACATTTTTCTGACTTTTCCCCTATCACCACTGCTTAAGGGTCATTATTAATGGAAATCTAAAGATTTTTTAGATATACATGCCTAGTCAATTTTAAAAGGAAATAATAATGAGAATTTTAATTATTCTTGCGGCACTTTTAGGTTTTTCTTGTACTAAAAAGATAGACCTAAATGAAAAAGTTTTAAACCTTTCGGTTACCGCAGAAATTAAAGGTATGGACCCCATCTATGCCAACGATATGTATTCTTCAAACGAAGTCGCAAGAGTTTATGAAGGACTCTTACAATACCATTATCTAAAAAGACCCTATACTTTAGTTCCAAACCTAGCAGATAAAATGCCAACAGTTTCTAAAGATGGGCTTACTTATACTTTTAAAATTAAAAAAGGTGTTCTCTTTCATGACGATGCTGCCTTTCATGGAGGGATTGGACGGGAGCTGGTAGCTGCAGATTTTGTCTATTCAATTAAAAGGCTGGCCGATCCTAAGCTGCAATCTCTTGGTTGGTGGCTTTTACAAGGAAAACTATTAGGTCTTGATGATTGGAGAAAAAAATATGCTGAAAAAGATAAGGTAGATTATACTGAAGCGGTTGCAGGAGTTAAAGCATTAGATAAATATACCCTTCAATTTAAACTTAAAAAAAGCTTTCCTCAGTTCCTTTATGCTTTAGCGATGCCTTTTACTTATGCAGTATCAAAAGAAGTTGTTGCAAAATATGGGAAAGAGTTTTTAAACCATCCAGTTGGAACAGGAGCTTTTATACTTCCTGTTTTTACTCAGAGTAATAAAATCATCTATATTAAAAATCCCAAGTTTAGAGACAAGTACTATCCAACTGATGTCAGTGAAGAATTTAACACTCCATACTATCTAGCGGACGCAGGAAAGAAACTTCCCTTAGTCGAAAAAGTTGTTGTCAATATTATGAAAGAGCAGCAACCTCGTTGGTTGAATTTTGGGAAAGGAAGAATTGATGTTATTGGAATTCCTAAAGACAACTTTGAAGCAGCGGTAACTCCCGATAGGAGTCTAACTGATGACATGGCCAAAAAAGGAATTACTTTAATCAAAAATGTAGCATTAGATGTTACTTATATTGCCTTTAACCATGATGATCCACTTTTTAAAAATATTTATTTAAGAAGAGCAATGTCTTTGGCCTATGATCCCCATGCTTTTAACAAATTATTCAATAATGATTTGGCGATGGTCGCCCAGTCTCTTGTTCCTCCCGGTATTTCCGGATACATGCCAAGTTATACCAACCCATATGTAGGACCAAAAGTTGAAGAGGGCAAAAAGATGTTGGCCAAGGCCGGCTATGAAAATGGAGTAGGACTGCCAGAGATTATTTATGACACTTCCTCAGCAACTGTTAATAGACAGATGGGAGAGTTTTTTAAAAAACAAATGGCCAAAATTGGAATTAAAATAAAAGTGGTAACTAACCCATGGCCGCAACTACAAGAAAAAATCACCAAAAGAAAAGTTCAAGTTTTTGGAATTGCATGGGGAGCTGATTATCCTGATGCAGAAAATTTCCTACAACTTCTCTATGGACCTAACCGAGCACCAGGTGCAAATGGTTCAGGATACGATAACCCCGAGTTTAATCGACTGTTTGAAGTATCTTCTTTGATGCAGGATTCACCTGAGAGAACTGCTCTTTATGAGAAGATGTATCGTATCGCTGCTGAACAAGTACCTTGGATTTTTGGAGTGCATCGGCAAAACTTTATTTTACGTCATGGTTTCTTAAAAAATTATGTTGCCTCTGATTTTGACCAAGGATCTGCTCAATATTTAAATATTGACTTAAAGAAAAAAGCTGAGATTCTTAAAAAGCTCTAAAAAAGGCATAAAGTGAATTTGTACGTCTATACCCTTAGAAGACTCCTGTATATCATCCCAGTATTACTTGGGGTGTGTGCCATAGTCTTTTTTCTCTTCTCCGTTGTATCACCGGATCCTACTCTTATAATGCTTGGGAAGCATGCGAGCGTTCAGCAAATGGAAGAGCTTAGACGTGAGTTAGGTCTTGATAGGCCTTGGTTCATTCAATATTTAGATATTGTAAAATCGGCCTTTACTTTTGATTTTGGTAGATCTTGGTCCACCAAACAAGAAATCTTGACCATGATTAAACAGGGCGCGATACCTTCACTAACTTTATCACTTCCGGCCTTTATTCTCTCGTTTGTGATATCCATTACAATCTCATTGTTTGTTGCTTTTTATAGAGGAAAAATCTTGGATAAAATTGCAATTTTTGGCTGTGTTTCCATGATGAGCATCTCTTCTTTGGCCTATATCCTTTTTGGCCAGTGGTTTTTTGGTTACAAACTAGGTCTGTTTGAAATCTCTGGATATGAGTATGGATTTCCTGATTTTGTTCCTTATGTTATCTTACCGGGCATAATCTGGATTATTTTAGGACTTGGACCTGATGTTAGGTTCTATCGAACTATTCTTTTAGATGAAATTTATCAGGACTATGTGAGAACTGCTCGTGCTAAAGGTCTTGGGGAAAGTTTAATTCTTTTTAAGCATGTTCTTAAAAATGCCATGATTCCAATTATTACTTACCTTATTATCGCTATTCCATTTTTAATTTTAGGAGCGCTACTCCTTGAGAGTTTTTTCTCCATACCAGGACTTGGTGCCATGACCTTAAATGCGGTTAATGCATCTGACTTTCCAGTTATTAAGGCCATGACTATTTTAACCTCGGTTGCCTATATTATTTTTAGTGTTATTACCGACATCTGCTACACCTTAGTAGATCCAAGAGTGAGGTTGAAATAGATGGCCACTGAGCAACAATCAAAATCACTTTGGCAACACGCATGGGAAACACTTCTGCGAGATAAAATGGCCGTTGTGGCCATGATCATTATTTTTGTTTACATGGCAATGGCAGTTCTTTCAGCAACTGGAATTATTGTCTCCGATTGGGCCGCGGAAGTAGGACCTTCTTATGGAGCACCTTCGCTAGATCATTGGTTTGGTTTAGATATGTTTGGACGTAGTGTTTTAGCTAAAACTATTAAGGGTACGGAAGTAGCAATCTCTGTCGGGTTTATTGCTTCATTACTCTCGCTTGTAATTGGTGTTACGCTCGGTTCAATCGCTGGCTATTTCGGTGGTCGCGTAGATGAATTTATTGTTTGGTTTTACACCACCTTTACCTCTATCCCTAATATTATGCTTCTTGTGGCCATTACCTTTATCTCTGGAAAAGGACTTAAGGCAGTAATTCTTGCTTTGGGCCTTACTGGCTGGGTTAGCCTTTGTCGTTTAATAAGAGGGGAGGTTATAAGGCATAAGGATCGAGAATATGTCCATGCCGCTTCTGCCATCGGTGGAGGAAATTATAGAAAACTAGTGAAACATATTTTACCAAATGTTACACATATAATGATTATTAGCTTCTCGTTACAGTTTCAAATAGCAATTAAGTCAGAAGTCATTCTCTCCTACTTAGGCCTTGGAGTTCAAGGCAGACCTAGTTGGGGAATTATGATTGATGATGCTAAGTTAGAACTGGCCAGAGGAGTTTGGTGGCAGCTAGGAGCGGCCACATTTGCTATGGCCTTAGTTGTTTTGGCCTTTAATATTTTAGGGGATGCTCTTAGAGATGCCCTAGATCCTAAACTTAAGGGTAAGTAGGATGAGTGAAGAAAAATTATTAGAGATTAGAAACCTTCAAGTTCAGTTTAATACTGATCGAGGGCCTATTACCGCAGTGAAAGGAGTGGACCTTGATGTTTATAAAGGTAAAACTCTGGGAATTGTTGGAGAATCAGGTTCAGGAAAATCTGTTACAGCTCTTTCGATTATGAGGTTGATTCCGGATCCTCCTGGAAAAATCATTAATGGATATATAAAATTTAAGGGGAAAAACCTTTTAGATATGTCACTTGGTGATATGAGAACCATTCGGGGAAATAAGATTGCTATGATCTTTCAAGAACCTATGACTTCTCTAAATCCAGTTTTTACGGTCGGTAATCAGATCATAGAAGTGTTAGATCTCCATCAATCACATCTTTCCAAAGAAGAGAAAAAAAATAAAGCAATTAATATGCTTGATCTGGTCGGAATTCCCGCGCCGGAAAAAAGAATTAAGGAGTATCCTCATCAACTTTCCGGTGGGATGAGACAAAGGGTTATGATCGCCATGGCGCTTGCCTGTGAACCAGATATCCTGATCGCTGATGAGCCAACCACAGCACTTGATGTTACCATTCAAGCACAAATCTTAGAGCTTATGAATAAGCTTAAAGAAAAATTGGGAATGGGAATTATCTTTATCACCCATGACCTTGGAGTTGTCGCTGAAATGTGTGATGACGTTGCGGTTATGTATTGTGGCAGAATTGTTGAGGCATCAGATGTTTCAACGGTTTTTAAGCACCCCTTTCATCCTTATACTAAAGGGCTAATGGAATCTATTCCATCCTTTGATTCAACAGAAGATGAAACAAAAGCAAGACTTAAAACTATTGAGGGTATGGTTCCCTCACTTTTTGATTTACCAAAAGGTTGTAGTTTTCAAGACAGATGTCCTGAAGCAATTGATGAATGTAGAGGGAAAAAAGGGCCGCCCCTGTTAGAAGAACAGGCCCCAGGTCACCAAGCGGCCTGTTTCAATCCCTTAAAGTAGGAGTTAGTAGTGTCAGAAGTATTACTTGAAGTTAAAAACTTACATAAAAGATTTCCCATTAGAGGTGGAATCTTAGGTCGAGAAGTGGCCGCAGTAAATGCCGTTAATAATGTGAGCTTTAAAATCAATAGGGGAGAGACTCTAGGGCTAGTTGGAGAGTCCGGCTGTGGAAAAACCACACTGGGGAGATCCATCCTAAGACTTATCGAACCAACTTCAGGTCAGGTTATTTTCAATGGAAAAGATATAACTGCCATGAACTCTGATGAAATGCGGGTCATGAGACGAAAAATGCAGATCATTTTTCAGGATCCCTACGCCTCCTTAAATCCTCGGATGACGATTGGAGGAATCCTCTCTGAGCCTCTAGATATTCATAAACTCTTTCGTGGTAAAGAAGAACGTAGAAAGAGACTCTATGAACTTTTAGATCAAGTTCAACTACCAAAAGATACTTTAAATAAATACCCCCATGAATTTTCTGGAGGGCAGAGACAGCGAATTTGCATTGCCAGAGCTCTTGCGGTTCAACCGGAATTTATCGTCTGTGACGAGCCGGTTTCAGCACTTGATGTCTCCGTTCAGGCACAGGTGGTAAACCTTTTAATGGATCTGCAAAAAGATCTAGGGCTAACCTATCTCTTTATCGCTCACGATCTTAAAGTGGTTGAATATATTTCGACCAAAGTTGCCGTAATGTATCTTGGAAACGTAGTTGAAACTGCAGCAGCAGCTGAACTCTATGGTAATTCCAAGCATCCTTATACCAAGGCCCTATTTTCTGCCATTCCCATTCCGGATCCGGCGAGAAAAAGTGAGAGAATTCTACTTGAAGGTGATATCCCATCTCCTATGAACCCTCCTTCAGGCTGTCATTTCCACCCTCGTTGTTGGAAGTGTACGGAAGAATGCAAAGTAGAATATCCAGGAATTACGAGTCTTTCAGGGACTCATGACTTTAAATGTTACAACCCAATAGAAAAGGGACAATAATTACTTGTCAGCTAATCCAAATATAAGTAAAACATCTCTCATGCCCAGGTGGTGAAATTGGTAGACACGCTAGACTTAGGATCTAGTGCTTCGCGGCGTGGAGGTTCAAGTCCTCTCCTGGGCACCATCACAAAAACCCCATCAACATTGAATTTCAGAGTTTGATCTTGAAAAAAACGCTAGATACCAACTGCACTTTTGCCTTCCGGGCGTGGATTAGGCGTGGATTCTAATTCGGAAAAAGATAAAACCTCACCAGGAGTGGAGGGCGTAAAAGTCACGAGCTTTGCCTGCTCCTGTAAATGTCCCGGAGAAAGGTGAGCATACCTCATTGTTGTTTCAACCGAGGCATGTCCAAGAAGCACCTTAAGATCGTAGATATCTCCACCCTTAATTATACTATGAATGATGATTTTCTTTTATAAACAAAGGCATTTTTAAATAAGGGCCATTTAAAAAATAAATAATTGGTATTGTTTTTTACACAAATACATCACTTCATATTTTTCTATGTTTCTTATAATTATTGAACTTCCTATGCTTAAATCCGATATTCAGAATGAATTAATTCATCAACGGAGCCAGTTCATTTATTGGGGGAGGGTAAATAGGAAATGTTGGTTGTGTTCAATGTGAAGCAGTTATTGGTTTGATTTTGACTCAGTGAGCAAGCTCATGATACCATTTAAGCATTCTTTTTTATCTCTAATTAAAGGGAACGAATTTTTACGGGTGGTAAATTAATGATACTAAAAACTATTCAGACATTTTTTTCCTTTTAACTCTACTGATAATGGTCAACTCAGCTATTGCAAATACTGTATGTACACCATTTGCTTATAATAAAAATCAATCAGGACCAAAAACTAATCTAGCTTGTCAGGTGAAAAACCAAACGGGCAAAGTTCAAACATGTAGAGTAATAGTTAATACTAAGGTTGAAGGGGGAAAAAAGAAAAGGTTTCGGGGTGTTCTTGAAATAAATAAAGGTAGTGTAGGTGTTTTAATTCTTCGTGGTAACAAACACATTCTAAAAAAGGGCGATGTTAAAGGGAAAGCTTATTGCCAGCCATTGCCTGAAATTCCTGGGCAACCATATGAAGATTGGAGTTTCCCGCAATGTGAAAAATTCCTAGAGTTATGTGAGATGGCCCACCTCACTTGGGCCTGTGAAAAACTAAAGCTAGAGTGCCCGCCTAATTTTAGAAGAAGGAATAGGCGACGTTACTGGTGAAAAATTATTTTAATAAACTGGGTGAAATATGAAATTATTATTGATGTATATTTTTTTGATATCATCATGTTCAAATATTGAACATGACGATGCTAGATCAAACGGTTCTTTAGCGGAAGATGTCTCTCCGTTAATTTTAAATACCAAGGTAGATTTATTAACAATACAAGCTGAAACTTTGAAAAATTGTAGCATGAAAGTAGTTTCATTTAAAAATCCAATAATCAATTTTCATACTAGGAAAGTTAAAGGTGAAACTTATGATATTCGTATCTGTGATGCATATACAAAAAGAGTACCTGTATTCACCAATAAAATAAAAATATCTTCAAGTTTAATCAATAAGCTTAAAAAAGAATGCTCAAAAGGTGTAGATGAGTCATGTCTTAATTCTGGTAGATATTTATTGAACACAGGAAACCTTGCTGAAGGGTTTAGATTATTGAAGATAGGGTGTAAAAATAAAGAAGCAAACTCTTGTATGTATTTGGCACAACATCACAACTCTCTGAAACAAAGTGTTGTAGGAGAAAAATATTTGATTAAGGCCTGTAACTTAAGAGAGGCAACTGCTTGTTCTTACCTTGGTTTTCAAAATAGCCTTAACAAAAATAAATATTATCACAAGAGGGCCTGTAGGTTAAAGCATGGCTTTTCTTGCTATATGTTAGGTGAGGAATACATGAAAAAGGGAATGATGACTAAGAAGGCAATGACTTATTTTAAGGCCGCTTGTGATATTCACCCTAATTATTGCTCCCAATTAGTTAAAAATTTTAGTGACCGTAAAAACTTTGATAAGGCCATTCAATATCTAAAGGGCCCATGTGATAAGGGACTAGTTTCCGGATGCTATAATCTTGCATGTGTTTACTCAATTCAAGGAAAAAAACAAAGTTCCATTAAATCACTTAAAAGAGCACAAGAACTTGGTTTTAATCGTTACAAGCGTATGGAAAAAGACAATAGCCTTGATAATATAAAAAATATGATTGAATATAAAAGGTTATTAAAAAAAATGAAAGATAAGTCCAATGCAAAATAAAGTGAATGTTTTTATTAAAAATTGAGTTAATTGAAAAGCCAATATTATATTCTATTAATTTAGGTACAGCATGAAAGGTTTTGTTTTTTTCAGTTTACTGTGTTTCCTTACAAGAGCTAATGGCAATGACTTGTTTGAAAAATTTTTAGATAGTAAACAAATTCTTATTCCAATTGGATATAGCTTTCAAAAGAACTTAAAGAACCATCAATTTAATGCTTATGAATTGGCAAGAATAAAAAAAATCGAGAATAAAGATATTTTTATTGTTCAGACTTCAAAGCGTACATTAAAAGTACATTTTGATGATATTAGGATCTATAGAAAAATAGAAGATGTTCGATCTTTAAATGAGCGTGATTTTGTATTTATCAAAAAATCCCAATTTTATTATAAAGGGTCTTTAATTAAAGGCATGAAAGGACGTTATATTGGTAATATTCATAGGTACCAAGGAATTGACAATCGTATTTTAGAAAATAATCATAATGTAGATAACCTTTACGTACGTGCAAGCTTTAATGAAGTTTTAAGAGGGAATTGTAAATACAAAAACCTGATTAAAAAAAATAGATGGTCATTAAAACAAAGTACTATGCCTCAGTATTCACAAGGTCCAATCGGTATATGTTATGCTTATGCTGGAATACAACTGATTGACTTTTATAATCGTTACCACGGTAACCAAAGAGACTTTTTTAAAATAAATAAACCCTTTTTGGGTAATGCTGTATATTTAGGAATGAAGTCCCGAATAAATAGAAAAACTAGAGGTAGAATAGGTGCCTTAATGAAAGATGATACTATATCTTCAGGTCGTACATCTGATATTCTGGAAGCAGGGCGGAGATATGGCTATTGTAAAGATTCTGTAATTCAATCAAGTATTAATAGATTCTTAAATAATGAGAAGATCAAACTCTCAACTCGTGAATTTTATTTTCTTACGACACATTTTTTTGAAATATTTAATGTTGAGGCCGAATTTTTAAAAGATACGGAGAATCTATCATTAGGAGCAATGGTAAATAGATTGGTCTCTAAAATAAAGAATATAGAATATCGAGAAACCATAGACAGCATTTGGGAGGATTACTCTTACTCCAAATATGCTAGAACTTCACCAATCTTAATTGAGAATATAAACAAGAAATCTCTAGAAAAACTTATCAGTAAATTTTTACTATCGAAAGATTATGTTGGCTTTTTAGATAAAGTTTTTTCCAAATGTAATAAACCTGAAAATCGAATAAAATTTTATTTACCGAGGCCAACTCACTTGAGGTTTAAAAAATATCATTCAAATCAAGATATTATGAATATAATAAGTAATGAACTTAATAAAATAAATTCAACTGGACTTGGAATTTCTTACTGTTCAATAGTTCTTAGCAAAGGAACAAGTTTTAAAGGTATTCCTTCAGGAGACAGGGCCAATCCGGGAAGGTGTGGTAATCATGCCAGCATTATAATTGGGCAGAGAATGAGGGCCGGAAGTTGCCAATATTTACTTCGTAATACTTGGGGATTTACTGGATGCAATACATATAATAGTAGTTGGGAATGCAAAAGAGATGGAAAAGGAAGAGAATCAGGAGTTTGGATAGACGCAAATGCTTTGGCAAGCTCAATATATGGAATGGATTATTTTAAGGCAAAAAATGGCCACAAAGATTCCAAGGGAAAAAAAGTTCAGAAAATGAAATTCGATAAAATGATGGAAGATTTACGCAACAAATAAGCAAGATTTAAAAGTTAGTAAAGGGTATGCCCAAGTGCGGGTAGTATAGGCCGATGTTTGTGACCCCATTTTTCTCCCCCAGCTCCTGCTTTACTGATTTCATAATCCTTGACCTCTTTTTAGCGTCCAATTTCAAGGTTCTGATCCCAAAATAGAGTAAGGAAAAAAAGGGTTTTTTAGGCGTGGATTAGGCGTGGGAAAATTGAGTAAAATTAAGAAATCAAGCTATGGATCAAAGTGTTGAGTTAAGTTACTGTAATCTAAAAGTTCTCTTACATATTTCCTCCTTTAGTAAGTTTACACTACAATTCTTAGGATCTAGAGATTCGGCGTGGAGGTTCAAGTCCTCCATCACTCAAACCCTCATTAACATTAATTTTTTAGGCCACGGTTACTATTAGATCGATTTCTTCCTCGCGAAATTTATCCTGTAGGGCCAGTTGAATCCAATAGGCTTCAGGTTCTCCTATTTTTTGGGCGATTTCCAAGGCACGACTGGGAGAGGGAATCCGTCTACCTTTTTCTAAATCGGAAAGGCTTGGCACAGAGATGCCGAGAATCTGGGAGAACTCTCTAAGAGTCATTTCTTCACTTAGGCGATGAGACTCTAAGGCAAGGCCAAAGGTTAATTCTCCGAAATCCTGTCTTAGTTCTTTGGTTCCATAATTTTTCATAAAAACACCTCAGTACTTATGTTTGTTTACTTCTAAAATAATAACAAGTTCTATTGTTCCATCATTTTCTTCCACATAGATTGCTCGATAACTTTTTGAAAGCCTGATTGATCTCTGGCCCTTTCTTTCCCCTCTTAAGGGTTCATCATGATAACCGGGAATTTTTTTAATTTCCCTTAGACCAAATATTTCAACTTGCTCGGCCCATTTTTGTAGCTTTCTTAAAATATAATCAGGCAACTTATTTAAGTCTTTCTTGACCTTATTAAAAACAACCTTGTTCATAAAATATATATTACGCCAAAAAGACATATATGCCAAATAGACATATATAGAGTTTTTCCAGGCGTGGGAAAATTGAGTAAAATTAAGAAATCAAGCTATGGATCAAAGAGTTAAGTTAGTTAAGCTACTGTAATCAAAAAGTTCCTTTATATAATTCGTAAGTTTACACCACAATTCTTAGGATCTAGAGATCCGGCGTGGAGGTTCAAATCCTCCATCTTAAATTTTCACAAAACTATATAGTAGTAGTTTCAGGATGATTTTTTTTGTATTCCATCTCATATTCGTCAATCAGGTGTTTCTTGGAATCTTCCTGAATATGGAAACCAAATAGGCTGACGATATTTTCGGCCGTGATGAGTCCCACCATATGATGATCATCGAGCCTACTTATAACCGGAAGTCGGCTTATTTGAAATTTATTCAGAAGATGAAAGGCCACAAGCAGAGATTGATCGGGGTGAACAGTGATGATATCTTTGGTACAAAGCTTTTCAAGAGGAACATCACCTAGCTCTTTAGTATAGGCCATCCCAATATCTCGAGTGGAAATCATCCCTAGTAATTTTCCTTGTTTTAAAACTGGATAACCTGTTATTTCAGAATTTTTAATTTGTTTCATGGCCGCTCCAACATGCATGGAGGAGGATAATATTTTTACATCTTTTATCATTGCTTCTTCTACTGACAGATTTTCTAGCAAATCATCATCATCTCTTGAAGGTAAATGAACACCATCTTCCTCAGACATCTTTTCATAGATGGATCCCTGGGTGAATTTACTGGAGAAAAAATAAGAAGTGATATTGGCAATCATCAGGGGAAGCATAATATTATAATTACGAGTCATTTCAAAAACGATAATAATGGAAGTAAATGGTGCCCTGATAACGGAGACAAAAAATGCCCCCATTCCCACGAGGGCATAGGCGCCAATATTTATGGCAAATTCAGGAAAAAGAATTTTTGCGATGGCCCCAATAAGACCGCCTAAGGTGGCACCCATAAAAAGCGTTGGCATAAAAAGTCCGCCACTGGCACCAGAGGAATAACAAATGGCGGTAGCAAAAAACTTTAAAATAAACAGTATTAGGAGGATTTTCCAATCGGTAACCATGGAAAGGAGAACTTCAACAATTTTATCGTGTCCACTACCCAAAACCGTTGTATTTAAATGGGATAGGGCGGCCATTAGCAAAAAGGTAAACATTATGATGGTAAGTCTGTGGCCTTTAAATAGTTTATGATTACATTTTCTCATCCATAAAACCGAGTTCATCCAAAGCGGGCCTAAAACGGAGGCGATTAGTCCCACGGTTAGGTATAGAATAAATTCTCGGTGGTCATTGAGAGTGTAAGACAGCTTGGCAAAAGTGGCCTGGTCTCCCAGAAAATATGAGGCAGTTACAGAGGCAACAACCGCAGAGAGGATGATGGGCCCTAGGGCCTTAGCATTTAAATCTCCCACAACTTCTTCTAGGGTAAATATTACGGCAGCAATGGGCGTATTAAAGGCGGCCGCAATTCCTCCGGCAGCTGCCACGGCCACTAAGGATTTTAATTTCTTTTTACTTAAATTTAATTTTTCCCCGATAAATGATCCGATACCTGAACTGACTCGGACGGTTGGTCCTTCTAGCCCGAGAGAAAAACCTGAGGAAAGGGACAAAATAGTAGTAAAAAATTTAGCGATGGTATCTTTGAGCTTTAGTCTTCCATGGTGAACGGCAAGTGAAACTCGAACATCGGGAATTCCAGACCCTGAGGTAGATTTAAAAAATCTGGTAGTTAAAAAACCAGATATAAAAATAAAGGTCCCCCCCAACAGTACGGACTTTAGGGTAAAGGGTTGATCTGTCTGAAGGTAGTGGGTCAAATAATGGGTGGATTTATTTAAGGCCACCGCCACAAGTCCTGTGAAGACACCGATTATGAGGGTCAAATAGAGATAGAGCCGCTCTTCCTTATTTTTATTGTTAAGGAATTGGGAAAAGAATGAATTTTTCCATTTTATTAAAGTGTTCATTTCAAAATTATTTATGTTCCTATTTAGGAAAAAAATCAAAGAGATTTGAATTCTTTTCCTATCTTAAATACAGGTTTAATTCCTTTTTATGAACTATTAAAATCAAAGAGGTCGATAAATTTGAAACAAAATCAGTTAAGTGATTGAATATAAAGAGGATTTTATACCTCCTTAGGGAAGAATCGTATCTTTTTTTAATGTTTTTTCCAGTGAGGTTTACAGTCGTAGCATAACCACCTAAGCGCTTTTCTTTCAATCTCTATATTGGAATTTTTTAAAAAAGCAGCGGTTGAAACGGCCCCCATTCCACCACTTCTTTAAGTTTTGCTGAAAGTGTTGTGGTAATAAAAAAATAAGAATGAGGATTAGACTTTTTATTTTGCTCTCACAGAAAAACCTCTTCTAATAGAGGTGCGTTGATATTTCTTAATTAAAAATATTAGGTTTGATGATATTAAAGGTCAAAGATAGGAACATCTGATAAATATTTTCTTAAATATCAGTTATATGGATATAACTACTTGGAAATATTGAGCAAATCTATAGTAAGTTTTTACGCGGACTGTTGACTCGCCTTGTCTCATTACATATAAATCCCTTGATTTTAAACTATTTAAATTTAAGGGACAACGAATGAAAATGATTGCATTAATCTTTAGCTTACTTTTAACCATCAACGCTCAGGCAGCAAATTGGAATCGTGCGAATAGTCCGGCCAATTTTGATAGAGAGTATAAGACTAGTTTTTGGTTTCTACCTAAAGAAGGAAAAGTTAAAAGACGTCCATGGAGTGGCGATTATTGGCCAACTTATAAAGGTGGCATCACTTATCGTTGGGCCGATGATTCTGTTTCTAAAGATTCACAAAGATATTTCTACCGCATAAATAAATTGAGAAGCATTGGAACGAGAGATAGCGATATCTATCAACTATCTCCAGCTGAGAAATGGGACCTCTACCGGGGAGATACTAACTGGAGTCTAACTAACCTTGAGAGAGATAGAACTAAAATTTATACGAAAAATGATATTCCAGAATGGGAAGGACTTTGTCATGGTTGGGCACCAGCAACTCTTTTATATAAAAATCCAAAACCAATTACTGTTATAGGGGCCAAAGGGCATAAAATTGAATTTGGATCTGCTGATATCAAAGCGCTTATGACCTATCATATGCACCTGAATAAAAAAGGAAGTAAGACCAACTTTTTAGGCAGTAGATGTAACCTGGATTTTAAAAAAATTGGAAATGAACTAAGAGATGGAGTAATTTCAAGATCTAAATACAACAACCTAATTGGTTCTGTTAAGTGTGGGCAAGATACCAACGCAGGTGCTTTTCATACTGTTCTTGCTAATGAAATTGGAAAAAGAAAAACCGGTTTTGTGATGGATGCCACAAGGGATGCTGAAGTTTGGAATCACGCTATCTACTCCTATAAGACTAAAGTATTAAGTAAATCTAAGAGTATATCTAGAGGCGCTGCACGGGGAACAAAAAAAGAAGTTACTGTTAAAACGACAATTATCTACATAACTGAAGTGAGTCAGAGATGGCGGAAAAATTGGACTAATAATGCCTTTAAAAAAGTAACTTATAAATATGTTCTTGAGCTTGGAAGCTTTGGCCGAATCATCGGTGGAAGGTGGCTTTCTTTTAAAAGACCAGACTTTATCTGGAAACAAACTATTCCTTCTTATAGAGGTATTCTTTCCGGACTTGATAAAATAATAAAAAAATCTCGTTAAAATAGTGGCCTTAGGGCCACAATATTTCTTAAAATTAGATGATTCAAGGAAGATCATCTATGAGAAAACAATTTTTAATTTTCTGTTTTATTTCAGTCCCTCTTATCTTAGGTCTAGGCCTAATCAGTAAATATTTTATTTGGTCCTTTATTATAATAGGTCCGCTTATTATTTTAGGCCTCATAGATTTTTTCCAAAGAAAAAGCACCATAAGAAGAAATTATCCTCTACTGGGGATGGGCCGTTATTTTATGGAGGATTGGCGACCAAAAATTTATCAATATTTTGTAGAATCAGATACTGATGGCACACCTATAAGCAGAATATTTAGGTCTATAGTTTATCAAAGGTCTAAAAATGAGTTAGATACAGTGCCTTTTGGGACTCAAGTAGATGTCAATGCTACTGGTTACGAATGGATTGGGCACTCCATGTATCCACTTACTAAAGAAGAGGTAAATCATGATGATCTCTATGTAAAAGTTGGTGAAAAGAGATGCAAGAAACCCTACAACTTAAGCTTATTTAATATTTCGGCCATGAGCTTTGGTGCCTTAAGTGATGTGGCAGTGGAATCTCTAAATAAAGGGGCCAAGGTTGGAGGATTTGCTCACAATACCGGAGAAGGAGGTCTCTCACCTTATCATCTAAAGCATGGAGGAGACCTAATCTGGCAAATTGGTACGGGCTATTTTGGTTGTCGAACAGCAGATGGACATTTTGATGAAGAGAGATTTAAAGAAAATGCCTCTCACGATAGTGTGAAAATGATTGAGATAAAACTCTCTCAAGGCGCTAAGCCAGGTAAAGGTGGGATTCTTCCGGGGATTAAAAACACCCCAGAAATTGCTGCTATTAGGGGAGTAGGGCCCTGGAAAACAATTTTCTCACCCCCCTCTCATTCAAGCTTTAACTCACCTGAAACCTTGCTGGAATTTATCGCAAAATTGCGAGAATTATCTGGTGGAAAACCAGTCGGAATAAAATTTTGTATGGGACATAGAAAAGACTTTGAAGAGCTATGCCAAAGTATGCAGCGAACTGGAATGCTTCCTGATTTTATCTCCTGTGATGGAGGAGAGGGGGGGACTGGTGCTGCTCCGCTTGAGTTTTGTACTTCCATAGGGATGTCAAAAAGAGATGGGCTGCTTTTAACCGCTGATTACCTTAATAAATATAATTTAAAGGGAAAAATAAAGCTAATTTCCGCCGGTAAAATCTTTACCGGATTCCAGCTTATAAAAACTTTGGCGATTGGCGCCGATGCTTGTTACTCCGCCAGAGGAATGATGCTATCTCTTGGCTGTATTCAATCACTTCTTTGCAATAAAAATACCTGTCCTACCGGGATTACCACTCAGGACCCTTGGCTTAAGGCGGGACTTGTAGTGGAAGAAAAATATCAAAGGGTCGCTAACTACCACCACGCAACAATACGCTCAGTAGTAGAAATTCTCGCCGCGTGTCGACTAAGATCTCCTAAGGAGTTGGATCGCTCACGTATTTGGCGTAGAGTGGGGGTGGCAACTATTAAAAACTATGAGGAACTATTTCCTTCACGGCCACGTTAACCCACTCGGCCGTATAAAATGTTGGACAAAGTTAATCTATTAACTTATTCTTTTTTAAAAAGGAGAACTATTATGAGAAAAACAATACTGAATTTACTTGTCAGCACTTCTATTCTTTTTACTTTAGGAGCAATGGCGGTTAGCGGAAACATTGATCTTTGGACTGACCTTGATACCGAGAGATTTTCTTATGTAGATAAAGCTTATCCTCTAGGAAAAATGATCATTAAAGCAAAAGAAAAAAAAGTTGGTTCTGGTACTGAGTCCATGCTTGATTTACAAATTATTCTAAATAAGAAAGTGGGATCAAGAACAAGAAAAAAATATTATGTGGCCTATGCTCCACAGGATGGAAATCTTCCTCTAAAAGTATCTATTAAAAAGGCAAATAAGAATGGAAAACCTATCGGTTCAAGATCTGAAGGCACATTTCTAATCAAAGAGGCCAATAGACAAATAATTTCAGGAACCATTTTCGGTAAAGAAGTTGAGGCCTTGTCCTTTCCAATAGATTAAATTAAATAGGGCCTGGTGGGGCCCTTTTTTTATGAAATCAGTCTTAATATTAAGTATTTCTTTTATCGGTATTTGGGGTGTTAACTACCTCTATGCTTTTTATTCCAATAAAGTTGCTATCGTAAGCTATCTTGCTTTAATTACCATTCTAGGCATACTTTACTTTTTTCTTCTTAAAACAAAAGAGAGACTCAACTGGAAAATCACAGCATCTTTTTTATTTCTCTTTACTCTACTGACACCGATTCTTATGGAAACGGATCAGCTCCGTTATGTGTGGGATGGACTCATCTCCGCTCAGGGAATAAATCCTTATAAGTATGCCCCAAAAGAACTGCCTTTTTTTAAAGAGATTATATGGGCGCAAAATATTAACTATGCAGTTCTTCCTTCAGTCTATCCTCCAGTGGCCCAACTTCTGTTTCAAATATCAAGTTATCTAAATCCTTATTTTTGGTATGGGTATTTAGGGTGGGAATGGGCACCAGAGCTTTATATTACGCAAATCTGGCAAGTGACCCTTGGACTGAAATTTCTAGTGGCCTTATCCATTGTATTTTCTATTTATCTGCTTAAAAAAAGAAGAGTAGAACTGCTAGTTTTTCATCCTCTATTTTTAATTCTTGGTGCAGGGAATGCTCATATTGATATTTTACTTATTCCCATCTTTGCCATCATGTTTTTTAAACCCCAAGAAACTAGAAAAAATATTACAGCAGCGCTAGGAACTCTTATTAAAATTATTCCACTCATACTTTACCCAGCTCTACTCCTTAAATGGGCCAAGAAATGGGGCCTAGTCAGATCATTTTCAAACCTCGCAGTTTTTGTATCAATATTGGTCTTTTTTATTTTTATCTATGCTAGGGGCTCTGATGGAAATCTTTTTAAATCTCTTATGATTTATGGTGAGCACTGGTATTTTTTTGGTTTTTTAAACCGCTGGCTCAGTGATCTTTTTTCCTTTCAGGTGGCAAAATATATCTGTGTCGTCTTAGGAGGAATCTGGGGATTATTCATTTTAAATTTGCAGCGTAAGAATGAGATTAGCACTTTAATGTCAGCATTATTAATTTTTCAGGGACTTCTAGCATTAATGCCTACGCTCCATCCCTGGTATCTACTGTCCCTTTTAATTTTAGGACTTCCCTATATGGGAGTATTAATCACTCCCTGGCTTTGGCCTATTCTGGCCATGTTTTCTAAAGCTTATTACATCGATGAGTCAGACCCCGTAATATTGAGAAATTTGATATATCTCATAGTTTCTTTTTTTCTAGTGAGAGATTTTAGAAAAATTAGAGCACAAAAACTTCTTAACCGACCATATAGGTTCTAAAAAATGAAGATAACCTAGCAAATTCAGTAGGTTGTAATATTTTTGAATGCATTTAAATTTCCTGTTTAATAAGGCATGATGGTGAGGTGTCTTTGAAAAAAAATATCATATTTACAGGTGGAGGGTCCGGAGGGCATGTAATGCCAGCGGTGACTCTTATAAAGGCCTTACAGGTTAGTGGTGATTACAACATTTTTTATGTTGGTGGATCTGGAATTGAAAAAGAGATCATCTCTGAAATTTCAATTCCTTATTTTTCAATACTAACTGGTAAGCTTAGAAGATATTTTAGTCTGGAAAATTTTTTCGATATTTTTAAAGTAGGATTAGGAGTGATTCAATCCTTTTTTTTACTCCTAAGATTTAATAAAGATGACACCTTGATTTTTTCCACTGGAGGATTTGTTTCGATTCCAGTGGTCGTAGCAGCAAAGCTTCTCGGCAAAACTATTTATATTCATGAACAAACCAGTAGAGTAGGTCTGGCCAATAAAATTGCTTCTAAACTGGCCTCCAAAATATTTATAAGCTTTAAAGAATCTAAAGGTTATTTTCCTATTGAAAAGACATATTTTAGTGGGTATCCCCTAAGAGATGAGTGCTTTTTACCGATGACTTCAACATTCTCTGTAAGAGGTGTTGAAATTAAAAATATTAAAAGGCCTATTCTTTTTATTACTGGTGGGGGGAATGGCTCACTTTTGATTAATAATCTGATTAGAGAAAATTTATCAGAGCTGACAAAAGAATATTTCATTGTTCATCAAGTAGGGAAGAAATTTATTGGAGAGTATTCCAAGCTTGAAAGTGAAAATTATCACCCGGTCTCATTTATTAGAGATGACATAATTAGCTATTTCAAAGCTGCTAGTATTGTGGTTTCAAGATCTGGCGCGGGAACTGTTTCAGAACTTATGGCCCTGGGAAAAAGAAGTATTTTTATTCCACTTAAAATTGCTCAAAAAAATGAACAATTTCATAATGCCCAGGAAGCACAGAAGAAGCTTGATTCTAAAATTTTGACTGAAGATAAACTAAGGGGCCTTAATCTAAGCTCTTATCTAAAAGACTTTCAGAGCAGTTCTGTCAGAGAGATAGGATTTGGAAGTGATGGCCGGGCAAAAGAAAAGCTAATTAGTGAAATTAACCTTTTCTACCTTGAGAGTGAATAATACTCTAGGGGCCTTCAAGATGAGTCGTTAATCCACCTGGGAGTTGGTTTAAAATCTCAAGAATAACTTGATTCTTTTTAAGCAACTTAAAAACTTCCGCCGCTAGAGCATTTTCCATTTGAAGATCAGGCATGGGGATTTTATCGAGATCTTTAACTAGATGTGCCATCTCCATATAAGCTGCCTGGCCGATTAACTTTCTGATCATTGGTTTACCAAAAGGAGAAAAGAATTTTGAGTTAAATTCTTTAGAGTTAGAAAAATCAGCAACGCAGGTATATTTATAATTTTTAAGTACTGGAATGTTTTCTTCTTTCATAAACTTATGACCTTCCTTACAGGTAAAGCCCATTCCGGTTAAAACAAACTTATGAAAGCTACTGTTTGCCCCTTTTTTTAACCTTACAGAGAGGATCGTTTTTTTGATGTTATTAACTAATTCATAAGTCGGATTCTTTTCAAAACGCTCGGCCCAAGTTTTATATTTCTTGGGTCTTTTAAGATCGAAAGTTAATTTGTGAATCCAGGCCTGCAGGTGAAATTTATTCAGATATTTATTAACTAAATTTCCCGCTGCCAGGTTGATATGTCCTTCTACTTTTAAGGCGCCCTTTCGTTTTTTGAGATTAATTGGGAAGATTCGAAGCTTTTTTTCTTTTTTATCTTCTTTTTCAAATATCTCTGAAAGTTGGGCCTTAGAAGGTATTTGCCCAAATTCTATACTCATCTCAAGCTCGTCAGGTTTTCTCAGATTTTTAGAAAAGTGAAGACCTATCAAGTTATCCTTAATAGCCTCAATTTTTGTTTCTTCCGGAATATCATTTAGATAACTAATTTTTTCAATGATCTGGGCCAGACCTTTAATAGGCCTCTCAAGCTTTTGTTCAAGTCCCGGAACTAACTTCCAATCCATGGGATTATTACTTAATTTACCGTCTTTATTTTTACGATCAATATTAACAAGCCCTGGAAGGTATAAACTAAAATTATAATAACTGTCACCAGTTTTATCTATATGGAGATCTGATAAAACGGTTAGAGGCATCATGATTCCATTAAGTTGTTCTTTTCTTTGATCCATTGAGTTCGCTAGAGAAAATGCTCTATCCCAAACATAGGCAAGTTTTTCTTTTAATTTGTCATGAACTCTATTGCGAAATTTTTGACTAAAAAGTGGCCCATCATCAAAATAGAGGATATCTCGAGGTGTGAAGGTTCTCAGTTGTTGTCTTCCTAAAAGAGGAAATAAACCATAGGCCAAGGCCGTTAACCTAGGATCTCCAGAAAGAGAAAATCTAGGATAGGAATTAATTTCTTGATTAGTCATTAGAGTGGAAAAGTATACAAAGTGTTTTTTTCCGCTAGCAGAGCTTTCAAGCGCTAATGCAGAATGATTGAAATATATATCAAACAAGGAGAGAATTCTTAAAAATTGGTAGGTAGTACTTTCAGCTATTTTAGGACTAAGAGATGATCTTGTGCCACTTCCATTAAGGATCTTATTGGCCCAATAGGCATACATGGCAGAATTAGAGAAAATATTTAAGATCTCCATATTTTTATCAGAATTTGGAGAGGCCTTAAAAAGATGGACGTTTTTATAATTTTCCTGGGAAAAAACTAGTGATGATAAAATTATTGGGATGAGTATTAGTATTTTTTTTATCATCTTATTCCCCATCTCTTATAATTTGATAAATGGCATAGGTTTCAATTAATGATTTAAACATTGATTTATGGGGAAATGAATGAATGTGGGTGCTGTATTCAGGTACTCCGGGAATTCGCAATACTTGTCTGAATATGCTACTCCAATGAGTTCCTCTCACTTCGCCTAAGTCAATAAAATGCATTCCTTTAATTCCTTTCATTTTATATAAATCTTTTCTAGGCATTGACCTGAAACGTTTAAAAGAGATTTTATTTTTTTGAAAAAATACTTTAAAGGAATTATTTTCATAGATATCCTTTAACTCGTTATCATTAAAAGATATCTTTAATGGGAGATGATCTAGAAGAGGGAATTTGGAATCATTCCAGGCCACTTGAGTATCAGTTAATCCCCCTGGGCTTTTTTCAAATACGCTTAATGAAGCTAGCGTTTGAAAGAAAAAATCGGCACTAAAGCGAGAGGTATTAATCCCCCCCATAGTCACTTGAGGTACTATTTCAGGTGGAAGCTTTCCTCCTGACTCAGTAATAGGACCCCTTTGAATGAAATCTTTTAAATTGGCCATAAATGATAAATTAAATAAGGCAATGGGGCGGTCAAAATGCTGATCATTTAAATTTTTAAGATTCCAATCTAGCATGTAGAATTGACCTTCTTCATAAAGCCCACCAAGCAAGTCTTTTAGATCTCCACCAGTGGCCTGGTCCAGATAGTCTTGTAGTATTTTTCTAAAGCTTGGGGGAAGGTTTTGGATGTTTTTGGCCAGCGATGCTAAAATGGGATAATCTTTTAAATAATTTTTTAATAGATTTTGAGTTAAATCAACTATCGATGATGTCTTTGGCAGATTTTCAAGAGATTCATTAAATTCATATCGTCCTGTAGAGGGATTTAGATCATAAATATTTCTTATAATATTTTCAGCATTGTTTGAACCTTGAAGGGGCCCTCCAAGGGAGATGATGGCCCTGGTCCTGTCTCTTATGTCTGAATAAGTAGAGACGATGTGAGATGCTACTGTTGCCCCTTTACTATAACCCAGAAAGACTATTTTTTTACTGGCATAATGATCGGGCAGGTTATCAATCCATAGTTTTAAATCTTTACCATTTATTTCATGCAGAGAAGTAGTGGTCCCCATTTCTTTGCCCATGGGTTGAATTACATCAAATTGATGCTTACGGTTTGGCCTTTTATAATAATTTCTATAATCCAAAAACTGGGCATCCCCGAAGAGAGTTTTTATAAAAGGTCTGGTATGGTTTCTTCCATAATATTCATTTATTTCATCGACTAATTCAGGCAGAAGCATTTCCTGAATTACATGATTACCAAAACCCGGCAATACAATAAAAACAGAATTTTTTAAGGTTTTCATGACTTTTTGACCTAATCTTGTCTCAAAATAATTTCCAATGGGTCCGGTATCTTTTTTGAGTTGTGAATTAAGCGAGTTAACAAAAGATTCGGCCTGCTTGAAATCTTGGTTGGTGAGTTTACCTTTGATTAATTTTTTAAGCGTTTTTTTGTTGGATAGAAGTTTTTCTCTTTTTTCAAATACGCCGATTGAGGTTATTGGTTCCATTATCTGATTAAATATATTTTCAAATTTTTCTTCATTGTAATATACTGATTCTTTAACCTTTAAAAATTTTGAGTAGGTTGCAGAGCTATTAAATGAATCTTGCGCCACATGTTTGGCAAAAATTTCCGTAAATAAAAGCTTCCAATCCATTTCTTTTAATTTTTCTTTGTTTTTTGCTTTGATGGAGAAAAATTGTCTAGGCACTTCAGTGCTTGAAATGGTCCTTGTAGGACTAGGCTTGTTAGAACAACTAAAGAGGATAAATAAAATAAATATTATTTTCATAACTTATTAAATTTTTCGGTATATTAATGAATCATCTTAAAGAATAAGGGGGGGGAATCAATAAATTTTCTTTAACCCCTTTAACAGGTCTAGTCTGCCACTTGTGAAAACCTTTGAACTCCAGCCACTCTTTTTAGTTACAGAGTCCATCATGGTTCTTTTAAGGTCAAGTGGACCGAGGTGAGATGCTTGAGAGAGCATTTCTGCAGCAACTCCTGAGGCCACTGGTGCGGCCATAGAAGTTCCAGATAGATAAGTATATCTTCCATTTGTATAAGTAGAGTATATTGAAGATCCTGGGGCAACGACATCAACGTTTCTTTTTCCGTAATTAGAAAAATAGGATAGTCTCCCAGCTTTTTCACTAGAGCCTACCACAAGCAAATGTTCACTTTCAAAAGAGGCCGGATAAGTTCTTATGTTATCAATATTTTTACTATCATTTCCGGCCGCTGCGATAACTAGAGTCCCGTAGGTTTGGCCTATATGCTCTATTGCCTCAGCAACGGCCTGTCCTCCCTCATTATGAGATTTTCCAAAAGAGCAATTGATGATCTTAGCTCCATTTTTAGCAGCATAGATAAAGGATTCAACTACATCAATATCCTTTTCATCACCTTGGTTTGGAACTGTACGAATCGCCATAATTTTTATTCTTTGGGCAATTCCAGCAATTCCTTTATTATTATTTTGAACAGCACCGATAATTCCCGCTACATGGGTGCCATGTCCGTGAGTATCTTGAGGATTTCCAGTGGCCTCACCGTCTCTGTCTCTATTTAAGGTATTAATTCCATGGATATCATCGATATAACCATTGCCATCATCATCAACTCCGTTGCCAGCAATTTCGCCCTCATTTAGCCATATATTTTCTTTAAGATCTTCATGACCGTAATCAACTCCTGTATCAACTACTGCAACAATAATATTTTTTTTGTTATGGTTGTCTTCCTCTTGATAGGCCTGAAGAACAGATACCCCATTTTCACTTGAAGATTTCAAGGCCCACTGTTTGTAAATAGTTGGATCATTAAAGGGAGAACTCTGGTTCATTTGATCAAAACCAAATCCTTTAGGTTCTAGTTCAGGCATTGGGAGTTTGTTTATTTTTCGATAATAATCTTTTTCAATCAGTTCAATGGCGGGATTTAATTTATGAATTTTTTCAAATTTATCTACATTTGCATAAACTACGTACCAAGAATTAAATAAGTGTTTTATTTTTTTTATACTCTCATGTTTTGGCAGATCGGCCCCTTCTTTTAGCTTTATAAGTACCCTATCTCTCGAGTATCTAGTTTCAGCAAAAGTTTTAAGAGATAGTGTTAAAAAACAAATTAGAGTAATCAGAGACCAAAGCTTCATAACAATTCCTTTTGTTATTTTTTTGTTAAATTATAAGATTTGAAGTTTCTCTATTGAACTAATTTTTACTTTCCTTAAAGTAAGAAAAAGTAAAACGGCGCTTCTGATTTGATAAAGTTGTAACTAGAGTATTTTTGTATAACTGTTTTACTTGGCCTTTGAGATTCTTAGAAAGAGTAAAGTAATCCCAATGAGTGCTACAATCCAACCTAGGCCGTGGGCCAGGCCAGAAGGCATTTTAAATACTGCTAAGAAGACAATTAGGAATAAGAATATAGTGGGTACTTCATTCCAAAATCTAAGCTGTTTAGATGTGTAATTTACTTGATTATGCTTAAACTGCTTAAGAATCTTTCCACAGGATAAATGATAGAGAAATAACAGAGTAACAAGGACTAGTTTAATGAGGAGCCAGGAGGGCAAGTTAGTTAGTGTTCCATATTGAACAAACATTAGAGTAGGTCCAAGGATTATAGTTAAAACAGCTGAAGGCCAAGTAATTCCATACCACAATCTTCTCTCCATTATTTTAAACTGGTTTTGAAGGGCATTTTTGTTTTCTGAGTGTTCTGCTTCCACATGATAGATAAAAAGTCTGACGATATAAAAAAGGCCGGCAAACCAGGTTATAACAAATATTAGATGGAGGGCCTTTAAAATATAGTATGGGGTCATTTTTGGTTCCTTTTTTTTATTTTACTAGGCATTTAAAATACTAAATATAACCAGGAAATAAAATTATGATTTTACCTAATTATGTTTATATCTTACTACCGGTCTTTGTTATTTATTTTGTATTTAACGCACTAGGAAACTCGGCCATTCCACTGGCATTATCCTTTATTTTGGCCTACTTAAGCTTCCCTCTTATTAAAAATATAGAGAAGAGAAGGGTTTCTCGGCAGGTGGCCACAGTTTTATTGTTCTTGATTTTGTTTACCTCTATTTTCTTTGCACTCTATTTAATTCTACCCATCATTTATAATGAGGGGTTGCAATTTATTAAAGAATTACCAGCAAATGTTCAAGTTGTAATTCAAAAATTAGAGGCAATCTTAGTGGCCCAGGGAATTGAGTTTCATATTGAGAAGGTTCAATTAATAGAAAATGTGAAAATTCTCTCTTCAAAAATATCTATGGAAACTTTTGGTAAGGTCACAAGTTTTTTTACCAATACCTTTTCAGGACTTGCCAATTTCTTATCCGGAATTATTAATTTATTTTTATTTCCCATATTTTTTTATTACATCATTGTAAATTATGAAAAAATTTCTCAAGAAGTGAATGACCTTTTCCCTAAGTCTATGAAGATACCGTTTAGAAATTATGTTGATCAGGTAAATGAAGTTTTTGGCGGTTTTTTTCGCGGTCAATTTATAGTTTGTTTCGTACAGGCAATTTTTTATGGACTCGGACTTTATTTAGTAGGGCTTAAATATGGGTTAGTAATTGGTTTCATCACGGGACTTTTATGTTTTATTCCTTATGTAGGATTTACTACCGGTGTGATTGCGGCCTTGATTGTCGGATTTTCAAATTTTACTGGTTGGGGCCCGCTTATTGGCGTAGGTGTTGTTTTTCTTGTTGGTCAGACCATAGAGAGTATTTATTTAACTCCAAAATTTGTAGGAGAAAAGGTTGGTCTTCATCCACTTTTGGCCTTATTGTCTCTTTTAATAGGTGGTTCGACCGGAGGACTTCTTGGAATGTTTCTGGCCATCCCCATGGGAGCAATTGCCGTTATTACTTTAAAACTTTTGGCCAACTCCTATAAAAAAACTACTCTTTATTTAAAAAAATGAAAAAGTACTTCTATATTTTTAGACATGGTGAAACCGATTACAATCAAAAAGGGATTTGCCAGGGGAGTTTAGATATTCCCTTAAATGAAAATGGTCTGGGCCAGGCAAGAGAACTACTAAATAAGCTCAAGGACAAAAAAATAGAGATTATTTATTCTAGTGATTTAAAAAGGGCCAGAAAAACGGCAGAAATATTATCTGAAAATATGAAGATACCTATTGTTTTAGATGAAAGGCTTCGGGAATTTAATTTAGGAGAGGCGGAAGGGCTTACTAAATTAGAGGCAATTGAAAAATTTGGAATAGAAACTTGGGATAATTTCAGATCTTATAATATCGCTGGAAATCCTGTTGGTTTCCCAGGAGGAGAGACACAAGTTGATGTGTTAAAGAGAACACTTTCATTTTTAGAGGATCTTACAAATCAATCAACAGTACGACATATGGCGATTAGTACTCACGGAGGAATTCTTAGAAATATCATTCATCATTTTCTTCCGCCAAAGAGCGAACCAATTCCTATACCAAATTGTGTACTTTATCTTTTAAGGTTTACGGCACCTGGTACTTGGGATGTGGAAGGGCCAATAGACTAGCTTAACTCTTTTAATTCTTTTAATTCTCTGCCAAGAAAATAGCCAATCGCAATTCTAATTAGAACGAGGGAACCAACTAGGATTAGATTTTCCTGAGTAGGGGCGACGGCCGTTGAGATGATATCTGAGGCAATCATAAATTCAAGGCCCAGCATTAAATAAAGACCTAATTTTCCCCTTATCTTTTGGGTGTATTGATAAAAGTCTGGGCCCTCCATATTTTTTATGAAGGTTATGAGCCATTGGATGAGCGAGATGAAAAAGCCAACTAAGATAATAGCTATGCCTACATGCTCCACAATTGTTGCAAGATATTTTACGATTTGATCTACCATACTTGAATTTTACATATCCTTTCAGGTGATGAGAAGATTTTTTAAAAAAAATAAAGGGCCAATGGAGTAGACTCTATTTAAGAGAGCATAGTGCGGAAAACATAATTGATTGGAGATCATTGTGAAAACAATAGGCCTGTTGGGCGGAATGAGTTGGGAGAGCACAGTTGAGTATTATCGTGCAATCAACAAGGGAATTAATGTTGCTCTTGGTGGATTGCATTCTGCAAAGATTGCGATGCTTAGTGTTGATTTTGATCATATTGAAAAATTACAACATAAAAAAGATTGGAAAGGAACAGCTCAGATTTTAGCTGATGCTGCAAAGAGTATACAGGTCGCAGGTGCTGATTTTATTGTTATTTGTACAAATACAATGCATAAGGTTGTCCCTGAAATTGAGACTGAAATTGATATTCCAATATTACATATTGTGGATGCCACGGCAGAAGAACTTGTTAAAAATGAAATTAAAACTGTTGGCCTTTTAGGAACGGCCTTTACTATGGAACAGGATTTTTACAAGGGCCGACTTAATGAAAAATATGGCCTAAATGTTTTAGTACCTTGTGAAAAGGATCGAAGATTAGTTCATCAAGTTATTTATGAAGAGCTGTGTTTAGGAATAATTAATCAAGAGTCTAAATCAGAATATCTTCGAATTATTGATGCTCTTATTAAACAAGGGGCAGAGGCCATTATACTAGGTTGCACAGAAATTGGAATGCTTCTCAATCAAAGAGATACCTCCGTAAGATTATTTGATACGGCCAAAATACACGCTGCAAAAGCGATTCATTTTGCATTACAAGACTAAGTCAGAAGATATTTGGTGGCCCGGGCGAGACTTGAACTCGCACACCCGAAGATAGCAGATTTTGAATCTACCGTGTCTACCATTCCACCACCAGGCCATAAGATAGGCCATCTTAAAAGAAGGTTAAAAAGCTGTCAATATGAGTTATTTGAGGTGTTTCAGAGTCTCTTTAATGTTGTATTTGAAGTTTAATTTTCCTAGCGCCTTGTGCAAATTTGAATTATCGATAATGCAGGGAAACTTCAGATAGCTAATGAAATATTCTGGAATTTTAAAAAGTGTTTTCTTTAAAATCTTTGCCGTAGGCTCAATTAGAAAAAGGGGCACTGGTAACGTGGAGTTGCCTACGATCTTCATGGCATCTCTAATAGATATATACTCATCAGGGGCCACATTATAAACATCTGGTGAAAGTGTATCGATTGCTTTGACGATTATATCGGCCATATCAGTCTCATGAAGAAACTGAAAGTTTGGATTAAAGTCCATGGGAACAGGGGCGTAGGGTGTTTTTAAGTATTTTGTTATCGCGTTTTTAATATTTGGTCCTACGATACTACAAGGTCTAAGGATTACTGTTTCGACCGCTTTGTGTTTATCTACCCAAAGTCCGGCCATCTTATCCATCTCGACGACATCTCTCATATCTGAGTGTTTAAAGTCAGCTTTTAAAGGGGTATCTTCTAAAAGAAAATGGGGATTACCTGGAAGTGCCCCGTAGACATGAAAAGAGCTAAGTACCACAATTCTTTTCACTTTAAATTTCATACAAAGATCGAAGATATTTTTAATACCAGAAATTTTAGTGTCGAGGTTATCTGTTAGCATGGAGAGGATATTTAATCCTGTATGGGCATAACGGCCCAAAAATAAAACTACATCAAATTTGTGTTCACGAAAAAGTCTTTCAAAGTGGGATCTGGTGTAGTTTATCTGGAGGAATTTAACATTTAATTTACTAAGATTTCTTGGAGCTTTTCGAGAATCAACTCCTATGATTTTAATATGAGGATATTTTTGATGAATTTCTTTGGCAGTAATCTTGGCCAGATTTCCCGCCATACCAATTATTAAAATAGAACTTACTTTTTCAAGGTCCAAATCAGATTTCCTTTTTTGCCCAGAATTCTCTTTGTTCCTTTCTTCCTCGGGTGATTAGTGACCTTATTTTACTTTTTACTTTTAAAACTTCTTTATTTATCTCTTTATCGGTGGAATCAGGTGAAAGATCTTTGTTTATACTGATGGGATCACCAATATGAATATCGACTGGAGAAGGTAGTGGGAAATAGTTAGTAGAGATAGGGATTGCGGGAAGTCCCAGAGTTTTGGCCAAGCTTTTTAAATGATAAACAAAAGGAAAGCATTCTTCACAGCCAATAACCGCTACGGGCAAGATATCAAATCCTGATGAGAGGGCCATACGATAAAACCCGTTAGTGAACTTTTGTAATTTATAAAATTCATTAGTGCTCTTAGCGACTCCTTGCAATCCTTCAGGAAAAACCAAGATTGATTCACCTCTTTCCATTAACTTAAGACAGTTTTGTCTATCCCCTAAAACTGCACCAGTTTGGGCAAACCATTCTCCTAAAAAAGGCAGAGAGGTAACAAATCGATCCACCATCGCCCGCATGATTCTTGGCGGGGCAATTTCCAGTAAAAAGGCCATGCCAATTAACATAGCATCAATAGGCACCTGACCTGTGTGATTAGAAATAATCATATAAGGTCGATCTAATACTTTCTCTTTCCCAAATAGCCTTACTTTGAAATATTCAGAATAGAAGGGATAAAGCTTAAGTAAGGTTTCTTTAGCAGCGTCAATATCAAGACCCCAGGGGTCTTTGCCATTGGTATATTGGGTCGAGAGACAGGAATAGATTTGTTCTAACTTTTCCTCGTCAATTTTGGCAGAAAATAAGTTGTCTAAGAGATCTATCATTAGTTTTTAATTACCTCATAAAGAACAATTTTTGGAAATTAAATTGCTTAAGATCAGCTCAGAGAGCTATAATTTTTATGGGAGATCATTATGACTAAAAAAGAACCCGATTGGAAAGCTAGGGCCCAGGAATTGATTCAGGTGGCCCAGGATGAGTTAAAAAAGACCGCTGAGATCGGGAAAAAAATGCTTTTTGCCTCTCAAAAAACTACAGAACTTAGAGATTATTATGAAATGTTAGGTCATAAAGCAGTCACGGAACTTAAAAGTAAAAAATTAGTATGGGCCGATCCTGAGGTAACAGAGATTATGGAGCAGATACAAGAGATGGAAAGAGGTCTTCAGGAAATTGAAGAGGATGTGAGAAAGATTAAGTCTGGAAGTGCTAAGAAGGTCTAAAGAAGCGTACCAACGAGGGCCTGGGAAAGAGCATCAACTCCGGTTCCCTTTTCGGCCGATATAAAATGAATCTGTTTAACTGATGTAAATTCTTTTGCTATTTTTTTTACGCTAGCTTTCTCTTTTTGAGTACGAAGCTTATCCATTTTATTAAATACTAAAGCGACATCTAGAGGAAAATGTTCAAAATATTCGAATAAGGATTGATCGGCCTTTTGGTTGGGGTGTCTTGCATCTTGGATGTTAACCATAGTCAAACCTCGAGGCGCATTCATGAAAAAGGTGTCCATGAGTTTTCGCCAATTCTTCAACATTTCCTTGGAAACTTGGGCATGTCCGTAGCCTGGTAGATCAAAGAGATAAAACTTTCCTTCCACTTGAGAGAGGGAGAAAGAAAAAATATTGATCTGCCTGGTTCTTCCAGGAGTTTTAGATACTCGGGCGGTGCTTTTGCCAAACATTTTATTAATGGTAGTGGATTTTCCTGTATTAGATCGCCCTACAAAGGCGAGGCCCTTGATTTCTGTATTTTGGGAGATCCAGTCCAGTAGTTCATCAGCGGTTTCATAACCTCTTAAAAATTTGGCACTTCCTTTAACTATTTCGATAGACAATTTTGACTCCAAAATGACTTTATAATAACACGGCGTCCAACTGGCCAGTCTTTTCTAAGAACAGACTTTCTCACAGAGGAACAAGATCCTTTTAAAATTAGCCCTTTAAAAGTGGAATGAAAATTGAATAGGGAAGTTTATGGAAAAATTACAGCTAAAAAATTACTTTGCTGATGGACTGCTTGAAGCAAATGGCGCCAGGCTCAACGATAAACTTCTAATTTTACCGATTCAGGGCAGAAAAAAGGAAATATCCCTTAATCGTAGGAGTTTTAAGATTAATTCATACGATGAAATAGGGGTATGTCTTAAAGATTCCACAGTGTATCTGCCGCATAAAAAGGGAAATTTTTCTTTCTCCCTGACGCTAATAGCGAGAGAGGGGAAAGATGAAAGTTACTCTAGGTATCTTTTAAAATCTCATACGGGATGGCCTTTTAAAATAAATGGGACTTTAAGTTTTGAATCTTTTATTGAAAGAGGTGATGTCATTGATCTCTCCTATAATAGGCTCATAGTGGAAGAGGTTCTTGAAATTGTTAATCCCTTAAAACCCGAAGAGAAAAAAATAATAGAGTCGGACTTAGATATAATAATTGAAGGGGAAACTGGAACAGGCAAGTCAAGATTGGCACGAATCATTCATGAAAAAAGTGGTAGGCCGGGAGACTTTGTTCCGATTAATATATCGGCCTTTTCTAGGGGAATTATAGAGTCTGAACTTTTTGGCCATGTGAAAGGGGCCTTTACGGGGGCAATTTTCAATAAAAGGGGGGCCTTTCTCCAGGCCAATAATGGGACACTTTTTTTAGATGAGATTGATTCTCTGCCTTTAGAATTACAAACGAAGCTTTTACTTTTTCTCGATTCAAAGGAGTTAAGGCCAGTTGGAGGAGAGCAAACCAGGAAGGTTAATGTCAGGATCATCTATGCTACCGGGCAAAAATTAAGGTATTTGGTGGAAGAGGATCGCCTGAGGAAGGATTTTTATTTTCGGATTAGCTCGGGAGCGAGCATATCTCTTTTGCCTTTGCGGAATAATCACAAGCTTTTAGAATATCTCTGTCAGGAATTATCGTTTAAAGAAAATAAATTTATTTCACCTAAGCTTATTGAATATTATAAAACGTTTTCTTGGCCTGGTAATATTAGGCAGCTTTTAGGTCATTTGAATAAAAAAATGAAGCTGGCAAAGGGAAGAAAAATAGAAATGGATCATTTCGATGAGGATCTTTTCTTACATGAAGATTTCAAGTCCCAAGTGGGCCCCTCTTTTCTAACGTTAGATCAAGTCAAGATGGAGTATATTCATAAGGTTTACCTCTATACAGGAAAGAATTTTACCCGCAGTGCTGAAATACTTGGAGTTTCCGCCAATACAGTAAAATCATCTATGAAAAAATTAAGCACCAATGATTTGTGAAATAAAAACTTTTTCTATTTCGCCTTTTATTCCAAGGTCCTTTAAAAGGATATCAAGCTCAATTTTAATTTTTCTTTTGATAATATATTTCCCCTCATTGGTTAGGGGGAAATGAGGAATTATTTCTTCGGTAGTAAGATTTAATTTATCATATATAAGATCAAGGTTTTGAGCATTATTTTCGGTGAAAAAGGTTTTAATATATCTGTTTGAGGCCCTAAGATTTAAACTTAGAATTAACCTTTTTATAGAATTAGTACTTTTTATATAGATTGGAAAATAGATATCATCGACCAAGAATTCCCTTTCTTTATATTTAAAAAAGGCCGGTTTTCTGAGTTGTTTTAATTGATATATTTCTTTAACAACATCATCAATAGGTTTTTCTTGGCCAAGCCTGAGTGCCTGTTTATGAAAAAATACAATGGTGCTTACTAAAATAGTGACAGATATAAAACTGGGGGAAAATATAAAGGAATAAAATTGTTTATACTTAGGAGCTGCTCCTTTTTTTTTGTTAGTCGAACCATATATCCAGTTTATAAATTTTTCATATTGATGATTAAATTTTTTAAAAAGGGGCCTAGCTTTTTCTTTGAAGTTGGGCATGTGATTTCTGACAAAAATGAGAAAGTCCTCTAACTTGCTATTGATAAAATTGATTAATTTGATAAAAGATTCCATTTAGAAAATAATCGGTAAAGGTGGCCTCAAATTGTATTTCTTAGGCGCTAGGGGAAAAATTATCCGTGTAAAATTGGCCATACTATAATGGTCAAGAGCTTGCTATGAAGCGTCATTATAAATGAAATATAGACAATCTGTGGTGAGAATGGAAAAAAGGTTCTTTACTCAAACGTGACTTAATATGAGCATTTTCACACTTAATTTTGAAAAACCCGTAAAAGTACTAGAAGACCAGATTGAAGAGTTAAAGCTGGCCTCATGTGGAAAGGGTATCGATGTTTCTAGTGAAATTAAGGCCTTAGAAAGAAAGACCTCTCAGTTAATCAAAGAAATTTATTCAAAGCTTACTCCTTGGGAACAAGTTCAGCTCTCAAGACATCCCAACCGTCCTCATACCAAAGATTATGTCAGTCGCATTTTTGATGACTTTTACGAATTGCATGGTGATCGAAAATTCGCCGATGACCCTGCTGTAATCGCTGGTTTTGGAAAGTTAGATGGGCAAAGAGTAGCTGTTGTTGGAATTGAAAAGGGACGAAAGACAAAGGAAAAGCTCCATCATAATTTTGGCATGCCCAGACCTGAAGGGTATCGCAAGGCCTTAAGGATTATGAAAATGGCCTCTAGATTTTCTGTGCCCATAATAACTTTTATTGATACCCCCGGCGCCTATCCTGGGATTGGGGCAGAGGAAAGAGGGCAAGCGTCCGCAATAGCTGAAAATATTGAGGAGATGTTTGATCTTGATGTGCCGGTAGTAAGTATTGTCATTGGTGAAGGTGGATCTGGTGGGGCCTTAGGTTTGGCCATTGCTGACAAACTATTAATGCTTGAATATTCCATCTATTCAGTTATCTCACCTGAGTCATGTGCCTCAATATTGTGGGCCGATTCTAAAATGGCGGAAACCGCCGCTAATTCGCTTCAATTAGGTGCCTTAAAGGCGATGGAGTTAAAAGTTGCGGATGAGATTATAGGTGAGCCCTCCGGAGGTGCTCATCGAGATCCTGATGAAATCACAGCAAGAGTTAAAAAGGCCCTATATGAGTCTATAAATAAACTCAAAAATAAATCTCCTGATGAATTAAAATCTTCTAGGTATAATAAATATCGTTCACTTGGAAAGGAAAGTTTGATTTAAATGGGTATTCAATCAATGACAGGTTTTGGCCGAGGACAGGCCGGGATAGCAGGCCTGCATGTAGGGATTGAGATTAAAAGTGTTAATCATCGCTTTATGGATACCCGCTTTAAAATTCCTATAGAATTCTTAGATCAAGAATTAATTTTTAAAAAGAAATTATCAGAGAAATTTAAAAGAGGTTCTTTTGATATTTTTCTAAACTATAAAATCCCAGAAGATAATTTAGTAGAAAAATTAGATAAAAATAAGATAAAAAAATATATTTCAGAAATTATTGCCCTCGCTGACAATGTATCGCCTCAATTTTCCCCTACTGATTTTTTACGATCTGAATTTTATTTAGATTCTAAATTAGAAGGTGATCAAAGAGATAATTTGATCAGCATCGTTCATCAATCTTTTGATCAAGCTGCCAAAGAACTATATAAGTCTAGGTATTCAGAAGGTGAAAGATTAGTTGTGGTAATAAAAAACCATTTGAATGATTTTAAAGAGCATTTTTCAAAAATTGAGAAATTAGCAGAAACATATCAAGAACATATCGAGACTAAGTTAAAAAAGAGATTTCATGATCTTAAGAATGAATTTTCTTTAGATGAAAATAGATTTTATCAAGAAGTTATTTATTATCTGGAAAAACTTGATATTCATGAAGAAATTAATCGGATCAATTCCCATTTAGTAGAGCTTACTTCAGTGATTGAAGGAAAAGGAGAAGTGGGAAGAAAAATTGAATTCTTATTACAAGAGCTAAATCGGGAAACAAATACCATAGGTTCTAAGGCGGGGTTAAAGGAAATTTCCGAATCTGTCATTCCTATGAAAGTTCATTTAGAAAAGATTAGAGAGCAGGCCCTTAATTTGGAGTAAATATGCCAAAAGGAAAAATAATCGTCGTCAGCGCACCTTCCGGATCTGGAAAATCAACTCTTATCAAAGAAATTAAACAAAAATTTCCCGATATTCTCGAATCCATATCAACTACGACAAGACTTCCAAGAGAGCATGAAGAAAATGGGAAGCACTATTTTTTTGTTACTAAGGAAGAATTTTTAAAGCAAAAGCGAGAGGATGACTTTATCGAATGGGCCGAGGTCCATGATAACTTTTATGGAACTTCTAAAACCTTTGTTGAGACCAATCTCTCGCAAGGAAATTCTGTACTTTTTGATATCGACGTTCAAGGGGCCAATAATTTAAAGGCCCTTTATGGAGATGAGGCCAGGGTTATTTTTATCCTCCCACCATCACTAGAGGAATTAGAAAGAAGGCTCAGGAATCGAGGCACAGAGACCGAAACAGCATTAAATACTCGACTTAGAAACGCTAGGAAAGAGATGGAATATAAAGAAAAGGCCGATTTCGTGCTAGTAAATGATGATTTAGAGCAGTCCAAGGAGAAAATGGTATCTCTTGTTAGAGGCATATTGGAGGAGTAGGGGTGAGGCATCAATTAGATTTTTCTCACGAGAGGGAGTTATCCCTTGAAGAGCTCAAGAGAAGGATAAAATCTTACATTCCTGCTGCTGACTTTACCATGCTGGAGAAGGCATACAACTTCGCTAAAAATGCTCATACAGGCCAAAAAAGAAGTTCTGGAGAAGATTATTTCATTCATCCTCTAAATGTTGCAGCTACTTTGGTTAGATTGCGGATGGATATGGATAGTATCGTGGCCGGCCTCTTACATGATGTAATTGAAGACTGTGATGTAAAACCAGAAGAAATAGAACAAGAGTTTTCACCTGAAATGGCCGAAATTGTTGTGGGTCTAACTAAAATTTCTAAAATTAAATTTAAAACTAAGGAAGAGTCACAGGCCGAAAACTTCAGAAAAATGGTTGTGGCCATGGCCAAGGATCTCCGGGTTATTATTGTTAAGCTCGCGGATCGCATGCACAATATGAGAACTCTGCAATACATGTCTGATGAAAAGCAGAAAAAGAAAGCACAAGAAACTCTAGATATTTATGTTCCACTTTCCTCTCGCCTCGGGATTAACTCGGTCAAGGGAGAGTTGGAAGACCTCTGCCTAAGATTTTTAAAACCTGATATTTATTATCGTTTGGCGGAAAAAGTCGCCATGAAAAAATCTGAGCGGAAAAAATATATTAAAGAAGTGATCGATGAGATTCAAGAAAAGTTACTCCACTATTCCTTAAGAGCTGATGTGACGGGAAGGCCTAAGCATTTTTACTCAATTTATAAAAAAATGATTGCTCGGGGGGTAGACTTTGACCAGATTCAAGATGTTTTGGCCTTTCGAATAATTGTAAACAATATAACAGAATGTTATAAGGCCTTAGGAATAATTCATTCTTCCTTTACCCCCATACCGGGCAGATTTAAAGACTATATCGCTATTCCTAAAATAAACAATTATCAAAGTTTGCACACGACAGTTATAGGCCCTAAGAGTGAGCGAATTGAAATCCAGATTAGAACTTTTGAAATGGATGAAGTCGCAGAAACCGGAGTTGCCGCTCACTGGAAATATAAAGAGGATGATAAAAATATCAGAAGAAACTTAGAGTGGGTTCAGGAACTATTAGAGTTTAATCAAAGTGTTGAATCAAATGCTGAGTTTATGAATGTTATTAAAACTGATTTGGATATTGGTGGAATTTTTATTTTCACCCCCAAGGGAGATGTAAAAGAACTTAAGTATGGATCAACACCTCTTGATTTTGCTTATGCTGTTCATACGGAAGTTGGAGACCACTGCGTGGGTGCCAAAGTAAATGGTAAAATGGTCTCTCTTCGCCATACTTTAAAATCAGGGGATTCCATTGATATACTGACCTCTAAAACTCAGACTCCTTCAAGGGAATGGTTAAAACTGGTCAAGACAGGTCGGGCCAAATCAAAAATTAAACAATTTCTCATAAAAGAAGAACGGGATAAAAACTCTTTAATAGGTAAAGAAATTTTAGATAAAGCATTAAAAGTTTTTACAACCTCTTTAAAAGGACTTAGGAAGGCCGGAGAACTTGATAAGCTGATTAAAAATTTTAAACTACCAGATGAAGAGGAACTCTATGTTCGCTTCGGTACTGGGAAAATAACTCCTAAAGATCTCGTCTCATTTTTTCCCTCAGTAGATCAGGCAGAAGATAAGATTAAAGAAATTGATTCCTATCATAAACAATTATCTAAAGCGGTTATTAGAAAGACTAGAAAAGATAATGCTATTTTAGTGGAAGGAATGGATGATGTTTTAGTTAGGCTTGCTCTTTGTTGTAACCCTATCCCGGGAGATCCAATCCAAGGCTATATTACTACAGGGCGAGGAATTACTGTTCATACTACAGATTGTCCGAGAATAGATGCTGGAGATTTTAATAGATTAGTTAGTGTGGAATGGAATCCAGAGTTTGGATTTAAGCATCCAGTTAAAATAAGAGTTATCACTCATGATAAACCGGGAATACTCTCTTCTATTTCTAAGGCAATTAATAGCTATGGTATAAATATAAGATCTGCTTTGGCAAAATCGCTTCCAGACACTAAAGGTAGCTTCATTTTTGAAATAGAGGTAAAGGATTACAGTGAACTTTTAGGGGTTATTAGTGCTGTTGAGGCCTTAGAAGAAGTAATAAGTGTTATAAGAGTCTAGCTTGGTGACCAAAATAGAAATAGCAGATGAGTCCGAATCAACTTAATAATCTCCTTAGATAATATCTTTAAATTTCTCAAGTTAGAGTAGTTAGTTTCTCTCCCGATAAAATTAATTTTATAGTCTTCATTTCCAGCATTTAATTTATCCATTATGAGATTGATTCTCATGAGATGATAATCATGAGAGATAATTAAGACATTTTTAAGAGTTGGATTCTTTCGAAGCATTCTTATCGTTGAGATACCATTTTCTACTGTATTACGGGCCCAATAATCTATATCCATTAGTTTAGGCCTGAGTTCTAAGTCAAATGGCTCTAGCAATTTTTCAAGTGTGTTATTTCGATTAACTCCGGTAATGAAAATTCTCGCCTGAGGATATTTTTGTGCCATTTTTAGCGCGAGAGGGATTCTTCCTGAATGACCAGTAAAAACGGCAATCAAATCAGGGGTGAAATTATCTAATTTTTGGTAAGCTCTTAAATTTTTATCAAGTGATATTTGATGAAAAATAATACAAGAAAATGAATAAGTAAAAAAGAGGAATATTAAAGTATAAAGAGATATTTTAAAAAGCTTGTTTCTTTTATGTGGGAGGTGTCCAAAAATGTGTTTTTTTTTAAACATTATTGGTCGCAGCGATTACTTCAATTTCCACTAAGGCGTCTTTAGGTAAGGCACTGACTTCCACACAGCTTCTTGCAGGGTATGGTTTTTCAAAATAAATTTTGTATTCTTCATTAACCGAACTAAAATTACCCAAGTCAGTTAGAAAAACGGTGGTCTTAATAATATTTTCTCGTTTTAAATTTTGAGAGCCCAAGATAGTATCGATATTTTCTAAGATTTGTTTGATTTGATCTAAAACCCCTTCAGCAAGATGGCCGGTTTTAGGTTTAATGCCTATTTGTCCGGAAAAATAATAAACACCATTAAAAACCACGCCCTGAGAATAGGTACCAACGGCCTGAGGAGCTTCTTTGCAATCAATTATTTCTTTTTTAAATTCCATTTTCTATTCCACACTTAGTAATGCTGTAAGGTAGATCATATTTAAAATACCATAAAGATCAGCAGTTCTTTGGAGAATGTTTACCGACTTATTCATTGGAATCATGATAGGTCCAATAGGTTCGGCCTCTCCCAACTGGCTAAGAAGCTTATAACTAATGTTGGCAGAATTCAAATCAGGAAAGATCAGTATGTCTGCTGCATCATTCAATCTATTGAAGGGAAAGAGATTATCCATTAATTCCTTGTTTACTGCTACATCGGCCTGGACTTCTCCTTCTATATTTAAATCAGGATGATTTTTTCGCGTTCTTTCAACTGCGTTTCTAACTTTATTAGAAAGTTTATGATTAGTTGAGCCAAAGTTACTAAAGCTTAAAAAAGCGATGTTTGGTTCTTTTCCTACAAGTTTTCGATAGAGTTTTGCGGTTTCTATTGCAATGTTTTCTAAATCTTCTTCACTTGGTTCGATTTGGGTGGTGGTATCTGCCAAAAATAAGATTTTATTTTTAAAACAAAGAATAAATACCCCAGCAGCTTTATGTCCCTTATCAGTTCCAATAACGTTCATGATAGGAGTAAAAAGTTCTGGAAAGGTAAGTCTTGGGCCACTTACGAGGGAGTCTATATCTCCATCTTTTAACATCATGGCACCATAATAAATTTCTTGCTTTAATCGTTCTTTGGAAATGGAAAGGTTGGCCCCTTTTCTCTCCCTCATTTTATAAAATTCTTGATGGTATTTACTATATTTAGCTCCATGCATGGGGTCGATTACAGGAATGTCTTTTAAATTATCTAGATGGTATTTTTTAATTTTATAGTCCACCCTTTTTTTATTCCCCAAAAGAATAGGGTCAATAATATCTTCAGTGACTAAATAGTTAAGGGCCTTTAAAATCCTTGAATTTGAACCGGCGGAAAAAGCAACTTTTACCTTTTTACCTCGTTTTTTTATGGTTGAGGCAAGTCGATCTCGAAGAGATTTCATAAAAGTGGCACTGGTACTTCCAAGTTTATTATGTAAACTTCTGGCGTAGTCTTCAATATTGGCGATTTTTTGTCGGGCCACACCACTATCCATTGCCGCTTTGGCAACCGCCGGAGCTACACTGGTTAAAACTCTTTTATCAAATGGTTTAGGGATTATATATTTGGGACCAAATTTAAATTCCTTATTTTCATAGGCCATTTTTACTTCTGATGTGATATCTTCTTTCGCTAAATTAGCGAGGGCATAAACCGCGGCAAGTTTCATTTCTAAGTTTATGGTTTTGGCGCGAACATCTAATGCCCCTCTAAAGATAAAGGGAAAACCTAAAACATTATTTACTTGATTGGGAAAATCACTTCTTCCTGTCGCGACAATTGCATCCTTTCTAACTTCTTCTATTTCATTTGGATAAATTTCTGGAACTGGATTTGCCATGGCAAAAATAATAGGTTTGTCATTCATGGATTTTACCATTTCTTTGGATACAACTCCAGCACGAGAAACACCCATGAAGGCATCAGCTCCCTTCATGGCATCTGCAAGATTTCTGGTATCCGTTTTTACTGCAAACTCTTCTTTATATTTATTCATCCCCTCTTTTCTACCTTTATAAATTACACCTTTGGAATCACACATTAAAAGATTTTCTCTTTTTAATCCAAGTTTAAACATCAAGTGAGCGCAGGCCATAGCGGCAGCACCGGCCCCACTAAAAACAATTTTCACCTCATCAATTTTTTTATCTTGCAACTCCAAGGCATTTAAAAAACCAGCACAACAAATAATTGCAGTTCCATGTTGATCATCATGAAATACGGGGATATCCATTTCTTTGATTAGCTGTCTTTCAATTTCAAAACATTCAGGGGCCTTAATATCTTCAATATTAATTCCTCCAAACGTAGGTCCTAAGGCCTTTATGATTTGAATTATTTTTTGTGGATCAGTTTCATCTATTTCAATATCAAAAACATCAATGTCAGCAAATCGCTTAAATAAAATTGCCTTTCCTTCCATGACAGGTTTTGAAGCATAAGGGCCAATATTTCCAAGTCCTAAAACTGCCGAACCATTAGATATAACTCCAACTAAGTTTCCCTTACTGGTGTACTTATAGGCATTTTCAGGATCTTTATCAATTTCTAGGCATGGGGCCGCCACTCCTGGAGTGTAGGCAAGGGATAAATCTCTTGAGGTGATACAGGGCTTAGTCGGAGTGATTTCAATTTTCCCAGGCCTTCCCTCTGAATGATAATCAAGTGAAAGTTTATCCTCAATTTCCTTTTTATCTGACATCTATTTCCCCTATAAAAATGTACATTTTTAAATTTTAAACCATTTAGTTTTAATCACAATGAGGAAAAAGTTGTGGTTTAAATACCTTTTAAAATGAAATCTAGGGCCCGAATCTCAGACCAATAGTGTGGGGGGGTATTAAAGCTTGGAAAGCCACAGTGCCCCCCGTGTTTTGGTACTTCTAAAAAAATATTAGGGTTATGTTTTGCTTCCTCATAAGGAAAACAATTAGGCCCGAGGAAAGGGTCGTTTTCAGCGTTAACTAATAGAGTCGGAACTCTAATATCTGGGAGTCGTTGTTTGGGACAGGCCTTTTGATAATATTCATTTTTACTTTTGAAGCCATGAACGGGTGCGGTGATTAGTTCATCAAAGGCATTAAAATCTTTTATTTTTGTTACCAAGTTCTCATCTAATCCGAGGGTGTTTAATATATCTTTATGGCCTTTTACTTTTCTTTTTAAGCTTTTCATAAACCGGTAAAGGTAAACCTTGTTAAAAAGTCTAGAGTGAAAATAAATAGAGGCAGACCTTAGATCAAAGGGGGTTGAAAATATAACCGCACGATTAATTTCTTTTGGCAGGTTACTTCCTTTTTTACCTAAATAATTTGCAGTGATGCTTCCCCCTAGACTAAATCCTACGAAGGAAATATTTTCATATTTCCCTTTAAGGGCATGACTTACCACGAGTTCCATATCTTCTGTCATTCCATGATGATAAAATTTATTGGTCTTGTTGAGGTGTCCTCCACAAGTCCTATAGTTCCAGGCCAGGCAATCAAAGCCATGTTGGGAGAACAAACGGATCATTCCTTGAATATAATTTCTTTGGGAATGGCCTTCAAGACCATGAGATAAAATTAGAATTTTTTTATTTCCAGGAGACTTAACCCAATCGATATCTAAGATATCACCATCAGGAGTTTCTAATTTCTCTCTTTTATAATTGATGTCTTTGATTTTTCGAAAAAAAAACGGGAAGATAGTCTGGGCATGCCCATTAGCTAAAAAATTTGGTGATTTATAAGTTGATTCTAAAACAGGCAAAATTACGATCCTTACAATTAGGCCTATTTTAAAAAGTAATACAAATTACGAAATTATTCTAGTACTGGAATTATTTACCCAACAAATTCGCTACTAACTCCACGTAATTCTTTTGTGCCTCTTGAGCATGCATACCTTCAAGTTTTGCCCAGGCATCATACTTCGCCCGACCTTTAAGGTTTATCATTCCAGGTCTTTTTCCAGAGACATCACCCTCGGTTCCTTGTTTATAGAATGAGTAGAGTTTTAATAACTCTTCATTGGAGGGTCTCTCGCTTAGATTCATTACAGTCTCAGAGGCCTTTTCAAATTCTTCTTTCAGATCCATTTCTATTTCCTTGTAAAATTAGCGACTTATTACTACCTAACTTGCAGGGTTTTGCCCATTATGCGAAGCGAAAAAGTCGGTATATATTCCCTTCGTATTGCTAAGGTAATCAAACTATATTAAAAACACCCCTATGCGCGAATTACTTGGTAGCAAAATTCACAAGGCAACTGTAACCGAGGCCGATCTGGCCTATATCGGTAGTGTCACCATTGATTCAGAGCTTCTAGATAAGATTGATCTATGGGAAGGACAAAAAGTTCTTATCGTCTCTAATACTTCTGGAGCACGAATTGAAACTTATGTCATTCGAGGTGTTGCAGGCTCAGGACAAATTTGTATCAATGGTGCTGCTGCTCACCTCATTAAAAAAGGTGAGGAAGTAATTATCATTGGTTTTAAATTTTCTGATACCCCCATTGAACCTAAGTGTATCTACGTAGATCAAAACAATAAATTTCTAAGATATCTGTGAATAAGGGAATTCTCTTCGCTGCCATCACGGCACTAGTTTGGGGTTTTCTGCCAATTAAATTAAAAGTAGCTTTAAGCTTTGCAGATTCGTTCACCATCGTCTGGTTTCGTTTTGCCATAGCCTTCTTATTTCTTTTTTCCTATTACATGTTAAAAAACAGGGAAAATATAAAAATACTTTTAAAACCACCGATCCTCGCCATAATTGCAGCTTTTGCCCTTGCCTTTAACTACTACGGATATATACACGGTATTGCTCTTACAACGCCTGGAAGCGCTCAAATAATCATTGTATCAGGCCCTATGTCTTTGGCCTTGGCGGGATTTTTATTTTTTGGTGAGAAAATAAATCGCTATCAGATATTTGGTTTTTTAGTTCTTCTTTCGGGTTTTGTTCTCTTTTATTTTGATAAACTTTCTGGATTTACTAATACTTCCAATTTTAATATTGGAAGTTTGTGGGTTTTAAGTGCGGGGTTATCTTGGGGACTATATGCAACTTTGCAGAAGAAGTTAGCAAGAAACTATAACCCCCAACAATTAAATTTAATTTTTTATGGGCTCAGTGCTCTTTTATATCTTCCCATGGTGAATTTTTCTCAGGTTGCTACTTTTAACTCTAATCAATGGGGCCTTATGCTCCTTCTTGGATTAAATACACTTATCGCCTACGGTTGTATTGGTGAGGCACTAAAAAGAATACCGGCCAATCAAGTTGGAGTTATAGTTACTCTAAATCCTCTATTAGCTCTTTTAATCATTGGGATTATTACCAATTTAGGTTTTACTTTCATCGATTCTGAAAACCTTGGCATGCTGGGAATATCAGGAGCGATTCTTTTTATAATTGGTGCAATTTTAGTAATTTCTCGAGGAAAAAAATAACCTTTTAGAAAAAACCTTTTCCAGTTAGATTTATTTTTATTACAGGCACATTATTTTTTCTACAGGCCTTTTCAAGTACTTCTAATTTATCCATGTCATATAAATACCACATGATCTGATTGGTTCCTGGTTTTTTGAAAAGATAGTAGCCAATAACATCGGTCCCCTTTACAGCGACAATTTCATTATTGATTTTAATCTTTTCTTTTTTTCTCATGCTCATAATTTGTGTAGGTGTATGAATGGGAAATGCACTATTTAAATATGCTATACTTCGATTATCACTGGCCATATTGCTTTTATTTGTGGCCCAAAGAGCACTTGAATCCAGCCAAACTAAAATCCCAAATCCTCTAGTGAAAGGATAGGTATCATCTTGATTAACCAATGAGAGACTAGTCTTTGTTAGATTGTTTAGATATTTTTTCGCGTCGATAAGAGCGTATTCATGCAGTCCTACTGAGTGAGTCGGTCTAATTCCATGAATGAGGTATTGGTAATTTTGACTTTTATTAATTAGAGGATCACTAAAATTATTTTCAATATTGTAGATCCAACTTGTCCTCTTATCATATCCTATAATCTTTTTTCCAAACTTATTATTTTCACCATTGGCCAAATCTTTCATTTGATCGGTTAAAAATACCTGGAATCTTTGAGGCTTATATTTACCACGTTGTTTTAATTTGTTTATTATTGCTTGTGGAGAGCAATGGTTTTGGATGCTTTTAAGCTTTGCCATAATCTTGGGTCTTATTTTGTGTTTTCTTAAGAACAAAAAAATCTTATTGAACTCATATAACTTATTTTTTTTATCACAAAAATATTGCGGATTTTTTTGAATGACTGCTAAAAATTCCTGATTTTTCATTCCTACATTTTTGGCCATTAATTTGGACATATAGGTTAATTTTCCTGTATTTGCCGATTTTATGGCCGCGCGGATTTGGTTAATCTTATGAGCTTTCATGCCCTCTTCGATCATAAATACTCTAGGATCAAATATTGCCTTAGTAACAGATTTAGAAAATGTTGATTTGGCATCTTTGTAGCAGGCATCAGGAATAGGTGCTGCAAAGAGGGGAAGCGAAATTAAAAATAATATAAAATACTTTTTCATCTATTGCTCCCTTTCTTTAATGCTTTCTCCAACCAACCTTCCTCCAAACCTTCAGAGAGATCACTTAGTGATAACCAAGAAATCTTTTTATGTGGGAAGCAGAGGCCATTGATCTTATGGATTTCAAGAATTAGCTTTTTGGCCTTTTGACGGGATATTTTTTTGGGATTTAGTCCCATTAATAAACTCTGTAATATTTCACCTCTATCACCTCGGTCTAGTTCAGAGATAAGATCTTTGGTATCTTTTAAGGAATCATATCTTTTCCTGAGATAGATAATGGTAAAAGGATCGTTCTTGGACATGGCATTGGCGAGCTTGGCAGAGGTTTTAAAGTATTCTTTGGTGAGAATCTGTTTACAATCTCTAGCGGAAATTGATCCTGAAAATAAAAGTACACTAAATAGAATTAATCTATAATTCATAAAGGTTTACTCCTTAAGAGTTATAGATTCACTTCGGTACTTTTCTAAAATAGATAAAAAAAAGCCCCATATAATGGGGCCCTTGTATTAAATTGGTACTCCCTAGGGGTATCAAAACTTAACATTAACTAACCCAAGAATTTCAGCGAGTTGCAAGGATTTCAACAACTTACCCTTTCTCCTGTTTCATTTAATTTAATCTGATTTCACTCAATTTAATGAGTTCGTGCGTACAACCTGCGAACATGGCGATTGCTTTTTATGATTAGTTTAGAGATCACTTTCTGAAGACCAAGATAAATCACTCGGATAATTTCCTTGCTTTTCCTAAGAGGAAAGATAAATTGCTTATTATTTAAAAGCCCATAAACCACACAAGCGGCGCTCTAAAATAAGGCTTAGATGAAACCAATAAACACTCTTAAGAATTGAAATAAAAAAGTTGAATTTATCGTTTTTTTAAAGTGCTTTAAAAGGGGGGTAATAAAAGCATCTTTTGGGATAAAAGAGGAGCTACTTTTACCCAATCAATCTTATCTCTAACAACTCTGCTTGTTAAGGATAAGATGGAGTGGGTAAGAATTTTGGCCTTTATAACTTAAAAATGGGAATATATTAATCATCCAACGGTTAAAGGCTTTTTTATGACACTAAGAGCTGCTTTTTTTATTATTTTTTTTATTACCTCTCAAAAAATTTTAGCTGAAGAGTTAGAGTGTGAAGGCGGTTCTCTATTTGAAAAAAACAGACAATTCAATTTTATTAAATCAATTGAATCAGACGATTATATTGTTCTTGCCCCAAACATTGAAGGCCCTGAGGAAAATACTAATGATTTTTTAGTTACCGTAGATATCAAGAATTTTAGTATTAGGTTTTTGTCAATGGCAGATAGGAAAACTTCTTTGGCAATTTTGTCCTATACAAATGGGTTCAAAGTTGGAAATATTTCTGGAAATTATAAAAAATATTGGAATTTTCTCACTTGCAGTATTTTAGATTGATAAAAAACCTTAAGGAAAAATGCCCTTAAGCCCTGATTGCGCTTTAATAACGTTATTGTTAACCCCTTTTAATTCCTTAATTATTGCAAATTTATATTCCTTTCCATTTAGCTCAGCCCTGGTTTGTTTTCCAGAAGTATCTTCAATCGCGAAGGTATAGATTTTTCTTCTTCCTGCATGTAGAAGTACTTGTCCTGTTTTTTGGTACACATTGACAAAGATATGGAATTCAAAATAGTCATCTGTTGTTCTCCTCCCACCTCTCAAAATATAAGCATAGCCTTTAATATCTACGTGTCCGTGAGATTGAGCATACGCAATCGATCCCCTACAGTTATCGACCTCTAATTCAAAATCATGGCCATCCACTCTAATATTTAGTTTTCCTGTGCATTCTTTTAATATAATATCTCTAGTAAATTCTATACATTTCTTGGCAATAGGACAGGGTTCTTTTTCACTGACTTTACAACTAACTGGCACCAAATTATTTCCACATACTGATAAACCAGTACAAATGTGAATAGACTTTCCAGACCTATCTTTCAATTCAATTTTTGTTTGTTCTTTGGGTTTTAAATCGCAGGTCTTGGTATTAAATTCAGGCCCTGCTGTCGCCCCACCTTTTCCCGGGGGCGGTGCCCAACCTTCTGTCGCAAACAATAAGGCAGCTAGTGGAAGAATTAAAAATAGCTTATTCACTTTTGTCTCCTGATTAAGCTACTTCCTATTATACCACGAAGCCTGATTTTATTGATCAGGTAAGGCTGTAATAACTAAAAATTGAATTTCCCTTTAGTATTCCGTAAAAATTCATTGACCTAGGAGGGAAGGAATTGAAAAGACATTCCTAAGCAAAATTTGTTTTAGAAGGTATAGATTTTCTGTAAGCGTGAGGCCCATAAATCGCACTAGCAGGGTGATCAAGGGAAAAAAGATATCTAGGTTAGGGCCGGATAAAAAGTGGCCTTAGAGCTTAAATAAAAAGGTTGATGATATCGGTTGTAAGTTCTTATTCCTAACAAGTGGCGTTATTAGGAGTAGAATGGGGTGGGTGAGAAAAGTGGCTTCACGAGAGGGATTTTTTAATTGAAGTGAAGGGGAAAGGGTTACCTTAAGGTCCGTAGGTCTCATAGAGTTCGCATTTTTGAAATCAATCCTTCTATTTTTTAAATAGTCGAAGACTATCGGGCCTAATCAAATTTAATCGAACAAAATCGAAGAGAGTCGCAACATTTACAAAAACCGGATGGCCGGTATAATTAAACCATCTTAGTTCTAAGTAAAGAGGCATTCCCAACAAATCTTTTTGTTCATAGTTAAAGAAACTTTTAAAAGAATTTATATTACCTTCCACCCGTAAAAAAAATACCTTCTTAAAAAGATTCAAGACGGGTGGGGCCCCTTGAAATCTTTTAGATTTCTGCGGGTTTAAAAGGATTATGAGTCTTCTGGAGAAAACCCACAATAAGGTTAAATTATCAATCATGTTTGAAAAGTTTTTTGTTAACATTAATTATAAGTTGTAAAATAATTGCAAAAGGTTAAGTTTTCCTATTAACTAGAATTTGTGTCAGGACTGTTAAAACGGAGGTGCCATGCGAAAAACACTCTTATTCTTAATATCTTTTATTTGCTTACCCTCCACAATTTTTGCAAATGAAGTAAGCTGTAGAGGAGGGTCTTTTATTGAAGGTGAAGTGCAGTTTGCGTTTATTCAGCCCATTACAAACGATAATACTTTTATTTTATCAGAAACGATTAAAAATGAAGATACTCAACAAAGTGAATTCCAGGTACTGGGAGTTATAAATAACGGAAAAATAAAAAACTTAGCTATTTACTACTTAAAATATAACGTTAGATCTGAAATATTTAGTCGAGGGTTAGAGGATATGATAATTTCTGGTAACATTGAAGATAATCCATATTATTTAAAATGTAATATTCAATAATATTAGAAATTAACGTTTATTGCTTTTCCAATTATTAAATATTATTTCAAATTTTGTACCTATTTTTATTCCCATTAATACCTGACGCCCTTCTTTAAGAAAAATATCCTTTTTTACTTCAAAGGATAACCCATTTTTATGAAGCTTTGTTTTGGTATCTCTTTGTAGGTCGAAAAAAACAATTTCGAGACCTCTGCCTCTGCCTGTGTCGTACTGGATGTTTGCATAATTAAAAACGGGGTCCACGTTTAGAATTATTACTTTACGTCTTCTTTTGCCAGTTCTAGGGTCGGTTTTCCCTAGAAGGGTTAACTCCATTATCGCCATTTTTCTATTTGTTTCATGATGTATGATCTCTCCAAAACATTGAGCCAGCTCCATGTCATCTGTCATAGTTTTATCTTCGAATTTAACAGTTCCGGAGCATTGATACTCTGTGAGGTCAATGTTTAAGAGATTAAAGGTTATGCATTTTTTCGCCGTTGGACAAGCTTCCCTTTCACTTACCTTACAGGAAACTGCTGTGGCCTTTCCACCACAAACCGCGAGGCCTGTGCAGATATGATGAGTTTTTCCCGACTTATCCTTTACCTTTACTTTGGTTTGTTCCTTTGGCTTTAAATCACAACTTGAGAGGTCATGACCTCCAGTTGCTCCACCTTTTGGAGGGCCTGCCAAGCCCTGGGTCGAAAATAATAAGACAGCTAGTGGAAGAATTAAAAATAGCTTTTTCATGACGACCTCTATTTTTTTATCTATAGGCCATTATATCACGAAGCCTGACTCTATTGGTCAGATAAAGCGGTTATAGCTAAAAATTGAATTTCCCTTTAGTGTTCCGTAAAAATTCATTGACCTAGGAGGGAGAAGGAATTGAAAAGACATTCCTAAACAAAATTTATTTTAGGAGGTATAAATTTTCTGTAAGTATAAGGCCCATAAATCGCACTAGCGGGGTGATCAAGGGAAAAAAGATATCTAGATAGAAAGTGGCCTTAGAGCTTAAATAAGAAAGCCAATGAAATTGGTTGCGAATTTTTATTTCTAATAATAAGGGGGGTTATTAGGAATAGAATCGGGGTGGTGAGAATTTTAAATATTGCTATTGGATCAGGGAAAAGGTGTTCCGTTATCCATAATTACTCTTCCTTTTATGTCCCTTGGATAGAAATAATGGGTACCTTTCTCATCCACATTAAAATGAGTTATCCAGATTTTTTCTTTTTCACTTTCTGAATCATTCATAATTTCTGAAATAAAAACGTGATAATTACAGAAAGGATATTCTTCTCTAGGAAGGTTACCGGTAGCTTAGAATCTACTCAGGCGGTTACTGGGCATAAAGAGCAAAGACAGGTTCAGCATTACGCTACTTTACCGAGTGAGCTTCAAAAGAAAGCGGTCAATGATGTTGAGGTCTACATGGATTGTCGCAAGGAGCTTCAGCTCATTAAAAGTTAAGTAGGTGCGTACAAATGCGTACAAATTATTTCTAAAAACAAAAAAGCCCCATCTAGTGGGGCTCTTGTATTAAATTGGTACTCCCTAGGGGATTCGAACCCCTGTTGACGCGATGAAAACGCGTAGTCCTGACCAGGCTAGACGAAAGGAGCAATTACTAGTTTTAATCTATCTTTGATTGGTGATCCCCCTGTGACTCGAACACAGGACCCTCTCCTTAAAAGGGAGATGCTCTAACCAACTGAGCTAGGGGACCAAAACCGATCAAAAGATTTTGAAAAATTAAGGGAATATTGACCTTCTGTCAACGAAAAATGAAGTTTGTCAAAGTGCATAATCTGTTTTAATTTCCTCCCTCAATGGAATCAAAAACTGTCGCCCTACATACTCTTGGATGTCGTCTGAATATGTCAGAGACAGGGACTATTGCCCAGGGATTTAGTGAGAGAGGATATAAGGTCGTTCCCTTCGGAGAAAAGGCCGATGTGGTGCTAGTAAATACTTGTACCGTCACTGATAGTGCCGATTCCACCTGTAGAAACCTCATCAGAAAGGCCCACAGATCTTCTCCTGAGGGGAAAATCGTAGTGGTAGGCTGCTATTCCCAGATGGAGCCAGAAGCTGTGGCCGCCATTGTCGGGGTGGACCTGGTTCTTGGAACTGCTGAAAAATACAAGGTTTTTGACTATCTTGATGAAGAGAAAGAGCAGATCGTCAATGTGGACATGACCAATGAATTTTGGGGGGCCGCCACGACTCCAGCTGATTCTCATACCCGCGCATTTTTAAAGATTCAGGATGGCTGTAACTATATCTGCTCATTTTGTATCATCCCCCAGGCCAGAGGAAGATCAAGGGCGATTCGAATGGATGAGGCGATTGAGAGTGCTAAGAAGCTGGTGGGAAATGGCTATAAGGAAATTGTCCTCACGGGAGTAAATATTGGGGAATATGAGAAGGCCTCGGGAACTCCCCTTTATAAATTAGTTCAGGGACTGCTAAGGATTGATGGACTTGAGCGATTTCGACTCTCTAGCGTCGAACCTAACACCTTTGATAATGAGCTGATCGCGGTTTTAAAGGATTCTCCTAAAACTATGAATCACTTTCATATTCCTTTGCAAAGTGGAAACGATGAAGTGCTCACACGGATGAGGCGAAAATACACTATTGCTCAGTACTCTGATATTTTAGGTAAAATCAAAGAGGCCTTTCCACTAGCAGGAATTGGTGCTGATATAATTTTGGGTCATCCAGGTGAGACCAATCAGCAATTTTTAGATACCTTTAATTTTTTGAGAAAATCACCTATTACTCACTTTCACCCATTCCCTTATTCGAAAAGAAAAGGAACTCTCTCTAGCTCGATGGATGATCATATCCCTCATGGAGTTAAAAAAGAGAGGGTCAAAATGATTACAAACCTTGGCAAGGCCAAGCTTTTAGACTTTTCTCATGAGCAAATTGGAACTACTTCAAAAGTTCTATTTGAAAAACGAGATGGTAATTTTTTTGAGGGCTATACTTCTAATTTTGTTCGGGTATGGACCGAGTCAAGCATAGATATCACCAATCAAATAAAAACTGTGGCGCTAACAAATCTTAAAAAAGAAAAACTTTTTGGCGAGATTTCCGATTAATTTGTTTGTTTAAAACTCCATTTGAATTTATGCTGCTTGAAAATTAAAATATTCTTTTTTGTGGCCTCAATTTTTATTTTGGTCCATCTTTTATTTTTGAAATATTTATTAACAAACAGTTTTAACTTAGGATTTAAATCTTCTAAATTTTCTAATACATTTTGTGGGATTTCTATCGCCCCATTTTGTTCTAAAACAGCATCTGTGAGGCCTCGGGGTCTAGCTCTAGTTCTAAAAGTTCCCCGGTAATGAAATTTTAATTTTAGTTTTTTTCCATCCGCTTTTATCAATAATTGAGCAGGAGAGCAGTAGGGGTGATAATCGAGAAGTTCTAATTCATAGTTGGAGTTAGAAGCAGTGACATATCTTTTAGAGTCAGGAGGGCCTAGAGTGTTTAGGGCCCGGCTAAAGGGCGAGTTTTTTAATTTTTTGCCGAAAAGCTCATGATTTGTTTTTGTGAAATTCCAACGACTATCACTTACATCTTTATGCCAATAACCGGCTTCACCATTACTATTTATGCCCTCTACTCGGAGCTCTCGATTTGTTGCCCCAACACCTGATTTAAAAACGGAAATAATATTTGTGATTTTTCCTTTTATTTTAGGTTGGCGTTTCCAACCTGGAAGGGGGAGTTGGCGGGGGGAAAACGCCCCTTTTTGGCCTCTAGAATTATAAGAGTAACGATAATAAATACTATTATGTCCAGAGAGATCAAAGTCATATAGTCTTGTGAACATATCTCCATACTTATTTATTAAAAAAATGAGAGAGCCAGCACTACTTAGGTTAATAGCTTTAAATCTAGCTCGATAAGGTCCACAGACTTCATAACTGTGGTCGGAAATAACCCAAGGGTCCATAAATTTTATCCAGCGACCATTTCTGTGCAACCAAAAAATATGGGCGTTACCTAAATAAAAATCTTTTTTCTTAGAAATAGGGTTTAAAACAAATTTATCTTCTTTGAGAGAGAGTTGGGAAAAATCCCAGGCGCGCATATCAAGAGGAAGTTTGGCCCCAGGACCTTTACCGATTGGATGTCCCCAATTTTTAGACCATTTGTATTTATTTGCGTTGGTTTTAAAAGCTGATTTCAAAGTGTAGACGATTCCATCTTTGTTTAAGGCCTGAAAGTACCCACCTCCCACCGCAATATTAATGGGATTTTTTGGGCCATTTTGCATGGGAATTTTGTTCCAATTAGATGGAGCGGATCCTAAGGGTTTTTGCCAGATGACTCCATCCTTAAGAATAAACTCGTTGAAGTTATTTCTCGTTTGGGTGGGGGTTTTTAAAAAGATTTCTTGGGGAAGATCTTCAGCAAAAAGAGATGTGGATAAAAATAGAAGGATTAAAAGTTTGTTCATAGACCTATTTTAGAATAGGTCTATGTTATAATTCAATTTTAAAAGAAGTCTTGTCGGAAAATGATCTCAGATCTCTCTGGGCCATAGGCAAGAATACCGATTTTAATCCCCGTATCATTTTCAATTAGATCTAAAAATTCTTTTAATTCCGGACTAACCTTGTCACTTTTAAAATCATCATGAAAAGGTTTAAGGTCCTTATAAATAGGCTTTACCTGTGATAGATCAAGTCCAGGGTAGGCAATATCCAGGGTCTTCCCTTCATATTCATAAGCGATACAGACTTTTAAAGTTTCAATATCAGATAAAACATCTAACTTAGTTAGAGCAAAAGAGGTGATATTGGCACATTTTGCAGCATATTTTAAAAGGGGAAGGTCAAGCCAACCACATCTTCTAGTTCTTCCAGTGGTGGCACCGAATTCGCCACCTTTTTGTTGGATTCTCTCCCCCAGTTCATCATGCAGCTCAGTTGGAAATGGCCCTGCTCCTACACGGGTACAGTATGCCTTAGTGATTCCAAGAACATCATTTAATCTTCCACCGGGAAGTCCGGCACCGTTGTAAATACCACCGGAAGATGTATTAGATGAAGTGACAAATGGGTATGAGCCGTAATCAATATCTAGCAGAACTCCCTGAGCACCCTCAAAAAGAATCTTTTTATTATTTGCGATGGCGGTATCTAAGAGGCCAAAAGTATTGGCCATAAAAGGCTTAATTTCAAGGCCTAAAGAATGAAGTCTTTCGACTTCTTCTTCAACCGATGGGTATTCACAGTCGTAGAGGCCTTTAAATAGCGCTTCTTTTTCGACCAAATTCTCTCTTAGCTTTTGTTCAAGGACACCCTTATCTAAAAGGTCTTTTATTTTTATGGCCCTTCTACCAATCTTATCTTCATAGGCCGGCCCAATTCCTCGCCCGGTAGTCCCAATTTTAGTTTTAGAAGAGCTCTCTCTTTGACCATCTAAAATTTTGTTGTAGCTGGTGATAACCGTGCAGTTTTGAGAGATTTTTAAATTCTTTGGAGTTACTGTAACTCCCAGACCTTCGATCTCATTAAGCTCTGCTTTAAAAGCGACGGGGTCAAAAACAACTCCATGACCGATTAGAGATACAGTATTGGTATGAAGAATTCCGGAAGGAATAAGATGTAGGATAATCTTTTTCTCACCTACAATAATGGTGTGACCTGCATTGTTCCCACCTTGATATCTGACAACAAAATCACATTTTTCTCCTAAGAGATCAGTAATTTTTCCTTTCCCTTCATCGCCCCATTGGGCGCCAACTATGGCCAAGGTTTGCATTAGGCCCTCACTTCGTTTTCTAAATTGTTATTAATAAAAAATTCTTTTAATTGATTTATAACCATTTCCCCAACTCTTTTTTGTGCTTCCTCAGTACTTGCTCCAAGGTGTGGAGTGAGGACAATATTATCAAGTTTTCTCAGTTCACTATCAGCGTTTAGAGGCTCTGTAGCAAAGACATCAAAACCTGCTCCCCTAATTAAGCCTTCATTTAAAACATGAAAGAGATCATCTTCATTTACAATTCCTCCACGGGCAGCATTAATTAAAATGGCATGGGGAGGCATTAAGCTTAAGAGCTTGTCATTGACCATATTTCTTGTGGGGTCTATTAGTGGAACGTGGATGGTAACTACATCACAAGTTTCAAAAATCTCTTTTACGTCTTCTACTTTTTTTGCGTAGGGAAGGTCCATGCTTTCAATCATTGGATCAAAAAATAAAACTTCAGGATCAAAACCTGCTAGTCTTTTGGCCACAATTTGACCGATATTTCCCGCACCTACAATTCCTATCTTTTTATTACTCAGTTCTGTTCCAACAAATTTTGATTTTTCCCACTTTCCTGCTTTCATCGAAGAATCGGCAGCGGCGGTACGCCTTAGAACTGTCATCATAAGAGCGATAGCATGTTCGGCAGCAGAATTATTATTGGCCCCAGGAGTATTTGAAACTCTAACATCACGGTTTTGGCATTCCACCTTATCGATATTATCAGTTCCCGCTCCGGCCCTAATTACATATCTTAGGTTAGGTGCTTTATCTAAAAGTTCTTTAGTTACTTGCGTGGTCGAGCGAATGACGAGACCCTCAACTTTAGGAAGTAGGTCCCTAAGAATTGATTGATCAATTTTTGCTTCTGGAAAGACTTCAAGCTCGGCCGTTTCACAAAGATTTTTAAAAAGATTTTTGTCAAAACCGTCCGCGACAACAATCATTGGTTTCATAAGATTCCTCCAAACTGACAGATTATAGACCTAAAATTAATGCTAGGGAAAGGAATAATCCCAGGCACAGGGCCTGGGAAATAATTTTATAAAAGTGGAGCGATAACAAGCGCCACAATAGACATCAATTTAATTAGGATGTTCATTGCAGGTCCTGAAGTATCTTTGAATGGGTCACCAACTGTATCACCAGTTACGGCAGCAGCATGGGCCTCTCCGCCTTTTCCTTCTCCTTCAATATGTCCTTGCTCAATTGCTTTTTTAGCATTGTCCCAAGCACCACCAGCGTTGGCCATAAATAGCGCCATTAAAACACCGGTTACGGTAGCACCAGCTAGCATCCCACCAAGAGATTCTTTGCCGAGTAAAAATCCTACAGCAATTGGGGATAGAATTGCTACCACCCCTGGAAGAACCATCTCTTTAAGAGAAGCAGTTGTAGCAATATCAATACATCTTTCAGTATCTGGTTCAGCTTTACCTTCCATCAGGCCTGGAATTTCTTTAAATTGTCTTCTAACTTCTTGAACCATTGAAAAGGCCGCTTTACCAACAGCGTTCATGGTATTAGCACCAACAAAAAATGGAAGAATTCCACCGATGAAAAGTCCTATAACAACTTTCGTATCCATAATGTTAATGGTGTCGAGTCCAACTGCAGTTGCAAAAGCAGAAAACATCGCAAGAGCTGTTAGGGCAGCAGAACCAATGGCAAAACCTTTGCCAATAGCAGCAGTTGTATTCCCGATTGAATCAAGTCCGTCAGTAATTTTTCTAACATCAGGTCCAAGTTCACTCATTTCAGCAATACCACCGGCATTATCTGAGATAGGCCCGTAAGCATCAACTGACATGGTGATACCAGTAGTGGCAAGCATTCCAACAGCGGCGATACCGATGCCATAAAGGCCAGCGAAATAATTAGCAAAATAAATAGTGGCACAAAGGATTAAAATTGGAATTAAACAAGAATACATCCCAACTGCTAGTCCTTGAATGATATTAGTCGCAGCTCCAGTTTTAGAAGCTTTGACAATTCCTTTAACCGGATTGAAATCTGCAGAGGTATAATATTCAGTAACAAGGCCGATTAAAAGACCTGAAAGAGCACCAATTACCATGGCGTAAAAAGGGCCAAGAGCAAATGGAAATGCTGTAAAGGCCATTGTTTTAACTAGGTAATAAGCACCAACAAAAAGCACACCTAATGAAATGATTGGCGTCACTCTAAGGGCCATTGCTGGATTAGAGTTTTTAAGGGCGTTCATCGCCATGATCCCTAGGATTGAAGAAAGAAGACCAATGGTAATAATTAACATTGGCAGCATCACAGGACCGATGCCGGCCCCAAGAGTTGAACCGATAAACATAGTAGCGATAACAGAACCACAGTAAGATTCAAAAATATCAGCACCCATACCAGCAGTATCACCAACATTGTCTCCAACGTTATCAGCAATGGTTGCAGGGTTTCTTGGATCGTCTTCAGGAATTCCTGCTTCAACTTTACCAACCAGGTCAGCTCCAACATCAGCAGCTTTAGTGAAAATACCACCACCAACACGAGCAAAAAGAGCAATTGATGAAGCACCCATGGCAAAACCGTTTAGCGCCTCAATAGAAACAGAGTTAGTTAAATATTTAAAAACTAGAGCGATACCAACAAGTCCTAGAGATGCAACTGTCATCCCCATAACTGAACCACCGAAGAAGGCAACTGAAAGGGCCCGGCCTTGTCCACTAGATGCAGCAGCTTGGGCCGTTCTAACATTAGCTTTTGTTGCGGCCTTCATTCCGATAAATCCACATGTCATGGAAATAAAAGCTCCGATGATGTAGGAGATCGCAGTATTGAGTCCTAATTTATAGTTTAAAAGAAGAGCGACAATGATTAGAAAAACTAGAAGAATCGAATATTCCTTCTTTAGAAAGGTCATTGCTCCTCTTTCAATTTGTCCGGCGATACCGGTCATTTTTTCATTTCCAGCAGGTTGTTTGAGAATCCACATGTAGGTGATGAGGGCAAAAACAAACCCAGCAATTCCCACGTAAGGGCTATAAGTCAAAAAGTGTGTTACCGATTCCATGATTGGCGTGCTCCTTAAATTAAAAAAAGATTATAATTAAATATGTAATTTTAACTCGGAAGAATTACCATAAGAGAAGGTTGTGCGCAAAACAATAATTGATTTAATTCGATTTAACGCAATAAGTAAAAGGATGATATTTGTCGCTTGCAAAATATACCGTTCTCTTATCCTCTTTGAAGATGGCCTCGGCAACTTTTTTGAGCCGAATATTAGGTCTAGTAAGAGAGCAAGTTATGGCGGCCATCTTTGGTGCCTCAGGATTTACTGACGCTTATTTGGTGGCCTTTAGAATTCCTAATATCTTAAGAGATTTATTTGCAGAAGGATCTTTTTCTCCTGCCTTTGTTCCCATCTTTATTGAAGAGAGAATCAAGGATCCGGCAAGGGCGCGCTCGCTTCTTTGGTCATTATTTGTTCTCCTCTTTTTTCTAACCGGAACTCTTTCTCTTTTAATAATGTATTTTGCTCCTGAGCTCACTCGATTATTTGCTCCAAGTTTTGCGGCGCTGCCACAGAAGTTTGAATTAACTGTGATGCTCCTGAGAATTATGTCCCCCTTTTTAGTTCTTATTTCCCTGGCCGCATTATTTATGGGGGCGCTCAATTCTTTGAAAATATTTTTTATGCCTTCAATTGCCCCAGCTTTTTTCAATATGGTTATGATTGCTGCAATATTATTTTTTCCTCCTCTTTTTGAGAAAAGAGGCCTGCAGCCAATTTTATCTCTAGGAGTGGGCGTTATTTTAGGGGGGTTTTTGCAAATGATCATTCAGCTTCCGTTGGTGATCAGGAAGGGATATGGCCCTAAAGGACCTATAAAACCAGTTTCGAAGTTAACCAATAGAATTATTAAAAGAATTGGTATTGGAACTGTGGGCATTGCCGCTACTCAGATAAATGTTTTGGTGACAACTATTTTGGCCACGGGCACCGTAGTGGGGGCAGTTTCC
>Ga0164313_10000007_pt1 | contig 112476 bp, 101 predicted proteins | sample GuaBasSedimGuay4_FD_113735 | JGI IMG/M metagenome (GOLD analysis project Ga0164313, IMG submission 113735) | Subseafloor sediment microbial communities from Guaymas Basin, Gulf of California, Mexico - Guay4, Core 4569-4, 0-3 cm | ecosystem: Environmental > Aquatic > Marine > Hydrothermal...
AATGATACTAGTGTTGTTACCACTAGTAGTCGTATTGATAGCTATTTATATGATGTTGCGCTATTTTTTAAAAGAAAATGCAAAACAATTTGAGTTTTTAAGAAATGAGCAGGACCTGCAACGACTCAAGATATCGGTTGATAAAAAAATAAATACTGACAAGATTTTAATTACTCATAAATTACAGGCATACGAAAGAATGGCGCTGTTTCTTGAACGTATTAACCCTCCTAATCTGATAACAAGAAGTATAATTCCAGGGCAAAAAGCAAAAGATTTGCAAAAGCAGTTGTTAAGAATAATACGTGAAGAATATGAGCATAATATGTCCCAGCAAATTTACTTGTCATCTTCAAGTTGGGAGCTAATTAAAGCTGCTAAAGAGGAAGTGTCGGGTTTAATCAATTCAAGTATGGATGCGGAAATGCCTGACAAGGATGCCGGTGTCTATGCGCAACAAATTCTGACTAAAGTATTTGATATTGAAAATGATTCAATTGAAAAGGCAATGCAAAGTTTAAAAAGCGAATTGAAAGACTTATAATATCTTAGCAGATAATGGATCATATAAATTCAATAAGTTTCATAGGGTCAGGAAATGTCGCAACGCATCTGGCAATTGCTATTAAAAAAGCAGGGTATGATGTGAAGGAGATCTATTCTTTAAATCACGAAAATGCGATTGAGTTAGCTCGAAAAGTTGGTTGTAAGGCTATTAAATCTATTGAACAAATTGACCAATCAGTTGATCTATTTTTAATTGCTGTTCCTGATGAAACTATTGAAAAGGTAATTGAGAATTTCCCACTTGTTAACGGTATTGTGGCTCATACATCTGGAATTACACCAATGGAAGTATTAAAGCGGGTCCCCCGGTTTGGCGTTTTTTATCCTTTACAGACGTTTTCAAAACAACGGGAACTTGATATTTCTGCTGTACCTTTTTGCATCGAAGCCTCTTCTGAAGAGGTGTTGATTCATCTGAAAGAAATAGCCATGAAATTATCAAAATCTGTTTTTGAGATTGACTCAAATCAAAGGAAATACCTGCACCTGACAGCCGTTTTGGTAAACAACTATTCAAACTATTTATTTCAAATGGCATACGATATCCTTGATGCAAAAAATATCGGTCATTCAATTCTGATGCCTCTGATTGAAGAAACTATTTCTAAAATAAAAGATATAACTCCACATGAAGCTCAAACCGGACCGGCAAGCAGGAATGATATTAAAACCATCGAAAAACATTTAATGCTTCTAAATGAATACCCTCGATATAAAGACTTATATAAAATATTTGCTGAACAGCTAATAAAAAGATACAATGAGTAATTATAAGGCATTATTAACTAAAGTAAAAACCTTCATATTTGATTATGACGGTGTGATGACAAATGGTAACCTGCTTTTGCAAATGGAAGGACAACCTCTACGGTTCGCGAATGTTAAAGACGGATTTGTTTTGCAACTGGCAATTAAGTTAGGATACCGTGTAGTTATTATTTCAGGAGGGCTTTCTCCATCGGTTGAGAATCGGTTTGAAGCACTTGGTATTAAAGATGTATTTCTAGGTGTCAGGGATAAATTAAACGTGTTGAATGAATATATTGAAAAACACAAAATAGACCTTGAAACAATTGTGTATATGGGCGATGATATTCCTGATTATAGAGTGATGAAAGAAGTTGGTGTGCCGGTTTGTCCGGCAGATGCTGTCGAAGAAATTAAAAAGATCGCTATTTATATTTCAGATAAAAACGGAGGAGAAGGCTGTGTCAGAGATATAATTGAGCAGGTGTTGAAAGTACAAGATAAATGGTTGACTGAAGAATCATATCATTGGTAAAAGCGGTATTAGTTCTTAAATCAAATTTTCATGATCTCATTTTTAAAGCTTATTCGCTGGCCTAATATCCTGATTATATGGATGGGCATAAGTCTTGCACTATTTTGTGTGATCAATCCTGTTTTAGGACTTAATCCTTTTGAATCAGGCTTAAATATAACCGAGTTCCTGCTCCTGCTTATTTCCACAACTTTTATTGCCATAGCCGGTTATCTGCAGAATGACCTGTTTGATATCAATCCTGACTCAATTAATAAACCAGGAAAAAATTTAGTTGGCAGAAAGTTCAGGGTTTACATTATTCAGATATTGTACTGGGTATTCAATATTATTGGAATTTTGGCAGGTGTCGCTTTGTCATTTCTACTGGGTAAAATCAATTACAGCCTCGTATTTTTATTCTCTGCCGGGTTATCGTGGTTTTATTCAGAGCGCTATCAATGTCAGCCGCTTATTGGAAATATTGTAGTCGCATTTCTAAGTGCTTTAACAATTGCAATCGTGTGGCTTTTTAGCTTTTTTGCCTTAGCAAGAGAGCCTATGATTTTTACTGCCGTTCAGGGTAGTTTCTCTCAGCTTAATAAACTGATGCTTATTTTTATAGGATTTGCTTTCATTACCAGTTTGTTAAGAGAGGTCGTTAAAGATATTGAAGATTTTAAGGGGGATGACCGTTTTGGATGCAGAACTTTTCCAGTGGTGTACGGAATTAATAAGGCGAAATGGCTTGCAATGCTTATTGCATTATTTGCATTGGCAATGTCTGTTTGGTGCCAGGTGTTCTTTTTCAAATCAGGATATCAAATACTATTCTATGGATTCTTTCTAATTGATCTGCTATATTTAACCATTGCTTTTTTGCTCAACAAGTCAAAATTGAGTGAAGATTATAGAAATATTTCCGGTCTTATAAAATTATTAATGGTAATTGGAATCCTGTCAATGGCACTGGTTTATAGTGAACATTATGGTTGAAAACATTTTACGAAAATATGACATTATCCTAGCTTCAGCTTCTCCGCGCAGAAGTCAGTTGTTGAATGAACTAGGTATAAGTTTCAGGATACAAGCTAAACATATCAATGAAGTTTTTGATGAACAACTTGCACCACAAGCAGTTGCTGAATACCTGAGTAATCTGAAAGCTCATTCATTTTCAATGAATGAGATTAATGATAATACTTTGATAATTACCGCTGATACCATTGTAACAATTGATGGGATCATTTTAGGAAAGCCAAAAGATAATGAAGAAGCAAAAAATATTCTACAACAATTATCAGGGCGAAGTCATCAGGTTATTACGGGTGTAACATTGAGGTCGGCAACTAAATCAAAAACTTTCTCAGTAGAGACAAAAGTCTTCTTCAAAAAACTCTCTGATTCTGAAATAGATTATTACATAAAAACATTTAAGCCATTTGATAAGGCCGGTGCTTATGGCATTCAGGAATGGGTAGGGCATGCAGCCATTGAAAGAATTGAAGGCTCTTATTTCAATGTTATGGGTTTACCGACTCATCGCTTGTATGAGGAATTAATCGCATTCGCGACCAGCAAGGATTGATCTGACACCTTGCTTTTCCAAATTTACAACGTGGAAGCTAAGGCATTTTTTTTCTGCACTCTCAATTGATAATAATACGCCATATGTCGTAATAAATACGAAATAATGCGTATATTTGCGAAAAGTAATATAGAGATGGCTAAAAAATATGAGCTAAAGGAACCGCTAATAACTTATGCTGCACTTGATGATAACAGTGCTTATTTGCTAATCAATGCTATCAAAGAAGGTATTCGTTTCTCTTTTTTTGAGAAGCTTGCTAAAAATATTCCATTTACACTCCGCGAGTGGGCTTCTTATTTGCATTTGTCAGAGCGTTCGTTGCAACGTTTTAAAAAAGAAAAGGGAACTTTTAATACAGTCTCTTCAGAGAAAATTATTGAAATCACCATGCTCAACAAATACGGTACTGAGGTGTTCGGCGATCAGGCTAAATTCAATGTCTGGTTACTTACTAGAAATGTGGCTTTGGGAAGTATTACACCCAAAGACCTGCTGGATAGTTCGTTTGGGATACAACTACTAAAAGATGAGTTAACACGCATTGAACACGGAATACTGGCATGATCGTTTACCGCCTTGCCAAATCAAAATACAGTCGTGATCTGTCAGGAAGAGGTGCTGAGAAAACCGGCGGACGGTGGAACAGTAAAGGTATTGCTATGGTTTACACCAGTGAATCGAGGGCATTATGTACTGCCGAAATTGCTGTCCATATACCTCTGGGTATCATGCCAAAAGATTTTGAACTAATCTCTATTGAGATTCCCGATTCTATTAAAATATTTGAATTATCCGTAAATGATTTGCCGAAGGATTGGAATTCCATCCCACATTCAGGCAAAACCCAGGAATTGGGAGATAAGTTTGTCAGGGAAAATAAACATGTCGTTATGAAGGTACCCTCAGCAGTTGTGCAGGGTGATTTCAATTTCCTCATCAATTCAAATCATAAGGATGCAAAAAAAGTGAAGATCATTAAGATTGAAAGTTTTGTTTTTGATCAAAGGATGTTTTTGAGATAAAACACTTTAATTAATACTACCTTTGGTTTCATTCAGTAAACGTTTTTAAATATCAAAATCATGAATGGTAAAGTGGTAAGAAGTTTTATAAATTATTTTTTCAAAGGCTTACTTTTTTTAGCTCCAATTGTAATTACCCTCTGGGCAATTATTCAACTTTTTAATCTTATAGATGGTCTTCTTCAGGGTGTAATTTTCAACTATATTGGTATACATATTCCTGGTCTGGGGTTTATTATTCTTTTATCACTTATCACATTTATTGGGTTTATAGGCTCAACAATAATATTTAGACCCATAATCACTTATTTTGATAAACTACTAACGCGAGCACCATTAATTAAAATAATTTATACAGCTGTAAAGGATCTGGTTTCTGCTTTTGTGGGTCAGAAGAAACGATTTACAGAACCGGTATTAGTTCAGCTTGATAAGGATTCGAATATTGAAAAGATAGGATTTATTACGAATAAAGATCTTTCAATAGTTGGCATCTCAAATGAAAAAGTAGCGGTATATTTGCCGCACTCATACGCATGGTCAGGAAACCTCATTATTGTGTCTGTCAAATATGTAAAACCAATTGAGGCATCCTCAACGGAGGTAATGAAATTTATTATTTCAGCCGGCGTTACACATATAGAATAATCAAAATATGACAAACAATAAGCCATTAATACTTGTTACTAACGATGACGGGATTCATGCTCCCGGTTTGAGAAAACTTATTTCCCTTATGAGGCCATTAGGGGAAATTGTGGTTATTGCTTCGGAACACGTAATGTCAGGAATGGCACACGCTGTTACTATCCAAACACCACTTCGTGCTAAATTAATCAAAGAAGAAGAAGATTATAAGGAATATGTTACAAACGGAACGCCAACAGATAATATTAAACTGGGCAAACATGAATTAATGGAAAGACTGCCTGATCTTGTGGTTTCAGGGATTAATCATGGTTCTAATGCTTCAATTAATATTATATACTCCGGAACAATGGCAGCGGTATTGGAAGCAACAATTGATGGTATTCCGGGTATCGGGTTTTCGTTGATGGATTATGACCCTGATGCTGATTTTTCTCATCTGGATGAATACATTTTGAAGATTACAAGGCAAGTATTATCGGAAGGAATGCCTTCAGAAATAGGATTGAATGTAAATTTTCCCAGAATATCAGATAAACCGCTTAAAGGAATAAAAGTATGCAGACAGGCGAAAGCAAGGTGGGTTGAAGACTATGATGCCCGAAAAGATCCTTTTGGCAGGAATTATTATTGGATGTCAGGAAAATTTGAAAATGGTGATCCAAGCAGTGATACGGATCAAAAAATTCTGGAAGATAATTTTGTATCTGTCGTTCCTGTTCATGTAGATTTTACGGCACATAAATATGTAGAAAAACTTAACTTTGACTAAAACGAATGATTTTACCCTTCTTAAAAAAAGATAATTTTCTTGCCGGCTTGTTGCTTGGAATTGTATTGCCGATTGTTTTTTATGGAGTTGTTTTATTAATCGATATGCTCCTGTTTCAGTTTCTTCAGATCCACCTAACTTCACAACATCATTATATGTATTTGTTAAGTGCTGCTATTAATCTAATCCCGATAAGGTATTATCTGGTTACCCTTAAAGCAGAAAAAACAGGTATTGGCGTTCTGCTTATTACTGGAATTTATATTCTTACTTACTTTTTTATGTTTTACAAACAGTAAACTTAAATGAAGTATTATATCATAGCAGGTGAGGCCTCAGGAGATGTTCATGCAGCAAATCTTATCCGCTCCATAAAGGAAAAAGATAATCAGGCAGTATTCAGGGCTTGGGGAGGTGATCGTATGGAAGTTCAGGGTGCTGAGATTGTTAAGCATTACCGTGATCTGGCATTTATGGGTTTTATTGAGGTTCTGTTCAATATCAGGACCATTGCAAGGAATATATCATACTGTAAAAAAGATATTTTATCATTCAAACCCGATGTATTGATCCTGGTTGATTATCCCGGCTTTAATCTTAGAATAGCCGAGTTTGCTCATAAGCAAGGGATAAAAGTTGTTTATTACATCTCACCGCAGGTATGGGCATGGAAGAAATCACGTGTTTATAAGATTAAAAAGGTAGTGGATAAAATGCTGGTTATCCTGCCCTTTGAAGAAGCGTTTTATGCAAAATATGGGGTTCAGGTTGAATTTGTCGGTCATCCGCTTCTGGATGAAATAAAGAATCAAAAGAAAATAAGTAGGGAGGAGTTTCTAAATAAAAATGGTTTGAAGGACCAACCAATTATTGCCTTGCTTCCCGGAAGCAGAAAGCAGGAGATAGGCAAGATGCTCAAGATTATGCTCAAAGTAACCAGCGATTATCCGGATTATCAATTCATTATTGGAGGGCTCCCATCAATTTCTCCGGATTATTACGATAAAATCGTTAAAGATTCAAATGCCACAGTGCTATTTGATCAAACCAGTGGTTTGTTACAGCATGCTGAAGCAGCTTTGGTTACATCCGGAACAGCAACTTTGGAAACTGCTTTGATGGATGTTCCTGAAGTGGTTTGTTATAAAGCAAATCTGATTTCAGTGGCAATTGCTAAAAGAATCATTGATGTTAAGTTTATTTCACTGGTTAATTTGATAATGGATCGCGAAATAGTTAAGGAACTTATTCAAAATAATCTAACCCCTGAAAATCTGTCCTCTGAATTTGGATTGCTGCTTAATGATAAAGAGAAAATACAGCTTTTAAAAGAAGATTATAAGCAACTTAAAGAAAAGCTTGGAAAAGAAGGAGCTTCTGAACGTGCAGCTGATATCATACTGAACATTTTGAAAGAATAAAAGCTTTTTTTAAATTAGGTTCTACATTTAAATTATTCTTTTCTATAAATAGTAGCACTTGCCTGTGCGGTTGGCATGACTACTAAATCGTTTATATTAACATGATTTGGTAGTGTTGTAACATAGTAAACAATTGCGGCAATATCTTCAGCATGTAAGGGTTCAAATCCTTTATAAACTTTCCCGGCCCTGTCCTTGTCTCCTTTAAAACGTACTTGTGAAAATTCTGTATCCACAGCTCCGGGTGCAATTTGCGATACCTTTATGCCATGTTTTACAAGGTCAATTCTCATACTTTTCGAAAGGGCATCAACAGCATATTTGGTGGCACAATATACGTTACCGTATGGGTACACTTCCTTGCCAGCTATTGATCCGATGTTGATTATATGCCCATATCCATGATTTATCATAATTGGTGTAATAGCTCTTGATATATATAAAAGGCCTTTTATATTCGTATCGATCATTCGTTCCCAATCGTCAATAATGCCTTCTTGCAGGGTATTCAGGCCTACAGCCAGGCCCGCATTATTTACCAGGATCTCAATATTTTTCCAGTTATCTGGTAAAGATTCAATTGATTCCTGAACTTCTTTCTGAGATCGGATGTCGAAACATAATGGTAATATATTAACCCTATATTCCCTATGAAGTTCGGATGTTATTTTATTCAACCTTTCTTTTCTTCGTCCTGTAATAATCAGGTCATATCCTTCTTTTGCAAATCGTTGTGCACAGGCAAGTCCAATCCCGCTTGTTGCACCTGTTATTAGTGTTATTTTATTCATTTTTTAAATATCTAGTTTAATATTCCATCCCAGACAAAATAATCCGGAAATATATTTTTTACATTTACTGGCTGATCAAAGATTCCATAGATTGCAGCCCCACTTCCAGTTAATGAAGTGTAAAGAGCGCCTTTCTTTTTCAACAGGATTTTAATTTCCTTTAGTATTGGATGTTTTTTCAAAATCAAACTTTCAAAGTCGTTAACGAGTTTGCCTTGCCATTGATCAATAGGCAAAGATATTACTTCACTAAGCTCTGTTTTAGATTTAGAAGGCTGAATTTCCTGAAATGCTTCCTTTGTTGATACCTGAACTTCAGGACAAACAATGACAAGGTACTTTTCTTTCAAACTTAAATCCATTTTTTTCAGAATTTCACCGCGGCCTTGAATCAATGTGGCTGAGTTTTTAATAAAAAAAGGACAGTCACTTCCCAACTTTTCTGCAAATTGTAAAAGCACTTCTGTGGATAATCCTAAATCAAAATATTCATTCAAATATTTGACAAGAAAGGCGGCATCCGATGAGCCTCCACCTAAACCAGATCCAATCGGTATTCCCTTAAATAGTTTTATTTCAATTGGAGGTATTTGATGCTCATCTCGTAAAAGCTTCCAGGCTTTAAAAACGATATTATTTTCAATTTCACCAGGAATTTTCATTCCGTATAACGATAGTGTAAACTTCTTGGAGGGTTGAAATTCCAGCGCATCATAAATCGGTACAGGATATACAACGGATTCTATGTTGTGAAAACCATCAGTTCTTTTATTCAGAACCGATAAGCCAAGATTTATTTTACCATTCGGGAAAACTATCATCAGGAAGTTTAATTACACACCAAAAATAATAATTTGTATTTGTTAACCACGTTTGAGATTCACAAAAGAAACTGAAAATGGGAGCTGATTTCTTTTTATTTTTGAAGACATAACATCGGAAGAATTAAAAACGCATGGCTCTCATAGCAACAGCACTTAACTGGTTATTAAAGAAAAGGATACATCAGATTGAACTGTTCATGAAATATCCTCATGAGGTGCAGGAAGAGTGGTTTAAGAAACTCATTAGTACAGCAAAGGATACGGAGTGGGGAAAAAAATATGATTACAACAGTATTAAGACGGTCAAATCTTTCACTGAAAGGGTTCCAATAAGTACGTATGAAGATTTAAAACCTATAATAGATCGCCTGAGGGCAGGTGAGCAAAACTTGCTTTGGCCGGAAGAAGTAAAATGGTTTGCTAAATCTTCAGGAACAACAGCAGGAAAAAGTAAGTTTATTCCCGTAACAGATTCTGCTTTAACAGATTGTCATTATAAAGGTGGAAAAGATATGCTGTCGCTGTATTTCAAGCTGTATCCTGAATCAGGATTGTTTACAGGTAAAGGTTTGGCAATGGGGGGGAGCGGAAGTATAAAAGAAGTGAGTAATGCTTCTTATTATGAGGGTGACTTATCTGCAATAATAATGAACAATCTTCCTTTTTGGGCGCAGTTTGTACGAACGCCTTCTTTGCCAATAGCCCTGATGGATGAGTGGGAAAGTAAGCTGGAGTTAATGGCTGAATCAACCATTGACCATGATGTAACCAATTTATCAGGTGTCCCTTCATGGATGCTGGTTTTATTAAAAAAGATTTTAATAAAATCGGGTAAGAAAAGTATTGATGAAGTTTGGCCTAATCTGGAGGTGTTTTTTCACGGTGGCGTAAATTTCGAGCCTTATCGTGAGCTGTACAAACAGATAATAAGATCTGATAAAATGACTTATTTCAACACCTATAGCGCATCAGAAGGTTTTTTTGGTATCCAGAACAGTAAAGATAATGATGACCTTTTACTGATGCTGGATTATGGAATTTATTATGAGTTTGTACCCTATGACGATCTGGATGAGAAAAACCCTGTTATAAAGCAATTGCATGAAGTTGAATTAGGTAAAAATTATGCAATGGTAATTACTACAAACGCAGGACTCTGGAGATATCAAATTGGAGATACTGTCACTTTTACATCAACGGACCCTTATACTATTAGAATTACGGGAAGAACCATGAACTTTATAAATGTGGTTGGAGAGGAACTAATTATCGATAATGCTGAAAAAGGCTTAGCAATTGCTTGTGAGAAAACAGGGGCTATTATGACTGAATATACTGCAGCTCCTAAGTTTGATAATGATGAAATAGCGCATCAATGGCTCATTGAATTTGAAAAACAACCTGATGATTTTGATTTCTTTAATGAAGCCTTTGATAATGCTCTAAAATCGCTGAATTCAGATTATGAAGCAAAAAGATATCACAGCATCGTACTTAAACAACCTATAATATATAAACTGCCCCGACATACTTTTTATAAATGGATGAAAAAAAGAGATAAGTTAGGCGGCCAGCATAAGGTACCACGCCTTTCAAACGACCGTAGGTACGTGGATGAAATCTTATCCATTTTTGATAAATAATTGAGAAATTTAATAATGATTAAATCGCAGCGTTAATTTTATTAAATTCGTAACTTAAAATTTATTCAATGCACATAGCAATAGCAGGAAACATAGGATCAGGAAAAACAACTCTGACACGATTGCTTGCCAAACATTTTGGCTGGAAACCACATTTTGAAGATGTTGAAAACAATCCGTATTTGCATAGTTTCTATGAAGATATGCAAAGGTGGTCTTTTAATCTTCAGATTTATTTTCTTAATTCCCGGTTCAGGCAAGTTGTCGAAATAAGAAAAAGTGGGAAGAAGATCATTCAGGATCGTACCATATATGAAGATGCACACATATTTGCACCCAATCTTCATGCAATGAACTTAATGTCAACCCGTGATTTTGAAAACTATATTTCTCTTTTTGAACTTATGAGTTCATTCATACAGCCACCAGATTTGTTGATATATCTCAGATCGTCGGTGTCTACTTTGGTTGAACAAATTCAGAAAAGAGGAAGAGATTATGAAGAATCAATCAGGTTAGATTATTTGAAATTGTTGAATGAAAGATATGAGGCGTGGATTGAAAAATACGATCTGGGTAAATTATTGATTATTAATGTGGATGACTCAGATTTCAATAATCCGGAAGATTTGAGTGTTGTTATTGATAAAGTAAATGCTGATCTGCACGGCCTCTTTTAAATTGCTATAAGTTCCCGTTTAAATGACAATTCTTGGTATTATACCTGCCCGTTATGCGTCAAGCCGTTTTCCCGGCAAACCTCTCGCAAGGATCAGTGGAAAATCAATTATCAGACGAGTATATGAGCAATGTAATTTGTCTTCTAAACTGGACAAAACAATTGTTGCAACTGATGATAATAGAATTTTTCAGCATGTTATAGGATTTGGTGGGGAGGCAGTAATGACAAGCACAAAGCATCTTAATGGAACTTCCAGGTGTTTTGAGGCACTGCAAAATGAGGAAAAGGAAAAGGGAATATCTTACGATATTGTTATCAATATACAGGGAGATGAACCATTTATTGAACCTGAGCAAATTGATAAAATTGCTTCGGTCTTTATTAAGTCTTCGGTTCAAATTGGAACGCTGGCAAAGAAAATTAATGATTATGAGGAATTATTCAATTCAAATATTGTAAAACTGGTAACCGATAGTGAAAACAAGGCATTGTATTTTAGCAGGCATCCAATCCCATTTGTTAGAGACATAGATGAAGAAAATTGGCTTGAACATGCTGAATTTTATAAGCATATTGGCATCTATGGTTATAGGAAGGATGTTTTGATGAAAATTACAAAACTTGAGCCTGGGAAACTAGAACTTGCTGAACAACTTGAACAATTACGGTGGTTAGAAAACGGATACAAAATAACGGTTGATTTCACAGAACATGATTCGATAGGAATTGACACTCCGGAAGATTTATTAAAACTTACGAACAAGGCTTGAAATTAACGTAATGAATTTTTAATTTAGCAGGTTCTGAATATATTACAAACTGGTGAACATAGCTCAATACATAAGCGAACTTTTATTTGAACATGAATGCGTGGTTATTCCGGGCTTTGGCGGTTTTATAGCAAATGACCGCTCAGCAACAGTTAGCAGAATAACGCACCAATTTTCTCCTCCCTTCCGAAAAATCATGTTCAACATTCATTTAAGTGCCAATGATGGATTGTTAATTAATCATATTGCAAATGTTGAAGCTGTCCCTTATGTTGAGGCAAAACAAATAGTAGATGAGTTTACAAAGCATTGCAGGGAAGAGATAAAAAGGGGAAATAAAATCATATTCAATAAAATTGGAGTTTTATTTAAAAATACAGAAGGTCATATCGTTTTTGAGCAGTATGAAAAAGTAAATTATAATTCCGATGCCTTTGGTTTGGGTAGTTTTTATTCCCCGGCAATTGAAAGGGTTTCAGATGAAGAAAGATTGAAAGGTATAATTGAACCTCTGTTAACCGGCAAAACAAAGCCTAAAGACAGAAAGCAAACGGCAAGTAAAAAAGTTGGAAAAAGAAAAAGAATTCGCGCGGGTGTAGTGGTTCTTGTTTTGTTTTTATTGCTGTTAAGCATCGGGGGCGGGTTTACCTTTAAGGAAAATGTTACAGATTATTGGCATAATTATTCAGCCTTAATTCCAATTTTTAATTCTGAAAAAGAATCGTTTAAAGTTGATAATGAAAAATCTACATTAAAAGATAAAGTGCTGGTCAATACAGAATTAGACTCGCCAGATAAAGTAGAATACAAAGAAGAAAAATTAAATAAAAACGAAGATTTACCAGAAGCTAATACTGAAAATTCAGTTGCTAAAGAAGTAAGTACTCCTGAGACAGGAAATGTTTCTGCGCCTGTGATTTTAGAAGAATCAACGGTTGCCAGTGAAATTCCCGATGAAAACCGGCAAATTCCTGATATAAAACCTAGTATTCATCCTTATCTAATAATAACCGGTTCATTTTCAAAAGAGGAGAATGCCAAAAAACTTGTAAAGATGCTTCGGCAGGATGGTGTAAATGCAATGGTAGCCGATACAAGTAAAAATGGAATGTTTCGTGTTGCATATACCTCATTTGAAACAATTAAGGAAGCGAAAGAGAAGCTTTATGCTTTAAGAAAAGAGCATTATCCTGATGCCTGGATTCTTAAAAAATAATCTTATAGAAATTCTCATAAAGTGAGTGCTAAGAACAAACTGGAGCGTTTTGCTGAGAACACAAGTTTTGATAATCTTTTTCAATACTCCTATGAGGAGATTATAAACGGTTTCCCTTTAAAAGGAAGATGGGCTAATGACTTTTTTAGGAATAATCATCCAATTATCTTAGAATTGGGTTGCGGAAAAGGCGAATACACCGTAGGCCTGGCAAAGAGAAATCCTGATAAGAATTATATCGGAATTGATATTAAAGGGGCAAGAATGTGGAGGGGACTGAAAAGCGCGCAGGAAGAAGAATTAACTAATGTTGCTTTCGTTAGAACCAGGATTAATTTAGTTAAGCATTTTTTTGATCAAAATGAAGTATCTGAAATCTGGATTACTTTCCCTGATCCGCAACCAAGAGAATTAAAAGCCAAAAAAAGATTGACTTCCCCACAATTTCTGAATCAATACAGAAAGTTTCTGATTAAAGAAGGCATCATTCACCTGAAAACGGATAATATTATTTTTTTTGAATATACCTTAGATGTTCTTAAAGAAGAAAAACTAAAGCTTTTATTTTCTTCTTATGATATATATGATGAAGCTCTGGGTAACGAACTTACCCAAATTCAGACCTTTTATGAAAAAATATGGCTTCGTCATGGTACTAAAATCAAATATTTGAAATTCAAGTTGAGTTAATGAGCGACAATACCGGTTTTTTTGAAAAAGTATATAAAATCGTAAAATTAATACCTTACGGAAGAATTACGTCATATGGTGCAATTGCTGAATATTTGGGAAGCAAAGGGTCGGCAAGAATGGTTGGCTGGGCGATGAACGGGAGTCATTCTTTTCCTGAAAATTTACCGGCTCATCGTGTAGTAAATCGCAATGGATTACTTAGCGGAAAAAGACACTTTGGCGGACCTGACGTGATGAAACAACTGCTGGAAAGTGAAGGGATTATTGTTGAAGATGATCAGATCATCAATTTTGAAGAGAGATTTTGGAACCCTGCTGAGCAATTTTTGTAAACTCATCAAATTTTTCCTCTACCATGTTTATGTCAAGATAAAAATAGTTGTATTTTTGCCATAAGAAATTTATCTATTATAATTTAATCTAAATAAGAATAACATTATATGTTTATTACAAGAAAGATTGTAACTGAAGCCTTAAAACAGGTTGTTTTCTTTGCGAAACAGGATAATATTGTAAACCTGAACATGGTTGACGACATTGAGATCAAAGGTGATGAAGTTAAAGTTCATATTGTTTTTCCCAAACTTGACGATCCCGCCGTTGGTATTATTTATAATTCTGTAGTTAAAACACTCAAAAGTGAAATAGGAGAGGAGATAAAAGTTGACGTTTTACCTATTGCTGAGGCTGATAAAGGCAGAGGTCCTTTAGCCGGCGTGAAAAATATAATTGCAGTAATTTCAGGTAAAGGAGGCGTTGGTAAATCAACAGTAGCAGCCAACCTTGCTGTATCTCTTTCAAAAGCAGGAAGTTCTGTGGGTATTCTCGATGCAGATATTATGGGGCCGTCGGTTCCTATGATGTTTGGTGTTGAAGGCAAGCAGCCTGGCGTAATTGAAAGAGAAGGAAAGACAATTATGCTTCCGTTGGAAAATTACGGAATTAAAATTCTGTCACTAGGATTTTTCGTTCAACCTGATCAGGCGCTAATGTGGAGAGGTTCAATGATTAATAAAGCATTTAACCAATTAATGGAAGATTCCGATTGGGGTGTTTTGGATTATCTGGTAATTGATATGCCTCCTGGTACTGGCGATATCCAACTTACATTGGCACAAAGTTATAATGTTCGGGGAACGGTTCTGGTTACAACACCACAAAAGGTTGCAACAGCTGATGTGCGTAGAGCGGCAATGATGTACAGACAGGAAACCTTAACTATTCCTTTACTTGGTATTGTTGAGAATATGGCTTACTTTACACCTATCGACATGCCTGAAAAGAAATATTTTATATTTGGAAAAGGTGCTTCCGATGAACTCTCAAAAGAATTGGATATTCCTATTTTGGGAAGGATACCTATTGTTGAAAAGATTGTGGAAACTGGAGACAACGGTGAGCCAATTACATTGGATGATAATTCTGCAGTTTCGGAAGCGTTTAATGAAATTGCTGCTAATGTTAAGAATCAAATAGAAAAATTATAAAAATAAAACTATAATGGAACATACTAGAGAGGAACTAAAACAAAAAGTATTGAATGTATTGGACCAGGTAAGGCCTTATCTTCAACAAGACGGCGGGGACATTAACTTTGTTGAATTAACGGAAGATAACACTGTAAATGTTGAATTAACAGGTGCTTGTGGAACATGTCCATACAGTACAATGACTTTAAAAAATGGTGTTGAAGCAACATTAAAAAAAGTATTGCCTGAGATTAAGGAAGTAGTTGCAATCAACCTTTAAGAAAGGTATTTTGCTACAATAGGCATTCTTCTGCCCATACCGAATGCTTTTGATGATACCCTCAACATAGGAGGTGTTTGGTATCTTTTATATTCACTCGTATTAACTAATTTTAATATTCTTTTAACCAGGCTTTCATCAAACCCCAGATCAATTATTTTCTTAGGCCCCAAACGGTTTTCAATATACTGATAAAGAATTTCATCAAGTATATCGTATTCAGGCAGGGAGTCTGTATCTTTTTGATCAGGCCTTAACTCAGCAGATGGCGGTTTGTCAATAATATGAACTGGAATTACTTCTTTATCGCGATTGATATAACGGGCAAGTTCGAAAACCTGTGTCTTATAAACATCTCCCAAAACAGATAATCCACCATTCATATCTCCATATAAAGTGCTGTAGCCTACTGCCGCTTCACTTTTATTACTGGTGTTTAGTAAAATATAACCGAACTTATTCGATAGGGCCATTAATATCACACCTCTTGTTCTTGCCTGAATATTTTCCTCTGCAATATTAAACGGAAGATCTTTAAAATAGGGTTTCATAGTGCTGTTAAATGCATTATATGCCGCTTCAATAGAAATTTTATCATACGGCATGTTAGTATTTTCAGCTAATTCAATGGCATCATTAACAGAATGCTCACTTGAAAATTCAGAAGGTAAAAGAACATTGTATACATTTTTATTACCCAAAGCTTCGGCTGCCAGTACAGCTGTCACAGCAGAATCAATCCCGCCTGACAAACCGATAATAGCTTTCTCAAATCCCAGTTTTTGAAAATAATTCCTGATACCCATAACTAAAGCATCATGGATCATTCCAATAACTGGTTTTTCTTTTTTAGATGGAACAACTTCCATTTTATTTATTTCATCCAGATCGTAGAATTTTAGATCTTCTTCGAAATAGTTGAGTTCATCAACAACCTGCCCTTTCTTATTCATAACTAACGAACCGCCATCAAAAATTAATTCGGTTTGAGCACCCACATGATTAACATAAAACAGAGGCAATTTGTATTTTTCCGCATTGCGTTTTAACACTTCTGTGCGAACTTCAATCTGGTGATAATTAAATGGAGACGCAGCAATATTAATGATCATATCAGGGTTTAATTCAGCCAGTTCGTCCATCGGGTTAATGGTATAGAGCGGGTTGTCCTGCACATTCCACAAATCTTCACAAATTGTCAATGCAATTTTTCGGTTTTTAAATTCTATAAGCTGAAAGGTTTTATTAGGCTCAAAATACCTGTATTCATCAAATATATCATAGTTCGGCAACAGCGATTTATGGATATATTTTTCAATTTTTCCCTCACTAATAAATGCGGCTGAATTGAACAAAGGTTTCCCTTTCTTTCCTTTATTGTAAGTTGGCAATCCTACTATTGCAGCAGTTTTAGTGCAATGTTTTGCAATTTCCTTAACGGAATTCAAACATCTTTCAATGAAATCATCAAATTCCAGGAAATCACGGGGCGGATAACCGGAAATTGCCATTTCGGCAAAAACGACGAGGTCGGCACCTTTTTGTTCGGCTTCCTTAATGCATCGTATTATTTTTTGAACATTACTGTCAAAATTCCCGATATGATAATTTAATTGTGCTAATGCAATTTTCACAGTAAGAAAGATTTAAAATAGAAGACACAAATTTAGTTCAAAATAATTATTTCGGGCATTATTCGAAATATCGGAATTTGCCGTATTATTTCCTTTCATAACATTAATAAAAGCATTGTCGTATTTTATTCCGGTTCGTATGAAAGTTGAGCCCGATAAAGGTATCTCAATACCCCCTCCAATAATAAATGATTCGCGCGTTGGTCTGAACAAACCGGAATCTTCACCTTCATTGCTTATTGTCTCTCCTCCATCCTCAGGTTTAAATGTGTTATCAGCTTTTGCATTTAATAAAATACCGATCCCAAATCCTATCTGGCCATAATATCTTAGTTTTCCTATCTGGTTGGTTCTCATCGTAAATATAAGAGGAATTTCGATATATTTTGTTTTGAACTTGCTTTCCATTTGACCATAAACCGGCATATCAATTGAGTCTTGCATTACATGCGGATATGTTAAGGTTCCATTTAAAAATAATACATCAAAGCCTGTTGTAAAAGCATAGTTTTCCATAAGGTAAATATCGGCTACAAATCCCCACGAACCACCAATGTCAGTCCCTTCATTGCTATAATCTTTTAAATCAGTGCCAAACCAGCCGATATTGACAGCGCCTTTAAAGCCAAATTGAAAGGGTTTATGCTGGGCTAATGAACTGATGGAATATAACAAGAAAACAACTAAAACGATCTTTTTCATTACCGAAAAATTTAAACAAAAATAACTATTAACATTCAATTGATAATTTCTTTTAAGGTTCTTACGTTATAGGTATATCAAATTCATAATTTTGGCTAATTATTAAATATAAACGAATGATTATGAAAAAACTTGTCATTGCATTAATAGCAATTATTTTTACTGTTTCAGTTTACGGACAATTTCATGTGGGGCCGCAGATTGGTTATACAGCATCAAACCTTTCTGTCGACAAAGATTCCATCACAACTGGTTTAAAAAACAATTTTGTAGCTGGTGTTTTCTTCCGGTTTGGAAAAAAAATATATGTACAGCCCGAGCTTAACTGGTTAACACAGGGAAGTGTTTTTAAATATCCATCATGGGGAAATTATTCGCCAATTGAGCAGGAAATTAAACTCAACACGATCCAGGTGCCGGTTAATATTGGATGGAGGATAATCAATCTTAAAATTGTTAACCTTAGAATTTTTGGCGGGGTTGTTGCAAATTTTGTAACAAATACTACTATTACGTCTTCCGATCCTGACTCCGGTTATAATGAATTTCTTCCAACTGCAGATGATTTTGGTAATATTCAATGGCAATGGGATGCCGGCGTAGGCGTTGATGTACTTATGTTTGCAATCGATGTAAAGTATATGGGTGGCATCAACAATATTTTAGAGGATTTTCAATATAAAGATGGTACGCTTACATCTAAGTCGAATCTGTTTATGGTAACCCTGGGCTGGAAGATTTTATAATAACAAGTAATTATTCTGTATTATAAGCGAGGAGTTTATTATGTCAAAGCACATAAAAACGATAGCTATTTTGTTGATTCTTGTGTTTTTTTTTAGCTGTCAGAATAGCGAACAGAAATCATTACAAATTGATCCTTCTGAATTGCCTGAAATTTATGTTGAAATTAAAAGATACGGAAAAGCACTTTTCGAAATCGATGCAACTCATTTCAGGGAAGGGCTGATAAAGATTCAACCGGAATTTACCTATTTTCTTGATGCAGACTTAAATGATACTGCCAATATTAATCAATTGCTCTCATTTGTTTCCGATTCGCAAACAAGGCGGTTGTATCAAAAAACACTAGAAGTCTATCCTGATCTGAATCAACTGGAAAAAGAATTATCAGATGCATTTAGCAGGTATCATTATTTTTTCCCTGAAAATACAATCCCCGAAATATTCACATACGTGTCTGACCTTTATTATGAAAGACCTGTATGGTTGAAAGATTCGGTTTTAGTTGTAGCCTTGGATATTTATCTCGGAAGAGATTTTTTCCTATACCCGCATTTGGGCCTGCCGCAGTATAAAATCAGGTGTATGGAGCCGGAATATATCTCTGCCGATATTATGAAAACCCTTTATTTTGAGGAGGTTTGGTCTAATCAAAAACAAAATACATTACTTGACAGGATGATAACAGGTGGTAAAATATTATATTATTTGGATGCAGTTTTACCCATCACGCCTGATACCATAAAATTACGTTATACAAAGAAGCAACTCATTTGGGCTGAAGAAAATGAAAAGAACGTATGGGCATTTATTGTCCATGATGAATTGCTTTATTCGACTGATTACAAAACTCAGGCTAATCTTATCCAGGATGGCCCGTTTACAAAGGGTTTTTCCGGAGAGTCACCTTCACGTCTTGGTGTTTTTATCGGATGGCATATTGTTCAGGAATATATGTTAAAACATCCTGAGCTTAGTTTGCAGGAGTTGATGAATGTAAAAGATTCACAATTGATATTACAGCAATCGGGTTATAAACCTTAGTTGATAACATATCACCTTATTTCCGTTTGCCATAAATCTGTCGATCGAATTTCATACATTTGTTAATCAATAATTCAACCAGTTTCTTTTATGCTTGTTAAAACATACGGTAGTGCTATTCATGGTATTGATGCAATAATGATCACCATTGAAGTGAACATTAGCCAGGGAGGGAAATTCCATTTGGTTGGACTGCCCGATAATGCCGTAAAAGAAAGCCATCACCGTCTGGTCGCCGCTCTCTCTAATATTGGTCATAAGTTTCCAAAACGAAGGGTGACAATCAATATGGCTCCTGCTGATATCAAAAAGGAAGGGTCTGCTTATGATTTGCCTATCGCTATTGCCATTCTTGCTGCTTCCGAACAGATTGATGATGCATTGTTAGGTGAATATATGATGATGGGAGAACTATCCCTTGATGGCAGCCTTAATCCGGTGAGAGGTGCCTTGCCCATGGCATTAAAAGTGAAAGAGGAGGGGTTTAAAGGATTGATCTTGCCAAAGGAAAATGCCGGAGAAGCAGCTATTGTCGATGAAATTGATGTGTATGGATTTGATCATATTTTGGGTGTTATCTCCTTTTTAGAAAATGAATCTTCATCAGAAAAAATTACTATCGATGTTCAGGAGAGATTAAGCGAAACACTAAACCGCTATAGTTTTGACTTTGAAGATGTAAAAGGACAGGAAAATATTAAAAGGGCATTGGAAATTGCCGCTGCTGGCGGGCATAATGTGATCATGATAGGCCCACCCGGATCAGGTAAAACCATGCTGGCAAAACGATTGCCTTCTATTCTACCTCCCATGACATTGGATGAAGCCCTTGAAACAACAAAAATCCATTCGGTTGTTGGGGCGCTTCAATCCGGAACATCACTCGTAACATCACGCCCATACCGATCCCCACACCATACAATAAGTGATGCTGGTTTAGTTGGCGGGGGTACTTATCCGCAGCCTGGAGAGATTTCTCTGGCTCAAAATGGAGTGCTGTTTCTTGATGAGTTACCTGAGTTCAAACGATCAGTGCTCGAAGTGATGAGGCAACCAATGGAGGATCGGGTGGTAACTATTTCCAGGGCACGGGTGACGGTCGATTACCCTGCAAGTTTTATGTTAATCACGGCGATGAATCCTTGCCCTTGCGGTTACTATAATCATCCTGATAAGGATTGCGTTTGCTCTCCGGGGATTGTAAAAAGTTACCTGAATAAGATTTCAGGGCCGCTAATGGACCGCATTGATTTACATGTAGAGGTTACCCCAGTTGCGTTCACTGACTTAACTGATGCGCCACCCGGTGAAAAAAGTGAGTCAGTAAGGAAACGGGTAATTAAAGCTAGAATGATTCAACAAGAGCGATTTAAGAATCATGATAAGATTTATAGCAACTCCCAGATGTCAACAAAAGATCTTGGAAAATATGGTCAGCTAAATGAACAGGGAATTACTTTGCTAAAGAATGCTATGGAAAAATTGAGTTTATCTGCAAGAGCTTACGATCGCATAATAAAAGTGGCACGTACCATTGCTGATCTTGATAACCAAATTGAAATTGGAACTGAACACCTGGCAGAAGCTATCCAGTACAGGAGCCTCGACCGGGAAAGTTGGGGGATGTGATTAAGACGGAAGTCGGGAGACGGGAGACAGAAGACGGGATTTTATTACAAGAAAAGAATTTGATATATTACAACGCTTCATTTAATTTGATAAATATGATGATTGCCTTCAAAAGAAATATTAAGTGATGAGAAAAACCGAACTTCGGACTCCCAACCATAAATAATAAATAAAGCCATGAATAAAAAGTCAACCATAGATCAACTTAACCAACTCAATAAAAACACAATGATGGAACCATTGGGTATTGAATATCTGGAAGCGGAACCGGGTTATTTAAAAGCACGGATGCCTGTGAATGATAATACGAAACAACCTAATGGGATTCTCCATGGTGGCGCAAACTTGGCTTTAGCTGAAACAGTTGCAGGGCTTGGTTCAGCCATGATGGTTGATATGGAAAAATATCATATCCGAGGCGCACAGGTAAGTGCTAATCATGTTGGTACAGCAAGTTCAGGCTGGGTTTATGCTGAGGGTAAAATAATTCATAAGGGCAAAAACACCCACGTTTGGAATATAGATATTAAGAATGAGGGCGGAAAATTGCTTTCTACATGCAGGTTGACAAATTTTATTCAAAAAAAATAATATAAGTTTTAAGTTATTAAACTTCATTTTTAGCTCTAAAAATTTCTGTTTATGAAAAAGTTAGATGTTTCATATGTTCGCAAGCAGTTCCCTTCCTTAAATGGCAAATGGACATTTTTTGATAATGCAGGTGGTTCTCAAGTTGCAAAACAAGTAACAGACCGTTTACTTGAATATATGTATACCAGTAATGTGCAACTGGGTGGATCGTATGAAACTTCTGTTATTGCAGGTAACAGGATTTTTGAAGCACAGAAGAAAATGGCAGAGTATATTCATGCTGGCTCACCACAAGAGATCATACTTGGGCCTTCTACAACAATGTTGTTGCAAAATTTGTCGCGGGCTATGGAGTTAACCCTAAGCCCAGGTGATGAAATTATTGTTACCAATAGTGACCATGAAGCAAATATAGGTCCATGGATCAATTTGAAAAAAAGAGGTGTCATTATAAAAACATGGGAGATCAATAAGAGTACCTTAAAACTTGAACTGGACGACCTTGCCAAACTGATGACTTCTAAAACAAAACAGGTCTCATTTCCGTATGTGTCAAATATTCTGGGAACAGTGAATCCTGTTAAGAAGATAGTAAATTTTGTGCATGCCCATGGTGCTAAAGTGTGTGTTGATGCCGTGGCTTTTGCCCCTCACAGGATGATCGATGTTACTGATCTGAATGTCGATTATCTGGCATTTAGTTTTTACAAAGTATATGGGCCTCATTATGCACTTCTTTATGGTAAGAAAAAGCATTTGCAAGAGCTCGACGGCATTAACCATTTTTTTATTGGCAAAAATGAAATTCCATACAAGTTGCAGCCCGGAAATGTGAATTTTGAGCTTAGTTATAGTTTACTTGGAATTGCAGATTACTTGGAAGATATTTTCGGTCATCATTTTATTAAAGCAGCAGGATTTAGTGAAAGGATGGAGGATGTATTCAGTTTGATCACCGACCATGAAGAGATATTGGCAAAGTTATTTCTGGACTTCCTCAAAACAAAGAAAAATGTGACCATAATCGGGGAAGAATCTCCATCTAAGGAAGTCCGTGTTCCTACCATATCGTTTATTGTTGATGGTATGAGAAGTAATGCAGTGACTGAGCAAGTTGATCCACATAATATTGCCATACGCTATGGTGATTTTTATGCCAGGCGTTTGATTGAAGAACTTGGATTATTGAAGCAGGAAGGGGTAATACGAGTGAGTATGGTTCATTATAACACAGTAGAGGAAGTACATAATTTAATCGATGTTTTAGATCGTATAATTTAAAAAAAAAAGGGGCTTTTAAATGCATCAGAAACTTAATGATTGTATTGATCTGCTTTGGCAAAAGGATTTGCCTTTTGTGGCTTATCGCTTACCACAGCAGAATGATATAAGTTTAATAGCCCAACTAACTTCAGAGCTTCAAATATTTGATTTAAAGAATATTGAGTCGGTATCAGGATTTGTTATTGCACCTTTTAAAAGTGCAGAAACACAAAAAGCATATCTTCTGAAACCTGATATAGTAATCGGTTCAATAGATGAAGTCGCCAAAATTGAAAAAATTAAATCATTACCAAATAAGCTGAGTAATAATAAACTAATCAGTAAAATCTGGTCTAAAGAAACCTATCTTGAAAAAGCCAACACAGTTATTAATGATCTAAAGAATAAAAAATTACGAAAGCTCGTTTTATCAAGGGTGATTGAGAAAAAACTTCAGCAGGATTTCGATCCGGGCGATGCTTATGCAATCCTTAATGATCGATATGCTGATTCATTTAATTATATTTTCCATTTGCCTGAAATCGGATCATGGATAGGTGCCAGCCCGGAAACTTTCCTTAGAATTTCTAAATCGCATGTCGATACAATGTCATTGGCCGGAACAAAATCAATTGATAATTTAAATTGGACACCAAAAGAGATTGAGGAGCAGGCAATAGTTACTGATTTTATAAAGGATCAGTTGCATGAACTAAGTATTTCTAATTATACTGTTAAGGGTACTGAAACGATTACAGCTGGAATGCTTGGTCACTTATCTTCAAAATTTAAGATCCCGCTTAATAGTCTGAAAAATAAGATTGGTGAACTCATAAGCACGTTACATCCAACACCTGCGGTTTGTGGCATGCCGCAACAAGAAGCTTATGAATATATAAGGAAAGTAGAGGATCATGATAGAAAATTCTATACAGGTTTCCTTGGTCCTTGGCAATTGAAGGAGCAGTCTGAGTTATTTGTGAACCTCAGATGTGCGGAATTTAACCGCACAGCATTACACCTTTTTGTCGGAGGTGGACTAACTTCTTCTTCGGTTGCTGAATCTGAGTGGGAAGAAACAGAGTATAAATCAAAAACCTTGTTAGCAATTGCTGAAAATTTCTGACATTTGCCCAATGACTTCTGATAAGAAAAACATTAGCCTGCTCACCAAATTATTTGTACAAAAAGGGCTTTCTGATATTATTATTTCTCCAGGCTCAAGGAATGCACCAATTATAATTGCATTTACAAATAAATCCGGAATCAGAGCATTAAGTATAGTTGATGAGCGAAGTGCCGCTTTTTTTGCGTTGGGGATGGCGCAACAATTAGGAAGAGCTGTGGCTATTGCATGTACATCGGGAAGTGCAGCTTTGAATTATGCACCTGCTATTTCAGAAGCATATTACCAGAAAATTCCATTGCTTGTTCTTACAGCTGACAGGCCACCGGAATTGATTGATCGGGGCTATGGGCAAACCATAAGGCAAAGAAATGTTTATGAAAATTATATAAAAGCCAGTTTTGAATTGCCGGTTGATATTGAAGATGAAATATCATTCAAAAAAGCTGAAAAAATAATCAACGAAGCTATTAATTTAACTCAGTATCCTGAACCCGGGCCTGTGCATATCAATATTCCTTTTAGGGAACCTCTGTATGGAACGTCTGAGGAAATGATAGACGCAGAAGTGTTTGGATATGAGAAAGAGCAAGTTGATTTAAAGCCAATTATTAGTGAATTGTCGAATTCATGGAACAATAGTGATAAAGTACTGATCATTGCAGGACAGCAACAAAAGGATGATGAGTTACATGAGTTGCTTTCAAACATTGTGGATGATAAGAAAGTGACGCTATTAAGCGAAACTACTTCCAACTTAAACAGTGAAAAATTTATTGATTGCATTGATAATGTTATTTCAACGATTGATGCTGACGAAGCTGCTGCATTCAAACCTGACTTACTCATCACCTTTGGCGGACAGGTAGTTTCAAAGATGATTAAAAAATTCCTGTGTGATAATCCTCCTGACGAACATTGGCATATATCACCTTCTGGAGAAGAAATAGACACTTATTTCAGGTTAAAGCAGGTAATTCCGGTTGAACCAAAAGTGCTGTTTAACGAATTATTAATCAGGCTACCGGAAAAACAGCCTGACTATTTAAATATATGGCTGAATAAGAAATCTCAGGTCGTTAGCCGTAAAAAAGAATACCTGAATAAAATTGCCTACTCCGATCTTAAGGTTTTTGATTTCATCCTGTCGAATTTGCCCGGCGGTATAAATTTGCATTTAGGTAACAGTACACCTGTTCGTTATTCACAGCTATTTGGAAGCGATGAAAGGTTCAATTATTTCTCAAACCGCGGGGTAAGCGGAATTGACGGACAAATATCCACGGCAGCAGGCTCAGCTTATGTAAGCAATAATTTGAATGTACTGATCACTGGTGACCTGGGCTTCTTTTACGATTCAAACGGCTTAATGAACAACTATTTAGAATCCAATCTTAAGATTATTGTAATTAATAATTCAGGTGGAGGAATTTTTAGGTTTATTGAAGGGCCGTCTTCAACGGAACAATTGGAAAAATTTTTTGAAGCCCGTCATAGTTGGAAAGCTGAGAAGATAGCCGAAGCATTTGATGTTAAGTATTATAAGGCAGAAAATATAAAACAATTAAACTCTGTTTTTACTGATTTTATAAATGACAAAAAGGGTCCATCAATATTGGAAATTTTCACGCCTCCCGAAGAAAATGCAGAAATTTTAAAGGAATATTTTAATTATTTAAAACGCTAGATAATTATTTAGTGACAAATACCTTTTTACTTCCCATCTTGTATACATGATCATCTTCTAAAATCACTTTTACAATATAAATACCACCTGCTAATTGTTTTACCGGAATTTCAATCTGCTGAGTACCTTTTAATGTGGATTTATAATTGTTTTGATAAATGATTTGTCCCGAAATAGTCGAAAGAATACATGCTACGTTAGCTTGTTTTTGCGATTCGAATCTGACAGCTAATATATCATTTGAAGCATTTGAAATATAGATTGTAAGTTTATTGTCCTCAAGTTCTCCTATGGAAGACGTACCTTCATATCTCCTTCTGATTTCATCCCAGAGTTCCGGTTTGTCAGCATCATAACCCAACGCCCACATGCCAATGCCCTTGTAATTATGAGCTTCTGCCAAATCATATTTAAGGCCGAGGCTAGTGTCCGAATCATACCAAACCTGGTACCAACTGTCACTTTCAATATAGCTGCAAAACGGGGTTTGGCTGATATCATCCCATAATGCCCCATAGGTATCAGCTGTATTTTTCGCAATGCTATAGGTTGGTTGATTGGTATGATCAATGGCCGTAGAATAAGCTTCACCATCTTCAGTTTCCCACCTGTTGCCATAATATGGTACACCAAGAATCAATTTTTCCGGGTAGGTTTCTGCTACCTCACCAAACTGGTAATTTACTGTATTGGAAATATTATAACTACCACCGGTTAGTGGTGCACATGCACCACTTGTCTGGCTCCATGGCCCGTAAAAATTATATCCCATAATAAAAAGATAGTCACATGCTTCGGCAAGGCCGGTAAATTGCCATCCTCCCCAATTTACCGGGGGAACTGCAATTGAAACTTCTGAGCCTGGAATTTCTGAATGGAGATATGTTGTTAAATCAGCCATAAACTCATTAAGTACCGCACCACGGTCGTCAGAATCAATATTTTCAAAATCAATATTAACGCCTTGCAGATTGTAGGTTTGCAGTGTTGAGCTGAGCTGTTGAAAAAAATTCTCTTTTACGACCAAATTGGTTAATAGCTGATGAATTTGGGAGGTATTAAAATTCACTGCTGTTAAAATTACTTTTACACCTTCTACATGTGCTGCGTTAATCAGGTCGGTCCATGGCCATGCTGATGGTGGCGACAAATTTCCGTTTGACAAAACTGAGAAATCAAAAACAGCAATATGACTCAGCAGATCAAACTGCATAGATTGTACCGATTCAGGGTATTTCCAGTAGGGAAAATATCCGAAAACAGATGAAGTAGGTGTCCTTTTATCAAAGTTCCTGAAAGGAATGATATCAGTTCCTGAAAGATCAAATAGAGATTCCTGTTTGGGTAAATCCTTATACTTTTCGTATTCAATCTGATGAATTGAGGGATGTTCCTGGCCTACAGTCAAAGAAATAAAAACAAACAGAAAAATCCATGTTGAAAAAAAATATTTAAAATTCATATGGTCTGAATTATGCGTTAAAAATACAAATACCAGATGAAGTGAGCGGAAAATATTCATAATTTCGTTACCTTAATAATATCATGAGCCATGAGCAAAAGAGAATGGAAACCGATCAGGGAATTTGAAGAAATCAAACTGGAATATTGGGAGCATATAGCTAAAATTACAATTAACCGTCCCAGATATTATAATGCATTTACACCAACCACCACTACTGAAATGGCAGTTGCATTAGATATTTTACGTGAAGATCAGGATGTTTACACCATAATTTTAACCGGCGAAGGCGATAAGGCATTTTGCAGTGGTGGCGATCAGAATGTAAAAGGTAAAGGTGGTTATATTGGAAAAGATGGTATACCGCGTTTAAATGTGTTGGATGTTCAGCGAAAAATCAGGTCGATGCCCAAACCGGTTATTGCAATGGTTAATGGTTACGCCATTGGAGGAGGTCATGTGCTGCATGTGGTTTGCGATCTGACAGTAGCATCTGAAAATGCAATATTCGGTCAAACCGGGCCAAAAGTTGGCAGCTTTGATGCAGGTTTGGGATCATCCTATTTAGCTGATATTGTAGGCCAGAAGAAAGCCAGGGAAATATGGTTTCTGAACAAGCAGTATTCTGCTAAAGAAGTATTGGAAATGGGTTTGGTGAATAAAGTTGTTCCACTTGAGAAACTTGAAGATGAAACTGTTGATTGGTGTTTGACAATGCATAAACGAAGTCCGATGGCATTAAGAATGATAAAATTAGGTTTGAATGCAGAACTCGATGGTCAAATTGGATTACAGGAATTTGCAGGTAATGCTACGTTATTATATTATCTGACAGATGAAGCTCAGGAAGGAAAGCATGCATTTCTTGAGAAGAGAGATCCAGATTTTCATAAATATCCCAAGTTTCCATAACTAAGTAACATGCCTGCAATAAAATCATGGATTAAAGCTTTCCGGTTTAGGACACTCCCTCTTGCCCTTTCAAGTATTTTAATGGGTAGTTTTTTAGCTATCCATGAGAATAGTTACCGATGGTCAGTAATAATACTTGCTGTCATCACAACAACATTTCTTCAAATACTTTCAAACCTTTCTAATGATTATGGTGATGCCATGAAAGGTACTGATAATGAAAATCGTCTTGGTCCTGTAAGAACTGTACAAAGTGGCGAAATAAGTCCAAAGCAAATGAAAATTGCGATGTCATTTTTTATCATCTTAACATTAATTTCAGGCATTTGGCTTATCGCCGAAAGTTTTGGCGATGACTGGGCTAAAGCTTCTGTATTTCTCTTATTTGGTGTAACAGCTATAGTTGCCTCAATAAAATATACTGTTGGGAATAAGTCATATGGATATGCCGGGTTTGGAGACTTGTTTGTTTTTATATTTTTCGGCCTGTTAGCTGTAATCGGAACGTATTTTTTAAATACACTAAGTTTCTCTTGGCTCATTTTATTGCCGGCTTCTTCTCTTGGCTTTTTAAGTACAGCGGTATTAAATCTGAATAATATGAGGGATATTGAAAATGACTTTAATTCTGGGAAAGAGACCATTGCGGTTCGGATAGGATATAATTCTGCCAGGAAATACCAGATTTTTCTTATTGCTGCAAGCTTTCTTGCAACATTTTTATACGTTTTACTCACTTATAACTTGTATTGGGAATTTCTATTTCTGGCAACACTTCCTTTATTTATTTATAACCTGTTTGGGGTTTATAAAGTTAAAGACCACAAACAACTGGATCCATACCTTAAAAAAACAGCTTTAAGTACACTGCTATTTGTTATTGTTTTCGGAATAGGATTATTGATAAAATGATCAGTAAAGTTATTCTGATATATGTTTGCTATTTTTATACTGTAAAGAGATGAGATGCTAAAGGCATATTACAACAAACAGACATTCCTGTTCAGGAAACCAAGTGGTACATCGAGAGGTGTTCTGCTTAATAAAGATTCCTGGTTTCTTGTGGTTTATGATGATCAAATACCAGCTAAGAAAGGAATAGGGGAGTGCAGCATAATCAGAAAATTAAGCGTTGATGACAGACCTGACCTTGAACAAAAGCTATTAGAACTGGTAAATAGTATCAACAATTATTCATATTGGTTGAATGAAGGATTGAATGAATTTCCTTCCATTAAATTCGGTCTTGAAACTGCTTTAAAAAACTTAAATTCAGAAATTTCTGGAATTCTTTTTCCTTCCAAATTTACCTCCGGGGAAAGGAGTATTCCTATTAATGGACTAATTTGGATGGGTGATACTGAAAACATGTATCAGCAGGTACAGGAAAAAGTTGAGACCGGGTTTAATTGTATTAAATTAAAAATTGGAGCAATAAATTTTGATGATGAATTAAGGCTGTTAAAAAGGATCAGAATTGATTTTTCCGAAAGAGACCTGGAACTACGTGTTGATGCCAATGGCGCCTTTAAACCTGATGATGCCCTTGAGAAACTTGAAAAGCTATCAGTATATAATTTACATTCAATTGAGCAACCGATAAAGCAAAATCAATGGGAAGAGATGGCAGGATTATGCGAAGCTTCGCCAGTTCCGATTGCACTTGACGAAGAACTGATCGGGATTACTAAAGAGGATGAAATAAAAGAAATGCTGGATGCAATTCAACCTCAGTATATTATTTTAAAACCTAGTTTGATTGGCGGCTTGCAAAAAAGTGAATTGTTTATCAGGGAGGCTGAAAAAAGAGGAATTGGCTGGTGGGTTACTTCTGCTTTGGAGTCTAACATTGGCCTGAATGCCATTGCTCAGTGGACTTTCACTTTAAATACTGAAATGTACCAGGGATTGGGTACGGGACAATTATTTGTCAATAATATTCCGTCACCGCTTATTATCAAAAATGCACATTTGAATTATGGCGATAATAATGAATGGAATTTAGAAACAATCATTAATGGGTAACAATACTCCATATTACATTGTAGGAAAGTCTTTCACAGAGAACGACCTGATACAATACTGCAAACAAAAACTTGCTGATAACGGAACAAAAGAATTTGAAAAAGAAATATTTCAGTTTATTCTGGATTGGTTTTCATCTTCAGATTATATGGTGGTTAAAACATCAGGCTCTACAGGAAATCCCAAAGAAATCAGTTTACAAAAAAAACACATGGAAGCCAGCGCCAGGGCAACCATTTCTTTCTTTGATTTAAAACCAAAGGATAAAATATTGCATTGCTTGCCGATGCATTTTATTGCAGGCAAAATGATGGCTGTAAGGGCATTGGTTGGCGGATTGGATTTATACATTGTTCAACCTTCATCCAAGCCAGATATATTTCCAGATAGTGTTAGTTTCACGGCAATGATTCCGCTTCAGATAGCAAACCTGATTAAAGATGATGAAAGCCGTACATCATTTTCGAAAATAGATAAACTGATTGTCGGTGGCTCCTTCATATCTGTTGATCTGATAAATCAATTACAGAAAACAAGCACACAGATATGGCAAACATATGGGATGACAGAAACCATAACTCATATAGCATTAAGAAGAATTAATGGTAGTAATAAATCGGAGTGGTATAAAACATTAACGGGTGTTTCAGTGAAGCTGGATAACAGGGAATGTTTGATAATTAGTGCTGATCATATAGGCATCAGTGAGCTTATAACTAACGATCTGACTGAAATTAATGAAACAGGGGAATTTCAAATTAAGGGCAGAGTTGATAATATGATAATCAGTGGTGGCATCAAATTCAATCCCGAAGAAATTGAGATTAAGTTGTCAGGTACAATTCCAAACGATTATTTTATAGGAGGTTTAAATGATAATGAGTTGGGACAAAAACTAGTATTGTTTATTGAAGATGAAGGAACCTTAAATCGAAAAGTATTTGATCTATGGGAAATGATCGAACAAAAACTGGTAAAACTTGAAATTCCGAAAGAAATTATTTTTGCACCATCCTTTTTCAGAACCGCTTCCGGAAAAATAGACAGAAAAGCTACAATCAGCAGTTTAAAAAAATAGTTTTTAAACAAAGAAAAAGTTTTCGTTTATTTGCAGTCAATTTTAAAATAAAACATTTATCATGAAAAAAATAAAAATACTTTTTATTGCTCTTCTCTTCCCTGTCCTGGCATTCTCTCAAGGTGCTGAAATTGTTCCTTTTGTCGGGTATATGTTTGGCGGTAGCGTAAACTTTTATGAAGGTAAGTACAAGGTAACTGATGGCATGGATTATGGTGTATCAGTTCTTGTCCCGATTCAGCAGGTCGTTGACCTGGAACTCAACTATACACGAATGGATAGTGAGGGTAAGTTTACAGCATATCCAGGTTATCCATTATATCAGGATAAACAGACAGTTATGAGTACCAATTACTTTCAAATAGGTGTTGTTAAAGCAATCACACAAAACAACCCGAAAGTAATTCCCTTCGGCTCTTTTTCATTAGGCGCTACCTGGTTTGATTTTGCTGACTACCAGGATACCTGGATGTTTTCAATCACTGCCGGTTTAGGTGCCAAATTCATGTTTTCAGATCATATTGGTATTATGGTTCGTGGCCGTTTTATGTTGCCCATGTTTTTTGGTGGCGTTGGTTTTTATGCCGGAACCGGAGGCTCTGGTTTAAGCCTCAACAGTTATTCAGCCATTATCCAGGGAGATTTTAATGCTGGGCTGATTATTAAATTGGGTAATTAAGATTAGATATTATAACAACTAAAGAAAAACGTCTGTCAGTTGATGGGCGTTTTTTTGTGCCTTCACTCTGCATAGTCTCCTGACTATGCTGCTAGATACTCCCATCACTTCTTAAATCCATTACTCTTTTCGTAAAATCCGGGTTTAACTTTTTAAAAATTTGCTATATTTGAATTGTTTAACAAGCAAACCAAATGAGTACCCTTCTTATTTTTACACTTAGTATCTTATTGTATTATTTGGCAAAGACAGTAAATGAGTCATATATTTTACACGCTGTAACTAAATCTTTTTAATGAAAACGTTTTAGCATGAATACTACTCAAAGTCTGGTTTCGGGTGTGATTGTGATGCTGGCAATTATTGTGCTTGCTGTTTTACTTAAAAAGTTTGGAGTCTTAAAAAAAGACGATAGCCAGTTATTTAGCCGTATTGTTTTACAAGTAACACTACCCGCGATTATTTTTTCTTCATTGGCATTACAGCATTTTAGTAATGAGTTTTTATTAATGGCCGGAATAATGGCTGTGATTGAAATTGCAGTGATTATCATGGCCTGGCTGATTGCTACTATGTTGAAATTTAAACCGGGCGAAAAAGGGGCACTTATTTTGGTATCTGCTTTTGGAATGACTGCCTTGTTAGGCTATCCAATTATCAGGCAGGTATTTCCGGGAAATTCTCTAGCAATGGAAGAAGCAGTGATTACCAGTGAATTTGGTGTGGGCTTGCTATTATTTATTCTGGGGCCATTAATTGCGATGTATTATGGCGAATCAAAGATTGAGGGTAAGTTAATAATGAAGTCGGTAAAAAAGTTTTTTGTTTCACCAATTTTTATTGCACTTGTTTGTGGGATAGGTTTTTCCTTTATTTCCATTAATCATAATAGTCTGGTATTTACAACCTTTGTTCATTTTTTTCAGCTTATTGGAAATGCCAATTTGCTGATAGTAGCTTTTACCATCGGGCTAATTATTGAATTCAAACAAATAAACCATATCTACCTGTTTTTGGCTATTACTGTGTTGTTAAAACTCATTGTAAAACCCCTGTTAGCCGTGTGGTTTACCGGTGGTCCACATTTCACTGAAATGATGCGTGAAATTGTAGTTATTGAAACGGCTCTGCCCTCAGCCATACTCATGGTTGTTTTTGCAAAACAATATAACTGCAGACCCGATCTGGTTTCCATGGCTATTATGGTAACACTGGTTTTAAGTGTAGCCAGTGTCAGTTTGTTATTTATCTCCTTCTTTTGAAATGAAAAACAAAAATATTATTTAAGAAGTTATTGAAACCCAACAGGATAAAAAACGTAAATAAAACAACAACAAGTACAATACTTATTAATTATGAAAAAGAAACAAGCATTCTACGCGGCTATTTCAATAGTCGTATTAAGCATCTTAACGATCCAGTTTGGATGTAAAAGTAATAATGACGATCCGATACCTGAACGAAAAACACCCGTTTGGGCCGTAGGAGCCGCAGATAGCACAAATTATGGCACCATTCTATACTCTACTGACGAAGGAATTCACTGGACAAGACAGGGAGATAGCATACCCGCATTACTGGGCATTAATGTTAATGATGTTTGGGCGGTTGATGAAAACAAGGTCTGGGCTGTTGGTACGGGAAATGTTATTTTAAAAACTACTGATACGGGCGAAACATGGAATCGGATACAAGCTCCATTACAGCGTCCCGATGTTGAACTTTTTTCTATATCATTGATCGGCTCAGACAATATTTGGATAAGTGGTTCTTATGGCACGGTTTACAATTCAATAGATGGTGGAAATACATGGACCACTGTTGTTTCTGAAGTATTCGATAATAAATTCTTTCAAGGTATTCACGCCATTAATTCAAATGTAGTATATGCTACCGGGGGTTATGAAGGAAGCAATACACGGGGATTTATTGCCAGAACTACCGATGGCGGACAAACTTGGGATTCGATTACTCCGACGGATAATTATAACAAAAACCTTTGGATAGGTATTACTTCATCTGATCCAAATAATATTGTTATTTATGGCGGACATTCACATTATATGTATAGTAATGACGAAGGTCAAAGCTGGAAAAATGACTCTGTTCCAGATACAGGAGGAACCGGGGGGGCAGATATCAACTGCCTGACGATGCTAGATAATAACACATGGTGGGGCGCATTTGATTATGATTATATTGGTTTAACTAGCAATGCTGGTGATTCATGGGATAAACAAACTTCAGTTCCTCCATTGGGTATGTGGTTGCTGGGTATTGATTATTATGACCACAACCTGTGCGTAATCGTTGGTTCCAGCACAAGTTCAAACAATGGAAAAATAATTCAAACTGCTGATGCCGGCAAAAATTGGAATCTGAGATACGAAACTGATGCCTGGATGCAGAAAGTGTCGTTTGTTAAGTAATAATTTTACAAAAAAGCCCTGAAAACTCAATGTTATCAGGACCTTTCTTTAAGTCGGAGTGACAAGACTTGAACTTGCGACCTCTTGACCCCCAGTCAAGCACGCTACCAACTGCGCCACACCCCGTTCCAATCTTCGTTCCCAATTTCTTTGGGATAGTTTATAGGTGATTCACCTATTACAGCAAAAATAATACATATTAAGAACACCACTATGATCTTTGCAATTAATATTACTTTGATTTTTTGACAAAAACGTTATAAATATGTTAAAATGGCTGAATATATTTACAATTTATACTATCTTTAGTGTGATCAAATTCGGTCATTAATTAAAATCTAGTATTAATTTAACTTATACCAAAATGAAGAAATCTTTACTATTTATTGCACTAAGTTGGTTAATTATTATCCAACCAACTTTTAGCCAAAACGCATTTTACGGGGCAGCGGAAAATCAATTACCTGCTGCGGAAACACTTGTTGAGCCAGGTAAATTCATAGTTAAAAATGCTGTTGAAAGAGAAGATGATTTTGCCACAACAGTATACACTTTTAATGATATAACTGTATTTGCTTATTCTAATGAAACTGAAATCAGAATTTATGATGAAAGTGGTACATTGATAACAACACAAAATATTAATGCTGACGAGTATTATAATCATTTCACGTATGGAGGAATATTTAGGATTGTCAGTAATAAAACATTTACAGTGCTGGTTGGAGATGCAATCAACAGTTACGTGAATGGATATTTTGCGGTTGATCAATCAGGCCGTGGAGCTTCTACTAAATTAAATACATGGATGATGGAAGTATATGGAACTGATTCAGATTTCATCGTATTTGCATATAATGATAACACTAATTTTACTGTAAGAAACCTTGAAACTAATGCTTTTATTGGTGGATCATCCCTAAATGCTGGTGAGCACTTTTCATTTGCTGATTTTGGTGCAATCCCTAGTGTAACACCTTTGCAAGTAACTTCAAATAAACCAGTTTCAGCTTTATCATACTCTGATCAGGATTATTATGTTCCATCTTCAAATGGAACATTTTCCGGTAATCTTTTTTATGGTTACTCAGCATACGTAGGTGGATGGACTAATAGCATTACAATTACTTCCTATTTCGACAATAATGAAGTAACTGTCACAAATAGTGAAACTGGAGCTAATATAGGTACGCTTATATTAAATCAAGGCCAGGTTGCAACATTTCCAATTTACGCACGAACTTTCTGGAAAGTTGAAACATCAAATACGGCTACAGCAGCCAATATACCTTTTGGTTTTTATTCAGGGGATTATGCATATATGACCAGAGCAATTGATCAGGGAGGAAGTGGCGCCGGGACCCTATTCTATATACCAGTAATAGGAAGTCGGATAGATGTATTTTCATTTAGCGTATCTAATAATGTAACTATTACTAAGTTAGGGTTGTATGATACCTATCCATACGCTAATCCGGAAGTTGTTTGGCAAGGAGTTCTTAATGAAGGAGAGGGGTATAATTTCAGTTCAGAATATGGATCGTTTGTTTATAAAGTTGAAAGTGATGATCCCGTGTCAGTATTGCAAAGTAATGCCGGAGCTGGAGCAGACTTCATGCCATTAAGCTATGCACTTGGTTTACCCGACTTAAGTGTTTCAACATCAGATATTGCATTTTCAATACCAGATACAGATTATAATCCGGGTGATCAAATTCAAATAACTTTTACCATTCATAACTATGGTTCTGTAACTGCTGATCAAATCGAATGTAAGATATATGATGTTGATCCGGAAGCACAAATTAATCCTTCTGCTATTCACAGCACTACACTTTCTTCAATTGCTCCTTCCGGAGAAGATTCGTTTACTATAGATTTTATAATACCTGAACATCCCGAATTCAGAAGTATATATATTAAAGTAGATCCGGAAAATCTAATTGTTGAATCCAACAATTCAAATAATAATGCTAAACGAACTTTAAGACCTAATACTGACCTTGAACCTCCACTTGCAGTTTCAGTCACTGCTCCATTGTATTTAGAATATAATGGAGGGGTTTTAAATCCTAATCCGTTTAGTGTTCATTATGATATATTCAATATTGGTGGAGTTATGGCCAATAATGTAACTGCTAATTTGATTTTGCAAAATGGATTGAGCGCTGCAGTAACTTCTTTTGACCTTGGCAATATTGATGTAAATGGGACAGTCCCAATTGATGTAGATATTACAGCTGATCCTCTTCAGCTAGGATACGGATTTTATAGCCTTGTCGTCTACATTAACGGAGTAGAAGAAAAAACAGTGAACAAGATGGTAATCGTAGGTGAAATTAGTGGTATAGAAGATATTGAAATAGTTACAGGATTGGTAATGAATCCAAATCCTGTTTCAGATATTTCTGAGATATATTATAATCTGCAGGAAAAGGCAACTGTTAACATTGAGATCTATGATGTTACTGGCTCAATGATAAAAGTTATTCTAAATGAATATCAAAACCGGGGTGAACATAAGGTTCAATTTGATGCAAGTAATCTGAATTCCGGCATGTATTTATTGAATTTTAAAGCAGGTGAACAGATAATTATTAAAAAGTTAATAGTTACTAAATAATTTTCCATTAATACATTTGTTAAAACCCAATTGATACGATTTTATCAATTGGGTTTTAATATATTTCAGATTTCCAGACAAAATGTCATTTATTATTTATGCTTGCCATTGGCATCCTAATTGATAAAAGCAAATCAAAGAAAAATAATAAGAAATATTTAAAACATGGAAAAAACAAAATGTTTAATCATTGGTTCCGGTCCTGCCGGTTATACGGCTGCAATTTATGCAGCAAGGGCTGATCTTAGTCCAATCGTTTATCAGGGAATGGAGCCGGGTGGCCAGTTAACAACAACAACGGAAGTAGATAACTTTCCGGGTTATCCTGATGGCATTGATGGCCCTGCAATGATGGAAGACCTTAAAAAACAGGCCGAACGTTTCGGTGCAGACGTCAGGTGGGGAATGGTTAATGAGGTAGATACTTCTGAAAGGCCTTTTAAGGTAAAAGTTGATGACGGAACAGAATTGTTAGCCGAAACGCTAATTATTGCTACTGGTGCAACTGCCAAATATCTTGGTATTGAGACAGAAGAAAAATTTAAAGGAGGCGGTGTATCTGCATGCGCAACTTGTGATGGTTTCTTCTATAAAGGTAAAGATGTAGTTGTTGTTGGCGGAGGTGATACTGCTGCCGAAGAAGCTACTTACCTGGCAAATATGTGTAATAAGGTATATTTAATCCATCGCCGTGATGAACTAAGAGCCTCTAAAGCCATGCAAAAAAGAGTACTCAACACCCCAAATATAGAAGTGCTTTGGAATCATGAAGTTAAAGAAATTGTAGGTGTTGTAGAAGGGTTTACCAAAGCAATGGATGGTGTGATTGTTTTTAACAATAAAACAGGTGACGAAAGAAAGCTTGATGTTGATGGATATTTCGTTGCCCTTGGACATACACCTAATACTGATCTTTTCAAAGGAAAACTTGAAATAGACGAAACGGGTTACCTGATTACCAAACCTGATTCAACTGCCACAAATGTACCCGGGATATTTGCATGTGGTGATGTACAGGATAAGCACTTCCGCCAGGCAATAACAGCTGCCGGTACCGGTTGTATGTCAGCAATTGAATCGGAAAGATTCTTGGGTGAGCAATAAGATTTAGATCTGATGATATATGAAAGCTGTTCTGTTTTGAGCAGCTTTTTTTACTTTTGATAAGAATTATTCAAAGTAATGGCGTTAGGAACAAGAGAAAAAAAAATTGTATTTGCATCTAAGGTAAGTATTGGAGGGAATGCATTCTTATCTGTTTTAAAGATTGCTGTTGGCCTTCTTGCAGGAAGTCTGGCAGTAATAGCAGATGGTATTGATTCTGCCAGCGACATCATTACTTCTTTGGTTACATTGTATGCGGCACATATAGTTGCACGGCCACCTGACAAAAAATATCCTTATGGTTATTTAAAGGCTGATACAATTGCAGCAAAGTTATTGGCATTCATCATATTTTTTGCGGGAGCACAACTCGCCTTATTATCTGTCAGAAGGCTTATTGATCACCAGCCGGCAGTTATTCCCGATAGTATTGCCATGTATATTATTGTGATTTCAATTATTGGTAAGTTGCTGTTGTCAATTTATCTTCGAAGAGTTGGAAAGGATGTTGAAAGCGCCATGCTTATTGCTAATGCTCGTAATATGCAAAATGACGTCATTATATCATTGTCAGTTTTGCTTGGTCTCATTTTCACATTTATCTTCGAAATGCCAATTATTGATGTTATTACGGCCTTGATGGTGAGTATATATATTATGTTTATTGCATTCCGGATTTTTATGCAAACTAACAGAGATTTAATGGATGGAGTTGATGATGAGGAGATCTACAAGAAAATAATTGATCAGGTAAAAAGCGTAGATGGGGCAACTAATCCCCACCGGATCAGGGTGCGGAAGATGGCACATCTTTACATAATCGCATTGGATATTGAAGTTGACGGTACAATACCGCTTAAAGAAGCACACGATCTAAGTGCTTTGGTTGAAAAAAAAATTAAGCAAAACATCAAAAATGTATATGATGTTTTAGTGCATATTGAACCACTTGGTAACAGGGAAACTGATGAAGCGTACGGAGTGTCAGAAGATCAGCTTTAAGCCATACCCCGGATCAGATAAAAACTTAAATTTCTACATTTTTCGGTTGATTTTTCTATCACTTTTCCGTTTTGTGTCCTTGTTCCTTTTATATATTTGCAGTTGCTTCTTTAAACCTTAATCTGTCAATGTCATGGTGTCAATTTTTCATCTCCAGAAAAGCCAATATTACCTGGTTCAGTCCAAAATAAAACTTTCAAAAACCGATGCTGATAAGCTTGAATGGCTTTTTAGTGGGGCTGAATTACTTGATAAAATTGACGTAAAAGGTTTTTTTATTGGCCCAAGAAAAGAAATGATAACTCCATGGAGTACCAATGCTGTTGAGATCACGCAAAATATGGGAATAGGGGGTATTCAAAGAATTGAAGTTTTTGAAAAGGTTGAAAATGAAGATGCAGGTTATGACCCCATGTTGCAGCAGCTATTTGTTGGACTAAATGAAGAAGCATTTGAGATTCCTGACATAGTTGAACCAATTAGAAATGTGGAAGATATTAGCACTTACAATGTTGATGAAGGACTGGCATTAAGTGACGATGAGGTTGAATACCTGGAAAGCATAAGTGAAAAGATTGGCCGTAAATTGACAGATTCAGAAATATATGGGTTTGCCCAGATCAATTCGGAACATTGCCGGCATAAAATATTTAACGGTACATTTATTATAGATGGAGAAGAGAAGAAAGAAAGTCTGTTTGCGCTAATAAAAAAGACTTCAAAAGAAAATCCTGATAATATTGTTTCTGCATACAAGGATAATGTGGCTTTCATTCTTGGTCCAGAAATTGAACAGTTTGCACCCGCCACACATGATAAAGCTGATTTTTTTGAAATAAGAGAAATCTCATCTGTACTTTCACTAAAAGCGGAGACACATAATTTCCCAACAACCGTTGAACCTTTTAACGGAGCCTCTACCGGCAGTGGAGGAGAAATACGCGACAGGCTGGCCGGAGGAAAAGCAAGTTGGCCGTTGGCGGGAACAGCGGTTTATATGACTTCATACACCCGAAGGGATAAAAGTAAAGACTGGGAAAATAATATTAAAGCTCGCCAATGGCTCTATCAAGCGCCAGAAGAAATACTGATTAAAGCATCAGATGGAGCTTCAGATTTTGGAAATAAATTTGGACAGCCACTTATTAATGGTAGTTTGCTCACTTTTGAGCATGAAGAAGCAGATAAATTGTATGGCTATGATAAAGTGATCATGCTCGCTGGAGGAGTAGGTTTTGCAAATGCAGATGATGCCGTAAAAGACATACCCGAGGATGGTGACCTGATTGTAGTTCTGGGTGGTGATAATTACAGGATAGGAATGGGAGGTGGTGCTGTTTCATCTGTTGCAACGGGTGAATTCGGCAATACCATTGAGCTAAACGCGGTGCAGCGTGCAAATCCTGAAATGCAGAAAAGAGTTGCTAATGCCATCCGGGCTATGGCTGAATCTAAGGAAAATCCTATTGTTTCAATTCACGATCACGGTGCAGGTGGTCATTTAAACAGCCTGTCCGAATTGGTTGAAGAAACAGGTGCAGTTGTGCATATCGATAAGCTTCCAATAGGAGATCCGACTCTTTCTGCTAAAGAGATACTTGGTAATGAGTCGCAGGAAAGAATGGGCTTGGTTATTAAAAAAGAAAATTTTGAGAAGCTTGAACGTATTGCTATACGAGAACGTTCTCCTATTTATAAAGTTGGCGATGTTAAAAGTGATAATAGGCTGGTTTTTAAAACTGATACTGATGAATGTCCTATAAACCTGGATTTGGATTATCTTTTTGGAAAACCGCCAAAAACCATTCTTAAGGATATTGATATTGAACCCGATTTTGAAGATCTTAAATATGATGATCATCTTTTTACGTCCTATTTAACCGATGTCTTGCAACTTGAATCAGTAGCCTGCAAAGACTGGTTAACGAATAAAGTTGACCGTTCAGTTTCAGGTAAAGTGGCCGTGCAACAGTGCGCAGGCCCTATTCAGCTACCTCTTAATAATTTAGGCGTAATGGCTTTGGATTATCTGGGAGTTAAAGGAATTGCCACAGCAATCGGCCATGCTCCGGTTTCGGGCTTAATTGATCCTGAAGCAGGTTCTCGTTTAGCCGTTGCTGAGGCATTAACAAATTTAATTTGGGCGCCATTAAAGGATCAGATAAAAAGTGTTTCACTTAGTGCCAATTGGATGTGGCCGGCAAAAAATAAAGGTGAAAATGCAAGGCTTTATAATGCTGTTGAAGCTTTAAGCGACTTTGCAATTAAACTTGGTATTAATATACCGACCGGAAAAGATTCACTGTCGATGACACAGAAATATCCTGATGGTAAGATTGTTTATTCTCCGGGTACTGTTATTATTTCGGCGGTGGGCGAAGTTGATGATATTCAAAAGTGTATTAAGCCGATATTAAAACAAAAGGAAGGAACAAAAATCGTTTATATTGATTTTTCTAAATCAGGTTTTGAATTAGGAGGCAGCAGTTTTGCCCAGACACTAAATATAATCGGAAAAAAAGTTCCTGATGTTACTGATGCAGCATATTTTGCAAAAACTTTCAATACTGTTCAGCAACTTATTTCAAATGGAAAAATATTAGCTGGTCACGATATTTCATCCGGAGGACTGATTACCACATTACTTGAAATGAACTTTTCAAATTCTGGGTTCGGGATGGATATAAATCTTGATTGTTTCGGAGATGAAGACCTGGTTAGAATAATGTTTAGTGAAAACCCCGGAATTATAATTCAGCTTGAGAATGAAGATGAAGTTATGAATGTTCTTAAAAAGAATAACATAGCTTATCACGTACTTGGAACCGTCATCAACGATTTTATTATAAAACTTCATAAGGAAAAGAAGGAATATGTTCTTGATATTGAACGGCTCCGGGATATATGGTTCGAAACATCATATATGCTTGATCGAAAACAAAGTGGTGAGGGGCACGCTCATTGCCGGTTTAAGAATTATAAGCGTCAGGACCTAAATTATTACTTCAATCAAAATTTTACAGGCAAAACTGCTTCTTATGGAATTAGCAAGAGCAGGCAGAGCAAAACGGGTGTAAAAGCCGCTATTATCCGGGAAAAGGGTGTGAATGGGGACAGGGAAATGGCATTTGCTTTGCATCTTGCAGGATTTGATGTGAAAGATGTTCATATGACGGATCTGATTAGTGGGAGAGAAGATTTGTCAGATATAAATATTATTATTTTTGTTGGTGGTTTCTCAAATTCCGATGTGTTAGGATCTGCGAAAGGATGGGCAGGAGCTTTTCTGTTTAACGCAATGGCAAAAAGAGCGCTTGATAATTTTTATTTCCGGGAAGATACACTTAGCCTCGGTGTTTGTAATGGTTGTCAGTTGATGGTAGAACTTGGTTTGATATATCCGGAGCATCCTGAACACGCAAAAATGCTTCATAATGATTCGGGTAAATTTGAATCAAATTTTGTTAATATTGAGATAAAGGAAACTAACTCTATAATGCTTAAAACACTTATTGGGTCAAGATTAGGAGTATGGGTAGCACATGGAGAGGGAAAATTTAGTTTTCCTTATTATAAAGATAAATACAACCTGGCTGTTAAATTTAGCTACGATGTTTATCCAGGCAATCCGAATGGATCTGATTGGGCAACTGCCGGTATATGTAGTAATGATGGTAGACATTTAGCTATGATGCCTCACCTTGAACGATCATTTTATCCGTGGCAGTGGCCTTACTACCCAGAAGATAGAAATGATGAAGTTACTCCCTGGATTGAAGCATTTGTAAATGCGCGTAAGTGGGTTGAAGAAAAAGGATAGTTATTGGTTAATGGTTATCCCGTGCCACTGCTTCAATCGTCCCGCTTGAAGTATGAGAATATTGAATCGAGAATAAAACTTATTTTGGGGCAACTTTCAATAAATATAATCCTATAAAGAAGTAAATTATATTAGGAATCCACGAAGCTAAGATTGGTGATAAGTTTCCAGTTGTGGCGAATACAGTAGATATTTGCATTAACAGTATGTACGAGAAAGTTAAAGCTATACCGATACCAAGATGCATTCCAATTCCTCCTCGCATCTTTCTGCTTGAAAGAGCAACACCAATAAAAGCTAAAATAATAATGGCAACGGGGCCCGCGATTCGTTTATGTTTCTCAATTTCATATTTCTTATATACTATGGATCCTTTCTTTTTTTCACTTTCAATAAAATCATTTAGATCAAACAGGTTCATTTCTTCATATCTCTCCTTTATTTTATACAAATCGAGTGGCTCTAGGGCAACGTCAACTAATTCCATTTCTTCACCTGTGGTTAATATATAACTACCTGAACTGTCTAATGTCCTTTCGTAATAATTCTTTAAAATCCAAATATGATCAACCGTATCGTAATTTATACGCTCGGCAATAACTTTATATGCTAACTCCTGTTTGTTAAATCTTTCCATGGAAAACTTCCTGCCTTCCTGTAAAGTGCTTGAATATGATTCAACATACACAAAAGTTCCGGAGCTAATTTGTCGGTGAATATTCTTGTCTTTATCCCTTGTTAATTTCTCCATGTAATTATTCTTGAAAACTCTCCTGGCTTTGTTGGTGTGTGGAATAAGAAAATTCCCTAAATAAAAAGAAAGTACGGCAAGAAAGATAGCTGATAAAAGATAAGGGTAAAGAAATCTTCTAAAGCTTACCCCACTGCTTAAAATGGCAATTATTTCCGTATCACTAGCAAGTTTAGAAGTAAAAAAGATGACTGAAATAAAAGTGAATAAATAAATGAACAGATTGATGAAATAGGGGATGAAATTTATGTAATAATCAACAATAATTGCTTTTAGCGGGGCTTCGTATTTAATAAAATTGTCGATGTTTTCAGAGATGTCAAAGATGATAACAACCAAAATCAATAATGAAATAGCATAAAAGAAGGTGCCCAGAAATTTCTTAATAATATATTTATCAATAATCTTCATCTATATACTATAAACGCTGAGAAACTTTTTTTATCATTTTCCCCTTCCATTCGGAAAAATCACCTTCAATTATATGCTTCCGTGATTCGCGAACAAGCCAAAGGTAAAAACTTAAATTATGAAGACTGGCAATCATTCCTCCTAACATTTCTTTTGCAACAAATAAATGTCTTAAATAAGCCTTAGAATAAAGTTGATCAACAAATGAATTTCCTTCACTATCTATGAGGCTGAAGTCATCTTCCCACTTCTTGTTTCTAATATTTATTATACCATTTTTAGTAAATAGCATGCCATTCCTGCCATTTCTTGTAGGCATTACACAATCAAACATATCTATACCTAATGCAATGCTTTCAAGGATGTTTTCAGGTGTACCAACGCCCATCAAATATCGTGGCTTGTCGTAAGGAAGTATACTACAAACCAAGTCTGTCATTTCATACATTAATTCGTGAGGTTCGCCAACAGATAATCCTCCAATAGCGTTACCATCAGCATTATGTGATGCAATTGTTTCAGCGGAGATTTTTCTTAAGTCTCGATATGTACTTCCCTGAACAATTGGAAAAAGTGATTGTTCGTAACCGTATTTCGGTTCTGTTTCTTCAAATCGGGTAATGCATCTTTTAAGCCAGTTATGAGTTATTTCCATCGATTTCTTTGCATAATCATAATCGCATGGGTAGGGTGTACATTCATCAAAAGCCATCATGATGTCAGCCCCAATAATTCTTTGAGTTTCTATCACGTTCTCAGGAGAGAACAAATGTCTTGATCCGTCAATATGCGAATGAAATAAAACTCCTTCTTCAGTTAATTTCCTTCTGTCTGAAAGAGAATAAACCTGGTAACCGCCGCTATCAGTAAGTATAGGTCTGTCCCAGCCGTTAAATTTATGTAATCCCCCGGCTTTTTCAATAATATCAAGCCCCGGCCTTAAATACAGATGGTAGGTATTGCCTAAAATGATGTCGGCATTAATATCTTCTTTTATATCTCGCTGGTGTATTCCTTTTACAGTGCCTGCAGTTCCAACAGGCATAAAAATAGGAGTTTCAATAGTCCCATGATCGGTTTCAATAAATCCTGCTCTTGCCGAACTTTTGTCATCGGACTTAACTAATTTGAAATTCATATTTATTTTGATAATTGCAGCAAAGATAAAGCATTGTAAACAAAATGAAAGTGAAGTAATTGTGCCAATTGTAGTTAAATATTCATAAATTTGTTCAATTAGTATAATTCCTCTGATTGTTGCTATGGCTCTATTACCTATTGAATTGCTTGTATTAGGAATATTTGTATGTGTTACCATAATTCAATTAGCTTACTATTGGATCGTATTTGGACGTTTAGCTTTTTATAAAGCATCTGATCATGAAAATGTGCATTATCCACCGGTTTCAATTGTGATTGTAGCCAGAAATGAATATTACAACCTAAAGAAAAACCTGCCTCTCTATCTGGAGCAGAAATATGACGATTTTGAGGTTGTTGTTGTTAACCATATTTCAGATGATGAAACGAGGGAATTATTAGAAGATTTGCAAAGACAATATCCAAAACTTAGAGTAGTAAATATAACACAAGACCTCAACTTTTTTAAGGGTAAAAAATTTCCTTTATCATTAGGTATAAAATCTGCTGCTAATGATATTGTTTTATTAACTGATGCTGATTGCTCACCTGTTGGAGGAAACTGGATCAAATCGATGGCGAAAAATTATACATCAAATATTCAGGTTGTTCTTGGATATGGCCCATATCATAAAGAAAAGGGAATGGTAAATATGTTTATCAGGTACGATACATTTATGGTTGCCATGCAATATCTTTCCTATGCACTTGTTGGTATGCCATATATGGGTGTTGGCCGAAATCTTTCTTATACCCGTTCTGTATTTTTTGCAAGTGGAGGATTCACTTCTCATTATATGGTTTCATCTGGTGATGATGACTTATTTATTGGGCAAATTGCGAATAGGAAGAACACAAAAATAGAAGTGTCACCGGATAGTTTTATTTATTCTGTACCCAAAAAAACCTTTTCTGAATGGTTTAAGCAAAAACAAAGACATTTGACAACAGCTAAATTCTACAAACTGAAATTTAAATTATTATTAGGCTTATTTAGTGTTAGTCAATTCTTGTTTTATACAAGCCTGGTTGTTGCATTATTCATATCACATTTTTATTATTTAATCATCGGTTTGTTTCTTCTTAGATTTATTTCCCAGATTATTGTTCAAAAAAAAGTAATCAATCTTCTTCAAGAAAAGCAATTATTGATAATTTCGCTTTTATTGGAAGTATTTTATATACTATTAATACCAATTATTACGTTTAAAAGCATATTCCTCAAACCTGTGCAATGGAAGTAAGCAGCCAGTTAACTGAAAAAGGACAACGAGATCATGGGCTTATTATCAGAGCACTTGAAAAAAGCGATCAGCAAGCTTACGCTCAATTAGTTGATTATTACAGAGATTCCCTTTATTTTATGATGCTTAAAATGACTAATAATCAGCATGATGCTGATGACCTTACAATTGAAGCCTTTGGAAAAGCTTTTAAAAATCTCAAACAATACACACCTGATTACGCATTTAGTACGTGGTTATTCAAGATCGCAACAAATAATTGCATCGACTTTATGCGAAAAAAGAAAAAAGGCGATATAACACTGAATACCGATAGTGATGATGCATTGACAAGTATTTCACACCAAATTCCGGCTTCGAGTCTTGATCCGGAAGAAAGTTTTATAAAAGAGCAAAAGATTGATTTGGTGCGTGATGTGGTTCATAAATTAAAACCACATTATAAAAAACTCATCGAACTCAGGTACTTTAAAGAATATTCATACGAAGAGATAGTTGATGAACTGGACCTGCCTCTTGGAACGGTTAAAGCTCAATTATTCCGTGCACGTGAATTTCTGTTTAATATTCTTAAGAACTCAAAAGAGAAGATTTAATATTACTCATTTTTATTTCTCGGTTTCTGTTTGACTTATAATAAAATTAAGTTTGACGTTGGTCTAATTGTTATAATTTTACAAACGCTATTTTATTTAACCGAATTATAGAAAATGGACTACAAAAACGCCATATTGCAGGGAATTTCTGATGAACTTCCTGCAGTAAAACCGATAGATAACAGTGTAAGCCATGCGCCAAAAAGGAAAGATATTTTATCCGTCGAGGAGAAAAAACTGGCACTACGAAATGCACTGAGGTATTTTCCTCGAAAACATCATCATGTTTTAGCCAAAGAATTTGAAGATGAATTGGAAAAATATGGCCGCATTTATATGTATAGATTCCGGCCGGAATATGAAATGTATGCACGGCCAATAAATGATTATCCATACAAGTCAATGCAGGCAGCTGCTATTATGTTGATGATTACCAATAATCTTGATCCGGCAATTGCACAGCATCCGCATGAGTTGATCACTTATGGTGGGAATGGTGCTGTTTTTCAGAACTGGGCTCAGTATTTACTTACAATGCAGTACCTGGCAACTATGACTGATGAGCAAACACTCGTAATGTATTCAGGGCATCCTCTTGGCTTATTCCCTTCTCACAAAGAGGCACCTCGGGTGGTTGTTACCAACGGAATGGTCATTCCAAATTATTCAAAGCAGGATGACTGGGAAAAATTCAATGCCTTAGGTGTTTCGCAATACGGGCAGATGACAGCCGGCTCATATATGTATATAGGGCCACAGGGAATTGTGCACGGAACAACAATTACCATTATGAATGCTGCCAGAAAAGTAGCAAACACTGATGAAGATCCGTTTAAAGGCAAACTTTTTGTGACTTCAGGACTGGGTGGTATGTCGGGTGCTCAGCCAAAAGCTGCTGACATTTCGGGCGTTATTTCTGTAACTGCTGAAGTTAATCCTGCAGCGGCTCAAAAGAGGTTTGAACAGGGATGGGTAAAAGAAATTATCACAGATATTGATGAATTAACTGAAAGAGTTAAATTGGCAAAGGATAAGAAGGAAGTTGTTTCTATTGCATACCAGGGTAATATTGTTGACGTTTGGGAGAAATTTTACGAAGAAAATATCTATGTTGATTTTGGTACTGACCAAACGTCACTTCATAATCCGTGGGCTGGAGGGTATTATCCGGCAGGCTTAAGTTTTGAGGAGTCAAATAAAATGATGGCGGAAAATCCCGGCTCATTTAAAGCTAAAGTTCAGGAATCTCTTCGGAGGCAAGCTAAAGCAATTAATAATCATACGGCCAAAGGAACGTACTTCTTCGATTACGGTAATGCTTTTTTGTTAAAGGCATCACGTGCAGGAGCTGATGTAATGGCTGATGATGGTATTAACTTTAAGTACCCATCTTATGTTCAGGATATCATGGGGCCACTATTTTTTGATTTTGGTTTCGGGCCATTCAGGTGGGTGTGTGCATCAGGAAGTCCAAAGGATCTTGAAATTTCTGATAATATTGCTGCTTCTGTTCTGGAAGAGATGATGAATCAATCACCTGCCGATATTAAAAGCCAGATGGATGACAATATCAAATGGATAAAAGGAGCACAGGATAACAAATTAGTGGTGGGGTCACAAGCCAGGATATTATATGCTGATGCCGAAGGCAGAATAAAAATTGCTTCTGCATTTAATAAAGCTATCAAAGAGGGAAAAATAACAGCACCAATAGTACTTGGCCGTGATCATCACGATGTTTCCGGTACTGATTCTCCGTTCCGTGAGACTTCAAATATATATGATGGTTCAAGGTTTACTGCCGATATGGCAATTCAAAATGTAATTGGAGATTCATTCAGAGGCGCTACTTGGGTATCCATACATAACGGTGGCGGTGTAGGCTGGGGAGAAGTTATCAATGGTGGATTTGGTATGTTACTCGATGGCAGTGATGATGCAGAGCGAAGATTAAAATCCATGCTATTCTGGGATGTGAATAATGGCATTTCGAGGAGGAGTTGGGCGCGTAATGAAGGGTCAATAACAGCTATAAAAAGGGCAATGGAAAAAAACCCTGAGCTTAAAGTTACTTTGCCCAATAATGCTGATGATCGGCTCATAGACGAATTGTTTGAATAAAAAAAGGCTGCTTGTCAATTGATAAGCAGCCTTTTTTGTAATATTTATTAATCCCTATTTTGAGATCATAATTTTCTTTGTAATTATTTCATTATTCGATTGCAGCTTTACAAAGTAAATGCCTTGTGCCAGATTTGAGGCATCTAATTGAATTCTATGCTGTCCGGAATTCATAATCCCTTCATATAGACTTATTGCACTCTTTCCTAACATATCCAACACGGTAATTTTCATATTAGATTGGTTGTTCAGGGTAAATTCAATATTTGCTGTTCTTGTAACAGGATTTGGATAAATAGTAATATTATCTGCTATAATTATTTCTTCTACATCTACTATCATACCATGTGCAAATTCTGCAGTTACTGTTATACCAGTGAAATCTTCACCTGTCCAGATTAACTCTGTGTCTGAATCTGTCATAATGTAAAATCCTCCCGATAAAGCCTCACCTGAAGCATCATTCAACGTTAATGTGTAGCATCCTGTTTCAGGAAAACTGAATTCAGCTAATTGTAATCCGGGTGTATCATAGGGGCCTCCGTCAATAATCACAACATCATCCATATCAGTAATGCTCCATGTTATATCTTCGGGATTACCAAGAGTTTGTACTCCAAAATAACAATCGGTCGGAAAAGTTTGAGAACCGGGTATATCTGCTGAAAAATAATCATTTTGAGGAAGCTCGTCAGCCTCACCATTAGGAGATTCGCAACTAATATCAACTATGTTGTTGTCGGTTGCATCATAGGCGATCATAGGTAATGTTACTTCTTCTGTTTCATTCTGAGCCAGGTTACCCGTCCATGAAAATGTTGCAGGTTCGCCACCATTAATTGAATAAGCAAAGTCCAGGCTCGTCAGATCAATTACACCATAATTCTTCAGCAATACAATCGGTGACATTTCACCTGAGCAGGCAGTTTGGGGAATATTAACGAAATTAACGGCTGCATCGTAATCATATGATTCAACAATAGTTATATCTGCCAGATTACCGCTAATAGCCTCCTGATGCGTTTGCGTAACAAAAGCCGCAACGTCAAGGTTTTCAAGTACTACTTCAATATCTCTGTAGTCTTCGGGAAGTTCATAAGTAAATGTTCCTGCATAAAGAGATTCCTGTGTTGTTTCTGTAATTGGGACACCCCACTGACCGGTTAAAAGATGGCGCAGCATATGCTTATGGTTGTAATTACTGCTACCACCCGATTGATATCCTATTATATTATTTTGTAATACTGCTACATTCAAATAATTGCTTCCCGCAGGGCTGTTATCTGTGTAATAAACCTCAACATTCACTACTAACTGTCTTGTTGATGAAACAATTATCGCTTCAACACCAACATTAAGATAACTTGGTTGCGCCAACATTTGATTAGATGCTGTTGTCCAATAATTTCTACTCATAGCCGTTCCGCCAGTATTCTGTCCCCACCCTGGAAATAAATGTCTGTTAACAGTTCCTGCAGGATAACCTGCTAAATTGGATTGTCCAGCAATAGCTGCCCCCCATTCAGTCCTATAATCTGGTTGGCTTCCTGATGGGTTAGCATAAAATCCGGTATGAATATTAATTAATACAACATCATCGGGATGCGCATCGTAAATTGCCTGTCCTATTACGTGACCAGCAGGGCAATTTGGACAGTTAATTCCGGTAAACTCTTCCAATATAACATTCTTATTCTCAGGATCAGTGCCCACAATTGTTTGAGCAAATAAAGAAACGGTGAATGCCAGTAAAGATAATAAGGATAAAAGTTGTTTCATGATTCTGTATTTTAATGAAAAAATATTTGATATTTATTTAGTTGTGGCAAAAATATTAATAATTGTTTATTGAAAATGTTAATACCAAAATTCTTATTTAATCATGGAGAATTGTTTCTTCCATAATGTATACATGGCGAAAACATAAATTATTCGAATAAATAAAACCACTATCTTTGCAAAAATTTTGGAATGATCTTTGTAATTTTATGTTAAATCAAAAAAAATAATATGATGAAAAATTTTACTTTTATAATTATTGCATTCGTTTTCTCAACTACCTTTGTAAATGCCCAATCTTATACACTATCGTGGGATAGTGAAACATTAGGTGATACTGTTGTTATAATTGGAGATCCGGCAGATGAAGAACTTATTTTTCATGCCATCTTAACAAATAATGGTGATAATCTTGATACCATTAAAGTTAGGAGGAGATATATACATTTAATCGAAGGAACAAGTCATCAATTATGTTGGGGATTATGTTATGCACCTAACAGTGATTCGATTTTTGTTTCACCTCAATATGTTGTTCTGGAGTCCGGACAATCAAGTGGTGAATTTGATTTCTCAGCACATTATTTCCCTGATGGTGCAATAGGCACTTCATTAATTGAATATACATTTTTCAATATAAATGATGAAGAAGAAGGAATAACAGTAGTTGCCAAATTTGTAACATCACCAGATGGAATTATTGATCAAATTATGGCTGATGGATTTGTATCCGATATATATCCTAATCCTGCAACACATTTCATTAATCTTGATTATGAGCTTACGTCAAAAGTTAATAATGCTAATATCAGGATAGTGAATCTTCTTGGTTCGGTTGTAAAGAATGTGGAGATTGACAAGAATTCGACAGGCTTAAGATTAGATATCTCTACCTTAACAAACGGAGTATACTTTTATTCGGTAATCATTAATAATGAAGTATATAAAACTAAAAAATTAATTGTCAGATAAGCAATTGCTACTGACAAAAAAACCCGATCCGTTAGGACCGGGTTTTTTTTATTGTATTAATTTCTGTTATAATTTAAAAGCAGCTTTAATATTCTCCACCTCATCAAGCTTTTCCCATCCAAAGAATTGAACAGTTTCTTTAGTTATTGATCCATTGTTTTCATATGCAAGCTCAATTTCTTCTTTAAAAGGTTCACGGCCAAAGTGTCCGTAAGAAGCTGTTTTCCTAAATATGGGATATTTTAGTCCAAAACGTTTTACGATTTCATAGGGTGTCATATCATATATATCAGAAACCTTTTTTGCAATTTCACCATCCGTTAGTTTATTTCCTTTTTCATCAGTGACATGGGCACTGTTATATGTGTTGAGATAAAATCCGACTGGTTCTGAAACTCCAATTGCATAGGCAACCTGAATCAATATTTTATCAGCTACGCCAGCTGCGACAAGGTTCTTTGCTATGTGCCTTGCTGCATATGCTGCAGAACGGTCAACTTTTGAAGAATCTTTTCCTGAGAATGCGCCACCGCCATGTGCTCCATGACCACCGTAAGTATCTACAATAATTTTCCGGCCCGTTAGGCCTGTGTCACCATGAGGTCCGCCGATTACAAATTTCCCTGTTGGATTAACCAGTAATTTATAATTATGATCGAACAATTCCCGAACCCGTTCCGGATATTCTTTAATGACTTTTGGAATGATGTGTTTTTCAACATCATCCTTAATGGTTTTCTGCATTTCTTCTTCTGTGCTGAAATCATCGTCATGTTGAGTTGAAACAACAATAGTGTCAATATGTAACGGATTGTCGTTGTCATCATATTCAATGGTTACCTGAGATTTTGAGTCCGGCCTTAAATATTTCATCACTTTACCTTCTTTTCTGATTTTCGCCATTTCGAAAAGAATATCATGTGCTAATTCAGAAGTTAAGGGCATGAAATTTTCAGTTTCTCTACAGGCATAACCAAACATCATTCCCTGGTCACCTGCTCCCTGTTGCTCTTCCGATTCGCGTACCACTCCCTGGCGGATATCTGATGATTGTTCATGAATTGCTGATAGAACAGCGCATGATTCTGAGTCGAAACGATATGCTGCTTTTGTATATCCAATATTCCTGATTACTTCTCGTGTTATCTTCTGTAAGTCAACATAAGCATTTGATTTAACCTCTCCGGAAAGAACTGCTAATCCGGTTGTTACCAATGTTTCACATGCAACTTTTGACTCCGGATCTTGTTTAAGCATTTCATCCAGAATAGCATCTGATATTTGATCTGCAACTTTATCAGGATGTCCTTCTGAGACAGATTCTGATGTAAATAAATATGACATATAAATTCTTTTTTAAAAAGTTAAAGGAAAGAAAGATTGATCGGAAGGCTAAAATGTTTTAGCATTTTTTAAGGTGGTTGCAATCAATCAAATCTGTCCACTAATATTGTCCTGAAAAGGATTTCCAAAAATAAATAATAATGTGATATAAATTAATAAATAAAGAAAATATCAAGTTACTGATTTGTTAATCTGCGAAATATGTCTTCCATTTTTAACTCGTTTTGTGAGAGTGATAACACATTGTACTTATTAGCTACGGCAAATTTAAATATCTGTTCTCTTATATCCTTTTTTCCCTCTGTCTCAATTAACCAGATTTTTTCTGAGATTTTCTCTGTTTTGGCTACATGCGGGATTTCAAGAATCTTTCGTTTTGGAACATCTTCTTTAAACTCTACTTGAAATTGCAGGTTGTTAGTTGATACCATAGATAAATTAGCAGTCGAATCGTCGGCAACAATTTTCCCGTGATCGATAATTACAACTCTGTCGCAAACAGCCTCCACCTCTTGCATGATATGTGTCGAAAGTATCACCGTTTTCTCTTTACCCAGATCAGAGATAATTTTCCTTATGTCAATAATTTGGTTTGGGTCAAGTCCGGATGTAGGTTCATCTAAAATCAGAATATCAGGATCATGAATTAATGCTTGTGCAATCCCAACCCGTTGGCGGTATCCTTTTGATAGAGCACCTATTTTTTTTTGCTGCTCCGGCTCAAGTCCGGTCAGAAATAAGATGTCAGCAACGGACTTATCAGCTGGCTTCCTCATTTTATACATTTTTAATGTGAATTTGAGGTATTCCTTAACGTACATGTCCTGGTATAGTGGATTATGCTCTGGTAAATAGCCAATAAATTGCTTAATCCTGATAGATTCTTCCTGAACGTCAAATCCATTAATAAATACTTTGCCTGAAGTAGGAGAGAGGTAAGAAGTCAGTATCTTCATTATAGTTGATTTGCCAGCACCATTCGGTCCCAATAAACCGACTACCTCTCCTTTGTCAATCTTTAAGTTAATATTGTCAAGGGCTTTTTGTTCGCCATATAATTTCGAAATGTTATTGACTTCAACTGTAACCATTATTGAGTGTTAATATGATCGTCAAAATTAGTAAAAAGCGAATTGCGAATTTTAAATAAAACAAATTTGGTTAATCGGAAAATAGTTTCTATTTTTGCAGCCCAATTTTTAGGACTTTAGATTAAACACCTTAAGAAACAATAAAATAGATGAATACGTTGAGTTATAAAACTGTAAGTGCTAATAAGAATACAGTTAATAAAGAGTGGTTATTGGTAAATGCTGAGAACCAGGTATTGGGAAGATTAGCTTCGGAAATTGCAAAAATTTTACGAGGTAAGCATAAAACGAATTTTACACCACATGTTGATTGCGGAGATAATGTTGTTGTTATTAATGCTGAGAAAGTGAGACTTACCGGCAATAAGTGGGATGCAAAAGAATATATTCGTCATTCAGGTTATCCTGGCGGACAATCATCATTAACTGCAAAGGAACTAATGGATAGAAAGCCGGTTGCCTTAGTTGAAAAAGCTGTAAAAGGTATGTTACCTAAGAATAAACTGGGAGCTGATCTTTTCAGGAACTTATACGTATATGTAGGAAGTGAGCATGATCAAAAAGCTCAGAAGCCAAAAGAAATTAAATTAAATTCAATCAGATAATTTATAATGGAAATTGTAAATACACTCGGTAGAAGAAAGACTGCCATTGCGCGGATCTACTTAAAAGAAGGAAAAGGCAATATTCAGATTAACAAACGTGATTACAAAGAGTTTTTCCCAACTGCTACATTACATTATGTTGTTGAGCAACCCCTTTTACTTACTGATAATATGGGTAAGTACGACATAAATGTAAACTTAAAAGGTGGTGGAATTACCGGACAGGCAGAAGCTTTACGCCTGGCTATTTCACGTGCACTTATTAAAATTGATCCTGAATATCGTCCTGTTCTCAAAGAGAATGGTCTTTTGAAACGTGACCCTCGTATGGTGGAACGTAAAAAACCGGGACAACCAAAAGCTCGTAAAAAATTCCAGTTCAGTAAACGTTAATATTTTCATTTACACCGGAAAGAGTTTAGTATCCAAATTGCCACAACTTCTTAACAGAACTATTTGGCAATTGATAAAGAGAATGTAAACAAATTAAAATTAAAAAAATGACAAAAGTAAGTTTTGACGATTTGCTTGATGCAGGTGTTCATTTTGGCCATCTGAAACGCAAATGGAATCCAAACATGGCGCCTTATATTTTTATGGAGCGCAATGGTATTCATATCATTGATCTATACAAAACCCAGGCAAAACTGGAAGAAGCGCAAAATGCATTAAAACAAATTGCAAAATCAGGTAAAAGAATCCTGTTTGTGGCTACGAAAAAACAGGCAAAAGATCTTGTTTCCGAATCGGTAAAAAAGATAAATATGCCTTATGTTACGGAACGTTGGCCGGGTGGTATGCTAACTAATTTTGCTACTATTCGTAAAGCGGTTCGTAAAATGTCGAACATTGATAAGATGGCAAATACAAACACATATAACTATTTGTCGAAACGCGAGAAGCTGCAGATAACCCGTGAGCGAGCAAAACTTGAAAAAAACCTTGGAAGTATTGCTGATATGAGCCGATTGCCAGCTGCATTATTTATCGTTGATATTAATAAAGAAAAGATTGCAGTAGCAGAAGCTCGTAAATTGAACATTCCAATTTTTGCAATGGTTGACACAAATACTGACCCTAATCTTATTGACTTTGCGATTCCTGCAAATGATGATGCTTCAAAATCAATTTCTCTAATTGTAAATGCAGCAGTTTTAGCAGTTGCTGAAGGATTAAATGAGCGTAAAATGGCTCGTGAAAAAGAAGCTGAAAAGATTGAGGAGATAGCTGAAAAAGTGGACGATATTAAAACAAAATCAGAAACATTGGCAAAAGCTGAAGAGGACGCTGATAAAGAAGCTGAAAAGGGTAAAAAAGAACCCAAAGCAAAAAAGAAATTGGATAGCGAAGATAAAACCTCTACCAGGACAAAACGTCCGAGAAAAACAATAACAAAAAAGAAATAGATTATAAAAATTATTTTAAAATAAGATTTAAAAATGAAGATTACAGCCCAACAGGTTAACGAATTAAGAAAGATCACCGGTGCAGGAATGATGGATTGTAAAAAGGCATTGGTTGAAAGTGATGGCGATATTGAAAATGCTATTGACATACTTAGAAAAAAAGGACAGAAGGTTGCAGCCAAACGTGCTGACCGTTCTGCTGATGAAGGTGTTGTATTGTCAAAAGTAAGCGACGATAAAGCTTTTGCAGCCGCCGTTATGATCAACTGCGAAACTGATTTTGTAGCTAAGAACACTGATTTCATAACATTCACTCAGTCAGTTCTCGATTTGGCAGTGAAAAACAAGATAAAAAATACAGATGAATTAAAAGCAGCTGACCTGAATGGTCATACTGTTGAGGAATCGATTACTAACCAAACAGGAGTAATAGGAGAGAAGATAGAGTTAGGCATGTATGAAGTTGTTGATGCTGCCAGCAGTTATGCATATATTCATCCTGGCAATCGTATTGCAACTATTGCAGGATTTAATAAAGCAGGTGATTTTGATGCAGAAGGAAAAGATATTGTGATGCAAATTGCTGCTATGTCTCCTGTATCATTAAGCAAAGATGATGTTCCATCTGATATTATTGAGCGCGAGATTGAAATTGGTAAAGACCAGGCTCGTCAGGAAGGAAAACCTGAAGAGATGATTGAAAAGATTGCAATGGGAAAATTGAATAAATTCTTTAAAGAAAATACTTTATTGAATCAGGCATTCATTAAAGATGGGAAGAAGAACGTTAGCCAGTATCTACAGGAAAAAGATAAAGATCTTACTGTTGTTGATTTTAAAAGAGTAGCTTTAGGATCATAAGTAGAAAATAAAAAAGAGTAAAAAAGACCGGCTTAAACCGGTCTTTTTTTTGCCCATTAGTTACTGAGAAGGTCTCTCACAATTTTAGACACAACACTATTATCTGCTCTACCAGCTAACTGTTTTGTGGCCATACCCATCACTCTTCCCATATCTTTCATGTTGGTAGCACCAACGTCAACAATAATTTGTTTTACCATTGTTTCAATCTCTGTTTTGTCAATTTGTTCCGGCAAATAATTCTCAATTATTTTTGCCTGATATTCCTCATCTTTAGCAAGATCTAAGCGATTATTTTCTCTATAAATAGCAGATGCTTCCTTCCTTTGTTTCACCAGTTTCTGTAGCATTTTCAGCTCAACGCTTTCAGGTATTTCGCCTGCGCTAATATCTTTCCCTGTTTTTTCAAGCAATAAAGCAGCTTTAATAGCCCGCAATGCATTCAGCTTCTCTTTATCTCTCTGAAGCATTGCGTCTTTAATATCATTATTGATAAGTTTTTCTAAACTCATAATCGCATTTATTTTTGAAATCAATCTACATTATCGTGAAGAAATGAATTATCAGTTTTAATAATCGGATTATTGTCACCATCTTCCCCTAACGTATATCTCGATACTACAGATTCAGAAGAAAAAGATGGCGTATCAAGATTAATATTCTTTCTTACATATGCCGGTTCTGTTTCCATTTTGCCTACTTCCTCAGGATTTCGGAGCTGGCTTAATGATTTTAGCTTGTTAATTCTATCTTCTGAGTTTTTCTTTATCGCCTCATTTTCTTCTTCAATAATTTGAGCGGATTCTTCGTTAAAATTATTTCCAGATACTGTATGGCTTATGCCTGGAGGCATTTTATCCTTTCGAGTAGTAAAACTGAAAACCGTTTTATCACTTTTTTGAACTGTATCAGGCTCTTGCTTTTCATGTAAGTTATCAAAGGAAGTTGACTCCCTAATAATTTCCGGTTTGTCATCTTTTACAGGCCTTATTTCGCCTTCTGCTTTATTCACAAAGTGAATTCCTGAACTTTCTTCCGTGCCTTCTTTTTCGCTTTTATGTATGAGAGATTCAAATACCGGGACTTCAACAACTTCTTCTTTTTCTTCATTTTTGATTTCAATGGAAGGTTTGTCTTCGATGTCATTTGCTTTTGGCTCTACCGGTTTTGCATTTTCACCAATAGTTCCAATTCGTTTAGTTTTAAGCTCAATAGTCTTTCTTTTAGAGTTAAAACCGGTCGCAATGATTGTTATACATATTTTTTCGCCCAATGATTCATCCTTACCATTGCCCCAAATTACATCAGCTTCATTATCATTACCACATTCCTGCTGAACATAATCAGTAATCTCGGTTATTTCATCCATTGTTAGGTCTTCTGCTCCTGTCATAATATAAAGCAGGATATTTTGAGCACCTTTTATATCATTATCATTTAATAAAGGTGAACTCATTGCATCTTCAATTGCTAATAAGGCGCGCCCTTCACCTTCAGCAGCGGCTGATCCCATAATGGCTTTACCACTGTTTTCGATTACTGTTTTAACATCTTGAAAATCAATGTTTATATAACCTGTAACGGTTATGAGTTCCGCTATACCTTTTGCTGCTGATGTGAGTACATTATCAGCTTTTGCGAATGCTTCGCTGACGGTTAGATTGCCATATTGTTCCCTAAGCTTATCATTGCTTAAAACAAGTAGGGTGTCAACATGTTTTCGAATCTCTTCAATCCCAGCTTCCGCTTGCTGCCTGCGCCTACGGCCTTCCCATGAAAATGGCAGAGTAACAATGCCAACTGTAAGAATTCCCAATTCACGCGCTGCTTGTGCAATAACTGGTGCAGCACCTGTACCTGTACCACCACCCATACCGGCAGTTATAAACAGCATCTGAGTTTCTTCACTTATTGTTTCCCTAATTTTTTCAATTGATATTTCTGCGGCAGATCTTCCTACTTCGGGTTTCGATCCTGCTCCTAAGCCTCCTTCTTCTCCCATTTCAATTTTAACTGGAACCGGGCTGGATTCAAGTGCTTGTACATCGGTATTACAAACAACAAAGTCAACGCCTTTTATTCCTTGTGTAAACATATGATTTACAGCGTTACTGCCACCGCCTCCTACGCCAAGGACTTTAATATAGGCTGGTCGTTGTTTTGGTTCGAAAGTGATCATATTTGGTATTTTGGTTTGTTTTAAAATTAAATTATTATAAAAGTTGTTTTTTTTAAATCATATTTACTTTTTAACAAACAGAAGTTAACTTTTAATTATTCTGTTGCATCGCTATCGAACCAGTTTTCAAGAATGTTAAGAAACCTCCTCGAACCTGATTCATCACTCTGATTTTTCCTTTTCTTTCTTTTTCTCTTCTTGTTGCTATCTGTTTCATCATCAAATCCTTCTTTCCGCTTGTCGTAATCTAATCGGCGTATTCCTTCTATTACAAGACCGATTCCGGTTGCGTACATCGGAATTGCCATATCGTCAGAAACGTCATTAGCCAAATGCTCATTTGGATAGCCAATCCGGGTGTCCATACCTGTCGAAAATTCTGCCAGTTGGTCAATATGTTTTAGCTGTGCACCACCGCCTGTTAACACTGTTCCGGCAATAAGTTTCTTTTCAAATCCTGAATTCTTTATCTCGAAATACATTTGTTCGATAATCTCTTCCATCCTTGCCTGGATGATCGAAGCCAGATTTTTAAGAGTGATTTCTTTGGGTGGACGGCCGCGAAGTCCTGGAATGGCTACAACTTCATCTTCTCTGTTTTCGCTAGCCAAAGCAGAACCAAACTTTACTTTAAGTTCCTCGGCGTGTTTTTTAATTATTGTACAGCCTTCTTTTACATCTTCTGTTATAACATCTCCACCGAATGGTATTACCGCTGTATGACGGATAATATTATCCTGGAAAATGGCAATATCAGTTGTGCCACCGCCAATATCAACAAGTGCTACGCCAGCTTCTTTTTCTTCATCACTTAAAACTGCTTCGGCAGAAGCAATAGGTTCAAGAATGAGGTCTACCATTTCAAGTTCTGCTTTTTTTATGCACTTAAGTACATTTTTTGCTGCAGCTGTTTGCCCGATAATTATATGAAAATTGGCTTCCAGCGTATTGCCGAGCATACCGGCAGGTTGCCTGATTCCACCTTCTCCGTCAATAAGATATTCTTGTGCAATTACATCAATTATTTCTTCACCGGGAGCCATGCTAAGTTTATACATGTTTTGGGTAAGACGGTCAATTTCAGCTGCACTTATTTCTTTATCAGGGTCTTCACGAATAATATTCCCCCTGTGTTGATGGCTTCGAATATGTTGGCCTGCGATACCAACATTAACGTATTTAATATCGACACCTGATTTTTGTTCCGCTTGTGCAACAGCTATTTTGATAGATTGAACGGTATTCTCAATATTGGCAACCACACCTCTTTTAACTCCAATCGATTCGGTTTTTCCATAGCCTAATATCTCTATTTTTCCGAATTCATTCCTTCTTCCTACTATACAGGCTATTTTGGTTGTTCCTATGTCGAGTCCGACGATAATTTCTGATTCCATATCATTATTTTTTAGTACAAACGATTTGGTTTTTATACATAAGATTAATTATTTCATATTTTTCCCAACCTTCATTTACAAGTTTTTTCTTGTAAAATGATTCAAGGTTTCTAAGTTTTTCGTCAATATTGTTGATGTTACCTAAGCGAATCGTGTGACTTCCTATTTCTGGTATCAGGTCATATTCTCCAATGCTGTTAACATAGATCTGACTTATTTGAGATTTTAGAAATGAATTAGCTATTATTTTTTTTGTCAATTGAAAAATTTCGGGTAATTCAGTTTCAGTATATAGAGTATCAGTAACCGTAGAAAAACTGGTATTTGTGTGCGCATTGATATATCCATTCGCAATAATTAATCTGGGTGTGTAGCGATTACATAATGGAAATAAATTGCCATTCTTATCAATATAGAAACTGCTATTATCCGGAAGATAAACTCTTAATAAAGCTTCTCTTTCCTCAATATTTATTATCAGATTCCTATTTATATTAATATATGCATCAACATGATTCACATAAGGATTGCTGCTGACCAGTTTTTCAAGTAAATTAATTTCAAGATCATTAATCTTTTTGGTTTTAATGCTGTCAATTTCTTGAATAATGCTTGTAATTGATTCTTCGTCTAGAAAACCACCATTGTTACTTTTCGATATTTTAATTTTTATCTCGTTGATATTTTGATGACCATGTTCATAAATGATAAAGCCCATCAGTGTTGATGTGACAACGCCAAACAATATAAATAGTATGGTTTGCATTAACTTTTTCATCTTGTGTTTAATTCATTTTCGATTTCATCTGCCAATAAACCAATATCTCCAGCACCCATGGTCAAAATAACCTCATTTTGTATTGTTTTTAAATATCTAAGTAATTCAGTCTTAGTAAGCAATCGTTTATTTTGATTTTCAATTTTTTCAAGAATCATCTCTGATGAAACTCTCGGAATAGGTTCTTCTCTTGCCGGGTAAATATCCAACAATATCACTTCGTCAAGCTGCGAAAGAACTCTGGAAAAATCGTCGGCAAAATCCCGGGTCCGACTATATAAATGAGGTTGGAATGCTCCTATAATCCTTTTATTCGGATATAGCATCTGTACAGCATCAATGGTTACTCTAATTTCTTCAGGGTGGTGTGCATAATCATCAATGTAAACTACATTGCCTGTGTATCTTGTTTCGAACCTTCTTGAAATACCAATAAAACTTTCAATGCCCTGTTTGATTTGTTCTCCGTTAAGACCCAATTCGTATCCGATTGCGGCAGCAGCTAATGTATTTTCAATGTAATGTATGCCGGGAACGGTTAACTTAATATGATCGATCCTGATTTTAGTTGTTACAAAATCAAAAACAAATTGTCCGTTCTCGATCCTAATATTTTCTGCTATTATATCAGCGTCAGAATTAATTCCGTAATATATAGTATTGCTTTGTGAGGTAAATTCTGTTTTTAGTTTTGAATTACAAATTAATGTGCCCTGTAGTTTGATCTGATTAGCAAATTCTTTGAAGCTATTTACTAAATTGTCCTTGTTATTGTAAATATCAAGGTGATCCGCATCCATAGATGAAATTACTGCTATATCAGGTTTTAAGGTCAGGAATGATCTGTCAAATTCATCAGCCTCAAGTAGAATATACTTGCTATTTTTTGATAGAATAGTATTTGAATCGTAATTTTTGCAAATTCCTCCAATCAAGGCTGTTATCTGTAGGCCTGATGATTTTAATATATGAGTAGCTATTGCACTAATGCTGGTTTTGCCATGTGTGCCTGCAATAGCGATAGTAAATAGGTTTTCGGAAAGAAGCCCAAGTACTTCAGATCGTTTTAAAACCGGGATTTTCGAATTTAAATAAAATGAATATAGTTGATTGTCTGTTGGAATAGCAGGTGTGTATATTACAAGATCGATGGCTTTGGGTAGTGTATTAATGTTTTCATCAAATTGTATTGTAACTCCTTCGGCGATTAACTGATCTGTTAACGAAGTAGAAGTCAGATCGTAACCAAATATTTCTTTCCCCTGGTAATTGAAATACCTGGCAAGGGCACTCATGCCAATGCCTCCAACACCAAGGAAAAAGATTTTATGTATTTGATTGAAGTCCATTACCTGATCATTTCCATTATTTTGTTTACAATATTTTCAGTTGCATCAGGATGTTTAAAACGTTTAAGGTTCTGTACCATTACCAGTCGGTTCGATTCAAACTCCATTAACTCTTTAATTGCAGGAATTAGTTTTTCTGATGCTTCGCTTTCTTTAATAAGTAGAGCCGCGTGGCCTTTAACTAAAGCCATGGCATTCTTAGTTTGATGGTCTTCAGCTGCTGAAGGAAGCGGTATAAAAATGGCTGGTTTGTCAACAGCAACAATTTCAGCAATTGCAATTGCTCCTGCTCTTGATATTATAAGGTCGGCAGCAGCATATGCCAGGTCCATTCTTGAAATAAAATCAACGACATTGATTGAATTTCTTTTCGGGGATTGTTCGGCATAATCTTTTGCAGTATCATAAGAGTATTTACCGGTTTGCCAGATCATTTGTATATTCTCACTCACAAGTTCATTTAATCTCTCACCTATTACCTCATTAATTTTCTGTGCTCCCTGACTTCCTCCAATAATAAGAAGGGTTGTTTTATCTCTATTCAGGCTGAAATATTCGATACCTTCTTCCCTTGTCGCTTTTAATTCATTAATTTCTTTTCTTATCGGGCTTCCGGTAACAATTATTTTCTTTTTAGGGAAATATTTCTCCATACCATCATAAGAAACGCAAATCTTGCTAACCGATTTGCCAAGTATTTTATTCGTTATACCGGGATAAGAGTTTTGTTCTAGAATCAATGTCGGAATTTTCTTTTTTGAAGCTACGTATAAAAGTGGTCCACTTGCATACCCACCGGTACCAATCACAACATTTGGTTTAAACCTATTGATAATCTTTCGGGCTTTTACTAAACTACTTAGCAATTTAAAGGGAAAGCTCAGGTTTCTTAAATCAAGTTTTCTTTGAAGTCCGCTTATCGATAAGCCTTCAATCGGATATCCTGCCTGCGGAACTTTTTCCATCTCCATTCTTCCTTTTGCACCAACAAATAAAATATTAGCATCGGGTAGTGTTGCTCTGATACCATTTGCTATTGCAACAGCAGGAAATATGTGGCCACCAGTACCACCTCCGCTAATTAATATATTGGTCGATTTAAGCATATGCAGTTTCTGTTTTGACTACATTTCCTTTTTCAGTATTTTCATTTGTGTCCAACTCTTTACTAACACTTAATATTATTCCAATTGCTAAACTTGTAAACCATATTGAAGTACCGCCCATACTTATTAATGGTAGGGGCTGTCCTGTTACAGGAAGAAGATTTACAGCTACTCCCATATTGATCATAGCCTGAAAAACGAGGCTGAATGCAACTCCTATTGAAAGAAAAGCACCGAATGTGCCGGGGATTTTGGTAACAATTTTAACTGCCCTGAAAAACAATATAAGGTATAACAGTACTATGAATCCTCCTCCAATTGCACCATATTCTTCAACAATAATTGCAAAGATAAAATCGGAATAGGGGTGTGGCAAGAAATTTCTTTGAGTACTGTTGCCAGGCATTTTACCAATAACTCCACCTGTTGCAATTGCAATTTTGGCTTGTTCAACCTGGTAGTTTTCTTCACCACCACCATCAATAAAACTGGTAATGCGATTTTTCCATGTTCCTAAGCGGCCTTGTTGTTCAGGTGGCATGACGTACAGAATAGCGATGGCTATTGCCAGTGCCACAACGCCTATACCAACCATTCCTAAAATATACCTCACTTTCACTCTTCCTATGAAAATAAGCACAAGGCTTGTAATAAAAAGTAATGCAGCAGTTGAGAAATTAGCAGGGAAGATCAATCCTGTTACAATCAATACAGGAAGCATTAAAGGGACAAATGCAGATTTAAAATCTTTGATCTGTTCCTGCTTTTTAGTTAGCATACGTGCTAAGTAAATGATTAATGTAACTTTTGCTAGGTCGGATGTTTGAAAAGTTAAATCAAATGGGAGAGGGAGTACTCGTTTTGCTTCGTTTAAATTGAGCCCAAAAATTAATGTGATTAGTAATAAAGGTATTGCTATATATAAGGCAATTTGAAAAATTCGGGAGTAATAGGTGTATTTTATAAGATGAGCAAAGTACATTAGCAATAATCCAAACAGTAAGATGATTGCGTGTTTAAGCATATAGTATTCAGTATTTCCACTCTGGTATTTATAAGCCAGTGTGCCTGTTGAGCTATAAACAGCCAGGAATGAAAATAACGTTAGCAGGAATACTACTGCCCAAATGACTTTGTCGCCTTTTATTTTAGTTAAAAATGAATGCATTATTAGAGATTGTTAACAGCTTTTTTGAATTGATTTCCCCTGTCTTCATAATTTTCAAATAAATCAAAGCTTGCGCAAGCAGGGGATAGTAGGACCGTTTCACCCTTTTGAGCAATTTGATATGCTATCTGAACGGCTTCTGATGCTGTTTTTGTATCAACGATCAATTCTACATCGTCACTAAATTCATCATGCAGCTTTTTATTGTCAACACCCAGGCATACTATTGCTTTAACTTTCTTTTTAACAAGTATTTTTATGAAGTTATAGTCATTTCCCTTGTCGATTCCTCCGGCAATCCAGATGATAGGTTTTTCTACACTTTCCAAAGCATACCACGTGGAATTTATGTTGGTAGCCTTTGAGTCGTTGATAAAACTGATACCATGTACACTGCCTGCATACTCAAGACGATGAGCAATATTCTGAAAATCGGACAAACACTGTTTGATTGTATCGTTTCTGATCTCCATTAATTTTGCTGCCACACCGGCTGCCATCGAATTATAAACATTGTGTTTTCCTTGTAATGCTAACTGTTCCAATGTCATATTAAATTCTTTTTTATTGTGTTTAATTATTAATTTTCTATCACTTACATATGCTCCATTCTCAATATTTGATGCTTTAAGGCTGAATGGAAAATGATTTACTTCTACTTTTCTCTTTGCTAATTCCGTTGAAATTACCGGGTCGTCATAGCAATAAATGAAAGCATCATTTTTTGATTGATTTTGAAGAATTTTGAATTTGGAGTTGATATAATTCTCAAATCTGTTATCATATCTGTCAAGATGATCAGGTGTAATATTCAGAAGTATTGAGATCCCTGCTTTGAATTCATACATGCCATCTAACTGAAAACTACTTAGTTCAAGCACATACACTTCTTTGTCATCATTTATGACCTGCCAGGCAAAACTTTTACCAACATTTCCGGCAATACCAACCTTAATTCCCGCAGTTTTTAAAATATGGCCTAGTAACAAAGTAGTAGTAGTCTTTCCGTTACTTCCGGTTACGCAGATCATTTTTGCGGAAGTGAATCGTGAAGCAAATTCGATTTCTGAGATCACCGGAATATTTTTCTTTCTGATTGCTTCCATTAATGGAATTGAATCAGGTATTCCCGGGCTTTTTATCACTTCTTTTGCTGACAGAATCCGTTGAAGATCATGATCTCCTTCTTCAAAGTCAATTTCAAAATGTTTAAGAACGCTTTTATATTTTGTTTTGATAGCTCCTTTGTCGCTAACAAAAACTTTAAATCCTTTTTTCTTTGCAAGAACAGCTGCTCCTGTTCCGCTTTCGGCAGCACCCAGGACAACTATTTCTTTGTATTTTTTCATTATCAAAACTCATTAACTATCTTAGTTTTAATGTAATAATTGTTATTACGGCCAACATAATCCCTACTATGAAAAACCGGAGTACAATTTTAGGTTCCGGGTATCCTAATTTTTGAAAATGGTGATGTAATGGAGACATTTTGAATATCCTTAGGCCTGCACCATATTTTTTCTTCGTGTATTTGAAGTAACTTACTTGAAGAATTACGGAAAGACTCTCAGCCAGGAAAATGCCACACAGAATAGGAATAAGTAATTCCTTTCTAATAATTATAGCAAATACGGCAATAATTCCACCGATGGACAAACTACCTGTGTCGCCCATAAAAACCTGTGCCGGATAAGTATTAAACCAAAGAAAACCAACAGTTGCTCCAACAAATGCACTTATGTATATGGTTAATTCACCTACATTAGGTAAATACATAATGTTCAGGTAATCGGCAAAAATTATATTACCCGAAACCCAGGCCAGCATTCCAAGTGTTAAACCGATTATGGCAGATGTTCCGGTAGCGAGCCCATCCATGCCATCCGTAAGGTTAGCTCCGTTTGAAACTGCTACAATAATCAGAATAACAATAGGTATAAATATTAAAAATGCCCATTTCTGATAACCATTACCCAACCATTTCAATAATATGGAGTAATCGAATTCATTGTTTTTAAAGAATGGGATGGTTGTTTTGGTTGATCTGGATTCTTCGATAGTAAAATTACTTGTTGGCCCGGCTTGCTCTGTAACAATCTCAATATACTGATTTACTGTTTGTTTTTCACGTACTACAATTGAAGGATTGAAATACATCACTAATCCTACAATTAGCCCGAGGATTACCTGAGCAACTATTTTATATTTTCCACTTAAACCGGTTTTATTCTTTTTAAATACTTTTATATAATCATCAAGGAATCCAATACCACCAAGCCAAACGGTTGTAAAAAGCATGAGTAATATGTAAATATTGTCAAGCTTTGCAAAGAGTAATGTTGGTATTAAAATAGAAGCAATAATTATCAGACCTCCCATCGTTGGAGTACCTTGCTTTTCTAATTGTCCTTCAAGGCCAAGATCCCGAATGGTTTCTCCAACTTGCTTTTTATTGAGAAAGCTTATCCATCTTTTACCGAACAATAAGGAAATGATTAGAGAAGTAATTATTGCCATAGCTGCTCTAAAAGACAGGTATTCAAAAACCCCTGCTCCAGGCAGTGCATACATCTCATCTAGGTATTTAAATAAATAGTAAAGCATCTATATTGCTGTTTCAAAAAGTTTCTTAATAATTTCCATATCATCAAAAGGATACCTTTCACCCTTTATCTCCTGGTATTTTTCGTGTCCTTTTCCAGCAATCAGAATAATATCACCGGGTTTTGCAAGGTTTACGGCTGTCTTTATAGCCTCTTTTCTATTTGTTATTGCTAAAGTTTTGTTCGCTTTAGCAGGATCAATTCCCAGTTTCATATCCTCGATTATTTGATCCGGATCTTCTGATCTGGGATTATCTGATGTGAGTATAACCGTATTACTCAGTATTGAAGCTATCCTTGCCATTTTGGGCCTTTTAGCTTTATCACGGTCGCCCCCGGCACCGATAACAGTTATGAGGGTTTCATTATTTGACCTAATTGAGTTTATAGTCTTTAACACATTTTCCAGGGCATCAGGAGTATGTGCATAATCAATAAAACCGGTAATTCCTGAATTGGATCTGACGATTTGAAATCTACCTTCGGCAGCCTGAATATTACTTAGTTTGGTAAGTACACTTTCACTGTCGTAGCCAAGCAAAATTGCAACGCCATATGTTGCAAGTAGGTTATAAGCATTAAATTCACCGGAAAGGAGTGAATAGAAATCTTGTCCGTTAATTTGTAATTGTAATCCTTCAAAACTGTTCTCTACTATTCTTGCTTTAAAATCAGCCAGGGTTTTCAGGCTATAGGTCTTTTTTATTGCTTTCGTATTCTGCGTTATTACAGCTCCGTTTTTATCATCGATGTTAGAAAGGGCAAAAGCTGTTTTTGATAAACCGTCGAATAGTCCCTTTTTTGTATTCAGATAATCCTTAAACGTATTGTGGTAATCAAGATGATCATGTGTAAGGTTTGTAAAAACAGCACCACGGAAATTTAAACCGGCTATTCTCTTTTGGTCGATGGCATGGGAACTAACTTCAATAAAAACATATTCACATCCTGAATCAACCATTTCTTTTAAAAGCGCATGCAGGCTGATGGCGTCAGGAGTTGTATGGGTCGCAATAATCTCTTTGTCAGCAACTTTATTTCGTATTGTTGAAATTAAACCTGTTTTGAATCCTAAATCGGTAAATAGGTTATAAAGTAGCGTAGCAGTAGTGGTTTTACCATTAGTACCGGTGATGCCGATAAGATTAAGATCGTCTGATGGATTATCAAAGAAGTTAGATGCAATCTTTCCAATAGCTTCTGAAGAATCGGAAACCTTTATGTAGGAAACTCCATCCTGTAACGATTGTGGTAATTCATTGCAGATGATGGAAGTAGCTCCATTTTCAATTGCTTTATCAATAAATTTATGCCCGTCAACTTGTGTTCCGGTTATAGCAGCAAAAAGAGAGTTCTTGTCAGCCTTTCTAGAGTCAAGACATAATCCAGACACAGGTATTTCAATGGACCCTTTTATTTTAAGGACTCCTGTACCAGTTAATATGTCTTGTAGTTTTTTCACTATTAATAAGTTGATAATTGCAGATTGATTTGTCTTCCTTGCGTAACAGGCGTACCCGATTTTACCGATTGCGACCTGACTCTTCCTTTTCCGTTTAATGTGGTTTGATAACCCAAATTTTCCAGCAGGTATACAGCATCCTTTGCTTTCATACCCTTTACGTTTGGAGTAAATTCAGTGGAAAAATATTCAGCTTTTATTTCAATGTCATTGTCAATAACTTCAGCAATTGCCCATTGTTCTTCATATATGAAATCGTTATGTCGATAATCGAGTTCACTATAAATGTTCTTGAGGTCGGCATACCAAACAGGGTATTTAGCCGGTATTTGATTAACGGAGTTAGAATCTTCTTTAATTTCAAGTTTCAATGCGAGAGAGGTTGCGTAGATTTTGTCAGCAATTTCTTTAAATGCAGGAGCAGCAACAGAACCCCCATAATATTTACCGGCAGATGGATTATTGATAACAACAATACATGAATACTTCGGATTGTCGGCTGGGAAATAGCCAATGAATGATGCGTTATAATTCGTCTTATTATACTTGCCATCAACAGCGATTTGAGCAGTTCCTGTTTTGCCTGCTACTTTATAAGGACTGCTTGCAAAGGCTCTTTTACCTGTACCATTTTCGATAACCCCTTCCAAAAGTGATTTAGCCTGTAGAATTGTTTCCCGGGAAGCAATTTTTTTATTAATTACTTCAGTTTCAAAAGTTATTTTTGTTACACCTGCTTCCCTTATCTCAGTGACGAACATTGGCTTAACTAATTTACCATCATTCGCAACAGCATTATAAAGAGCTAAGTTTTGCAATGGAGTTATTGTTAGTTCATACCCAATTGACATCCATGGGAGAGATGTTCCGTACCATGTTTTTTTGTTGGAAGGGTGTTTAATATAGGGTTTGCCTTCTCCTATAATTTCAATACCTAATGATTTATTAAGGCCTAATTCATATAATCCTTCAATAAATTTCGTAGGTTCTTTTTTATATGCTTCATAAATAATTCTTGAGATTCCGACATTCGATGAATATTCGAAGGCATCCCTGACGGTTATCCTGCCATTTTTAATTTTATGAACATCCTTAAGAGGTCTTCCGTAATATGAGGTATATCCTTCCCCAGTAATAATGCTGTCTGTTAACTTAACTTTATTATGTTCTAAGGCGGTTAATACTGAATAGAGTTTAAATGTTGATCCGGGCTCAATACTTTCCCCAATAGCGTAATTATAGGTTTCTTTATACTTATCGTCAGTGCTATCGTATCTGAGATTGGCAATTGCTTTTATATGGCCTGTTTCAACTTCCATAACAACGGCACATCCCTGGAATGCCTTATTATTAAGTAATTGCCTCAATAAAGCTAATTCAGCTACATCCTGAATATTAACATCGATGGTAGTTACTATGTCTAATCCGTTAATAGGCTCGACTTCGTTTTCGTCGTGAATAGGTACCCAGTCACCGTGGTTAATTCGGCGTAAAACCATTTTGCCATCTACGCCGGTAAGTATGTCTGAGTAAGCTCCTTCTAATCCAACAAGCAATTTCTCTTTTTTGTTTTCATAACCTATTGTTCTTCCGGCTAATTCATTAAAAGGCCTGACACGTTTTGTTTTCTGAATTGTGATCAAACCACCTCTGTATTTTCCCCTTCTGAGAATGGGAAACTTCCTTAATTCTTTTAGTTGATCGTATGTGGCTGATCTGCCAAGCAGGAAATACCGTTTACCACTTTTTCTTGCTTTAACGAGTTTGTTTTTGATTTGCCATTGAGATGATTTTCTGAATGTGTCGGCTAATCCTTTTGCTAATGAATCAAGTTTGTTATAGAAAAGTTCATCTGAAATATGAGGCGATGCTACATCAAACCTTATTTCGAAAATGGGAACGGAAGTGGCCAGAAGGCTTCCATCTACTGCAAGTATATTCCCCCTGCTGGCTTCAAGATTGGCTACTGTTAGCTCCTGGTGCTGTGCTTTCTGCTTTAATTTTTCTCCTTCAACAATTTGAATGAGAAGCATCTTAGTTATAATAGCAATACCGAAGATCAGTATTCCGAAATATACCAGGTAAACACGCCATAATATGTCTTTTTTCTGCTCAGTCAAAGTTTATCTGTTGTCGTTTATCTTTTTAACTTTTAATGTTTTAACAGGCTGTCTGTTCTCTTTAATACCAATCGATTCTAATCTTTTAGCAATTTGTGACTGTTTTGATAGTTCCATTAAATCCGACTTACTATCAATAAATTCAAACCTGAGCTCCTTTAGTTCTTTATGCAGATGATTTATTTCTCTGATCTTCTCTTCGGCCAGGTAATTATTTGCGATGTATATAAATGCAAGAAATGTTACAAAGAGTAAAAAGGGAAAAAGTTGAAATGTTTTTTCGGTGATAAGCTCACCTCCAAGGATACCTTTAGTAGTATTGCCAATATTGGTTTCTACTTTAGGTAACTTAAGTTTCTTTTCCCTCTTGGGTTTCTTTATTTTATTTACTGGCTTCATTATATTTTTTCAGCAATTCTTAATCGTGCACTTCGTGCTCTGCTGTTTTCCTCAATTTCAGTTTCATCAGGCACAATTATTTTTCTATTTACAGGGATGAAATCAACTTCAGGATTACCAAAAAAATCCTTTTTGAGTTCACCTTTGAAGTTTCCGGTTTTAATCAGGTTTTTAACAAGTCGGTCTTCAAGCGAATGGTAAGAGATTACAACAAGTCGTCCTTTCGGAATGAGTAAATCCCTTGACTCAGTGAGAAATTCTTTCAATGCTTCAATTTCATCATTCACAATTATTCTTAAGCCTTGAAATAACATTGCCAGTGATTTGTTAAGTCTATTTGCTGCGAAACATTGTTTTACAGCATTTACCAAATCACTTGTTGTTGAAATTTGTTTGGCCTCTCTCGCGTTGACGATTGCTTTTGCAACCCGGTAACTGTTCTTCAGTTCACCATAATTCTTAATTATTTGATTAAGTTCTTCCAGAGAATATGTGTTAACAATATCCAGCGCAGTCAGAGGAGCATCCTGGTTCATCCGCATATCTAATGTGCCCTCCAGCCGTGTTGAGAAGCCTCTTTCAGCAATATCAAATTGATGTGAAGAAACGCCCAGATCAGCAAGAATTCCATCTATGGTAGTAACTTCATAAAGTTTTAGAAAATTTCGCAGATACCTGAAATTCTGATTGATAAGAGTGAACCTGGTGTCGTTAATACTATTTTGAAGGGCATCCTTGTCCTGATCGAAGGCATATAGATGGCCATCTTCCATTTTCTCTAAAATAGCCTTCGAATGACCACCGCTCCCAAAGGTGGCATCGACGTAAATACCTCCAGGTTTTATCCGAAGGCCTTCAATACTTTTATGTAGCAATACAGGATTGTGGTACATTCAATTAACTATCAGTTTCAAACTCGCCCATAACTTCCTCTGCCAAATCGGCAAAGTCATCCGGATCATAGTCAACTGCTTCTTCATAAGCAGTTTTATCCCAGATCTCGATACGGTTTACAACTGATGTAAGTACGATCTCTTTTTTGATTCCGCCATAAGCTTGCAGGTCTTTTGGTATTAGAAGCCTGCCCGAACCATCCAATTCGACCGGTTTTACTCCAGCCATAAACTTGGTTACAAATTCTGCATTTCTCTTCTTAAACATGTTGAGCTTGCTTACCATGCTTGTTTCGTTTTGCCAATGATCAACAGGGAATAATTCGAGGCATTTTTTAAAAATGCTTCTTTTTATTACAAATCCCTGTTTAGAGGTTTCTCCCATTTGGTTTTTAAAAGGAGCAGGGAACATAAACCGTCCTTTTGCGTCAATTTTACATTCATATGTTCCCAGGATATTTATCATTGAAAAATGCAGATTAATGGCGTAAATGTACTAAGATTTTACCACAATTTAACATAATTTACCACCTTTTACCACATTGTTAACAAAATGTTACGTTTTTAGTAATATTTATTAATACGCTGTCATATTAATAATTTGATTTACAATAATTAGCATAGATGTCAAATTGCAGGAAAGAATTATTAACAGGATGCGATTTCATTAATTGTTAATAAATGGTGAATTACTTTGTTTGCAGTATATTTGTAGCATGGCAGTAGAAGAAGAGAAGAAAAATAATTTAGAAAGTACCCAGGTAAAACCGGCTTTAATTGATATTGAAAAAGTATTGGAGAATAAAAGTCCGACCTTAAGGAGATTGCTTCCTGCTTTCGCTATAAGATATTTAAAAAGGATCATTCATCAGGATGAATTGAATTTCTACCTGACAGAATACGCCCATTTGCAAGGAATAGAGTTTATTGATGCGGTTCTCGGTTATATTAATACAAAAGTAGAAATAGTCGGTATTGAGAATATTCCAAAAACAGAGAAATGTATCGTTGTTTCAAATCATCCGTTAGGCGGTTTGGATGGAAATGCATTGATGCTGGCGGTGAGTAAAGTAAGACAGGACATTGTGTTTCCTGTAAATGATATTCTGATGAATATAGAGAACATGAAGTCATTGTTCATCCCTATCAATAAACATGGTTCAAATGCTGAAAACATTAAGATAATCAATGATACTTTTGCCTCCGATATATTAATATGTTACTTCCCGGCTGGATTGGTTTCAAGAAAAACAAAAGGAGTTATTATTGATACTGAATGGAAAACAACCTTTATAACTAAAGCAAAGCGATTTAAAAGAGACATTATCCCAACACACATTAGCGGAAGAAATACGAATTTCTTTTACAATCTTGCAAATTTCAGAAAAAAATTCAGGATTAAGGCTAATCTTGAAATGCTTTATTTAGTAGATGAATTTCATAAGCAAAAAAATAAAACACTGGTTATTACATTCGGTTCCCGAATATCCTATAATACTTTTGACAAAAGATTTAAAAATACTGAATGGGCCGATTTAATGAAACAGTACGTTTATAAAATGGGAAGCGGCTATAAGGAACCTTTTGAAGTATTTATTGAAACACTTCCCCAAGCGAAAAATTCCTAATTATAAAAGTGCTTCAATATCATTTACAACCGCCGGATCACTGGGTCGTTTTGCATTATCGTCAACAACCCTGCCTTTCTTGTTGATCAATACATAGCGAGGAATATATCTAACATTAAAACGCATAGCATACTCTCTCTTAACAGAATAACTTGATCGGTAATGTTCTCCGGTTAAGTTCAATTTGTCAACAGCCGATACCCATGGTGATGCATTTTTATCTGACGACATGTATACAAAAACAACATCTTTGCCTAAGAAAGCTTCCTGTAATTTATGAGAATAGGGCATTTCTTTTTTACATGGCCCACACCAGCTTGCCCAGAAATCAAGATAAATTACTTTGCCTTCATATTTTGTGAGAATGTCATCAAATGTTGTATTTGCAAACTGCTCATCATTTAAGTCAATGATATTTTTTTGAAGTTCCGCCGATTCACTTTGTCCATATGATAATGTACTGAAAAGTAAAATTATGACTGTTAAAATTGAGGTATTTATTCTATTTTTCATATTCTTTTTTTATTTCTGTTTTAATTAGTCGAATTATTATAATAAAACTTACATTTTTCTCAAATTCTTACTGCTGAAATGCGTATTGAATAATATTGGCACCCATCATGAAGGCTTCAAATCTTTTTTCTTTAGAATCGTTATGAACTTCCGAAGATTCCCATCCATCGCCCAGGTCACATTCATAGTCATAGAAGCATACAAGCCTGCCCTCGTATATTATTCCGAATCCCTGTGGATCTTTATTGTCATGTTCATGAATTTTTGGTAATCCTTCGGCAAAGTCATATTTCTGATGATAAATGGGATGCGAAAAAGGCAATTCTGTAAATTCAATTCCAGGAAAAACTTTCCCCATTTCTCTTCTGATATAGGGGTCTAAACCATAGTTGTCAGATATATGTAGGAACCCACCAGACATTAAATAATCCCGAAGATTTTCAGCTTCATCAGGATTGAGTATTATATTTCCATGTCCGGTAAGATGAATAAAAGGATAATTAAATAGTTCTATGCTTCCAACATCAACAGTGGCAATATCGGTATCAATTTCTGTATTCAGGTTTTTATTACAGTACCTAACAAGGTTTGGCAGGGAAGTAGGGTTGGCATACCAGTCACCTCCACCATTATATTTTAATAATGCAATCCTTACATCCTGTGCGTCAGCTTTTACTGCAATGAATAAAAATAAAACCAATATGGAAACAAAATATTTCATATTAAAGTTGTGCAAATATATAAAACGCAGCTAATGAAAAATGTTAAAGTATTTAAAAGGATTAAAGGTTGACCAGGTTTACCGTATGGCATGCTACTATTCCTGCTGTTTCTGTTCTTAGGCGCGAAGGCCCAAGTTTAACCGGAATGAAACCATTGTCTATAGCTTTAGAAATCTCCTCCTTACTGAAATCTCCTTCAGGGCCAATTAAAACAAGGGTGTCCACATTTGGCTTACACATATTGAACAGCTCGTTTTCTATTTCATTATCGACATAAGCAATAATTTTTTGGCCTTGAAATGGTTTTTCAATTAAATCATTAATATTTATTAAATCATCCAATTTTGGATGGAATGATTTTAATGATTGCTTCATTGCAGCAGTGATCACCCTGTTAAGCCGGTCAAGCTTAATTGTCTTTCTTTCAGAATGATCGCACAATATCGGAGAAATACAATCAACACCAATTTCTGTGCTTTTTTCAAGGAACCATTCAAACCGGCTTATGTTTTTTGTCGGGGCAATGGCAATTTGTAAATTAAAGTTGCGTTTATCACCACCAGGTGTTTTATTTACGATCTCAATTTGGCAACTTTTAGGATTTGTATCACTTACAATACATTCGAATAGCATTCCTTTTCCATTTGTAACAAAAACTGTTTCTCCTATCTTTATTCTCAATACGCGAACCAGATGATTTGAGTCAACTTTATTCAGAGTATAAAGCTGACCGGTAATATCAGGATCATAAAAAAGGTTCATATTAATATCTCACAACTTTTTTTGCTAAGGTATTACTATTTCCAGAAGCACGGATAATATAAATCCCCGGTTTCCATTTATCGGTTGAAATTGTTATTGCTGTTTGATTATCAGAGACTTTTTGATCGTAAATCATTTTAGAAGTATAATCAGTTATTTGCAATTCATTTATTGAAATGTCATCTGGCAATATTATAGTCAAGTTACCCTTAGTAGGATTAGGATAAACCATCAATTCTCCTTTATCTGCTATGTTTTCAGCTAAGCCAACAGTTTGGCTAACTACTATATTATCAATAAATAAAGGATTTCCATAGAAGCTAAAGGTCTCAAAAGCAATACGAACATCAGTATTTCCAGCATATTGGCTCAAATCAATATCAATACACGAAGCACCCCAACCTGACATGCACCAATCGGATTCAACTTCTGGCCAGAAATCTTCCGTCATTTCATGCGTTGCAAAGTTTCCACTTCCATCTTCACCACCTTCAAAAATCCTGGTCCAGGATTCACCACAGTCGATAGAGATATAGATAATCAGGGAGTCAGTGGCTTCTTCAAGCCTTTTAGCATAAGCATGCTGAAAACTTAGAGAGGCAGTAGACAAACCACTTAAGTTAAAAGGAGGTGATATCAACCTGTCACGTTCCCCAATTACAAAATATTCAGTGAAGTTTATTCCGGCAGCTATGTTTCCGGGGGTTGTTCCTCCTACCTCGTACAATTCCCAGGTAATATCATCATCGGGATTTTCAATCGTCCAGTCATGTTTTAAGAAACCATTGTCTTCGAAAGTCTCAAGAAACTCCAAGGAATAGCCTCCTGCGCTTACCATATCATATTTTGTTAAGGATGAGCCACCATTTAAATTAGTTGCAGTGAGGGTAACATCATAATCTCCAGGATTATTAAATATAACTTCCGGGTTCTCACTCTCATAGGTTGTGCCGTTAACAAATGTTACAGTTGATGGGTCAAATTGCCAATCCCAAAAGACAGGACTATGGGTAGTAAGGTCAGTAAATAGTGCTGTGTCATTCAGACAAATACTGCTTTTATTGACACTAAAATCAACAACGGGTATTATAGAAGAGCTCGCAGTGATATAATCTTCTTTTGTTATTGTATCTGATCCATTATCATTAATTGCTATTAATTGAACATCAAAAGATCCTTCTTCAGAATATTCGATATTTTCAGGATTCTGATCGTTTGAACTCGAAGGATTTCCTCCTTCAAAACTCCATGTCCATTCATTAGGGTTACCAAATGACAAATCTGTAAAATCTGCTCCTTGTCCGGTTGGAACCAGGGTGTCATTAACTGCAAAATCTGCAAGTGGTATCGATGTAATACTAAGTGAAGCAATCTTTGTTCCCTTTTGCTGTCCACTTATGTTGTACTCAGTAGTGAACCAGAAACTCAAATCATCGGAGGGATCAACAGCCATATTTGAGTAATCTCCCCATCTGTTGCTTGATGTTTGAGATGCAGTTCCTTCATGAATTGAAACTTCCTGAACATCTAGAATCCCTGATGCCAATGCATTTTCGGCAGCCGTTTGTCCTGAATATCTTATGCTGGGATATGTTGTGCTGCTGGAAACAGAATATCCAATTGCGATTTCATGATTTGAGTTCATAGCTATTCCGCCCATCCACCTGCTGTCAGCATCAGGAGCATAAGTGCCGGATTGACGAGTTTCCCACTCGCTTCCATTATAGGTTAGTTCGTACCATCTTACGCCGGCATGGTTAGTTCCGTCTACATCAACAGTATGTTGACAAACAATATGCTGCGAAGATTCAAAATTTCTGTATTGTACCCGATGCATTAATATTTGATTAATTGCATCTAGTTTTTGTGAAGTACCAGGTTGAGTGATATTATTCCAGCTTGATCCAAAATTTGAGTCAAATGGCTCAACATTAAGTTGCTGCACCCTGTTAAAGGTAGCATTGTTGGCATCATCCCAATCAACATCTAATTCGTAAATCCATAGTTGATCCTGAGCACTACCGCCCCAGGCATCATCATTTATTGTCATGAACATACCAGGTGTTCCTTCAGGTGCAAATGCAGCATCGTTATCAACAGGTAAAACACAATGAAAACCACTGTTGGGTCTCCAGGGATTGTTAAATTGAACCACTTGCGGGCTATCGCCACCAGCTATCATTACATCACGTTCAAATGCATATATGTCGTTACCACTGTATGTATTTGTTCCCATATAATAAGCATCTCTCCATACACCAAATTTCATATAATCAGGAAAGCCTGTCATTGGAAAAGACCATCTGTCCCACATACCTGTTGGGTCTTCTGTTTGTGAAATAGCAATCAGCATATAATCCGGGGCACCTCCGATCCCGGAAAATTCTGCAACAAAGAATCTCCCTATTTGTTCATCAAACATTACAATTGGGTCACCATCATTTCTGTTAGCACCGGGGACTCCTTCAAACAGCGTATTCAGATTTGTTGGTCCTGCAAGCAAATTCCCCGTTTTATCATAGATGGTATATTTTACATTTATTGTTTGCATGTAATAGTTCATCCCAATAGTTCCATTATCATCGGGTGGATTTGAGTATGAACTTTGACCGTTAAAAACTTCAATAATTTCTCTGTTACCAGTTGAAATAGCACCCATAGTTTTTTGCCAGACAGGATCATGTCCTTTTGGAAGAGCAGTTGCTGCATATGGATATTTTCTTTCTTTTAATTCTTCATTTCGTTCTACCTTTTCTTCAAATTGTTCTGCTGCAAGTTCTTCAGCTGTTAAGACCGAAAAGTCTCTAATAGGGCCGACAACATCGTGATAAATAGCGGTTGAAACTTTATCAGGTTTTATTGCCTGGCCATAAGAAGAATAAATGGGTACTAATGAAATGATACTAAGAATAAGAATTGATGATAGAAGTTTTTTCATGATACAATTAATTTAGAGAATTAAAATTTATCCAAAGATTTTGGATATATAAATATAATAGTCGATTAAATATGTAATTTCTTACAAAATTAGTCGTAAAGAATAACAACAGAAATATTCTAACAAATTAATTGTTATAGGAATGTAAGAAAGCAGGGTTTAATTGATCACAATTTTTTTAACTACGTAGCTGATTTTACCATTAAATCTTATAAAATAAATACCTTTTAATAGATTTACATCACTATCAATAGTAATGTTTCTGGTTTTGTAATCAATTGTTTGCTGGTAAATAATCTTGCCATCAGGACTTATTATTTCGAGACTTTTATACAAATGATCAACAGGAAAGTTGATAATGAAATTTCCTTTAGAAGGATTAGGATAAATGTGAATGTCATCATCTGAAATATTTTCGGATTGTCCGACAAGTTGGGTTATTATGACATTATCAATAAATAGCGGATTACCCCAAAAACAGTACGATTCAAACGCAATTTGAATATCTGCTTCTCCTGCCCACTCACTAATATCAATATCTATGCATGAAACTCCCCAACCTGATATACACCAATCTGATGCTATTTCCGGCCAGAAATCGCTTGTCTTTTCGTGTGTTGCAAAATTGCCACTGCCATCTTCACCGCCTTCAAATATTCTTGTCCATGTTTCTCCGCAATCGTCAGAAATATATACAATTAATGAGTCGGTTGCAGCAAATTTCTGGGCAAATGCATGCTGAAAGCTTAATGAAGTTTGTTCCATGCCTATCAAGTTAATCGGTGGAGAGATCAATCTATCCCGGGCACCTTGTTCAAAATAATTACTGAAATCAATACCTACTGATATATTACCGGGTGAGGTTCCTCCTGTTTCAAATATTTCCCATGTTTTATCATCATCAGGATTTTCAATTGTCCAATGATTTCTTGTTAAACCATCATCTTCAAACGTTTCTTTAAAATAAGGTGTAAATCCCCCAGAATTAATATAATTATTTTTGGTTAATGAAGATGAACCGTTAGTATTCCAAACAGTAAGAATTACATCATAATTATTGGCTTCGTTAAAGGTTACTTCAGGGTTTTGGCTGTTTTGATCCGTACCATTTGCAAATGAAACATTAGAAGGAATGAATTCCCACTCCCAGGAAATCGGATAATTAATAGAAGCATCAGTAAAAAGTATTGTTTCTCCTGAACAGAATAATTGTTTGTCAGACGAGAAATGAACCTCTGGATACAATGTAGAGCTAACAATAATATAGTCTTCTTTAATTATTGTGTCAACACCTATATCATTGGTAACAATAAGACGCACGTCAAAAGTTCCATCTTCAGAATAGGTTATATCGCTTGGGTTTCGTTCTGTTGAGTTTTGGGGTGTACCACCATAAAAAGTCCACTGCCATTCGTCAGGCGCACCTAAAGAATAATCCGTAAAGTCAATACTATGATTAAGTAGAATCAAAGTGTCAGATGCTGTAAAATCTGCTAATGGTCCCTGGTCGTAATAGAATGAAGCAATTTTTGTTCTCCAGTTCCAGCCACCATTGCTGTATTCCGTTGTGTACCAAAAAGTTTTGTCATCAGTTGGATCAACCGACATCATTGAATAATCTCCCCAGCGTTCAGTTCCCGTTTGCGATTTTGTTCCTTCATAAATGCTGGTTTCGGGTATGTCAAATTCACCAGTCCCCGAATTATATATTGATTGGCCAGCGAATCTTATTGAAGGATATGTGCTTGATCCTGAAACAGAATACCCAGCAGAGATTACACCATAAGAATTCATTGCTATACTAGCCATCCATCTGCTATTACCATCATCAGGAGCAAACGTACCTTGTTGATAAATTTCCCATCCTTCGCCATAATTTCTTAACTCATACCATCTTACACCTGCACGGCCACTTCCAACATTAACAGAATGGTTTGTTAACATTACCTCATAATTTTCAAAATTTCTGTATTGAAGTCGATACATCAGACGATCTGCTATTGCATCTAGCTTTTGGCTGGTACCTGGTTGAGCTATTGAAAAGCTACTGTTAGAATAAGAGGCTACAGGTAAACTGCCAATAAAATCGACCGATGAATTGCTTGTGTTATCCCAGTCAACATGGGCTTCAAGCAATCTAAGTGACGTAGAACTTAAAGTAATAACATAATTGGGCGAACCTTCAGGTGGTAAATTAACACCGTCTGCATCAGCTGGTTGCATGCTTCCGTAGCTTGACCCAATATCAAAGAGTAGCATTGTAGCATCCGGATCACCATCAAGCATAGCTTCTCTATCTAAAATACATAATCCACCTCCGTGCCATGAACCACTTTCAAATTGGTTTATGCTTAGATAATAACCATCTGTCCAAACACCAAATTTTGGATAATCAGGAAATCTGTCAAATTCAAAAGCATAACGATACCATTCACCGGTTGGGTCATTTGTTACAGAAACAGCAACCAGTTCGTAATAGGGTCCGTTGTTGGATCCGTATGGTAACGAGAACTGGCTGGCGATCCAGCGATCGGCATATTCATCATATAAAACAATTGGATCTCCGTCGTTGGTGCCTGACCAGGGACCGTTAAATCCATCCCAAAGGGTAATATTATCAGCAGGACCATAAATAAGGTTACCAGATTTGCCCCAAATTGCAAAGCCAAGATTAACCATTTGAAAATAATGATTCGGGCTAACATCTCCTTGTGTATCAGGAGGAGCAACTCCATAATTATTAGAGATGCCATTGAAATTTTCAACAACGACAGGCGTATCTCTATTTGCTGAAAACTCTTTTTGTAAAACAGGATCTGGCCCATCTAAGCTTGCCCTTGGCGTGGCCTTTTCATGAAAATCAAATTTATTAGGAACTTCCCTGTTTTTCCATTTATCCTTTATTTCTCCAGGAGGTATTGGTTTAATATCTCTCAAATGTGTTGAAACATCAGATTTTACAGCTTTTTTTACCGAGCTTGGTTTAAATGATTGTGAAAACGATAATGTATTAGTTAAAAGAAAAATTGAAACTAATAAAAACCGGAATATTTTTTTGCGTGTGTTCATCTATTAAATAATTGTTATATGATAGTCGTTGTATAATGTAAAAACTTACAAATTAATATGCATAATGAAAATAGAAAGAATGCAAATCTAGTAAATTACTATTTTTGATGAGAATGCTTTACTTTTCCCGGATAAGCTTAATATATAAACTCCACTTGAGATATTAATTGAATTATTTATTTCAAATGTGGTCATGTTTTCTTTGATGTGTTCCTCAAAAACTATATTTCCTAATTGATCAATTATCTGTAAATTAGTAAAGTCATGGTCTTTCGGTAAGCTAATATTAAATTTTCCAATTGTTGGATTGGGATAAATAATGACCTTATCACCTGATATTAATTCATTTTCTCCAACGTATTGGCTAATAATAACATTATCAATAAGAATTGGGTTGCCATAAAAACTATATGTTTCAAAAGCTATTTGGATATTATTTTGACCTGCCCATGGGCTTAAATCAATATTGAAACAAGATGCACCCCATCCCCACATACACCAGTCGGAACCTGTTTGCGGCCAAAAATCATAATCAGTAAGTTCATGTGTTGCAAAATTACCTGTTCCATCTTCACCACCTTCAAAAACTCTTGTCCATGTTTCTCCACAATCATTCGAAACATAGATAATCAATGAATCAGTAACTTCAGTCATCCTTCTGGCATATGCGTGCTCAAATGTTAAATATGCAGAACTCAATCCTTCAAGGCTTATTAAAGGTGAAATCAAGCGATCTCTTGCCCCAATTACAAAATACTTTCTAAAATTAACGCCAGCAGCTATGTTTCCTGGGGATGTACCACCGATTTCAAATAATTCCCAGGTTTTATCATCATCAGGATTTTCAATTGTCCAGTTTTTGGTTCCTAATCCTTCTTCAAATGTTTCCTTAAAGAAAGGCTCATAACCTCCGGCAATAAGATAATTTTCTTTTGTTATTGATGACGGACCATTTAAGTTCCAAGCGGTCAATGTAACTTCGTAAGTTGCAACATCATTGAATATTACTTCAGGGTTTTGACTATTTTCATCAGTACCATTAGCATAGGAAATGCTTGGAGGGTCGAATTGCCATTCCCAACTTATTGGACTATATTGCGTTAGATCGGTGAATACGACAGCTTTTCCGGTACAAACAAAGTTTGTATCTGATGTAAAATCAATCAAAGGTAAAATACTGGAGCTAACCTCGATATAATCTACTTTTGTAATAGTATCTGATCCAATCTCATTGATGGCAATAAAACTAACTGAATACACACCTTCTTCGGGGTACAATATATCCTGCGGGTTTTGTAAATTTGAAGTATTTGGTTCACCTCCTTCGAAGGTCCATTCCCAGTTTGTCGGTATTCCAATAGATAAATCAGTAAAATTTATAGTTTCACCAACCGGAATTAATATTTCATCTGAAATAAATTCAGCATCAGGCAATTGTGTAAAACTGAAAGAAGCAATTTGAGTTGCCCAGTCCCATCCGCCATTAGTATATTCTGTTGTGAACCAAAATGTTTGATTATCTGTAGGGTCAACAGCCATCATAGAATAATCGCCCCACCTGTTAACGCCTGTTTGTGAATTCACTCCTTCATATATACTTGTTTCAGGTATATCAAGAATTCCTGTACCTGAATTTGCAGCTGATTGAGCGGCAAAACGAATTGAAGGATACGTATTGCTGCTGGAAACAGAGTATCCGACAGCAATATCACCGTATTGGTTCATAGCAATGCTTCCCATCCACCTGTTCTCACCATCATCGGGGGCATAAGTACCCTGTTGATAAATGGTCCATTCGTCATCATATTTCCGGAGTTCATACCACCTCACACCAGCTCTTCCTGATCCGGCATTAACAGTATGATTTGTGAGCATAACTTCATAATCGGAAAAATTACGGTATTGTAACCTATTCATTAATCTACCGGCTAGGGTTGCAAGTTTTTGACCGGTTTCGGGTTGATGGATTGATATATCATTTGAGGCAAACGGTTGAGTAGTTAATGTTGTAACTAAATCAATTGTCGAATTTCCGGTATCTTCCCAATCAATTTGTGTTTCCCAAACTCTCAGTATGTTATCTCCCATATTTACGAAATAACAGGGCGCTCCTTCCGGAGGTTGTAACTGACCATCAGCATCTGATGGGAGCAAACTTCCGTAGGATTGTCCTAAATCAAAAAACACCATGGCGGCTTCCGGATCTCCTGTAAGCATAGCTTCACGATCAAGAGCAATAACTCCTGCGCCTCTCCACGAAGGATTACTAGCCAGATCAAATTGATTTATCGTAAAGTAGTAGCCGTCATTCCAGATACCAAATTTTGGATAATCGGGCATATATTCAAATTCGAATGCATAACGATACCATACTCCTGTTGGGTCTCCAGTTGCAGACACCGCAACAAGTTCGTAAAATGGTCCGTTGGGCCTGAACGGAAGAGAAAACTGAGATGCGATCCATCTGTCTGCATATTCATCGTATAAAATGATTGGATCACCATCATTTGTGCCACTCCATGGACCTTCAAATCCTTCCCATAAAGTAATATTATGTGCAGGGCCATATAACAAATTGCCTTCTTTGTCCCATATGGCAAATCCGCTGTTAACCATTTGCATATAATGATCCAGGCTAACATCTCCATCTGTATCGGGAGGTGCAACGCTATACGTATTAAATATACCGCTAAAATTTTGATTTATCTGAGTGTCAAATCTGTTTCTTCCCTGATAAGGTTGCAAGGCAGGGTCAGGGCCTTTCAACACTGATGCTTCAATTAATTCCTTATGGAAATCAAATTTATTTGGAACCAGCCTATCTTTAAAAGCACTTTTTATAGAGCCCATTGGAATGGGTTCTACATCTCTAAGTTGTTTAGAAACATCAAAATAAACAGCTTTTGAAACTTTGGCAGGTTTAATTGTTTGTGCAATTACTTGTTGTGTTGCAATTGATAGAGTGAGAATTGAAATAATGATAATAATCTTATTCATATAGAATTATTTTTTTAATAAAAAAGATGTGCAAATTTAATACAAATAGTATTTGTATAGTAAGACATTAAAAGTCCTCTGTTTGTTGCATATAAAAAAATTAAAAAACAGATTTAACTATTTCTCTTTTTTTGATCTGATCATCATCTCAAGCATATCCCACAACTCTTTTGGTACCTTTTCAAGCATATTGAATTCACCAGCTCCCTGCAACCATTCACCACCGTCAATGGTTATAACTTCTCCATTGATGTAAGCCGAATAATCAGACAGTAAATATGCAGCGAGGTTTGCCAATTCCTGATGTTCACCAACCCTGCGAAGCGGTACTTTTTTAGACACATCAAATTTTTCTTTCAATTCTCCAGGAAGTAATCTATCCCATGCTCCTTCAGTTGGGAAGGGGCCCGGGGCAATAGCATTCATACGAATTCCATATTTAGCCCATTCAACTGCTAATGAACGTGTCATGGCAAGAACTCCGGCTTTTGCCGCGGCTGAAGGAACAACGTAACCGCTTCCGGTCCACGCATATGTTGTGATAATATTTAAAATAGTTGCTGCTTTTTGATTTGTTTTTATCCAGTGTTTCCCAAAAGATAAGGTGCAATTTTTTGTTCCTTTTAAAACAATGTCTAAAATGGTATCAAATGCATTTGATGATAACCTCTCTGTTGGACTTATGAAGTTCCCTGCTGCATTGTTCAATAAACAATCAACTTTTCCGAACTTGTCTAAAGTTTTTGACAGCATGTTCTCTACTTCTTCATAATGTCTTATATCGCAAGCAATTGGGAGTACTTCACCGCCTGTAAGTTTAATCAGGTCATTTTGAGTTTTTGATAATTTGTCAAAGTTTCTGGAAGTAATAACAACTTTAGCTCCAAGAGTTAGGAAATATTGAGACATTGATTTGCCTAAACCTGATCCACCCCCGGTTACTACAATAACTTTATCCTGAAGTTCTTTGTTCTTAAACATTGGATCTGAAAATGCCATATTCCGCTTATTAAAGTTTATAAAAATGAGAATTTATAATTAGCTTATCAACTTTTCCAAAGATTAGAACTTTGGAAAAGTTTACCGTCTTTCTTTTTATGTTCCTGATTCCAGCAAGAAGTTAGCATCAAGAATAAAGTTAAGGCAGACAATTTAACCAGACTTCTCACAATTAAGGCCTTACAATTTTAATGTCCTTAACTTTTTCAAGTGTGATCGTTCCGCCGTCATTGCCCCAGGCATTAAGCACATAGTTTATCACATTAACAGCATCTTCATGGGTGTCAACCTGGAATGGCATTGGTATTGTATACGTAGCCCCATTTACTATCATTTCTTCGTTAGAACCATTTAATACCTGTTGAACGGCTCTTTTTTTATCAGCTAAAAGATAATCGGATCCTTTTAATGGTGGAAAAGCACTTGGAACGCCTAAGCCGGTTAGTTGGTGACATGCTACACATTTCTCCTTGTAGATTTTAGCTCCTTCCGGAAATTTAGCATCAGCAGGATCTTCATCCGGTATATAAATTACTGAATTTTCAACACCAGCAGTTTGTAAATTATTGAAGTAACCGTAAGTAGTTCCCGTTGTTATGATCAAACTACTCATAACTAAAATAAAAATTAACTTTTTCATGATTTGAATGTGTTTAAATGAATGTAAAATATGTTTTAGTGGTAAGGTGATATCGTATCTTTTACTGTTTCTGGGGCTTTGTGATTCATAGTTTTTTCATGAGGTTGCAGCATTTTTGTTGGTGGACTTATATAGGGTATGCCCAACGAAAGGCCTCTCAAAATGAACAAAATTCCAAGGATAACTATAAAGATTGATATAACACCTTTAAACCTTCTTCTAATATTTGTGCCAATTAAATTTCCTACAATGGGTATTGAAGCCATAATAGGAATTGTTCCAATGCCAAAGATACTCATGTAAATAGCACCACTTACAATATCATTAGTATTTATTGCACCGGCAATGGCAACATAAACAAGGCCGCAGGGTAATAGACCGTTTAATAATCCTATTACTAATAATGAAGGATAAGAAGAAATACTAAATAACTGACGAAATTTTCCTATTAGTTTTCCGGCATAACCATAAAAGAATTGATCGATTTTTCTCTGGCCTTTAAAAAGAACAGGAAAAAGGACTGATAAAATTAGTGCAATACCGAGCCCGATTGAAGCCCATTTTTGTAATCCTGCCATTTCAATCCCTTGACCTAATAAGCCAAAAAGAATTCCTAATAAAGCGTAGGTTGCTATTCTCCCTGCATTATAAATAATGCTACCAGCAATTTTTTGAAGCCATGATTTCTTACCCAGTGGTAATGCAACGGCAATGGGGCCACACATGCCAATACAGTGGAGGCTGCCAATTAAGCCTGTCATCAGTGCTACTATATATAAGTCGCTCATAGACTATTTAATAAAAAATCTTTTTTCTATATAATACCCTTCTCCATTTTCGTACCAGTGAACTTTAATCAGATACTTTCCTTTTGTGAAATTATTATAAGGAAAGTACAACCTTCCCAATGAGTCAGGATTAATGCCCGAAGTAAAATCAAGTAATTGATCAGAAGGACGAAAAAAAACAATTGAACCGGAATCGGCATTTATTTCCGGCATTGATAAAACGATTAAACCGTTTTCCTGGATAACATTAAATTGTTCTTTAGCTATATCAGCTTTCTTGATTTCATCAATACGAGTTTGGTATTTAAGGCCTTTTGGATAATAATCTTTTTCAACCAGGCTAATGGCGTTTTGAGTGCTTAAATAAACCAGAAAAAAAATGAAACTCATAAAAATTATGATAGCTATTAATAGCTTTGTTCCCCAATTCCATTTTATTTTATGCGACATCTATTATCGATTATTAATTCAATTAAAAAAACCTAAGGATTATCAAGTGAGTTTGGTCCGACAAAAGTACTTTTATAATCTTCAACTTTTTCACTGTTTGTGTATAAACCGATAACTATTGGAGTCTTAGAACTTGATAGCTGATCTTTACTAATAACAACAAGAAATGAACCTTTACCAACTTCTCCCTTTTTTACAGTCATTTTCTCCCCCAGATACTTAATATTACCAGAGTGTGATTCAAGTTTAAAGTCAACATCTATTGGTTCACGAATTTTATTAACAATGGTAAAATTGTAAATATTGCTTAAACTATCTTTTCCATATTCCTGATAGAGTGAGCCTCTGGCACGCAAGATAGTAGCTTCAAAATCGCCGCGCAGGACAAATAGCCCTGCAACAAAAAAGATAAGTAAGGTTAGAACCACCGAATAAGCAATTGACCTTGCATTAAATATTGAATGGTGTCCGGTTTTAATGCCTTCTTCTGAATCGTAACGAATTAATCCCCTGGGTTTTTTGATCCTGTCCATTACACTGTTACAGGAATCAATACATGCAGTACAGTTGATGCATTCCAATTGTGTACCGTTACGAATATCAATACCTGTAGGACAAACAACAACACAAGCATTACAATTGATACAATCGCCATCAACTTTATTGAGGGGCCCTCTTGGCTCACCTCGTACATAGTCATACCCAACTAATATTGTTTTTTTGTCAGTAAGGACGCCTTGAAGCCTTCCATACGGGCATGCGATCGTACATACTTGTTCTCTGAAGAAAGCGAATATGAAGTAAAACATTCCCGAAAAAATGAGTATGCCTATAAAACCGTTGAGATGGGCTGCAGGCCCTTCGGAAATATATTGCAGCACCGTATCCATACTAATGATATAGGAAAGGAAAGTATAAGCAGTAACCAGGGTAAATAAATAAAAAATAATATGTTTCAGGCTTTTTCGCCATACTTTGTTGAAATTCCATGGTGCCTTGTCTAATCTTCTTTGGGAAGCTGCATCGCCTTCGATGATGTATTCGATGCGTCTATACACAAATTCCATAAAAATGGTTTGCGGACATACCCAACCACAAAATAATCTGCCAAAAATTACCGTAAATAAAGCAATGAATACGATAGCTGTAATAAATGTTAGCAGAATAAGATGAAAATCTTGTGGCCAGAAAATAACACCAAAAATGATAAATTTTCGCTCCAGTATATTGAATAGCATTATTGGCTCGCCATTATATTTGATAAAAGGTACCAGATATAAAAAAGCAAGTAGAATGACAGCGACAATCCTTCGTTGGTTAAACAATTTACCTTTCGGTTTCTTTGCATAAATCCAGTTTCGGTTTCCCTCGCTATCCACCGTAGATAGTCTGTCCTTGAAATAGGAGGTTTCTTTGATTTGTTTTTTAGTATCCATTCCTGATCGTAATTTATGGATTAAAACATTTAAATAATTTGTTACCAGTGAATTAAAAAGTTCAGAAGCCGGATTTTATTCCGGCTTCTGACAAATAAACTTAACTCATTTGTCTATATTAATATTCATCTCCTTCCGGAGCTTTAGGAGTTGCAGGTGTTGATCCTTGAAGGTTGACTAATATGAAACTTACTACTTCTAATCTTTTTTGTGCTGAAAGCTGATCTTTATAAGGAATCATTCCTTTTTCAATTACACCTATTTCAACTATATTATACAGATCATCTACTGTGTTACCATGAATCCAGTAGTTGTCAGTCATATTTGGGCCAACCAAGCCGCCGCCATCAATTAAGTGACAAACGGAGCAAATCTTATCCCAGGTTTCTTTTCCATTGGCGATTAAGGCTTCGTCTTCTAAAAGAACGATCTGAAATTCAGCCGCTTCTTGAGAATTTTCTGGCATTCCCAGTTTAGCTTCAGCCATTGCGTTTTCGTATTCACGATCTTGCACAAGGTCATCAGAATGAAAGACAAAAAGACGAATGCAATAAACTATTGCAAAGATTATAGTAATATAAAACAGCCATTTCCACCACGCAGGCATATCATTATCTAGCTCTCTGATACCATCATAATCATGATCTTTGATTAGCTTATCATTAGTCAGGGTATCATATTCATAATCTTCATTATGATGCTGATTAATATTTTCTTTAGCCATATTTTTCTTTTTTAAAATTTCAGGTTAAATGATTTTCATCATTCAGATCGTTATCCTTATCAAGAGGAAGATTTTTCATTTCTTCAATATACGTTTTGTCTGCTGTCAGCGCCATATAGCCAACAATTATAAAAAATGTGAAAAATAACAACAAAGAAATGATTGGGAATATTTCTACTCCTGCTATTTGTTCCATGGTATGAATAACGATCTTCATGACTTTTTAAATATAGTATACGCTTAGCTTATTCATTATATAAATCAGTACCAAGTCGTTGCAGGTACGCTATTAAAGCAATGATCTCTTTATCATTATCAACGTTAATATCATCATCGCGTAATCCTTTTCCAATCATAGCAGCTTGTGATTTTAAATCTGCAACTGCTTTATCAGCGTAGCCATCTGGATAAGGAACCCCTAATTGTTGCATAACTTCTATCTTATTCGGTGTTGTTGAAGTATCCAATACATTTTCAGCCAGCCATGGATAAGGGGGCATGATTGATCCTGGACTCATCTTTTCAGGATCAATCAAATGTTCATAATGCCAATTATTAGGTTTGTAATTCGGAAGTGTTTTTACACCTTCACGTGCCAAATCCGGTCCGGTACGTTTCGATCCATATTGGGACGGGTGGTCATATACTGTTTCACCGGCTTTGGTGTATTCGCCATAACGCTCAACTTCATTTCGGAATGGACGAATCATTTGAGAATGGCACAAATAGCAACCTTCCTTGATATAAATATCGCGTCCTTCCAGTTCTAATGGCGTATATGGCTGAACACTTGATATTGTTGGCACATTGGATTTAACCAAATACATCGGTACGATTTCAATCAGCCCACCAATTAAGATAACCACTAATGCTACAACGGTAAATTGCAAAGGTCTTCCTTCCAGTTTTCTGTGCCATCCTTCGCCTGCTTTAGGAACAGGTTTTGCTGCAGCCTGGTCTTCTTCATATCTTACAAAGTTTCCAGATTTTGCAGTTTTCCATACATTAATTACAAACAAAATAGCTCCTGTAAAATAGAGGGTTCCTCCAAATGCACGTAAATAATACATCGGAAGAATCTGTGTTACGGTTTCCAGGAAGTTAGGATAAGCCAGGTAACCTTCTTCTGTAAACTGCTTCCACATCAAGGCTTGAGTAAATCCAGCAAAATACAATGGTATTGAGAAGAATAACATACCCAGTGTGGCAATCCAGAAATGGGTATTGGCCAATTTTGTTGACCATAATTTTGTTTTATATAAACGAGGTACCAACCAGTAGATCATACCAAAGTTAAGCATTGCGTTCCAGCCAAGTGTTCCAATGTGAACGTGCGCTATAGTCCAGTCGGTAAAGTGGCTTAATGCATTTACTGATTTCAGCGCAAGCATAGGGCCTTCAAATGTTACCATACCGTAAGCAGTTACACCCACAACAAACATTTTTAAAACAGGATCTTCACGTACTTTGTCCCATGCCCCTCTTAGTGTTAACAGGCCATTAATCATACCTCCCCATGATGGAGCGATCAGCATAATGGAGAATACAACGCCGAGGGCTTGTACCCAGTCTGGTAATGCTGAATAAAGAAGGTGATGAGGACCGGCCCAGATGTAAAGGAAAATCAACGACCAGAAGTGGATGATCGATAATTTATATGAATAGATCGGTCGGTTAGAAGCTTTTGGAATGAAGTAATACATAATACCCAAAATGGGTGTTGTAAGGAAGAATGCAACTGCATTGTGTCCGTACCACCACTGTACCAAAGCATCCTGGACGCCCGCATAAATAGGGTAACTATGTGTAAAAGAAGTTGGTATTTGAATGTTGTTTACAATGTAAAGTACAGCAATGGTTACCCAGGTTGCAATGTAAAACCAGATAGCAACATAAATGTGTTTGGTTCGGCGTTTTACCAGAGTCATAATTAGGTTAAGCCCGAAAACAACCCAAATGATTACTACCAGTATATCGATAGGCCATATTAATTCAGCATATTCTTTGGATTGTGTTAATCCTAACGGGAATGTAATTGCTGCAAGAAGAATAATCAGTTGCCATCCCCAGAAGTGAATGTTGCCTAGTGTTTTACTATACATAGGGGTCTTTAACAATCTGGGTGTCGAATAATAAACAGCCAGAAAAATACCATTTCCTACAAAAGCAAAAATGGCTGCATTGGTATGTAATGGCCTTAACCGGCCAAATGACAGCCACGAAATACTTCCACTCATATTGGGGAAGATCAACTCAAACGCTATAGTTAAGCCAACTAACATCGCTACAACTCCCCACAAAACGGTGGCGTACAGAAACATTTTTGTCAGCTTGTTGTCATAGGTAAACTTTTCTAACTCCATAAGCTTAATTTATTTATTGTTATTTGGTTCGTTGTTTTTTTGTTCTGTATTATCAGATTCATCTAATTCTTTTTTAACCGGTTTGGCATCATCAAAAAGCATTCTCATGGCAGGGGATTCAGTGTCGTCATACTGCCCGCTTTTTACTGCCCATATAAATCCTGCTAAGAAGCCACCGGCTACTAAAATACCAAGAATAATTAAGAAAATAATTACTGACATTTAGCTTAATAATTATCAATTGACAATTGATTCTAGTATAGAGTCTTGCCAAAAATAAGATAAAAACATCTAAAATTTGCTATATGTTTGTATTAAAGAATCATTTTAAATTAAAACAATAACAATAAGGAATAATTTCTTATTTGAGTTTCATCTGTGCAGAAATTGAAATAGAAAATGTTGCAAATGCCACAACGCTAACGGAGCTAATAGGCATAAGAATAGCAGCAATAAGCGGAGAGAGGGTTCCCTGGACAGCGAAATATATTCCGATCAGATTGTATAGAAAAGAAATCATAAAGCTAATTTTTACCACCCTCATTGAAATATTTGTAAACCTGATAAAGCGATTTAACTTGCTGAATTTTGATGATTCAATAATTCCATCACATGCCGGGCTAAATGAGTATATGTCATCAGCAATTGTAAGCCCAACATTGCTTTCTATTAAAGCTCCAGCATCATTCAGACCATCACCGATCATAAGCACGTTTTTATCCTCCTGTTTTAGTTTTCTGATAAATTCCATTTTATCGGTTGGGCTTTGGTTGAATAGGAGGGTAGTCTCTTCTCCAAAAACAGGTTGGAGGTTTTTCTTTTCAGCATCGTTATCGCCTGATAAAAGAAATAGTTTATATTTTTTCCTCAAATCACTAATAACTTCTTCCAACCCTAATCTGTATTGGTTCTCAATTTGGAAAAAACCTTTTACCTTGTTTTCAATGAAGACATAAACGTTTGTTGATTCAGGCTTTTCGTCTTCTTTACCCATGACAAATTTCTTCGATCCTAAATTAATCCGCGTTCCATCAACTGTTCCTGTAATACCCAAGGCAGGTATTTCTTTGAATTCATTTATTGAAACTTTTTGATTGGTATCAATTGAATCGGCAATTGTGGTACTTAGTGGGTGGCTTGAATTCGAAGCAAGTGATTTTATTGTCGCAAGTTGTTTTTCAGTTAATTCTCCTCCAATCCATTCCACTTTCATCGTCCGGTTCAGGGTAAGGGTTCCTGTTTTATCAAATACTACAGTATTTGCCTTATTCAGGTTTTCGATTACATCAGTATTTTTTATGTAAAAACCACGTCTTCCGAAAGCTCGCATCGTACTTCCAAAAGTAAACGGAATAGTTAGCGCAAGAGCACAAGGGCAAGCTATAATTAGTACCGAAGTGAATGCAAATAAAGCTAACTTAGGGTTTACAAACAACCAATAAATACCGGCAGTTGCTGCAATGAGCAGAATAATAATGGTAAAGTATTCGCTTACTTTTGAAATGAGGTTTTCAAGTTGCGATTCGCTTTGTTGCTTGCTTAGGTTTTGGTTCCAAAGTTGGGTTAAATAACTTTGTTCTACTTCTTTGATCACCTGAATTTCAAGTGTGCCTCCTACCTGTCTGCCTCCAGCAAAGAGCAAATCACCCTTATTTTTCGGTACGGGAACTGACTCACCTGTTACGAAAGAGTAATCAATATTGGCTGAACCTTTCAGAATTTCAGAATCTACCGGGATAAGCTCCTGGTTTCTGATCAGGATATGATCACCTTTTTTGAGTTTTGAAAGTGGAATATGTTCTTCCTTACCTTTCTTAATTTTGGTAACAGCCACCGGAAAATATGACTTATAATCACGTTCGAATGACAAAGCCTGATAAGTTTTACCCTGGTACCATTTCCCGACTAGTAAAAAGAAAACCAGTCCGACCAAAGAATCAAAATAGCCAATGCCGTTACCTGAAAATACGTCATAAGTACTTTGGGCAAATAGCATAAAAATACCCAAGGTGATGGGCACATCAATATTGATCATTTTATGCTTTAAGCCTTTTATTGCTGATAGGTAATAGTCGTTGGCACAATAAAAGACAACTGGTAATGAAAGTGCGAAACTCAACCATCCGAAATATCCAATAAAATTTTCTTCAAGTTGATCACCACCCGGCACGTATTCAGGAAAGTTGTACAACATCACATTTAAAAGGCTAAAGCCTGCAATACCAATTTTCAATAAAAGATCACGGTTGCTGGCCTTATTGTCTTTTTTGTCAAGCTGATCAAGTGTAATTTCAGGGAAATAATGAATAGATGCAAGCAGTTCAACCAACTGTCGAAGAGAAACCTGTTCCTCTTTATAAGTAATACTGACAAATTTTTTAGGGAAATTTACATTAGAGTAAACAACTCCCGGGTTGAGTGTGTGCAAGTTTTCGAGGAGCCAAATACATGAAGCACAATGGATGGTTGGAATAAATAAATCGACCTTACTGATCCCGCCATCTGAAAAACTAAGCAACTTTTCTTTGATTTCATCAAGATCTAAATAAGCATATTTATCACCAAATTCCTGTTGCTCAACCTTGATGCCCGACATAGGCTGGATCTCATAATACTTATCGAGTTTTTTTTCATTCAGAATTTGATAAACGGTTTTGCAGCCATAGCAGCAAAAAGGTTTTTCTTCCCACATTACCGGGTGTTTACCACAATCTTCGCCACAATGTATGCACTTCACACCCATTTAAACTATAAAATTATAGATTAGATCTTATTTCACTTTATATTCAGTAAAAGTTATCGACCACATTCCTCTTAACTGGCCTTGCTTAAAGTTTGTAGCTTTATCTTCTGGATATAATTCATTTATAAGCTTAGCTAATTTTGAATCAATATTCGTCCCAATTTCACCATGACAATTAAGGCATAGCTTGCCGACATAGATTGGGCTGTAATAAACCGGATGGCCATTGTTATCAGGTATAATTTTTGGATTGAGTTCTCTGCCCCCGAGCCATTCTAATAAATACGAGTTAAATAATTCGCTTTCTGCTGAATCTGTTTCGTTTACAGGATTACGATATTTTTTTGCAAGGCGTTTAATCTGTACAGATTCTGATTCGGAAATAGAATCAGTAATATTCAAAGCATCTATATTGCAGATTTCGATAGCATATTCCAGGCCATCTTCTTTGATCGCATTTTTTAAAGCTTTTTGAAGAGATGAAGCTGTCAGTTTAGCGATTTTTGACCCTCTTTTAATTAATCCTTTTTTTAGTGAATCATCCAGAATAACGTATTCATATGATTCATTTTGTAAATTTATCGATGTTGAAATATCCTTCTGATGATCACTTTTCTTTTCTGATTTCTGATTTGAACAACCAATTATTAAAGAAAAAAAGATGATGCCGATTACAGATTTTAAAAACATTGTTCTCATATTATCAATTATGATTTTACTTCTAGAATTTTACCTGTAAAATGAAGATTCTTGCCGGCAAGGGGATGATTGAAATCCATTGTAATAGCATCTTTCATCACTTTTGTGATTTTTCCTAAATGCTTATTCCCATCATTATCTGTCATTGGGATGGTATTACCAACTTGAATCATCTTTGGATCTGTTTTACCGTCCACATGAAATGTATCTAAAGGAATGTCGAAAATGGCATATAAATCAACCGGGCCATAAGCATTATTTGCATCAATAATGAAATCAAAGGAATCACCTGCACCTAAGCCAATTAATTTTTTTTCAAATTCAGGTATCAATTTATTTACTCCAAAACTAAAAACAGCTGGGTTTTTGTCAGAGGTTGATTCAATTTCAACCTGATTATCAGCATCCATAAGTTGATACTGAACAATGGCAGTTTTCCCCGCTTCTATTTTCATTAAATAGGTCTGTAGTTAAATAGTATGCAAAAGTAAGATTTATAGTGTATTTGTTTTCAAAGCAGTAATTTGTACTAATATGCTTGATGAGCAACCAAGGTAACTATAATCTTAATTTCATTGGGTACGATAAAACTTTTATCGCTTTTAGCATCATTTTTTGACATTGATGTGCTTCCCCAATCTGTCCTGTCGATAACAATTTCTTCAGTTTTTGCCCATAGTGAGTCAGATTCAAGAAATAAATCGTATTGAAAATCAATGCATTTAGTTATACCTAAAAGAGTTAAGTCTCCATAAATATAACCGGAGCCTTGAATATTTTCAATATAATCAATGGTGAAATTCGAATAATGATATTTTTCAGTGTAGAAGAACTCAATCGATTTCAGTGTGTTTTCAAGTGTTATTCGCATGAGTTCGTAATCGATATCTACATCAACGATACTCTCCATACAAATATCGAAAGTGCCGCCAACAATTTTTCCATTTAAAATTTTAATCTCTCCATTTTCGAATAAGACATAACCTCTGTGCAGATCGCAAGCCCATTCAACTTTGCTTGAATCGGTATCAATTATATAAATAGTAGTATCTGCTGTAACCTCTTCTGCATTAGCAAAATGGGTGCTAACTTGTAAGAATAAATAAATCGATATAGCAATAAATAATCTCATGAATTAATCGTCGTTTCCGCCAACACTGCAAACACCCGTAATTTTATCATCAACTATTAATTCCTGAATTTCAGGAGGTATATTAATGGCATCTTTAAAATTAGTGTTTACAAACTCAACAGCAAAAAAATTACAATCCTTAATGTCTGCACCTGAGAAGTCTGCTTCTTGCAGATGAGCCCCTCTAAAGTCAACATTCCATAATCGCGAGTTAATAAAACTCGTCTCTTCAAGCCCTGCACCTGTAAAGTCAGAGTAACTAAAGTCGGTCGAATCCAGTTTAGCACCGGCAAATACAGTAATTATAAACTTAACATGCACCATTTTACTACCGGTAAAGTCAGCATCGGTAAACTCAGATTCTTTCATCAGAGCATTGGTAAAATCACTGTTTCGAAAGTTGGTTCGGTGACCTCTAACACCAAACATATTTGCACCTCTAAAATCAGAATTTTCAAGAGTTGCATCATTAACAAAAATCCTGAAAAGAGTACCACGGCTGAAAAGACAGTTTGACAGGTCAGAACTATCAAAACTTGACCACCTCATATCAGAAAACCGAAAGTCAGAATTTGATAAATCGGCCTTTTCAGCATGAGCAGAGCGAAAACTCGATCCCCTAAAGTCAGCATATTTTACACTTTCTCCGTTCCAGTATACTTCGTCAAGATCAGCAGACCTAAAATCATCTTTATCTTGAGGAATGACTGCTATACCTTTTTTTCGTTTTTCTCCATTTTCAAGTAGTAATTCTTCATTTATTACAGCTTTGCGTATAGATTTGCTGGTAAAATTAGCTAGTTGATACATGTCAGTTGTATCAGGTACAAGCTCAAATAAACCGTCTTGCTGGCTTTGGTTCATTAAATTTGTACATGACTGAAATGAAGCTATTTCAGATAATAAAATAAAAAACAGAAAAATGGTCAAAAATTTTCTAATCATACACTAAATAATGTCACTTTTATTGAAATGCCTATTGCCTATAAATGCAAATACAAATCCCAGGATAATTGGATATGCGATTGCAAAAGTAATAAAAGCCCATCTACTAACAGTGTCAAGAATATAATAAGATGCTGCTCCCATAACTGTCAATTTTGGGTCGAACAAAACCAATACTGCTGTACGAAATACCTGCAAGGGGTTAAGCATACCAAGACCAATAATCAATTCAGGGTTAATTCTGAATTTCAGCATAACGCCCATTAAAATTAAATCAAGAAAGGCAACTAATAATAACCATAATATAAATGCTGAACTTACAGCTAAATCCTGCGAGTGAGCATATGTAGAAATAAACATGCTTATTCCAAGGAAGCAGAATATCATGGAAGCGAGTAATGCACCATAAAGGGCAAACAAATCCCATGGAACATCAATATTTGTAATTGTTCCCCATATTGCAGCTCCAAGAAGGGCAATAAAAACAGGGACAAAAACAACAATAAACTTACTTGCAAATTTACCCCAAAAGTAGGCTGTAAATGAAACGGGTAGCGACAATACATACTCCATTACATTCGATTCACGGTCGCCCACGACAGATCGTACTGTTGAAATTAATACATAAATGGGGAGTATAACCATGCTGACCTGCATGAAGGTTACCATAAGCCGGCTTAAGCCAACAAAACCAATAATCTGCGACTCGGTAATTCCCATGGCAAACATTACGGCTACAAAACCGCCAAACATTAGGCTATAAACCCAAAACCACGGGGATCTCAGGTTTTGCCTTATGTCGAGTATCATTATCTCTTTAAATCCGCTATTCATTTATTGGATGTTTAAAATTTGTTTGAATTCTATTTTACTAATGATGCATGTCCATTTTCTTTTGCTTAATAAACGCTTCACGCATGGTAATTCCATCATGAATTCGCTGAACAGTTGTTTCAAAATCATAAGTTGAGTCGGCTTTATTTTTTAGTGCACCATAACCGTATCCCATGGGGGTGCGGTCGCCGTATCGATACCATGCTTTTTCCACTTCAATCCATTCACCTGTTTCACAGTCTCCTATCCATGATATGGCCTCATTGCCACCATACTTTATCCAGGCATCGGTATCCATATATTCAATAAGGCATCCGAGATCGTCATACCACAGTACTTCCTCATACATATTTATAGATTGCACCGAATACTTCTGATCTGCCATTCCCATAAGGCAGTTCACACAAATATCTCGGTCCCAGTTAATCTCACGGGGACCTTGATCAACCGTTCTGTTGCAGGCGAATGCTACAAGCAATAATGAAATTCCAATTATCTTTTTCATGAATTTTATTTTTTGCCGCCATAACCTTAACGAAGGCGGATGTTTATTTTTTTATTTTAAAGCCACAGAATAACTCAATTTAACTTCCGACTGGCTCCGGAATTACGGTTTTATCAACAACAATTTTTCCAAGGTCCATTTCAACAACCCTGTTAATAATGGTTTTGATTTCGTTCATCCTATGACTACTTAATATCATCAGACTATCTTTTCTGAAGTTCTGGAGGTGATCAAAAAGAATCTCTCTGGCCTGTGGGTCAAGGTTTGCTGATGGCTCATCCAAAAGAAGAATTTTTGGTTGTCTTCCTAAAGCTAAAGCAATAAGCAATTTTTGTTTCATTCCACCTGATAGTTTAAAAAATGGCTTATTAATATTATCTTCAATTATTAATCCCATTGAATGAGTCAGTTTGATAAACTCTTCTTTCGGAGTATTCGTTAATTTGACGAAAAAGTTTAATAATTCATCAACAGTCATCTTAAGCGGAGGGGGTGTTTGTGGTACAAATCCAACATTTTGTAGAATGTCCCGCCTTTCTTTTCTAGGGTCCATATCTAAAACTTCAAGATGGCCATCATAAACATATTGTCCCAGGATACACCTTATTAAGGTAGTCTTTCCAGCACCATTTTGCCCAATTAGTGCAATCTTTTCACCTTCATCAAAATTGATGGTGAGGTTTTTTATAACTTCCTGTTTTTTGAAGGTCTTTGAAAGACCATTTATTTTTATCATTAATATTAAATGCTATAATATGTGAATGCTTAAATGTTATTTGTTGTTGTCAGATTTTGAATTTTTAGCTTTAGTCATGATTATTGTTATTTCATTAACTCATTGTTACAAAACTGCACTCCATCCTTTAATTGTATAGGAAAGTGCGTTGCCAGCACATGTGTCGATGCATAATCCGCAATTTGTACAATCTGAACCAGTATAATGTGTTTCCTGTGTGGCTTTTCCCCTTTGTACAAACCAAAGTTCGTGAGGCACCAGGCAAACCGTCTGACAATCGCGGCAATATCCACATTTATCCAATTCAAACTTAATTGTTAAAGGCGATAGTTTTCCAACAAAACTCCAGGTAGTTCCAATTGGACAAACATAGCGGCACCAAAATCTTTTACTGTAAACAATTTCAAATAACAGAATTCCAAAAACCCAGAAGAGCAGAAGTCCGGGGCCATAAATCATAGCACGCGAAACAATACCTACAACATTAAGGTTTTCAAAAACTAATTGTTGAGTAGCTAAAGCAAGAATGATGAAACCAAACCAAAAAACAAATCTTAGTCCAGTATGGAAAGCATGCTCTTTAATTTTTTTGGTTTTAATGAGGTAGTTGTGCAGTTTTTCTGCTAATTCAGCAAGAAAATGATACGGACACATCCAGGAGCAATATGATCTTCCTCCAACAAAAAACCAGAAAAGCAATATGGTAAATAGTCCAATCCAAAAGTTCATGGTTAAGTGAACAATGTAGCCTGTTGTGGAAGTAATAGCAAGTTCCTGTAAGGCATTAAACGGATCCATCAGATAAAATCCAATAAGCCGTGATCCGCTTAAAGATCCTTCCAGTATTGCCAGGTCGAATGCAAACGAAACCACAAAGAGCAGGTTCATAAATATTAGTACACTCCATCGGATGTTACGCCATTTGTGTGTGCCCTTATGCGAATCGCACCAGGTTTTGTAATCAATCCCCAACTCTGTGTGCGGCATTTCCGCTATTGGCTTAGGTTTTATTGGGGTTTTGTGTTTACCGCTTCTGATAAGTTCAAATGCCATGGCTTTTACGATTTAATAGGTTCAACAACAATACTTGGTCTTTCGGTAGGACAAACCATAACACAAACTCCACATCCTGTGCAGCCGTCTAAAACTCTGGGGCGCATTTTACCACTACCTCTTCCGGGAGAAAATTCAATGGCAGTTTCACCTATAGGGCATTCAGTAACACATAAATTGCAAATTTCCCTATCAAATTCTTTGTCTTTCAAGGGAGTGGCATATGCATACTTACTGTCGGGTGCTCTGTAAATTCCTTCAAAATCAGTTCCACGAGAAATTCCTTTAAAACCTTTACGTTGATGTGCCAGGCAAGTATTTTTATTAACATGGGCTTTTCCCATCAACACAGCTTCTTTCATCGCAACCTTCTGTACTTCAAATGGGTTTACATCGGTATTGCTAAGATCTGTACCTTCAGTTGCTTTTTCAATTGCTTTTAATCCGGCTTCTTTAAATTGCTCAAAGTTCAAAACGGCAGTCGGACAAGTTTCAACACACTGCAATGCATCACAAGAGAAATCACAAGGCTGTGCCCTAACATCTATGTATGGTGTACCGTAAGAAAGGCCTTCATGAGCGCCTGCTAATTTAATAGCCTGAACAGGACAAATTTGAACACACAGGCCACATTTAATACAGCCATACATGAACTCAACTTCATCAATAGCACCGGGGGGCCGGAGGAAATCCTGGCGCAATTGTTCTCCAGTGTGGGAGATGTCAAGGTATTTAACCCCCACGCCGACAACAGCAAGTGCACCAGCGGCAATGCTGCCGGAGATTAGGAATTCCCTTCTGCCAATTTCTTTTTTAGCCATAGAAACAATATTTTAAGTAAGTATTTTCATTAAGAAGTAAAGATATATATAAGAACTATATGTGTTAAAATATTATTTAATTTTTACTGATTATCTTCATCCTGTTTTCGATACATATCCTTCATGGGCCGCAGGCTGACAATCCAGTTTGCTATGGTCATTCGCTCCGCCTCCGGAATATTGAAGGGAGGCATTACAGCATCCTTTGTCATAAAACAAGGATACTTCCCTTTGCTGCCATTTTTAATATAAAATGCTATTGAATCAGCTGCCTTTTCAGCAAACTCCTTCCTGTATTTCATGCTTACGCCATTATATGCAGGTCCGACTTTTGGCCCATAGATTTTATGGCAGGCGAGGCAGCCATATTTTTCTACAAGTTGTTCTCCGCTTGAGACCGAAATAATTGTATCTAAGTCATTTGTTTTCTCTTGCTCCGTTTAAGTATAGCACTTCAGACTAGAGACTAAAATAAAAAGAGTAGAGAAAAGCGAGATTAACAATACTATTTTTTTCATTTTTTTAAAGTATAAATCTTAAACTAATATTAAAACTCCTGCCCGGTTCGTAATACTCGCTACCAGTGCCTGGTCCCATGTTTTTATAAGCTCTGCTTAAATGCTCATAATAGTTGGCGTTAAAAAAGTTTGTAATTGAAGCTTTAATTTCCATAAATTTAAAAGGGGTATAACTGGCAGCCAAATCTGCAACGATAAACGAAGGGGAGGTGGTTTCTGAGAAACTGGTGGATACCCTGTCTTGTTCAGCAGCATATCGTGCCCTGATTTCGGCAGTTACCTTTTTGGAGTTAAAGCCAAAAGCTGTATTAATTGTGAAAGGCGGAATTTCAGGTAAAGGCTCATCCCATGAAACATTTTGCGCATAAGTATAGCCACCACTCAATCCATACTTAAAATATTTAGCAAAAAAGAAGTCCACACCTGCCTCAAAGCCAAGCATGCTTGCTTTGTCAATATTTGTAAAACGTTTGGCATGGGCGGGAGGTTTACAAGGCAGGAATTTTTTCTGTAAAGTAGTATCTACATATGCAGTGATAAAATTATTCAGGTATGAATAAAAAACATCAGTATAAATATGTACGACATTCCACTTTTTGCTGATAATTATATCGGTTTGATAATTGACCTCCGGTTTCAGATGGGGATTGCCAACATATTCGTATGCATCTAATCCAACGGAAAAATGATTGATAAATTTTTCTGTTAATTCGGCAGAACGTACACCACGACCTGCAGCCCATTGGATATAAAAGCTCGGATCAAATTGCCAGGTTAATGAAGTATTAACTGATAAATTATAATCAGGGTCGGGTTGAATATCATTGTTGTAAAGTTCTGCAAAATCAGGGGCCGGATCATCAATTGCATAAGTTACATAGTCTACCCGCAGGCCGGCCACCCACAACAGATTTGAATTGACCTGGTATTTGTTTTCAAAAAATACTCCCAAATCTTTCATTTTCGAATCCTGCCAGCCTTTGTCTGTAAACTCTTTAGGCTGAGGAAGTGTGTCACCGGTACAGCCATTAATTTTCACCAATCGTACCCGTGAACCATCTTTGTTGGTGTATCCATAATCGAGGCCAACAAACTGGAGTATATTATCTCCCGGTTTAAGTCCTAATTCGAACCGCCCTCCCATCGATTTGGAGTTAACATTTGTTACAGCTTCGGTGAGTTTCCAACTTGGCCGTTTGCGTGTCGACATTTCATGATCTACAAAAGAACCATAAGCTTTTGCTTTTAAGGAAAAGATCAGGCCTGACAGGTCTTGCGCCATATAATCCAGGTAAGCCATACTACTGTTATCATAATCTGCATCCATTGGTAAGCCTGCGTGGTCGATATCTTTGGCAAAACCCTGCCGCCATGTGAACTGAATGCGGTTTTGCCTGTTCTTGCCATGGTTATTCCCTAATTTTACAGCATACCCAGTTCTTGAATAAGAAGAAGGAATAGTAGTACCATCCCCACTTTTATAGTCGCCAAAATTTTTATAATCACCATTGAGCGAAACATCAAATCCTTTACTTAATAATTGAACATTGGCCTGGCCGTAATAATTACCACCATTGGAAATATACCCCCCCTCTGCTGAGCCTTTTACTTTGAATTCATTTACTTTTTCAGGTCGTACAGTAACGATATTGATTAATCCACCAAGCGAAGGCCCAAATCTTACACTATAAGGTCCTTTAATCACTTCAGCTTTTTCGACTTCTTCCGGGGAAACCTGAGAAATTGCAGGGTCCATTCTGTTAGGGCAGGCATTGGATGATTTGGTACCACCGTCAATTTGAACATTTAATTGCTCGTATTTAAACCCCCTTAATACTGGCTCCATAGCATAATTACCTCTTTTTACTACACTAAAACCAGGCTGTGTTTGAAACATTTCCCCTACATCATGCACATTCTGCAATTTGATAGTTTCTGACGAAATATTTATTTGCAATAATTTATCTTCTTTTTTACCAGTTACTAGTATTTCCTCCATGGTAATTGTATCTGTCTGTGCCCAAATATTATTAGTAAACAGAATGGCCAGAAAAAATATCCAATATTTATTAATTGTATTTTTTATCATTTTTCTTTTTTTCAAACATAAAAATTAGGATAGTTAGAAATTTTCTAAACCCTGATAAGTTTATTCTCATATAAATTTATGATGATCTAAAAACCAATGCGAAAGCAGAAAATTAAGATTTTACAATGCATTCGCATTGGCACATATTCTAAAACTATTTCCTGTATCAAATCAAATCCTGCATGAAGGCTAATTCTAAACCAAATACATTAAACCAATAATGGCCAAATGCAGAATAAATAATAGTGCAAATAGTTTATGAAATAATTTCGGGAGGGGGAGAGGGTATTTTCAGATAAACTGAAGATAAAAAGGATTTGACAAAATTTGAATAAGCTTTATTAATTACAAGTGGCCTTCCATACTCAATTCCGGATGGCGTTAAGAAAACCAGGTGGTTAATATTGTTGTTTGTTTCAGGGAGAGGTACTTCTTTTTTGCTTTCAGGGTTTTCTTCTGCCCTGTTAATAATAGCACTAAGGTAAGCAATATCACCAATCAAGGTTTTACTGTTCTCAACACATATATCAGCATTACTTATTTCGGATTGCGATTTTACTAAAAAATGGTGCACATAAGGATAATTGGGAGCCAAAAGAAAGCCCATAAATACCAGCAGCAAAACACTATTTATTAATAACTTTTTCATTTGATACAAAAGTACGCTTTATTCAAGGTTTTTCAAAATAAAGGTTTGTCTGAATGTTGTTCTTCCCAAATGTACATGGGCTCTTTATCCCTTAATACAAGTTTTGGTTCTGAAAATGGAGCCAGCCTTTCTAAGAAGTCTAAAATCAACAAAAGTGGTGAACCATAAAAGAATTTGATATTTCTGTTAAAGGTCCAGAGGTGTTCCACATAAGAATACAAAGTGTAAGGGGTGTCGCCAACATTATCGCCATCTTTATCGAATCCCTGGTAATCATCAAAATAGTTGTTGTCCCATTTATTCAGATTTGCCGTTTTACCTTCAGGAAAAACCTGTACGAGGTTGTTGTGAAAATAATTTTCTTTGAACAAATTTCCCTGCTGATTTGTATGAAAGAAAACCCCATAGCCACAAAATGCAATTTCATTATGTGCAATCGTATTAATCTTCTCAGGAACGAAAGGAGAAACATCAATATGAATGCCTTCGCTGGAATAAATAAAACGGTTGTGCAAAATCTGGTTCGACGAAGTTTCCTTCATTCCCAAACACATACCGCTTTCGCCGGTTGACCGCATGATAATATTATGGGTCATGATGGTTTCTTCACTGTACATGAGGAACACTCCCACAGAATTTTCATAAAACTCATTGTATTGTATACGGTTATTGTGTGCATACATAAAATGGATGCTGTATCGGTTCCCAACACCTTTGTTGCTTTCAAAAGTATTTTCAGAAGAATACCAAACAACCATATCACGAGAATGATGCCAATAGTTATGTTTAATAAGATTATTAGTAGAATACCAAAGTCTAATTGCGTCACCTTTTAAAGCTTTTGACCTTCTTGTTAGCGATGAAATTTCGCAATGCAGAATTTTATTGTAGTTAGATTGGAAAATATCTATACCAAAGAGGCATTCCTCAATTCTACAGTTCTCAACAATATTGTAGTCGCCTAAAATTTTAACACCACAATCAATCTTATCATGTGAGCCACCGGAGTTTCTGATATTTAAATTTTTAATAGTAACACTATCGGTTTCGATATGAAAAACTGATTCAATGCCAAGGCCTGTTACTGTCGACAGCGATTGACCATCAAGGACAATTCCGCGTGTTTTAATGTAAACAGGGCCTGTGTAAAATCCTGGCTTCAAGACGATGGTGTCACCGGGCAATGCCATGTTTATTATTGTTTGCAAAGCAATGTGCTTGCTTTCGTCACTAAAGCCTTCAATAGGTTCAAAAGTTCCATAAGACCTTTCCTGTCCGAGAAGGCTATTGATGAATAATCCAATAAACAATGTGATTAGTCCAAACTTATAATTCATCGTTTCAAGCTTAAATGATAAAAAGCCATCAGCTAAATGATGTAGAATGATCGTAAATCTTATGCGCTCTTAAGATCTTTACGTTTTAATAACCAGGCAAATATCATTGATGCAAAAGCACCAACTGTAAAGAAAAATCCATAATAAGGATATGATTCAGTAGTAAACTGTGCCACTTTTCCTTCTCCAAAAACAGTAGGCATAAATGGTTTAATTCCGGCAAAAGCTCCACCACCATGCATTGATAAATTATGTCCGTACCAATATAGATAACCTATGTAAAACAAAAGAAAATAAAATGGTATCAATGCCGGGATGATGGCAAAAACTGAGTTCAGCTTTTTAGGGCTAAGCATGAAGTAGAAAGCAAGCAAAACAAATATCACGAAAATATAGGGTGAATTTGTCATTACAAAATCCAAGAATTTAAGCGCTTTTGGCGTAACATCAATTTTTATTTTTTTTCCGGTTTCAGGGTCATAAGCATCATCACCGTTTGCATCTTTTTCTGTATCGTAAACATAGTAAATTGGTACATCGCCGGTATTGTCCATATTCAATCCCTGAACAATATGGTACATACCGATAAAATGGTTAATGGCATTCATTTCCATCAGGCAATCAGCACCGGCATTTGTTGCGAGTTCTTCTCTTTCTTTTATTCCTTCGCAACCATTGTAAACACCATTGTATTTGAAGTCAATTCTGATTCCCTCGGGATACATTGATTTGGGGTACTGAATACTTTGAAGTGCAACTCCCCAAATAGGGGCAAAATAGGTTGCAGCAATAAGAATTATACCAATTATTGAGAAAATGTAATAAGATTTAAATTTCATGATTTTATGTTTTAATCAATTATTTTAAACTCAAAATTAAACATCAAATATTGGTGTTTAATATTAATAAATTTGGTTAAGAAATTACTACTTAGTAGTAACTCCGGCTTGATTAAGCATATAACCAATGGCATCATACATGTCCTGGTCTGAACAAGTTGTACACGTGCCTTTTTCCGGCATTACACCATATTCACCTTGAAATCCCGTTATTGAATGTTTGTGAATTGTATCCATGCCTTTTGCAGCAATTATTTCCCATCTGGGTGTGTCAGTTAAAGCGGCAGCACCGGTGACACCTTTCCAATGACAGGCAATACAAGCTTTGTCATAAATTACTTTTCCGTTTTCAATATTGACGGTCATTTTTTTCGGGGCTGGATTACCACAACTGGCAAGAAACAATCCAAATACGCCTACTGCAAATATAATTGTAATTAGTTTTTTCATCTGTAAATAGATTTTATTTATGTTGTTTAATTATTTATTCGACAAAATTACAAAACAAAAGAGATGGAAAAAATGATCCATCCCTTTTGTTAGTATGATTAAAAATATTTCATCATCTATTGCTCACTCATTATCTGTTGAGTCCTGAGTTTCAGATAAGTAATTAGCTTCTTAACATCTTCATCTGATACATTTTGATCGGGCATGGCCAGTTTGTATTGTTGACGCATTGCCTCAATGTCAGCATCTTTCATGTGATGTTCAGGATTAGTAATCCAGCTTGTTAACCACTCATCGCTACGGCGTTTGTCAACCATTAGCAAGTCAGGGCCGTTGAAGTCCTCACCAAATCTATGACAAGCATTACAACCGTAGTTGAGGTATTCCATTTCACCATCCAGCAAGTTTTTCATTTCAATTGCCGAAGGTTTAAATGCCTGCATCTGCATATCTGCCTGAACACGTGCTGAGTATGCCAGCAATTTTTTACTATTGGCAGCTTCGTCAAAATTGACAGTCAGATAACCCTGAAGTTGTCTTCCATCAGGACTGTGATAATTATCGAGCAACAATGGGTACATGCCTGCTTTTTCGGCATTGAATTCAAGTGTAGCAGTTTCACCAGGGCGCCAGCGGTACATTTGGTCATACGCAGAAATCTCATAAACGTAATGATCGGTTTTTGACTGACCATGGTTGGTGAGATGAATCAGCACATCAGAACCTTGTTTAACACTGATATCAGCAGGTGTAACTTTACCATCCTTAATCGTACCAAACACAGTAACTTTATTGCCTTTGGTTTTGATGTTTTCGTCACCGAGAGCAGTATAATATTTTGATTTATCATTAGAATAAATATTTGTACCAATCTCATAATTATCAGAAGAGTTAACCTCATCAAGATCGATTATAATAGTATAATGAGGTTCGCCCATTGGAATCGGAAGGTCATAAAGGATTTTCATCTTATCGCCATCAATATCAATTAATTGGTGATTCTGTGGATGAAGTGGGCCAACCGGATTAAATCTGTCGATTGATAATTTGTTCAATGAGATTAAGTATTTACCCCTGGGATCAACAGCATCGCCATGAGCAGATACAAGGTGCCCAACATTATAATGTGAAGAAACATGATCGAGAACTTTCAAATTGATATAATCCCATTTTGTAATACGTGAGTCAACATAAATAGATGTGTAAATAACACCTTCTTCATCATCAAACTGGTTATGCAATGGTCCTAATCCAACTTCTACACTACCATGTAAGGCTGTTTCAAGAGAAATAATCGGGATGTCGAATTTGTCAGTTCCTTCAAAGTTTTTCTCATCAATAGCTTTCATGATTTTGTCGAAAGAGTAAACCCATGCGTGAGAGTCGAGTTTACCTGCAACAACAATATATTTTCCATCAGGGCTTACATCAACACCGTGAGGTGATTTTGGCTCGGGGATCAGGAATAAAATGTTATTTTCCACAGCAGTTTTAATGGAAATAACTTTATGTCCTCTGATCAAATCATATTTTCCCTGCTTAACTAATTGCTCAGCTTTTTTCCAGTTAACAACATGAAGGTAGTCTACGTCTCTTGAGGAACATCCTGCTTCAAATGGAGGACGACCACTTTCAATACCACCAAAGTACATTTCGGTACAGAATGAGTTGGTGAACGACCATCCGTCACTGGCATTTTTTCCTACATCTGTCAAGTCCTGCGTATAAGGAGGAAATTCCAATGTAAATGAATTCTTCTCATCAATCTTTCCTTTATCATTATCAAATCTCCAATAGGTAAGTCCGCCTCTCCAATACTTTTGGAAGTTAGCCTCAGTAAGTGGATAATACTTGTGATCGAATGGAGCAGGGTATTGAGCAGCTTCAAGAATATACCTTGAATTCGGTGTAAAGAAACATCCACCATGGTCGCATCTGAAGATCGGGTTAATAACAGTTTGTTTTAATTCCCAGTCTTTTAAATCAACAACATAAACCCTTGGGTTTGCTTTGTCGTTAATAACAGCCCATTTTCCATCATATTTACCATTTGTTTCTGAAAATCCGGGATGGTGTGTATCACCCCACAATAGTTCCTGTCCATCAATATAACCACTTTCCATTACATCCATTGATTCTCTGCTGAAACCAAAACCATTTTCCGGTTGGCGTGCAGCAGTTGGTACATATTTAACCAACCTCATGGAAGGAATGGTGTACATTATCATATTACCTGCCTGTCCACCAGAGTTAAGAGCAACATACTCTTCTGTCAAATTATCAGGAGTATATGTTTTGGCAGCGGCCAGCACATCATCGGCATTAAGGCCTCTTCTTTTAACCACCTCGCCAAATGATTCGTCACCTCGGGGTGCTCCTAAATCGTCGCTTCCAGCGGTTTTTCCTTTATCATCGCAACCTGTCGAAAATACTATTGCAAAACTTAGCAAGAAAGCAATTAACAGGCGGTCTGAAATTTTTATATTTAATTTTTTCATTTCCATTTTATATTAATTATTAATATTTATTTAAACGACTGAATTTACTATTCGCTAATTTTTTCTTCAAGAAGTTTCTTAGCCCTTAGTCCTACATCAGCTGTTTTAACCTGATATTGCCAGTATTGCTCAGCCCATAGGAAAGCGTCTTTCCATTTTCCTTCTGCGGCGTATTTTTCGTGGTTCTCTTTTGAAGTAGCTGCCTTGCCTAACTGGTCAAATGCGTCTTCAACCAAGGCATTAACATACGGATAATCCTGATAGTTGTTTTCTTTGAGGAAAGTAACTACACTGTTAATTACATCCTGAGTAGCAGCAATTACTTCAAGTTTATCTTCGTAGTTTTTCTTGTATCCTGCTAATTCTTCGTCAGTAAGTTTAATTTCAACCTCTCCCTTTTCACCTTTCCAACCCTTTGGTTTAATTAATAAAATACCTTCCATTTCGAGGTGGAGTGCTGAACAGAATTCAGTACAGTAATAAGGGAATATTCCCGGTCGGTCAGCAGTAAATGTTAAAGAGGCTGTTTTTCCCGGTTCAAAACTACCATGCTTTCCATAGGTGTTGATTGTGAAACCATGTGTTTCATCTTCAGCACGTTCAAGATTGGTAAGGTGGAAAGTAACAACATCACCTTCGTTAACCTCAACTATTTCAGGAGTAATGTGCGAACGGATCATGGTACCAAAAATATGAACCCGGTTTCCTTCTCGTTCAATTTTTTCCTGTCCTGCAACAGTTTTATAAATTGAAATTTCACCTGTTCGCGTGTTTGTGCCAAGCGGGTAACGGATAATAGGTTTAACGGTTGAACGCAGTACAGCAACCGAACCATAAAGGTTGGCCTGTGGAATACTCATCGTATAAATGTCATTCATCTCATCTGATGAAATATCAATAAGGTGCTGGAAACTGGGTCTTGCAGGTCCGATATCAGCAAAATTATCATATAGGCCTTCTTTATTAACCACTATTAAGTAGTTTGAATGAGGCTCTGCTGATAATCCTTGAGGAACCATTAATTGACCAGGTTTGAAGGATAAAGCAATTTCATCTTCCTTTTCCAGGGTTTCGTAATTCCAACGAATTACTTTTTTGTCATTAAATACTGAGGAGTAAACAACGTTGGGACGGTATTCAAATATAACATCCATTACACCACTCCCAAGATTAATTGAGCCATGTTTAACAGCATCAATATCCATTAAAGGTATTCCACCATCGGCTTCGCCTGAAAAAGTTTTGTTTGTAAAGGCATCTTTAACTTTTGCAAAGTCGAATACGAATGATTCGTCACCTGCTGTCACGAAATACTTTCCGTCAGGGTTTACCTTTACGCTTTTTGCGGCTGCAGGGAGCTCAATCATTGCAACGGCATTTGCATTTAGCGCATCTTTTAAGCTAACAACAGCAAAGTCGTTCACCGGTTTTGTGCCGAGTGTACTTAATGTATTGAAATCAACTACATAAATATAGTTCTTTCCGCCTTTGCTGGCCAGTCCGACTACATAACCATAGGAGTCAAATTTACCCGCATCGAAGAAATCAAGTGTGTAAGGAGGTAATTCCAGGGTGAATGATTCTTCTTTAATCATACGGCCAATGTGGTGACCTGTTCCA